>ERZ779941.51-NODE-51-length-68711-cov-5.183393_pt1 | contig 68711 bp, 55 predicted proteins | sample MGYA00511952_ERZ779941 | MGnify/ENA primary metagenome ERZ779941 (study PRJEB29588, sample SAMEA2142846) | human gut metagenome | biome: human gut; feature: human-associated habitat; material: faeces | place: Denmark | collected 2008/2010 ...
CAGACTGTAAATCTGCTGGCTATGCCTTCGGTGGTTCGAATCCATCACCACCCACCTCATCAAGCGGCGATGCTATCCATAGAGAAGGACAGTATCGCCGCTTTCTATTTCCCCTGATACCGATGCCACCCGTTTTCCTATTTCCATCGATCTTCGGCTACCATCTTGATGGTTTGGGCATCCTTTCCGCGTTGGACGGTAACGCTCATCTCGGGAAGATCGTTCAAGTTCCCTTCCTCTTTCCATTTAATCGACCTTACGTCTTTCCCGTTTACGGCTATGATGGTGTCTCCTAAGAGAATGCCGGCATGGTCGGCGACGCCACCTTCGTCCAATGCCCGCACGATCCATCCTGCCCCGATATCTGTTCTGTTCAGCCAACCAAAGGCAAAGTCCGTGGGTGTTATTGGCTTGGATACAGGAAATTTCTTCAGATAGATCTTCCGGGCAGGCAAGTCGATGACCAGATTCAGCTGTGCCAGGAGCTGTGCCCCGATATTCCCGATATAGACATTCTTGCCGAAACTCCCTTTCCCTTCTGGGTTCAGGGTGATTTCGGGACGGTCGAAAGAAATGGGACCTATCGCCATACTGTCAGACCGAGCATCGATCCACGTGGATATCCTTTGGTCGCCGACACCCATTTGCAGTCCTTTTCCCTTCCAAGTCTTCCCCCGATAGTCGGTCAGTTTGTACTTTTCTGTTGCCTCTGCGGTAAAGTCGATGCTGTTTCCTGATCCCGTATCTAAATGATACAGACCCTCTAAGCATTTCCCGTCGAAGTACACCTTGGCATGGACCATGATCTTCTTATCATCGTAAACAAGGGGAAGGCAGGCATAGGTACGTAGAACGGAGTCCGGCACCACATTCAAGGTCCTGATAAATTGGTGCTGGTAATTGATCTCGATGGGGTGATCCTTGAAATCCCGCATGCCGATCAGCCCATCCGCATATCTGCCCAAGATACCCCGGAGGTCTAACAGGACATACCATGGATAAGTCTCCGACCGCCCCTGGCAGTCGATGTTCACCTTCTCTTGTGCCACCTTCAGGCGTTGGATACCAACGGCACCTGGCGCCATGGCATTGACAAAGCGAGTGGGTGCCCAGCTTTGCTCTCTGAGGAATAAGGTGTCTAAGAGCAGCATGTCGCTGGCTCCAGTGTCAAAGACGATATTCCCATGATATTTCCCATTGAGGACTGCGTTCAGATAGATGTGCCCGTCGAGTGTAAAGGGGATTGCTTTCTGAGCGGTTGCTGTACTCTGGGCTTGGGCAAGCGTGGCAACCCAAAGATAGCAAAGCACTTGTAACAGTATTTTTCTCATCGTTGTCATGTATTATAATTGTTGGTGCAAAGTTAGTTTTTTCCTTGGATGAGCCAAGGAATTCGTTACACAAACTTACATCATCCCCGTTTTATCCCATCTTTCTTGTCCTCCTGTCCCCGTTCATTTACAGGTATTTTCAAAGAGGTGGTCTTTCGCAGCTCAATAGATCATCTCCCGCCTTGCAGGAATTACAAAATGTACCCATCATTTTTGAGAAGCTGTTATTTAAAGATATTTTTAGGAATGGGAAACTTAAATAATTCATTATAATTAAGCAATGAAGAAGATTATGTTTTTGTTGGGCTTATTGTTGCTTTCGCTTTCATCAAATGCCCATTTGTCTAATGGTTTTATAGATTTTTCTTGTAGCAATGGTGATAAAGTTATGCCAGCAAAGAGTTTGCATGAGTTACAGCAAAATTTTGTTGACCTTCGCTTTGGGATGTTCATCCATTTCAACATGCCCACATTCCAAGAAGCAGATTGGCCGGATCCCCTGGCTCCTGCCTCTTCTTTCGATCCGACAAGACTTGATTGTTAGCAGTGGGCAAAGGCTGCAAAATCTGCAGGCATGACCTATGGGTGCCTGACAACAAAACATCATAGTGGATTTTGTATTTGGAATACAAGTACTACGGATTATAACGTGATGAACTCGCCACTGAAGCGAGATTTTGTAAAAGAATATACAGATGCATTCCGAAAGGAGGGGCTCAAGGTTATGCTATATTATTCCATTCTTGATACTCACCATGATTTGCGGCCACATCACATCACAGCAAAGTATATCCAAATGATAAAGGACCAACTGACAGAGTTGTTGAGTAACTATGGTGAGATTACGGCAGTGATTATTGATGGTTGGGATGCCCCTTGGAGCCGGATTTCCTATGACGATGTGCCCTTCGAGGACATCTATCGGCTCATAAAGTCGTTGTAGCCCAACTGTCTAGTAATGGATCTCAATGCTGCCAAATATCCACGTGAGGCTTTGTTCTACACGGACATTAAGTCGTATGAACAAGGAGCGGGTCAGAAGATAGACCCAAACAGCAATCAACTGCCCGCTCTGGCTTGCCTTCCCTTACAAAGAACCTGGTTCTGGAAGCAATCATTTCCTAAGGACCAGTTGAAGTCGCCGGAATGGTTGGTCAATGAGAATATCAATCCTTATGGGAAGGCCCACTGCAACTTTATCCTTAATGTTGCGCCCAATCGTGATGGGCTCATGGATGCTAATGCCCTCAAGGCTTTGAAGGAAATAGGTAGGCTTTACAAAGAACGTGGACATGTGGCAGATGTCAAGGCAGCCGATGAGCAACAGATAATATCGCAGAACATAGCCAAGAATATGCCGGCTTATAGTTCCTGGAGTGACGACTATGCTATCAGTGACTTCGGTAACGATGATGACTTCAGCTCTTGCTGGAACGCAAATCCAGCTGTCAAAGAGCCATGGTATGCCGTAGAGTTTGGGCGTGAAAAACATTCAACATGGTAGTATTGACAGAGCGTGAAGGAACAACAGCTCAGCAATATAGCATAGAATACCGTCGTGGAAATAAGTGGATTCACATTCTTGATGAGGGAGAATCTTCAGCAAGTCGTGTGAAGATACATCGTTTTCCTGCAGTTTGGGGTGATGCTGTACGTGTGTCTTTTAAAAGTTCTACAAAACCTGTGTCAATAGCAGAATTTGGCGTTTACAACGAGAGGCTATAAGATGCTGTTAACTTGAAAAATAATGTTATAGGATATCGTAAGGAAAAACAAGACCGATTTTGTTATATAATTTTGCATTATTCCTTATCCTTTGAGAAATAATAATAGAGGTATATGAATCAAGTTGGAAGCAGATTGCTTTTCAACAAAGAACATTATGTCTTGCTTTATATATGTCAGGATCCAAGTTGTGGAAAGACATGTGGAAACCAGCGGGTGGGTATGATGATAGCAGATGACATTAACGGTCCTTGGCGTCTTGCAGGAGCAAATGGAGGCATTATGGTAAGTGCTTCTACTAATCCGGAACACTGGACATACAAGGCTGCAATTGGAGCAGACAATCCCGCTTTCTTGAAAATCAAGAAGAAATACTACATTTATTACAAATGTGGTACTCCAGAGCAGTTGAAAGCTAAATGCGGATATGCCGTATCTGACCTTGAAAATCAACGGAATCCCCAGTTCTCTATACGCAGTAGGTGGAGTTAATATCCGTGGAGGGAAAGTTTCAGGACCTTATGTCTTTAAAATCAAATGGAATAAAGGAAAATAGTTGCAGTTTTTCAGATTGATATCGGTAAGGAAGAGTCTCGCTAAAATCTTCGTTCCTCAGCTGCAGGCAATGAAAATATCCTGCCAAGCTGGGGAATGAAATGAGAACTGTGACGATACCTTCAAATCTTATTGTAAATACACCATCATGCTGTTGACAAAAAACGGATTAACAGGTCATTTTAAGCGTATTGTATAGATGCTCGGTCTATTGTTAGATTGCAAAATATTTATACGGAAATGATCTACGGTCACTGATTCCGGCAAGTTGAAATCAAGGATGCCATATCCCATGAAACTATTTAAATTAGTCTCTGGTAATATGTCACTTTCATACACAGGCATCCAAAGCTTGTTTTTCTCTACCTCTACCGTAAATTTACGGATGCTGTTTTCACCAGCGATGATAAAGAGCCGACTGAATGTCTCTTTTTGACCGAGCTCTACATTAATCCATGCCAAAGAATCACCTGCTACCCAAGCTGTACTCACATCACTATCAACAGCATACATAGCACCATTGTGCAAAGTGTCATTCTTATATACGCTACTTGCGACAGCCGTGGCGTTAGTTGTCTTCGACTGTGGCTTTTTCAGTTTCTTTGGAAATTTCTTTCCATTCTCTATTCCCAATAGTTTTGCCAATTGATTGATATTTTCTATTGCTTTCGGATTTTGCTCTCCATTTGTGGCGGGAGGAATATTCAACAACAGGCAATTATCATTAGCAGTCGATACATAAAAGATTTCCTCTAAATCCTCTACATCACGTACAGTCGTATCTTCAGGATGATTGAACCAACTTCCAATGACAGAAATCGTTTGTGTACTTTCAAAAGGCAAATAATATTTCTTCCCATTATGCGTATATATCTTAGGATCATTTTTCGTAGGTAGATATGGATCCCATAAACGGAAATCAGAAGGGAAGTAAATAATAGAGTCACCTTTGTGCATATCAACGGGGTGCTTTCCTATGGTCCAATTAGTCGAGATCTGGCAGTTCGGTTGCATTTTTTTCACGAACTCATATACTTCCGGCAAATACCAGTCTCCAGCTTTGCGGTCCCATGCACCATCGAACCATAGTTCATGCACTTCGCCGTAATTGGTCATCAATTCTTGCAACTGATTCTTCATATATTGAATATAAGCATGCTTGTCACTATCCATATAAATAGGCTCATGTCTGTCCCATAACGAATAATAAACAGAAAATGCTATTCCCTCTTTTTTACAGGCATCTGATACAGCCTTTACAATGTCCACTTTGTTTTTAATTGCCGGATTTGCAATGTCATAATCAGTATATTTGCTATCCCACAGGCAGAAACCGTCATGATGCTTCGTAGTCAACACAATAGATCGCATGCCCGCGCGCTTAGCATTCCTTACCCATCCGGCAGCCTTTTCTGCTATATCGATAGGCGGATTATACGTAGAAGCCGGTGCTTTTCCGTCACTCCATTCTTCATTCAGATATGTGTTCATGCCAAAATGAAGAAACATACCATACTTGCGTTCTATCATTGCCCGTTGTCCCTTGGTGGGCTTCGGTTCTCCTTGTCGAAGACAGGAACAAGAATACGACATTGCTACCAAACCAAAGATAAAAACCACCTTACAAATGCTCATTTGTTTTTTCATTCACGTAAAAATAAAGTTTACTGCAAAGTTCTGATATTATTTTTCCCCCAAAGAATTAAAATCCGTGTTTCTTTTTACAGAATCCGATATTTTTTCCTTCGTGAACTCCTTTCGATGCGAAATACCTCATTCCTATGTTTCAGAAAGTCTTTCCTGCTGCATCTTATATAGACTCATGAGATGATTCAGAGAAGTATCTCTTTACATTTGTGATAGTCTATACCCATTGTCAATTTCCTAAGATATCTTTGGTTGCTTTTCGGCAATAAGGAAAGGGGATTTATTCTTTCCCCTTTCCTATAATGGTTACGACTTCACCCTTCTTTAAGGAGAGACGGTAGCAATGCTGTGAGACCTTTTTTACCTTCAGGTACTTTGGGCCTTTGAATTCGGGTGAGGGGATGTCCGTTACCAACAGGCAAGGTTCTCCAGCCATACTTGCGATGCGGATATAGGTTGTCCTTCAATTCACGCGCTGTGCCGACACGTTGAAAGCCCCTTCAGCTAACCAATTGGCGAACGTGATATTCCTCCACGAGGAAGGGACAGCTGGGAATACCCTGATTTTATCTCCCCAACTTTGCAGCAACATGTCTTGAATACATTTCGCTCCAGAAAGAGGCGTTTCGATGACAGGTCCTGCTTCACGATACATGGTCGTAGGAGAAAGGAACTGGGTGAAGAGTCCATTCAGATACTTGAGAGCATCATCCCCCTTGCCCAACATAGCTGCGATGGAAGAGGCGCCTGTGAAAGAATATCCTCTCAGTGCTGATTTCTTGCTGTGCCAGTAGGCTAAGGAAGTTTCTATGAGCTTCCTGTCCTCATCCTTTTCAGGGTTGATGATCGCCAAAGGATAGATGGAAAGAAGATGAGAGTAATGCCGGTGGGATTGGGCATAAGGTTGGTCAGCACCGATGCGCAGTCCATTTTCATCTTGTGGGAATGGGGTCATGTTCGTGACGACATCCTTCCATTTCCCGTAGAGATCGTCATGGATATGCAATCGGTCACAGATCGCCATCAAGGTCATGCACCCCCATTTCAGGAGGGCGAGGTCATAATTACAATCAGTGGCACTTCCATATTCAGGGGAGAGAGTGGATGGGAGGTGCCATTTGCCCTCCTGGTCCCGGTAAATAAAGTGCAAGTAGTAGTTGATTGCCCCTTTCAGCAACGGAAATAAGTGCTGGCGTAATTTTTCGTCATCCATCTGATGCCTGTAAATCAACCAGAGATTATGGCAAGCCCATGTCAGGTTGCCCACTTCCGCTCCAGTCCCCGGCACATCCACGGGATCGCTCAGGCAGTCCTTTCCCGAGCTCCTGCCGATTCCATAGGAATCAGCCCGATAAGGTTCAGGCACGTTCTGCCGGAGATGATCAAGGTTGCCGTATAATGCGTTCTCCAAGGATCTTGCTAAATCAAGGTGATTGGATGCATTGAGAGCCCAATACGTGAGTTCCACATTCAGGTTCCACCAAGCATTTGGCCAAGGCGTGACCGTCAGCCACGGCCCGCAATTGTCAATCAGCGGACAATCCCCCCTTGTCGCTGAGCCATACTTATACATTTGGATCCAGTAAAATTTCTCTTTCTCCTTGTCATCCAATGCCAGGAAACTTTTTTGGTAATATTGGTGCCACCAGGATTGGTGGTCCTTTTCCAAAGAGTCCCATCCCTTTTTACTGCATACCGCAACGGTTTCCTTCGCCCTTGATTCCGCGTTCATTTGCGGATAGGAATGGGAGATGCAAGATAACAGGACAAAGCCATTGTCCACAGGGGTTTCATTCCAGCAGACTGCAGTCTCTCCACCATTTAAGAGTTTCTGGACGGAGATGCCAGAATGCTCCTTTACCGTCACTTCTGGTTGGGGATGGGAAACATAATCTGAAGGTAAATTTTTCATCCACGACCCTGCCGGTAACTTCGAGTATTGGATCCGTGGACTGTCAGCATTGGCCGGAATCCAGGTGTATGTGCACTTCTCCTGTCCCGAATTGGTAACCATGACACAAATCACCATTTGAGTGGCGGAAACGAAAGCCTTTAGGTCAAATGCACCCTTAGAAGTCGTCACATGAGCGGTAGTCTCTGCATTCCACAGATCCAGTCTCATTCTGATCTTCTGGATCTTGCCGATAGGATTGATATTAAAATGCCCAGTGAGCAATCTGCATTTGCCATAGATACTGCAGTCCGGTCGATGGTCATGCACCTCACTGCTTCCGGTCTCCAATCGCAGGCTGTTCGTTCCCGGTTCCTGATAGATCATCAGTCCTATGTTCCCATTGCCCATGAATGGGGAGACGTCCCATGAATGCGGGATGGAATCCCATGTCAGGTCTTGCCGGTTCATGAAAGCTTGCCAGTCCACTTGTTCGCTTATCATTTTTCCTCCCGTTTTTCCCCAGGTATGGATGCAGGAGAAGAGGAGGAAACAGGCGCATAAATAAATACTTTTTCTTACTTCCATTCAATGATTGAAATAACTTCCCCCAATGCAGGTAAATCAATTCGTCTGAAAGATACCTTGCAAATGAGGCGTTTGACATGATCTAAGCGCAAAAGTACTAAAATAATCTGAAATATCAATTTTAAAAGACTTTCTTCTTTTCGTCACGTTGGCAGAATCTATCATACAAGGATAAATGTCCCTTGATTTTGTTGGGGGCAATAGAGAAAGTCTGAAAAGACAACAGAGTATATGAGCAAGATTTAAAAAAGTCATAAAAAAATAAAATTTCGGACTATACCTTTAGCATAAGTAGTTGCTTGTATTGATGACGAAGCCTAATAGATGCACGATTTCCTCCGTAGAACAGGAGGTAATTATAGTGGCTTGTTTACAAAAAGATGCTTTAACAAATCTTAATAACAACGTTTATGTGTAAAAAAAACTTTTTGATTGTTTTATTGTTCCTGGTATCTTTGACAGTCTATGCCCAAGCACCAGAGAAAAAAGTTACTTTAAAGTTTGACCAAATCACTTTAAAAGCAGCTGTAGATCTTCTTTCTAAATCGACAGGTTATGTTTTTTCTTATGATGCGACATCCATTGATGAAAAGCAACTTGTCAGTTTAAATGCTATGAATGTTCCCATACATGTTGCCATGTATGAAATGCTAAAAGGAACATCAATCCGCTATACGATTGATGGCAATCAAATTATATTGTCATCAGTTGTTAATCAAGCAAATCCGCCGACTAATCCCAGCCATCAAAAGATCCTTATAAAAGGGACTATTGTCGATCATTCTGGTACGCCAATTATTGGAGCGACAGTCTTAATACGTGGTACAGTAAATGGAACAACGTCAGACATAGATGGTCACTACAGTATCATGGCTCCCAAGAACTCGGTATTAGTGTATCGCTATTTGGGCTGTCAAACTGTAGAGAAAGAGGTCACGTCATCACGTCCTATTAATGTAACCTTGGAAGAAGAAAATGTTAATTTGAAAGATGTAGTGGTCGTTGCCTATGGAACACAGAAAAAAGAAGATGTGGTTTCATCTATAAATTCTGTTTCTGGTGATAAGCTTTCAATGCCTACGAGAAGTTTGAATAACATGCTTGCAGGAAAGGTCGCAGGAATTTTGGCTGTGCAACGGAGTGGAGAGCCAGGTAATGACAATGCCTCATTTTGGTCCGAGGTATTAGTTCATACAGAGGGGGAACCAGTCCTTTGGTTTTAGTTGATGGAGTTCCACGCAGTATGTCCGATATTGACGTGGACGAGATCGAAAGTTTTACAGTATTGAAGGATGCTGCAGCGACAGCAGTGTATGGTGCAGAGGGTGCAAATGGCGTCGTATTAATTACAACAAAAAGAGGTAGAGTGCAGAAAACGGAAATAACATTTAATGCACAATACAGTATTGTATCCCCAACACGTATTCCCAAGTTGATGCCATCATATGATTATCTGTCTATGTGGAATGAAGCCAGTTGGAATGACGCAGGCAATCCTGATTGGAATCTTTTTAATCGACCTTATAGTGATGAAGAGTTAGAAAAATATCGGTCAGGAGTCGACCGTGATTTATACCCAAATTCTATTTGGACAGATTTACTATCGAAACATACCCATAATCAAAGATATACGGTTAACTTGAGAGGAGGTTCCGAAAGGAATCGGTTTTTCGTATCTGGGGCCTTTTATAATGAGGATGGAATATTCAAGTCAAACCCAATAGAGGATTATAATGCTAATATAGGTTTAAAACGATATGATTTGCGCTCTAACGTGGATATGAATATTACTCATACTACGAAATTGTCTGTTGATATGAGTGGGCAATATAAAAAGAAGAATGACCCCGGAACTTCCTCCAATAATATCTTCAAGCATATAGTATTGTTTCCTACTCATTTAGTGCCAATGCATTGGTCTGATGGTACGGCATCTATTACGAAAACCGATGCTGACGGTCGTTATAATCCCTATAACTTAATTAATTATACTGGGTACATGAAGAGTTGGTCTGCCTCTATTCAGTCGAAAGTTACGCTCTCTCAGAAATTAGACTTTATCACGAAAGGGTTATCCATCTTGGGCAGTGTAAGTTTTGATGCCTACATTTCGTCAGTCATGTCTCGAACTATGTCACCGGATAAGTACTATGTTACAGGAAGAGATGAGGATGGGAATTTAATCAAAGTATTAAAATCTTCAGGAACGGCATTAGGTGATGCGTCTTTAAGCAGCACAAGTGGTACGAAGAACATATATTTGGAATCCCAGTTAAATTATAATAGAACTTTCTCGCAAAAGCATTCTGTGCAAGGTTTACTGGTCTATAATCAGAGGGAAATTCAATATCAAAATGTATCTGGAATAGCACTTTTACCTCACCGCAAACAAAATGTTGTATTTAGAAGCACTTATGCCTATGATGGAAGATATGTTGTAGAAGGAAGTTTTGGGGTGACAGGATCTGAAAACTTTGCTCCAGGTCATCGATGGGGAATTTTCCCAGCAGTCGGTATTGCTTGGAATGCTCATGCTGAAAAATTTATGAGTAAGGCCCAAGATGTAATTAACAAATTGCGTTTCCGAGCTTCGTATGGTATAACAGGAAATGATGACACAGGATCTGACCGATTCATCTACCGCGAGTCCCTGACCAATAGTGGAACGTCATATTTGGGATTGCAGGCTGGGGCAAATGGAGGTCCTGCAAATGGATATGGGAAAATTTATGAGAATAGCTTTGCCGCGCCTGATTTGACTTGGGAAAAGGAGCGGAAGATTAATATTGGTTTAGACTTAGGTATGTTTAGAGGTCGTATAGAAATGACGGCTGATTATTTTACCAACCGGAGAAGCGATATTTTAATAGAACGTATTACGATACCGACTGCTACTGGTTTCCGAAATAATCCATGGCAGAATTATGGAATAACCTCGAACAAGGGGTTTGATGCAAGTCTTACGCTCAAACATAAAATAGGAGATGTTAATTTATCGGCAATTGGTAATTTTACCTATGCTAAGAATAAGATTATAGAAATGGATGAAGTTCCTCAAACCTATTCATGGTTGGCTGCAACGGGTACCTCCATTGGCACGCCTAAGATATATATAGCGGATGGATTATTTTCGAATGATGATTTTGATATTACTACACATTCTGATGGAAGTCATGGTTATGCACTGAAAGATGGGATTCCTACTTACTCCTCGGATGTAAAGCCTGGTGATATTAAATATAAGGATCTGAATGGTGATGGCAAGATCAATGATTCGGATATGACTTATTATAGTGGTTTATATCCTTCCAATCCTGAAATTATATATGGTTTTGGACTGAATGCGGAATATAAAGGCTTTTATGCTGAAGTCTTTTTCCAGGGACAAGCTAAAGCTTCTACAAATATGAAATCGAATACAAGTTATTTTGTACCCTTCGATTTAGGGCGTGACCAATCATCAGCCCGCCTGGAGGCAGCTGACCATTGGAGTGCTAATGATCCTGATAATATGAACGTATTATATCCGAGACTACATACAAATGAATATTCAAATAATGTACTGCCAAGTACCTGGTGGTATCGTAGTGCAAATTTCCTTCGTTTAAAGAACGTGGAGATTGGATATAAATTTAATAAAAAGTGGATACGATCGCTCAGAATGCAAAGCTTGCAACTTTATGTGCAAGGAACAAATGTAGCCGTTTGGGATCATATAAAACTATGGGATCCTGAAATTCTAAATAGTGGTGCAACATATCCTATTTGCGGTACTTGGACAATGGGGCTTAATATAACTTTTTAATAAACTATTAATACGATAATTATGCAAAGAATGAATATAAAAATAGCTAGTATTTTGCTATTGATGAGCATGATGTTGATGACATCTTGCTCCGATTATTTAGACGTTTCTAAAGAATTGTCAAAGAACTTGGATAAGGAAGAGGTTTTCTCAAATGCTGCTTATTTAAAATCTTGGTACGGAGAGATATATTCTTGGCTACCTAATTATTCTGAGAGCGGATTTGGGGTTCAAAGTAATGGCGCGTTCCAAAACTTATGGTCAATACTATCAGGGGAATTGGTATGTGCCCATCCCAATGTGCTGAAATATGCGCAAAATACTTATACGCCATCTAATGCTCCTTCTCATCGATGGTGGAAATGCTATGAAGAAATCCGCCAATCCATGATATTCCTACAACGTGCGCCAGAATCTCTTGGCAACTCGGAAGATCAATCCGGATATATATCTAAAGCAGAAATGGACCGCATGAAAGCTGATGTCACATATTTAATGGCCTATTACTATTTTCAATTATTTGAATTATATGGTCCTACTCCTATTCTATCTAATATAGCTGATCCAGAGCAAGAAAACATAGATTATAAAAGACCTAGTGTTGATGAAATGGTCAACCATATAGATAGTCTTTTAGACGAATTGATTGATGGTAAATACAAAGGAGTTCTCCCGAACACAATAAAATCAGGTAATAGTGAAGACTACACTCACACAAATTCAGATTATGACTTGAATAACATCCTTCGTCCTACAATGGCTACCGTTTTGGCACTAAGGGCGCGGTTATGGGTCTATGCAGCCTCTCCTTTATTCAATGGTGGTTATCAAGAGGCTTTAGCATTAAAAGACAAAGAAGGTAAACGACTTTTCCCTGACTACGATGCTAATAAGTGGAAAATTGCCAAGAAACATTTGGAAGAATTATTATCGTTTGCAGAGAGTAATGGTTATCACCTTTATCATGCAGCACCAGGCAAAGATGGTACAATAGATCCGAATCAATCTATTTATGAGTTATTCCAGTACTATAATGATGAGATCCTTTGGGCCACAGGTAACAACGATTATAATCATGTGGCTTCTAATATGGAGGCTCGGACCACTCCTGGAGACATGCCTGGTTCAATGGGAAATGTAGGGCCCTATCAAGAGATGGTTGATTTGTTTTTTACTAAGAATGGTTTGGACATCAGTGAAGATACTACTTACCATGAAACAGGATTTACGGATTATCCGAACGTGTGTACTACACTTTCTTCCAGTGTAAAACATTATCATCTTGATAAGCATATCTTTAATATGTATGTTAATAGGGAACCTCGTTTCTATGCAGACATTACTTATGAGGGTAAGAGTTGGCACATTCAGCGTGATCAAAAGACTTATAAAGATTTTGGCGCATATTTCAGCAAGGGTGGTAAGGGTCATCAAGACAATACAATGTACGCGCGTGCAGGTTATCTTCTTTATAAATTCAATAATCGAACATTGTTGAACGTAGGATCCAATACAAAGAGATGGGGACGTCCATGGATATATTTTAGATTAGCGGATTTTTATCTTTATTATGCGGAAGTATGTAACGAGATAGATCCATCTGATCCTAATATTATCAAATACCTTGATTTGGTTCGTGAACGAGCAGGAATTCCTGGTTATAAATCTTTGGCTGCAAAAGGTATCAAGAACATTATTGGTGATCAACAGAAGCAACGCGATGCTATACAGCATGAGCGAATGGTCGAAATGTTTGGAGAAGGTAATTACTATTTCGATACACATAGATGGATGACCGCTGGTTATTCAAAAGATACAGAAGGGAATTGGATAAAGAATAATGATGATAAAAGTATCATTAGAACGGGTATGGATATCAATCAAAGGGCTTGTGAATTTAATTCCAAAGGAATACCTACTCTTTTCTATGACAAGACTGGTACTAACTCCTATTTCAATCGCGTAGTAGTTGATGAATTGCCTTGGATCAAAGCTATGTTATTATATCCTGTACCTTATAATGAGATGCAGAAAAGCAAGTTAATAGTGCAAAATCCCTTATGGGATTAATACTTTAAGTATTATCAGTCAGGAACCATCTTGCATGACAGGATGGCTCCTGACTCTATATTCAATTCATAAATGGAAGAAAAATGAAGTCTAAGTTTTTCTTGTATATTTTTATGTTGCTTTTTATTTCATGTAGCAGTCATGAGATAGAAGAAAACAATAGGTGGTTGGCGCTTCCATCCCCAAGTTTCTCATTTGATTACCTTGGCGGTACGCAAATCCAATCTGCCAAGATAACTTCAGAAATCTTACCTAAGTCTATTACTTATTCTTATGCAGGAGATGGTGATAAATGGTGTACGGTTAGTATAAATGAGTCTACTGTGACAATTAATGTTGAACATTCTTATATAGAAAAAGATCGTTCAACTCAAGTAACTATAGCGTATGAAGACAAGAATCCTGTTATTCTTTCTGTGTCTCAATCAGCAGCTCCAAGCGCAGAAGATACAAAAATAAAAGTTGTCAATGCAACTGCCACCTCTGAGGAAGTGAGTGGAAAGGATGCAGATGGTAATCCACTTACTCTTCCTATGAGTTATGATGGGAATGTGAAGACGTATTATAATTCTAAGTTTGGAAAAGTAAACTATCCATTCACCATTACATATGAATTGGATGGGTTACATACGTTAAGCAAAATCATTTATACTCCTCGGACAGATGCAGGAAACAAATGGGGATCTTTTGACAAATTTACGGTTGAAGGGTCAACAAATGAAGATCCGGAAACATTTATTACATTAGGTGAATACTCTCGTGGAGATAATGTTCAGGTTCCCCTGGAAATACCCATAAGTCATCCTTTAAAGAATGCCAAATATGTACGGTTTACTGTTCATAAAGCTTATCAAGACAGAATTTCTTGCGCAGAAATGGAGTTTTACGAGGCAAGTAAAAACTCTTTTAATATTGCTTCCATTTTTAAAGATCCCCTCTGCACGTGTTTGAAAGAAGGAGTTACAAGAAAGCAAATTTATCAAATTCCTGATAGTAATCTTCTTCAATTGGGCTTAGCTCTATTGGATAATACTTATAATCCGGCATACCGTCATGCATCTTATCGCCCTTATCAAAATCCTTCCATTATGTCCAAAATCAATAAAATGAGCAAATATAGTATGCGCGACGGAGTTACAGGATTATATGCAAAAGCGGGAGAACCTCTTACAGCTATAGTTGGATCTCTATACAAAGGTGCTGATGTCTCTCTCTTGATCCAAGATCTGAATGGCGGATATAATAATTACAAGATTTATACTCTTCAGGAAGGATATAATAAGATAATTCCATCAGTTGGAGGCCTGATTTATGTTTTGAATTATACAGAAGATGCTGTACCGCTACTTCTAAAGACATCAGAAGGCAAGGAATTGTCTTCACAGAAAACAGTAGAAATTCATTTCCCTATGGCTTCTGTCAATGGCTACTTTGATATCGCCAAAAACTCAGAAGCGGATTGGTCGGATATGTTAAAGAAGGCAACTTACCAGGATATAGATGTCTTGGGGGAATATTCTCATTTAACATGGAGAGTATCCGATTTCAGGAAGTACAATACTAATATCATTCAAACTGTGAAGAATCTTGATAATTTAGTCTATAATGAGGAAGACTGGACGGGATTGGTAAAAAATAATAAGATGTTCCCTAATAGAATGCATATTTGTATTGACTATAAAGCAAAAAGCCCTAATTCTTCTGACTATCGTGTTGTATTTAATGCAAGTGACTATTATGCCCAACCCTTTTGTGAACCGGATGCTTTTCCTTCCCGTTGTTGGGGACCGGCCCATGAGATTGGACATTCCAACCAAGTTCGCCCGGGTATGAAATGGGCAGGGATGACAGAAGTAACAAATAATCTTATGTGCCTATGGGAACAAGACTTTCTAGGACGACCTTGCAAACTTTTAGTGGATGGAGCCCAAGACAGTTATAAAAATTTTTATGAGCGGGCTATAAATTATATTGTTTTAGGAAAGCGTGCACATTGCTTGCCAGGGGAGAGCAATATTATTCGTGAGTTGCAATTGGTTCCGTTTTGGCAATTAAAGCTTTATTTGGTGGATGTTCTGGGCAAGAAAGACTTTTATCGTGATCTATATGAACATTTTCGTATTACTCCCGATTTGGATACGTCATCAAAGACACAAGGGATCCTCCAATTGGATTTTGTGCGTCAAGTTTGCAATCTTGCTAAAATTAATTTGATAGAGTTTTTTAAAGCCTGGGGATTCCTAACGCCGGTAAATACAACTCTCAATGACTATGGGAGCAAGAAGTTTGTTATTACACAAGAAGAAATTGATGCATTGGAATTGGAAATTCAAGCAAAGAAGTATCCTAAAGCACCATCAGAATTATGGAAAATAACAGAAAATAATTTAGAGGATTTTCACTGATTATGAACATTCAAAGAGGGCCATTAAAAATCAATGACCTTCATTGAATTTTTAATGCTTTGTTTTTATATTCTAGGCAAATTCGAGAATGGTATGGGCATCTATTCCTAACACGGAATGAAGTCTCTTGGCAACAGCCATCGTTATCTTCCGTTTCCCATTCATCATCTGGCTAAATGCACTTTCATTGACTCCTAATGCGGAAGCAACATCTTTCTGCCGCATGTGATGGGCGTATCCATAATCTTCTATGCATTGCACCAGCGGATTTTTTACTCGCAGGGACTGTAGCCCAAGAAACTCATTCTCATAGTCTGCCATCTTGCGGCTTAACGCTGCGATCTCACGGGTATACTCATTGTCCATGCTTGGTTCAAGCATTCCCTTGCGTGTCGCTTCGTTAATCAGTGTATCAACATGTTGCTTTACGCTATCATATTCTTCTCTTGTTGTAATTTTCTGTACCATAGTTGATTACCTTAATTTATATAATTGAACAGTCTATTTGATCATACTCTGCATGAGTTCCAACGAAACGGATGTTCATAACACCATTCAGGAAAATGACGACAGCCACAATGCGGAACTTGTTCCCACCTATATTGAAAACATACCTGCCATTCTTGATATAATCGGCTGAAGGAAATTGCCGTTTCAGCTCAGCATGTGAAGACCATCTTGCTTCTGACACTTGTATCAGCCATTTATTTATAGGTTTCAATGCCTGTACATGTCTTTGTACAAAGTCATCAAGCAATATTTTATTAGCTACAATCATGATTGTACTTATTTCGTTTGCAAATATATATATTTATTTGTTTATTTGCAAATGAATTTGCAAAAGTCTAAATATTTTATCCCTAAACTCAAGGGATTCTAGAAAAGGAAGTCTATTTGTAAATATAATAAGAGAATGTGTTAAATTCTGATGCATTTTCTTTTCCGTATGATTGAATCATACGGCTACTGCTTTGTACAGACTAAAGGTCTTCCATGTAGGTTTCTTTTTCTGAATGTTTTCGTTAAGATAGATGAGCAGCGCCAAGCTTGCTAGAGCTCTGCCATGGCGAGAAAAGGTGGGCGAAAGCCAACAATTTTATAGTATACAGTAATTTTTCTTGTGAAAAGGTTGACAGGTTGTCAAACCCCAGTGTTTATCGGGCTTGCAACCTGTTTTTAGGTTGTCAAAGGTTGACACGAGGTTGACAGAAAAAGCACATATTTCACTAAATTCTCGAGAGAATTTAGTGTAACACTTATGCTTTTGCTGTACAAGACATCATCTATTAGATCAAATTCTCGAGAGAATTTTGTATGATAGCTTCACTTTTATTCATATATTGGTCATGATATGGATTGAAATGGCACGCTATCGTTAAGCCAAATGAGCAGAGTCAAGCTTGCTAGGACTCTGCCATGACGAGAAAAGGTGCGTATAAGCGAACCGATGAAAATGGATCCATGTATCATACGAAAAAGAGGATGCATCAGAATTTTGATACACCCTCCTTAACCAAGCTTTATAATCCGCCGTGTGCTTCTTTATTAACGTAGTGTCCTGGTCCCCGGTTCTTTTCTCCATTGTAATACCAAATGATTTCATCTACGTATTCTTTAGCATCCTTTTCTGCAATGGCACGGATGATATTCTTCCCTGTTGCAAGCGTTACAGGCTCAACGATATAATGGATATCGGTATATCCTTTATGGATATTGGTAAGCTCTTTTCCATTCAGATATACTTTTGGCGTGCCTATATTGCTATACACGGTAATGGAAGTTTGCTTTTTCTCGCGATCTGTATTGCGTCTTTGGGTAATATAGAGCTCTGGCGACTGGCTCCAATTAGCTTTGTAAAAATAAAACACATCTTTTTTAGTCTTGCGGTCAAAAGTTATCAATCCCTTCATGTTTCTTGCAGGAATACCTCCTCTATTGGCCATAGGCGTGGCAAAGTCGAACATGTTCCATAGATAGGAAGCAATGATATATGGGTGCTTCCGAATGGCATTCCATTGGTATTCGTGGACCTTTGTCTCAAAGGTTTCTGGATAATAAGGCTTTGTCCAGTCAAGGGATTCGCCGAGATATTCTGTTTGTTGGAAGATATTACCATCGGCTCCATATTCTGACAAGATAAGGCGTTGCTCAGGATAATCATTCTCCAACTTCTCTATCCATTTGTCAAAGTCTTTAATTTCCCCCTCGTACCAACCATAATAGCGGTTCATTGCCTGTACGTCAGCATTCAGGTTAACAGGGTGGTCCATGGTCCCGTATCCATTGGTAGACACGGTATAGCGGTCAGGATCTTCTGTCTTTGCTAAGTCATGCAATGTAGCCGTCAGTTGCGCTGTATATTCATGGGGCTTATAGACCTCGTTATGTAACCCCCAGATATAAATGGAAGGATGATTGTATTGCTGCCGGATCAGTTCCCGAAGTTGTTGTTGCGCATTTTCGGATTCCTCGCCCGTGACTCTATTGACGAAAGGTATTTCCGCCCAAACGATTAGCCCTAACGTGTCACAGCGTGAATAGATATAATCCGATTGCTGGTAATGTGCAAACCTAACGGTAGTTGCGCCGACCTCCATGATCAGGTCAAGGTCTTCCTTGTGTTCCTTGTTTGAGATGGCACTTCCCATTCCCCAGCGGTCTTGATGTCGGCACACCCCATACATTGGATATGGCTCTCCATTGAGATAAAATCCTTTTCCTGCGATGATCTCATAATGCCTTAATCCCAAAGGTTGCGCGATGGAATCTATTTCTTTTCCATTTCGAAGAACACGAGTGACCACTTTGTACAAATACGGGCCTTTCCGCCCTTGCCAAAGATGGGGCTTGGTTATGTGGAAATCCTGGAAAAAGGACTGAGTACCTTGGCTGCTTACCTTAATAGGATCCAACTTCGATGCAATTCTTTTTCCAGTCGATGTATATATAGACGTTTCCAAAGCGAGACCAACCGTTTTGAAGGTGGCATTATCCAGTTTACCTTTACGGAAATATCAGCTCCCCTTTTGCTGACATTCTTCTGCCTAATATAAATACCAGGTGATGCATAATCATTTACAGCTATGCTGCATGAATCGGTCGTAATGAGCCAAACCGGTCTATAAATACCACCATAAACGCCAAATAACACATGATTGACGGGTATAACATCTGGACGCGCAGTATTGTCAGCCTTGACGGTGATTAGATTGTCCTCGCCCCATTTTATCTCTTTACCTATTTCTACTACAAAGGCAGAATAAGCCCCTTTATGAGTTCCTACCATCTGGTGGTTAACATATACTTCTGCGCAACTGCCCACGCCTTCAAATCTCAGAAAGATGCGTTTCCCTTTCAAGGAGTCGTTAGGCGTAAAGTGCTTCCTGTAATAATTAGTCCCTTGCAGGAAATCATTATAACGAACCTGCATGTCATAGGCATTCCAGGTATGGGGTATGGTAACAGGTTGATCATTGAATGTCCAATCTGAATTGAAGGAAATAACATTTCTTGCGTTGGCACTCATGGCGAGTACTATGCATATCATGCTTGAAAGTAGATTCTTTATATTCATAGGATACTTAGCTAAGTAAAAGTTATGTCAGTGCTTTCCGATATTGGCTGGAGGATGTATTCTTCTTCGTATAAGAAAGCTTAATCACAAAAGGTTGCAACGGCAAAGGACTGGGTACAGATACATAATACTCATTTGCGGCACATTCTTTCACCTCCAAGTTCTGGCCTCCCATCAGTGCAGCCTCAGTGAGTACCATTCCTTTGGGGACATTAACCTGTAGGTGGTTAGAATAAGGCACATTGAAGACAACCATATATAGGCTATCTCCTTTTTGCGTGAAATATCCCCAATCCTGTTTTTTTAAGCCAGCATAACCACACCCATAGATGCAGCAACTGTTTTCTTTCATCCAACTTCCTAGCCATGATGCCATTTCTTTTTCTTCCTTACGAAAATCTCCATCAGGTTGTGGACCAAAGTTGACGACCATATTGCCATTCATAGAAACGGCATGAACGATACGTTCCAAGACTTCTACAGGCTTTTTTACATAGCTCAACGACCAATCCTTATGATACCCCCATTGATTTTCTGGGATAGTCATACAAGCTTCCCAGTCCCATTTTGTGACTTGCAAGTCATTTACCGGATCAGGAAGTCGTCGTTCGTACCCTGATTCATAGTCTCCCATCAGGAAGCCATTGGAGTCAAAATGTCTGCTTCCATGGTCATCTGCCCTTAGTCTACTATTAACAGTTACTCCGGGGATCAGCTGTTTGAGCATCTTTTCGAGGTGAGCTGTCCACGCTCCATTTTTTTTAATACTATTGTCCCATGTCCCGTCAAACCAGAAATCTTTGACTGTGGGATACCTTACAGCAAGTTCTTTCAACTGATTTTCCGTGAAGATCTTGAATCGCTCGAATGCAATACTATCTGCCTGGGTTTTAATGTCTGACCTCCAGTCGGGATGGCTCCAATCCATAATTGAATAATAGAAATCCACATCAATGCCTTCGTCATTGAACGCCTTAACCAGTTGTCCTAAGATATCTTTTTTATAAGGTGTGTGGGCAACTGTGTATTTAGTATATTTACTCGGCCACAAGCAAAAGCCTTCATGGTGTTTTGTGGTGATCTTTACATACTTGGCGCCCATATTCTTAAACATGATAGCCCATGCGTGCGCATCGAAATTTGTAGGATTCCATTGTTTCATCAGTTGCATCCAATCGCCTGTTGAGACTCCTGCCCATGACTTGAGCCATTCTGCTGCGCCGGGATATACTTTCCCATTCCATACCCCACCGGGAATAGCGTACAAGCCCCAATGGATAAAAGCTCCTAATCGGTTGTCGCGAAACCGTTTCATGGCAGGGTCTGAGCGCCTTACGGTTCTTTCAGCCCCATATTTTAGATCAACATGGGGTTTCTTTATATATTCAGCCTTTTGCTGAGCCTTGACTTTTATCAAAGATGATGGCAATAGCAAAAAGATTGCCATTGCCATCATGCTCTTTCTTACATTAATATCCTTCATTTTGTGGGAATTCTGCTCCTGTATTGGAATCAATGACTGTTTGCGGGATTGGCCATACAAGGTTATGCGCGTCGAATCCTGCAGAATATTTATTATATTTGGCAACACGTTCCACCTGGGTTCCGGTTCTTGACAATGTGAATCTGCGTGCTTCTTCTCCTACTAACTCACGAATACGCTCATCTAACAAAAAGTCTAATGTGGCTTGAGAGGCGGTAATCTCCGTAGCTCCTGCACGCCGGCGGACAGCATTGATCGCTTCGGCAGCCTCCGCATATTTCTTTTGTTGAATGCAAGCTTCTGCCTTCAATAAATATGTTTCGGCAAGACGGAACTTCATCCTGTCCTTACTGTTGCCCGTATAAGTAAGATTGTCTTCCTTACCATAGAAGAATTTAGTGATAACAGGATAGATTTGACTGCGCTTTCGAGTCGATTCCGTAACAGGGACTTCCTTTCCTAATAATTCCGGATATTTCGGATCATTATAATACCAATGGCGTTTGATATTATACTCAGAATTTCGCATGTCGCCTTGGCTATAAAATCCATCTCCTTCAATCCACCATGTCAAAGGCTGGATTTGGGCAAGCCCACGACCTCCTAAGCTGTCACACAATACCATACCTGTAACCCCATTCCAGTAACGTGGGTTCCATGCGCGGCGAGTCCAATCACTATATTCTCCACCACCACCAGTAGTGTTGTATTCGAATTGCATAACCCAGATGCTCTCCATATTTCCTGAAGTGCGATTCTGGTTGCCTTCTTTAAATAGGTCACTGAATGGATCCCCAGGTTTGTTTTTCTCTTCCCCAAAACGTTCTGTCATTAGTTTAAAGTATCCACAGTTGATGACTTGATCCGCCGTTTCTTCAGCCTTGGCATAGTCACCATTCATCAAATAGACCTCAGACAATAGATGCAATGCTGCCCATTTGGTCAGTTTACCTGGTTTCACAGCATCTGGATCTGTTGGCAGATATTTGACGGCAAAATCCAGATCTTCTATCATGTGGCTTAGTACTTCTGCCTTAGGTGTGCGGGTAAAATCGGTGCGATAGGTCTTCTCTATTTTATCCACATAAGGCACGTCCCCATAAAGATATACCAGATATCTGTAAGCATAAGCTCTGAAGAATCGTGCCGTTGCCTGATATAAAGTCTTATCTGAAGCATTATCCCAGTTATTATTCTTATCTGCATATTCTAATAGTTCATTGCAAGAAGCGATCAAGCCATAGGCGTAATTCCAATATGAACCAACGAACGTCGTTGATGGCGTATAGGATAGTTTCTCGAATGGAGTAAGAGAACCATCCTGCTGGACACCGCAAAATACAATATCTGTGGCAACTTGTAAAGCCTCATACGGACAAGCTTGACCATGGGCAAAGGCATCACCTCCCCAGGTATTATACTCATCCCGAGCCCAGGTATAGAGTCCTGTCGCAGCTACCTCAAATCCCTGACTGCTGGTATATACATTATCCGGTCCTGCCGTACTTTTCATGGTCTCATCGAGATAGTCGGAGCAACTGGATAAGGTCGTAATGACCAATGCTGCATATGCAGCGAATTTACATATATGTTTCATGATTTCCTGATTTTATGAATCCAGCGGATGAATTAAAACGTTATATTGACGCCCAGCATATATGAACGTGCTGTAGGATAGCCAATGACAGCCCCTTTCTCGTCATCCGTCGTATTATCAAAGTTTAGTGCGTTCTTAATATTGCTGAAAGTATAGAGATTGTTGACACTCAGATCAATCCTGAAAGCTGTCAGTCCTATGGATCGAACAAAAGATGTAGGAAGCTGAACCCCTAAGGTTACGTTCTTGATCTGTATATAATTCATCTTTTTATAAAAAGCATGTTTGCTAAAAGGTACGTAGGTTGGTGATGTCATACTGTTTGTAGGATTATCCTCTGTCCAGTAATTCATATCACTCAAATAGTTGAACTCCGGCATCCATCGGTCGAAATTGTAGTCGTGGGCACTCCTCCATTGCCCAAACAGTCCATTCAGGACAAAAGATGCATAGAATATTTTGTAATTGAAATTATTCGTCATGGATGCTAATACTCTCGGTAGTTTAGAACCGATGATGACTTTGTCCTTAGCATTGATAACACCATCTCCATTCGTATCCTGCAACATGGCGGAACCCGGGACAGCTCCAGCTTGTATCACCTTGCCGTCAGCATTCAGATATTTCTTTTGGGTAGCGTCCCAACGGGGATCATCACTCTGCCATGTGCCAATCACTTTATAATCGTAATAAACACGTGATGATTCACCCACGAACCATTTATTGGTGAGATCTTGCTTTGAGTTGTCGGTTAGCTTGGTGATCTCGTCTTTATTCCAAGAGAGATTAACCGTTGTACGCCATTCGAAATCTTTTTGGCGAACGTTGACAGAAGTAGCCGTAATTTCAAAACCAATGTTCTTCGTTTTACCAATATTGTCCATGATCGTACGATATCCATTCATATATGGTACAGAGCGTGACATCAACAAGTCTTTAGTATGAGAAACATAAAAGTCGAAACTCCCGAAGAGACGGCTGTTGAACAAGGTATAGTCGAGACCGGCATTAAAGGTATAGGTGGTCTCCCATTTCAAATTCGGATTACCCACTCCGTTGGTGGGAAGGTAGGTTCCATTAGATGCTTGAACTCCATCTCCATAGACATATTTCGTTGAAGAGAGGCGGTCCAAAGTCTGATAGGCGTTAATTGCCTGATTCCCATTTGCACCGTAAGAAAGGCGGAGCTTCAATTGGTCAAGCCAGCCCCGTGTGCCCTCCATGAACTTTTCCTGTGAAATGTTCCATGCTAAAGCACCAGAAGGGAAAAAGGCGTATTTATTATTCTTACCAAAAGCAGAATAGCCGTCAGTTCTCCCCGTGAGCGTTACCAAATATTTACTGTTGAAAGAATAATTTAATCGGAACATATAAGAAAGGAGTGCAGTGTGTACTTCAGAAGAGCTGACAGAAATATTATCTTCGCCAGCATTCATGTTGCTGTATCCGTAGTCATCACTTACGAAATTTTCCGCTGATTGTGAACTATACATATTCTTGGTTCCCTGCATAGAGAACAGACCTGTTGCATCAAATTTATGAAGTCCAATCTCCCGTTCGTATTTTAGGATATTTTCCCAAGTGTAGTCATAATAATGGCGGTTGGTAATACTGGCTGTTCCATTGACAGGCTTCCCGGAGACAGTATTCCTGCCATAGTAGGATCCCGCAAAAGTAGAACGGTAGTTATAGCCGAATTTGTGCGATAGCTAAGTCCCTTTAATGGTAACTGGATGAGAGCAAAGGAAGAAATAAAGATATTCCTGACATTGTTATCATTGATACCCTTGCTATTGGCAACAGGGTTATAGTACAAGGTATTACGAGACATGGGATAGAATATGATGTTTCCATCCTCGTCCTTGGCACTTGACCATGGACTCATTTTGATAGCGGCTTCCAAATAGGGATTACGGCTGTTGTTATCTTTTTCTACTGCCTGCATGTTCATGCCAATCTTTAGCCATTTATTCAAGTCTTGGGTGATATTCAGATTGGCGCTGGTACGTTTATATCCAGTATGTACTTCAACGCCTTCCTGTTGCAACCGTGAGATATTGGCTATATATGTTGTGCTTTCTGTACCCCCAGAAATACTTAACTCATGATTCATGACATATCCTTTTCGGAAAACGACATCTTGCCAATCAGTTTGTTTCCCTGCCTGATAATTTGCGTACTCATCAGCTCCAAGTATCTTTTCTGGAGTGAGTTCCGAGTAATCCAGTCCGTTTTTCAGATGATAGTAATCTTGAAGATATTTGATATATTCATCCCCATCCATCATGTTCAATCGGCGTTCGGTCTCTGCAAAACCTATTTGTCCTTTATAGGTAACTGACGCTTTTCCGACCTTTCCTCTTTTTGTTTGGATAAGAATAACGCCATTGGCACCCCGAGAGCCATAAATGGCAGCTGCCGATGCATCTTTTAACACAGACATACTTTCGATCATGTCTGGATTGATATCCCCTAATGATCCACTATAAGGAATACCATCGAGCACAATTAATGGGGTATTGCTGGCTGACAAAGAATTAACGCCACGAATTCTGATTGACTGGTCTTGTCCAGGAGCTGCATTGCCTGTAGTGATCGTAAGTCCTGGCACTTGTCCTACAAGTCGATCCATCAAGTTATTGGTAGTAACCAAATTCAGTTTTTCTTCATTAACAGAAACGACACCACCAGTAAGATCGCTCTTCTTTTGAGAGCCATAGCCAATGACAACCACCTCATTCAGCGATTCCTGGTCTTCTTTCATACTGATGGTAATCTCTCTTCCCGCGACTGCTCGCAGTGACTGGGACTGATATCCAATATAAGTAACATCAAGTGTAGAGCCCTCTGGCGCTTCAAAGGAGAAATTGCCGTTCACATCGCTTACGGTTCCGTTCGAAGATCCTTTTTGCTTGACAGTGGCACCAATGATAGGATCGCCATTGCTGTCAAGGATTCTCCCCGACACCTTGATACGCGTTCCTTTATTGCCCTCGTGGGTCTGCTTGACTTGCTGGGCACCATCTTTCCGATATACGATGATGGTCTTCCCCTGAATCTCGTAAGACACGTTCTCACCGGACAACATTTTGTCGACAACTTGTGAGACTGGTGCATCCTAGGCATGAATGTTCACCACTTTCTTCAGATTAGCAATGGCTCCGTTCTTGAAAACAAATGAGTAGCCTGTTTGTTTCTTAACTTGTGCCATGGCTGATTTCAAGGTCACATGATTAGCATTGAAGGTTACATTCTGCGCAGAGACAGGATGCAAGAGACCAAATGCTAACAGACCTGTTAATAAGGTACTTTTCTTTAAAAAACTCTGCATAGGTTAAAATTGATTTGATTATAGTCCTTATCTATACAAGCAAAGAACTTCCTAAAAGGTATAGTGTTCTCCTTCTTTTTTTATAAGAAAGAGAGACCGTACGCTCCAGTCTCTCTTTCCTCGCATTCTCATTCATGTTTAATAAAGGTAGTAAGAATTCTTGTCCTTCTTATAATGGATATGGCAGCTGCGAGAGATGGCATCAATAATATCCCCTACAGCATCTTCCTTCCTGTTGAAGTAGCCATAGAAGCCTATGCCCTTGATTTTATCCCTGACCTTGATGCTGACACCATAGCTACGACTAAGGATTTGAGCTACATCATATAGGTTCATGTTTTCAAAGTAGATGTCATCACAAGTGGTGGAAGGAGAGACGGCACGCTTCATGAGCTTCATCTTACCTGTGCTCTTATCAATGATGACCTTGTCGCCTGCTGACATCTCTACAGGCAGGCTCTTATCTAACTGGTTCCTTAAGGAGATCTTTCCACTGATTAGTCCTGCGACAGCTTCATTTTCGTCCCTGTAATTGCGGATGAAGAATTCCGTACCTATATCTTCCACGACCATTTCTGCAGTCAACACCCGGAAAGGCAGTTCTTTATTGTGCCTGACCTTGAAGAAAGCTTCTCCATCAAGAGCGACATTTCGATCACTGATATTGTAACCCTGGGAGTATGAAATCAGCGACCCGCTGTTTAAGTGTATATTTGTGCTGTCTGGCAAATATAGGTCAAGGGTAGATCCCTCTGGGGCCTTCATCTCCATCTGTGCAAAACTGCCGATGACTTGGTTGGAAGTAATATGGTAGCTTGCCCAGGGAAGTGCAATTATCAGGAGGAGTATGGCTGCGGCTACATACCGGAACCATTTGGAACGGATAAACTGCCCAAAGCTGATCTCTCTGGGTTGAGGGGCAATGGGCGCTTTCTCATACAGATGCTGATAAAATCTCTCTATGCCCTTTGCACAGTCAAAGCCGGCGGGATTTTCCTTCACCTCAAGGGCAAAAAGAAACTTGATCCGGCTTCTGACATATTCCTCGTTCGCTTTGGAAGCAAAGGCCCATGTTCTCAATTCTGACAACTGCTCACTGTTGATTTCTTCGTCCATGTAAGCGGTAATCAGGTTGTCTATATTTATTTCTCTCGTTTGCATCTAACAATATAAGCAATTAAAAATGAATTTAGTATAGTTGGATAAATGTAAAATTGTATTGCCTCAAGACAATCCGTGAAGCAGGAGCAGTAGGATCAGTGATCTCTTGAGTGCTTCCCTCAATTGGTCTTGCGCATGCTTCATGTGGTATTTGACTGTAGGAACCGTAATACCCAATTCCTCGGCTATTTCCTGATATTTCTTTTTCTCCGTCCGGCTCATGAGGAAAACCTTCCTTGCCTGTTCTGGCAATTCATGAATCGCCTTATCTACGGCTTGCTCCAGCTCCTGGGAAATCAGGTCTTTCAAGGGATCATCATCTGCAAACAAGGAAAGGAAAAAAGGAGGGTCATCCATAATGGAGTCTGACAATTTTTGTTTCTGATGATAAGCCGACCGCACACGATTAATACAACCATGCCGAACAGCCTGGACCAGATAACCTTCTATCGAGACATTCTTGATTTCCTTCCGGTGATCCCACAGATAAAAAAGGACATCATCAGCCACCTCCTCTGCACATGACTTGTCATGCAGGATATGGAGGGCGATATAACAGAGTTTCCGATAATACTCTTTATACAATAGGTTGAAAGCCGTTATATCTCCATTTTTGATTTGCTCAAATAGCTGTGTATTCATTATGGAATATCGTTTATCAAGATTAAACGCTACAAATGTACATATTTTTTTGAATTCTTCTTCCTCTATCTCTAATTTTCTTGCTTTCTATGTCACAAAAAATGAATTCATGCGTTTTTTACATGAATGATGTAAATAACAGATGCCTTTAGCTATCGGATGGAAGAGATGCGTGAGCTGCTGCTTAGCAAGGCGCATGCCTTAACTTGCGGAGAATCTTTCACGTGCCAGAAAGTACATTATCAACGAATATAATAATCGGATGGACAATCTAAAAGCAATCTATCAGGATCAAGTATAACGCTTGGCGCCTGAGAGATACTTAGCTTTTTTCTTATTTATCATAACTCCTATTATTTGCTTTTTATCCTTTCTTGACTTGTTTTCCTGATCTTTAGCTTTCCTGACAGTGGTTTCTTAAAAGAATTGACTAACTTTGCAAGCCATAAAAAGAAGAAAAGCCATCATGTTACTACGATATATATTGACTCAAGGATTATGTCTGGTCGCCGGTACACTGTTGATTGCCAGTTGTGGAAGCAAAGAAAAGGAAGAGAAAAAGACGGCGGCCCATTGCACCGTTACCATTCCCATTGACCAAGGCCTGAAGAACCGATTAATAGACTTTGCGTCCAAGCCACGTGTGAAGGGCAAGTTTGGCATGTATGTCTACGACCTGACGGCTAATCGCCCAGTGTATGGCTTCCACGAGAATGTCTCGATCCCATCTGCGTCTTGCCTAAAATTGCTCACAGGAATTTCCGGTTTGCACATCCTTGGCACACATTATAAATATGCTACTTCCATCTATACACGCGGATCGGTAAGGGATGGAATACTCGAAGGTGATATTGCCTTCAAGGGGGATCTTGACCCTCAGTTGAACGAGCCTGATTTGTCTATGTTTGCCAAAGCCCTGAAGCGAAAGGGAATACGAAAACTGACGGGGCATCTTTACCTCGACCTGCTGTTGCATGATCCTGTCAAGAGCGAGCAGCACTGGTATCCTTGGGACCTGTCGTTTTCACGCTATGGCATTCTTTACAAGGGTGCCCCCAAGGTTAAAAAGGAACTAAGGTCTGCCTTGCGCAATCAGGGCATTGTCGTGGCAGACAGTCAGGTTGTGATGGGCAAGGTGCCGAAGGGATCCCATTGCATCTTCCGCTTTTATCGAGGCATCGAGAAGGTCATTAAGAGAATGTGGAAGAATAGTTCCAATACACAAGCAACATCCTTGCTTTATACTATCGGACATCGTGTCAACCCACATCAGCATCCTACGGTGGCAGGTGTTGGATACTTGCGCCATTTTTTGAAAAACGACCTGGGGCAGCGGGATACGTCATTAGTCATCCACGATGGATGTGGACTCTGCACTTATAATCATCTATCTCCAAAAGCTCTTACAGAGGCTCTTATTTATGGTTATCAGCACAAGCTGATCTATGGTGTTTTATACCGGAACCTATCCATTGCCGGTGTAGACGGAACCCTGCGTTCAGAACTCTCGGAACCCAAGCTCCGCGGCAAGGTGAGAGGAAAAACGGGAACCCTGTCCCATCCTTACGGGATCAGCTCACTCGCGGGCTATTGCAAGGGTAGCAACGGGCACATGCTCGCCTTCTCCATTATGGATAGCGAAATGTCCGTCCTCGATGCTCGCGTCCTGCAACGTGACTTGTGTAAGGTCTTGGTAAAATAAATACCTTTTATTTTTCACAGAGAATTCCTCAAAAGAGGCATTTTCTTTGCATATTCTTCCAGAAAAGTCGATTTTTATTTGGAAGGAATTGATCTTTTGCCTATATTTGCAGCATTTAGCATTATTAACTCTAAAGTCATATATACCCTATTACCAATATGAATAAATTGACCCATGACAAACTAAGCTCTATCCGACTCCAAGCGCAAAGGAGACTGGATTTGCGCGAGATGAGTTGCAAGCAGGTCTCACAAGACTGCTCGGGATTAAACAGAGGGGCGGAACATCTCCAAATTCTCTGTTGCGGAGGCACTGGCTGTCATGCTTCTGACAGTCGGAAGATCGTAGAGAACCTGAGACAATCAATTGCTGCTCACCGGATTGAGAATCAGGTAGATGTAGTGGCAACGGGATGCTTCGGTTTCTGCGAGAAAGGTCCCATCGTGAAGATGATCCCAGATAATACATTCTATGTACAGGTAAAGCCTGAGGATGCTGAGGAACTGGTCACGGAACATATTATAGGAGGTCGTCGTGTGAACCGCTTGCTTTACGTTGATCCAAAGACTTCTCATGAAGTGAGTGACTCCAAGCACATGGATTTTTATCGTAAGCAGATGCGTATCGCCTTGCGTAATTGTGGGATGATCAATCCAGAGGACATCTTTGAGTATATTGCGCGCGATGGCTATCGTGCTCTTCAACAGGTATTGAGAGACCAGGATCCAGAAAAGGTAATAGAAGAAATCAAGAGGTCTGGATTGCGAGGGCGTGGCGGTGCTGGCTTTCCGACAGGAAAGAAATGGGAGTTATCACGCTCTTATCAAGGTGAACAAAAATACGTAGTATGTAATGCTGATGAAGGGGATCCCGGTGCCTTTATGGACCGTTCTATTATGGAAGGGGATCCAAACTCCATCGTGGAAGCAATGACGATCTGCGGGTTTTGCATTGGTGCCACTCGCGGGCTGATCTATATCCGGGCTGAATATCCTTTGGCTGTCAGTAGGCTAAAGATCGCCATACAGCAAGCTCGGAATCTAGGCTTGTTGGGAGATGACATACTCGGTTCTACTTTCAACTTTGACATCGAGATCCGCTATGGAGCTGGGGCTTTTGTCTGCGGGGAGGAAACAGCCCTGATCCATTCCATGGAAGGAAAACGTGGCGAACCTACGCTGAAGCCACCTTTCCCCGCAGAATCTGGTTACCGTGGGATGCCCACAAACGTGAATAACGTTGAGACACTTGCCAATATCCCTATTATTCTGACGCGGGGCGCATCGTGGTTCTCATCTATCGGCACCGAAACTTCCAAGGGAACCAAAGTATTTGCCTTGGCAGGGAAAATCAATAATGTAGGACTAATTGAAGTACCCATGGGTACAACCTTACGCGAAATTATCTATGACATTGGTGGCGGGGTAAAGAATGGAAAAAAGTTCAAGGCAGTGCAAACTGGAGGACCATCGGGAGGGTGCCTGACAGAGCAACATCTCGATACGCCCATTGACTATGAACACCTCACGGCTGCTGGCTCAATGATGGGGTCTGGGGGGATGATCGTTATGGACGAAGATGATTGCATGGTATCTGTTGCAAGATTCTATTTGGAGTTTACTGTCGGGGAATCCTGTGGGAAGTGCACACCTTGCCGCATCGGCAATAAGCGACTCTTGGAAGTCCTGACTAGGATCACAGAAGGGAAAGGAAGCATAAGCGACTTGCAACGGCTAAAGACATTGAGCGAGACCATTAAGGACACAGCTCTCTGTGGACTGGGGCAAACGTCCCCAAATCCGGTTTTGTCAACACTCAATAATTTCTGGGAAGAATACGAAGAGCACGTCCAACAGCACCATTGCCGGGCCAGGCGATGTAAGGCCCTTCTCACCTACTCTATTGATCCTGGAGCCTGTAAGGGTTGTGGTGCTTGTTCGCGCCATTGTCCTGCCAATGCCATCATCGGTAGTGTTCGAGCTCCACACGTCATCAACCCTGCACTCTGTATCCGATGCGGCATGTGCATGTCGCGTTGTAAGTTTCATGCTATCTCCGTCTATTAATTGCAATCGATATGGAAATAAATAAGATACACTTGGCCATCGACGGTCATCCCATCAGTGTCGAGAGGGGGACAACCCTTATGGAAGCTGCAGAACAGGTAGGCATCCATATCCCCAGGTTATGTCACATTGATATGAAAGGCACCTGCGTACAAAATCGTCCAGCTTCTTGCCGGCTGTGCGTAGTGGAAGTAGAACACAGGCGAAATCTTGCTCCCTCATGTGAGACTGTGTGTACAGAAGGCATGGTAGTAAATACACATTCTCAACGTGTGATTAGGGCAAGGAAGACCATTGCCGAGCTAATGCTGTCAGACCATCCCAACGACTGCTTGACTTGTCCAAAGTGTAGTGATTGCGAATTGCAACGGCTTGTGATGCAGTTTAACATTCGTGAAATGCCTTTTGCCGGTGGGGAAATGTCTCCAAGAAAGCATGAGCAAACGGTCTCCATCACTCGCAATATGGATAAATGCGTGTATTGCCGCCGGTGCGAGAGCATGTGTAACGATGTTCAATCTGTCGGCGTTTTGGGAGCCATACGCCGTGGGTTCAATACGACAATTGCCCCAACTTTCGACCTGATGATGGCAGACACGAATTGCACTTACTGTGGGCAATGTGTAGCAGTATGTCCTACTGGCGCCTTGACCGAACATGATGACACTGACAGGCTAATGGACGATTTGGCAAATCCAGACAAGGTTGTGATTGCTCAGCCAGCTCCTGCCGTTCGTGTAGCATTGGGAGAAGAGTTTGGCATGGAACCAGGTACGATCGTAACAGGGAAACTGGCTACCGCCCTGCGGAATATCGGATTTGACTATGTCTTCGACACCGACTTTGCAGCAGACCTCACGATCATGGAAGAGGGTGCTGAGATCTTGGAAAGAATCAAACGGTTCTTAAGAAATGACAAAACGGTCCGACTCCCCATTATGACCTCTTGCTGTCCTGCATGGATAAACCTCTGCGAACATGAGTTTCCCGATATGCTTGATTATCCTTCCACGTCACGGTCACCTGCACAAATGTTTGGAAGTATCGCCAAAAGCTATTGGGCTGAGAAGATGGGGATCCCACGTGAGCAGATTGTTGTCGTCTCGATCATGCCTTGCCTTGCAAAGAAATACGAGTGCACACGACCTGAGTTTCAGACTGAAGGCTGTCCGGATGTAGATTATTCAATTTCTACCCGAGAACTGGCACGAATTATTAAACGGGCAAACATCGACTTTTCCCGCTTAGAAGACAGTGATTTCGACAGTCCTTTAGGAGAATCATCAGGTGCCGGTGTTATCTTCGGTACTACAGGAGGCGTATTGGAAGCGGCCCTGCGCACAGTATACGAGTCATTTACGGGCAAAGAGTTACAACGGATCGACTTAGAAGAGGTACGGGGCATGGAAGGAATCCGGCATGCAACCATCTATATGAACGACTTTCCTCTTAAAGTATGTGTCGTCCATACACTTGGCAACGCCAGAAAGATCATGGATAAGCTCCGTAAAGGGGACCTCCCCTACCATGTTGTGGAGGTCATGGCATGCCCAGGAGGATGTATCGGTGGTGCCGGACAACCTTATCATCATGGCGATATTCATATCATTCAGGCACGTCAGCGTGCTCTCTATGATGAAGACAAAGGAAAACATATCCGGAAAAGTCATGAAAATCCTGATATCCAGCAACTCTATCGGGAGTATCTTGGGCATCCTCTCAGTGAAAAGGCAGAACATCTGCTGCATACTCATTATTCTGACAAAAGTATCAAGTAAGTTTTGATCTTCTCTAAGAGAATGTGGAACCAGTTATCATAAAGCAAAATCAAAATACCGTAAGCCTATGTCTGAGATGAAATTAGCTTGTTCTGTTGTTGAAGAAACAGAAAAGATATGCGACAAATATGGAAATCAGCCTGGTGAGTTAATCAATATATTGCATGAGGCACAGTCATTAGCAGGCTATTTACCAGAAGAGATGCAACGCATCATTGCCAGGAAGCTGGGCATCCCTGCGTCGAGGGTGTATGGTGTCGTGACTTTTTATTCCTTCTTTACGATGGCTCCCAAGGGAAGGCATCCCATATCAGTTTGCTTGGGAACAGCTTGTTATGTGCGAGGCGGTGATAAATTATTGGAGGAAATAAAGCGTGCACTGAATATTGAGGTAGGACAGACTACTCCCGATGGTAAATTCTCACTTGATTGCCTAAGATGTGTCGGGGCATGTGGACTGGCTCCAGTCATCATGATAGGCGAGAAAGTGTATGGAAGACTGCAACCTCAGGATATTCGCAAAATCCTTGCTGAAACAAAAGATTGAACAGCCATAAGCGAGAGGAATCAGAAATCAAGTGGCAACTGTAAGAGTCTTGCTATGGCGAAGCCATAATTTGTTAGGTGTAAGTGATAGGTTTTCGCAAGATTGATTCTGGATAACATGAACCTCCGGTTGAACATGCATCCACCACAGTGGATGATGAGTTGGTAAATTGATAGATCACGGGGAAAGTCAGAACCGGAGCAGATGTCTATCTGAAGGCTTTCCCCGATTCTTTCTCGAAGGAGTCTTGGTATTTTAACCCTTCCGATGTCCTCAGCCTGTGGGACATGGGTACAGGCTTCCGCTATCAGTACATGGGAATGCTCCGTCAAACTGTCAATCGCCCTGGCACCCTCCCGGAAAGTTTGCAGATCACCCTTACAGGCTCCCATGAGAATGGAAAAGGAGGTAAGTTTGCTCTCCTTAGGTTTCATCTTATACACAGGTGCAAAATCCTGAGAATCCGTAATGATCCAATGGGGAGCAGAGGTCAGATGAGACAAACTGTCCAACATCCTGTCAGTTGTACAGCATACCACGGTACATCGCTCGTCCAACAAAGCACGAATCGTCTGCACTTGGGGTAAGATCAACCGTCCTTCCGGAGCCTGAATATCCTGTGGCATCACCAACATGACTATATTGCCATCTTCGACCATTCCCTGCAGGAGTGAGGGCTGATCATCTTTTATCTGTCGGAGATGACGAATCATTTCCTTTCGAAGAGTGTCTATACCCTCATGGGTTAGGGCAGAGACTTCCATCACGGGGCAAGACACGACCTTCTGTAACGCTTTTGTGAACTTTCCTACGCTTCCGATTTGATCACATTTATTGACAACAATCATGCAAGGAATTTGCAATCCATGAAATTCTTTTATCCATTTCTGTTCATATCCCGTCCACATTTCCTCAAAAGAGATGGATTTCCCTACGGGCGCAACCACTAAAATGGCAAGATCCGTCATTTGCAGGCAAAGTCTGGACTTTCTGATCCTTTGCTCACCAATTTTACCTTTGTCATCAAATCCTGCCGTATCTGTAAGCAAGCATGCTCCGATACCAGGAAGTTCCATCGCCTTGCTGACTGGATCGGTGGTTGTTCCCGGCAAAGCATTGACAATTGCTACCTGCTGTCCTGTCAGTGCATTGAGCAAGGAAGATTTGCCTACATTCCTACGCCCAAACAAGGTTATATGCAACCGGTTGGCTGAAGGAGTATGGTTTAAGTCGGAACATACATTCATCTGCGTATATCTTGATGGGGCTTAAAACCTGAAATCGCGCTGTCCCGCTTCAATCTCTTTCAGATACTGGATTGTCAACCGGCGTATATTTGGTTCCTGAATATTCGCCACCTCTCGGGCAATCATCTCCTCCCCCTTTCTGCGAGTATCAGGTTCCGCATAATCAATGAGGTATTCCTTCAGGGTAAAGAGGGCATTTGGAGTACAACAATGACCTATCTTCCCGGCTTTTACCAATGCCATGAAACGGTCACCCGTCCTACCTGCACGATAACAAGCTGTACAGAAACTTGGAATATGCTTCATGTCAAACAGCCAAGATACCACTTGGTCAAGTGAACGCAAGTCACTGACATCAAACTGGGCCGTCTCGTCATGTCGTTCCGGTGTCGTATATCCTCCTACACTTGTGCGGCTGCCCCCACTGATTTGTGAGACGCCCAATTCCAAAACCTTCTCCCGCACCTTTTGTGACTCGCGTGTGGAGATAATCATCCCCGTATATGGAGCTGCCAAACGGATGATAGCAACGATCTTGATAAAGATATCATCTGGCAAAGTATTGGGGTAATCCTCCAAGGAGATATCCTCTGCTGGGCATATTCGTGGAACGCTAATAGTATGTGGCCCTACTCCAAAGCGTGCTTCCAAATGCTCAGCATGCATGAGCAGCCCTACAAAGTCGTACTTATAGGTAGTCAGCCCAAATAAGACTCCAATGCCTACATCGTCGCAGCCACCTAACTGGGCACGATCCATGGCCTCTGTATGGTAGGCATAGTTGCTTTTAGGACCGGTCGGATGCAATTCCTCATAATTTTTTTTGTTGTAAGTCTCTTGAAAGAGAATATAAGTACCAATTCCTGCTGCTTTTAGCCGTCGGTAGCTCTCTACGTCTGTAGCGGCAATATTTACATTGACACGCCGGATCTCCCCATTGCCCGACTTTGTAGCATAAATGGTACGGATAGATTCCAAGATATATTCCAAAGGGTTATGGACAGGATCCTCACCTGACTCTATGGCAAGACGTTTATGCCCCATATTTTCCAAGGCAATGACTTCCTTCCGTATCTCCTCTTGCGTCAGTTTCTTGCGTGTAATCGTTTTGTTCTTATAGTGATACGGGCAATACAGGCAACCGTTTATACAATAATTGGATAAATACAAAGGAGCAAAAAGGACAATACGGTTGCCATAGAAAGCCTCCTTCACTTTCTTAGCGAGCACGAAACAACGACCGATCAGGTCCTTCTCCTCACAAAGGAGCAATACCGCAGCCTCCCTGTGCGTAATCCCTTTGCAATTGCTGGCTTTCTGGAGAATCTCCTCTATCAACGGTCGATTGTTTTTGTTACGCTCTGCGTAATCCAAGGTATCAAGGATCTCACCGTCGTCGATAAAATCCTCTGCATGTTCTGATTTTGGGTTATACATAGTCTATCTTAATTCCACACCATTTTGTAATTATCTGATAACCTGCAATGTGACCTTTTGCAGGTTATGGTCACTACTGTCCGATCCCACCATAATATCGTAAGTACCGCTATCAAGCACATCCCGGTCTTGTACATCCTTATATTTCAGCATGTCGGGCGTGAGGACAAAGTCGACACGGCGACTCTCGCCAGACTGGAGATGAATACGGCGAAAAGCTTTTAGCTCTTTCACTGGACGGGCAATCTGCGCTGATGGATTATGGATGTAGAGCTGGACAACCTCGTAGCCATCACGCTTACCAGTATTCTCCACCACGACAGAGACGGTAGTCTGCCCGTCATGGGTGAGGGTCGTAGTACCCAACACTGGTTTGCCATAGCGGAACGTAGTGTAACCCAATCCGTAGCCAAAGGGATAGAGTGCGTCGTTCCGTACATCGATGTAGTTGCTATGGTACTTATAATATTTCTTCGCGCCCTCAGCCACAGGACGTCCCGTGTTCAGGTGATTATAATAAATAGGTATCTGACCCATGCACTGCGGCAGGCTCATGGTGAGGCGACCTGATGGAGCCTTGTCGCCAAAAAGCACATCGCAGATGGCGTCAGCGGCCTCTGATCCACCAAACCACACGTTGAGAATAGCCCGACAATGCTCACTCTCCCACTTTAGGATGGTGGGACGTCCCGCGAAGTTGAGCAATACGACGGGCTTACCCGTAGCGCAAAGTTTTCTCAACAGCCGCATCTGTGCTTCCGGAAGGTTGAGATCAGCACGTGAAGAACTCTCACCACTCATCTCCGTCATCTCGCCCATAGCACAGACGATAACGTCGGCATCAGCAGCCACTCGCAATGCCTCACGCTCAGCACGGGTGGCATCAACACGTGGGATGGGTCGACCAAATGAGCAATTCGCTTGTATCGTCGAGTCATCATAGATGTTGCAACCTTGTGCATACACTACCTTAGCCGCCGTGCCCACGGCACGCTGCATTGCCTCTTTCAGAGTGCTATACAACTCAGGCTTGTCAGCGGTTGACCAACATCCCACCATGTTTGAGCGGTCATCTGCAAGGGGACCAATTAGAGCGATCGTGCCCTGTTTACGGAGCGGCAGCACATCGCCCTCGTTCTTCAACAGCACAAATGTCTCTGCAGCCATATCACGCGCTAACTTACGATGCTCAGGGGTATAGAGTTCGGTTTTCATGCGCTTAGCATCAAGGAAACGATAAGGATCCTGAAAGAGTCCTAAGGTATACTTTGCCTCTAACACGCGTCGGCAAGCCTGATTGATATCTGCTTCACTTATCCGTCCTTCTTCAACAAGTTTCTTCAACTGAGCGGCGTAAGCATTAGAACACATATCCATGTCAGTCCCAGCCTTCAGCGCAAGCTCGGAGCAGCGCGCAGCGTTACCAAGTCCATGGATAGTCATCTCACCAATCGAGCCATAATCGGTAACAAGGAATCCTTTAAAGCCCCATTGACGGCGCAAAACGTCATTGATAAGCCAGTCGTTAGCGGTAGCAGGGATGCCATCTACTAAATTAAACGAAGACATGACCGACCCCACACCAGCCTTCACTGCAGCTTCATAAGGTGGGAAGTACTGATTATACATGCGCACATGGCTCATGTCCACCGTGTTATAGTCTCGCCCAGCTTCAGCAGCTCCATAAAGGGCATAGTGCTTCAGGCAGGCCATGGCATTGCGAGGACTATAGTTGCCTTGAATACCCTCGACCATGGCACGGGCAATGCAACTGCCTAAGAACGGATCTTCTCCTGCACCCTCAGCCACACGTCCCCAGCGAGGGTCAATGGCAATGTCAACCATCGGGCTATATTCCCAGTTGATACCCTGAGAGGTCGCCTCAGAAGCAGCCATGGCCGCACCAAGACGGATAGCCGTAGTATCCCAACTACACGACTGCGCCAACGGGATAGGCAGCACTGTTCGGAAGCCATGGATCACATCAAAGCCAAAGAGCAATGGGATACCCAAGCGACTCTTCTTCACCGCTACTTGTTGCAGTGCCTTGATTTTCTCAGGGTCACGAATGCTCAGCACTGCTCCAAGCTGACCGTCGGAAACGAGTTTGGCCAATGGGCTGTCCATTACCTTGCCAGTGACAATGTCCCCACCCGGCAAAAGATTGAGCTGTCCTATCTTCTCCTCTAAAGTCATACGACTCATAAGCTGAGAAATGAACTCATCACGGTCGGAAGATGCATATGCGGCTACCGACAACAGGCACAAGAAGATAAAGATGATTTGTTTCTTCATATAAGTAAATAGGTTTCTTTCGACCATCATTCCGCACCATTTTTCATTTAGATTATTGATCAGTCCCCGGGCAATAAATTGCCCAGTTTTTCATGCCGAGGAAATTACCTAACTTTTGGTGCAAAAAGAAAAAAGTAATCCATCAACACGCATTGGCAAAGATAAACATTAAATCTGAGAAACTCATACTTTCGATGGAATTTTTCATATAAAGAAGAACTTTAATCTCAAATTGCCCATAGGCATTCAGGCTCACTCAACCTAAAATGTCAATCGTTTAGCCATCAGCACCATAAGATGATACGTACATTGAAGAGTAATATAGTTATATGGTTAACTATTTATCTTCATCACCGTTTTGGCAATGAAGACCATAATCTCCTCTGCCATAATCAATCTCATAGCCAATAGTAGAGAGTTCCTCTTCTAATAAATGTAGACCTTCTGCTGCTTCCATGCCCGTATTTTCCTTCCGATCATAAAGAGAATAAGCATTGCGAACAGTTTTTGGAGAGAGATTGGGCATGACCACATTGGCACCCGCAAGGATACCTATTTTCCTTCCTTCCGGTAACAACGAAGCCATCGCTGTAGTTGATGGAATAAGCGCATGGGGAAACATCAACCGGAAGATAGAATATAGACGGGCAGTCAGTTCTATGCTTCCTGCATGCCAATCTTCGAAAGGAGTATGACGGGCGGGAATGAAAGGACCAATACCTATCATTTCTGGTTTTAAGAGTTGAATATATTGAATATCCTCAACCAATTCTTGCAAAGTCTGGTACGGGCTGCCTACCATCATCCCTGTCCCGGTCTGGTATCCCAAATCCTTTAGCGAGCGCAAGCACTGGAGTCGATGACGCAATGACATCTCTTGGGGATGGAGTTTACGATAATGCCTCTCATTACGGGTCTCATGTCTTAGCAGGTAGCGATTTGCCCCACATTGCTTCCAATAGACGTAAGTAGCCGTACTCTTCTCCCCTAATGAGAGAGTAATGGCACAGTCGGAGAAATCATGGTGGATGGCACTTACCACGTCGCCCATCCATTCATCACGGTTATCAGGCAGCTCACCGCCCTGAAGGACAAAGGTACGGAAACCTAATTGGTATCCTTTCCAACAGCATGCCAGGATTTCTTCCTTGGTCAAGGAATACCGGTGAAGATGAAGATTGCTTTTCCTAATCCCACAATACAGGCAATCGTTACGGCAACAATTACTGATTTCGATGAGCCCTCGGATCAAGATTTTATTTCCAAAGATCTCCTTTGCCACTTCACGGGCACTCTGGAACAAATACCTTTCCGTCTCTTTGTCAGCGCATAGTAGCGACTGATACCCATCAGCAGTTAAGGTATGTTCAGATCTCAACCGGTCAACCTCCGTTCTCATGTTCTCTTTCCTCTTCTTATTTTTAGACCAAAGATGGCTATGGATGCTAAGATGATAAAATAAGGCATCAGAGGGATATGGAATCTTGATTCTCCTTTACCAGCGATGATAATGATAAACAATGTATAGAGAAGAACCATGCCAAATAGCAAGATGAAGTTGAATACTTCCCTCTTTCGCAATAATAGATAAGCACCAATGGCAGCCAATAGTAAAAAAGCATAATAATACATCAGATTGTAGACCACGAGCCATTGTAGTACGGTATATTGGGGAAACTCCTTCACTAAAGTTATCATACTCAATTTACTATAGAGATAGGGGCTGTCTTTTTTATCCTGCAAGAACGTGCAAAATGTAGTATTGTCGGATATGTAAGTTTTCACTAACTTATATGGCATCTGCCGAAGATATTCCAATTTATTGTTGGATAGCCATATAAAGAAGTGATCCCTCCAAACATGGTCTCTTGTGATAGGATCGATGCAATTATCATTGGGGACATACATGGGATGATGGTGCTCAAACAAAGCATAATCCGCCTCTTTATTCTGATCATTTATCCAAGAATGCCGCATCAAATTCATCCATCCAGTGTGTGCTTGTGAAAAGAATCTGCCCGTATTATGATAGTTAACAAATCCTACTGAAATATTGAAGAATAGGTACACGCCCACGATACGACCAATATATTGAAAGGAATGCCTCTTCTTCTGATAAACAACAAGCAGGATAAGGATAGCCAACAAGACTAAAGACAGGGGACGGTACCAATTGCCTATAGCAAGGCATAAGCCACAAGCCATATACTTTTCCTTCAAAAACATATAGACAGAAAGCAAAGTAAAAAAGGTAAATGGAACTTCACTTAGGAAAGAATTAGCCTCTCCATAGTTGGCAGGGTACAATACATAAACACATAGAGCAATAAAAGCTATTGTATCATTCGTCAGATGCTTGGCAATTTGGAAGACCAACCATACTGAGATGCTTTTCATCAGAATATAAAGGATATGTACGGGATAAACAGAATGGAAAGCATACAAACTGCCTACCAAAGTATTGATAGCCCCTAAGTTCCAAATAAAAGGTAATTCATGCATTTGGCTTGCTGTAGGATAGATGCCATGCTCAAGCACACTCTGCCTTGCCAAAGGCAAATAATCATTGCTATCAGGATAGGGAGTATACCCCCAAATCAATAGACAAAGCAATTGGAGTATGGCAAAGCAAAGCACCATGATCCATCCTATTTTTTCTTTCGAACATTTCATATACTCATTCTTCTGATACACTATATAAGGGATATGATAAGATTAAGATACAGTACAAGCATTGCCCCTGCTGTCGATATAAATACTCCAGGCCTACTTCTTTCATTGTATTTTCGTTTAAAGACAATTGCAAAAATACAAAAAAAGTAGATGCAAGCACTATTTCCCATTACTTTTTAGTACCTGCATCTACTTTTTAGGTTTTATCATAAACGCATGATGCGTTTTAAGGAGAAGAATAGAGAGAAAAGAATATATTCAAACTCTTATAGTCCATCTGGATACAAAGGCATCCTCAATACGCGTTGGAATATCGCATCTTCCAATTCTACTTCATAATAGACTTCGTTGGTCTCAGGATTTAGCTCTACGATACGCGCGCCATACTTTCCTCCTCCAAAATCATTAAGCATGGCAGAGCCAATCAATCTATTACCTGTTTGGGGCATATATTTAGTAGAAGAACGCGCCGGAGCATAAAAAGATTCTCCTCTCTCTCGTCCATATTCCCATATTTGACGTACTGTCATATTCTTTTCATCTACCTCATATTCAACAGCCCTGCTGAAATGATTTTGACCTTCTTTTGGTATCATTGTGAAATATCTTCCATATCCATTGTCAAATGCCATATAATGACCATTTGGCAAAAGGACTGCATCATGTACCCCCCAAAGGCCATTCGAAATCACTACATCCCTTAGTTCCATCAATAACATCTTTATCCGTAATTGGTGTTTCATCCTTATGTAGGGGAGTGAGCAATATATTCCTATATTTCATTCTCCATCCTTTATGAGGAGAAATAATCCATTTGACGCCTCCCATATCATTAAATTTGAAAATTCCTTGATATCTGGCTGTTGCCAGATAGTCACTCCCTATCTGAATGATTCCATTGGCATGTGCCCAATTGGAAGCTGTTTGCTCAAACTTTATTTTTTTGATCCTGTATCCGTAAGGCCATATCGAGCAGAATCCAACATCTGGACAAGATCCCATTCCTTCAGCACTTCCCCAGTTTTAGGATCCATCTTTATAATAAAATCATTCACTCGTGGATTGGTGCTATGCGATAACTTTGCTGTTACCTTACTCACATTAGAAAGAATTTTTCCAGGCTTACTATGAACAGTTGCTTCCATGTAGCCCAACACTGGCAAATGCAAAACAATCTTTACGGCTAAAGTCGGTTTTCCTTACTGTACCACAACCTCAGACAACTCCTTAGATATTCGTTTCAGAATGATACGCCCAGCTTGGCTCACAGGGACTTCTTGGTCCGCAAAACCTATATGGGAGACAATAAGTTTGCTCTTGGGATTTGCATGCAAGGTAAACTTCCCATTCACATCAGTTACCGTAGCATTATTAGTCCCTTTTTCAACGATCGTAGCTCCAATAGCAGGTTCACCTCCTTCATCAAGGACAACACCCGTTATTTTTTCGCTATTTACAACGTTCTGAGCATGAGTACCTATTGGAAGCAACAATAGGCATAAGAAAAAGAACATGCTATAATAGCATGGCTTTTGCACGATTTTTGTTATGTTCTTCATTAGAATTTTGTTGTTTGTTATTAAATTACAAATAAAATAGGTATAAAAGTCCGCAGGTAAATATATAGTAAGCTAATCCCATTAGCCCTTATGACCAAAGAGTTATTGTAAGGATCGCCTAAAGTCTTTAAGGATATTTGTTGATAGCTCACCTCCTTTCTTATATTCGACAACTATATTTATTTTAACTTCAATGTCTCCGGATTGCCACGAGTGATATAACGCACGGTTACCAACGGGGTTCCAGATCCTATTTTGTCACAAGAGAAGGATACTGCCGAATTGCCTTGGGGCAGGGCTGCATTGCCTTGAGCGTTCACCACGGAAATGACATTGTAATTCTTGTCCGTGACCTGTGCCTTTCCATCGGACGTATAGAGGAGATACTGACCATCGTCAACTGTACAAGGGAACTTTACGATGCCAGAATTGGTATGGAAGGCGGGATTGGCTATCTTTCCTCCTTCTACCTTCAAGCGAAGGGCGAAGGGGCCAGCATAGGGACTGTCCCACGACCAATCGGAGCCACTCGGCTGACCTGGCTGTAATTCTCCTAAATCGCAGTGGAAATATTTTGAGATGTAAAGAGGATAAAGGGAAAAACTCTTTTCCCTAGTCTTCTCCAAATGCCATTCTGTCTTAGGGTCTCTTAGCTGCTCCATTTGTGCTTCCGTAAAAACATGATGCTCGCGAAGAAGATCCCAGTTCTTGATTGCGCGCAATAAGGTATCGATCTGCCCATGCTTCTTCAGGGTATTCAAGTCTATGGTCATCGCGTAACCAGCATCGAAGCCTGCCGACTCTGACAAGGCCCACTCCAAATCCTCAAGGGTAGAGCATTCGAACTTACGATCGGCAAGACGAATCAAGAACCATCCCAGCATACGGGGGAAGAGATTACGGCGAAAGAACTGTTGGTTTTTAATACGATTCTCGACTTGAGCCGTACGCATTGCCTCGCCCCATGGCTCACCCCAGTTCATACGCGTGTGAACATGCCACGTAAAGTGATTGAGATTGCTGGCATCATTCAGCACATTGTGGTTCAATTGCTGGTAAATCCGCATGACGAAACGAGCCGTGGCATAGTCCTCATGACCGGTATAACGACAACCTTCCAAACCATCATAAGAAGTCTGGGCTATCCCTGTCTTATTGAAGATCTCTGCTAAACGGTCAGCAAAACGGTCTTGCAACTCAATGTCTGGAAAGAGGGTATAGGGATAATCCCATAGCTTATAAAGGGGGGCTGACTTTACATGTGCAGTTGCCTTAGTGCCAAAGGCTCCTCGCACACAATTCTTTAGGATCATCTTATCACCTTGCTCCTCTACTGTTCCATAAGTAATCAACTCATTGTCGACCTGCATGGCATTTAAAGTCATTGGGATCGAAAACAATCCTGATTTTTGTATGACGATTTCTTTCTGCGCTGCTGTCAGGTCTCCAGTTAGGGTTAGTGCACCTTGTTTAAGTAGGTGGCGTGAGGGGACAGGTGTAACATAAGCATCATTGGTCGTCATGAAATTCGACAGGGTATGAACTCCTATCTTGATACCTTGTTCTTTGGCGTGGTCGACCATCGCTTTCACGCCTTCATCTCCATTCTTGGTAAACGACTCTTCCCAATGGAAATGCCCCCAGTCCTTGAACGGTCCAGGATGATAGATATACTCAAAGCCTGCAATCTTCGCCTTCCCAAGAACGAAGTCGAGATTGTCCTCGCCAAAGTCTGTAATCATATATGATTTCATCGAAGCTTGTGCCGTCTTCCCCCACTCCTTTCCAAACATGGGATGAGGGAGCCCCTGCTCTACCTCTATTGCTCCAATACGATTCAAGGCTTCCGATTGCCTGCATCCAAAGAAAGCAAGTTTAGCACCTTTGATAAGTCCATCAGGACCAGAGACAGGTTCCACCATTGACCCTTTCAGATGATTTACTTCCCTGTAGCTTTTCTTGCTACGGTTACGACAGAAAAACTGGAACAATGTACTGTTGCCGCGATCGACGGCTGCCAAGCGGAAAGTCTCTATGGTACCTGTTGAGAGCTCAGCCTGACTACCCTTATTATCAAAATACTGCTTCATGGCATCTATATAATCAGAAGGTATTCCTGCCATTGTCTTGATATTCAATGCTTGGATGCCGAAGGCAACGCCCTCACCTTGTGCCACACCAATGACATCTCCCACAATGTCATGAATGTTAACTGCAAAAGGACCAAAAACCAAGGCGGCATATTTGTCAGGTACACTCATCACCTCCATGGTCCCACAAGCCTTCCCGGATTGGCATCGCAACTGTACCATGCTTCCATCCGTCATCTTTACCTTCAAGAGATTACCTTGAGAGGTCATGGATACTGGCAGCACGACCTTTCCTGCAACACATCCAGTCACTAAGGGATTCTCTCCTTTTGCCAGGATCTCCTTACCTCCTGCCTCTACAGAGACAATATGTCCATTCTTGCCAATAACAATCTTCGTATCGTCTGCACGCAATGTATACTGGGCAAATATCACCTGACTCCAAGAAAACAGCAATATGGCTGCCCCTAATTTCCGTAAGAACTGAATGTACTTCATGCTATATATAATAAAGGTGTAAAGCCAAATTCCCAAAAAGATGGTCCTTCATGGATCTCAATTCGGTGCAAAAGTAAACAATTAAGACGGAGAAAAGGCGAGGAATGATTACGATTTCGTTATACTATCTTACGAATTTTCACGTAAACGATAGGCTGTAGGCGGGATGCCCATGTACTTGGTGAAGAGGCGGGAGAAATAGGTAGGACTCTCGAACCCCAATGCCGTAGAGATCTCATAAAGTTTCATATCCGATAATTCTATATATTGGCATGCTTTCTGTATTTTCAGGCGAAGGAAATAATCAATGGGAGATGCGCCCGTCTCTTTCCGAAATAACATGGAGAAATGAGAAGATGAATAGTGAAAATAGGATGCCAATTGATGAAGGGTTAGCTTCTCATGTATATTCTCCAACATGTAATGTGAAACCTTAGCTGAAAAAGACTTGTCTGAAGGCTGGTAGGTAACGTGCCGGAAAGGTTCCAACAACGTAAAGGTAGAAAGGAACAAATACAAGCAGGAACTTGTATATTGCATGAACTTCTTAAGATAGGCAAAGGTAAAAGAATGATAAAGTTCTTCAAAGATATTGATGCGGACCTGAATACGCGACTTTTCCGAGGGCTCTATTAATCCGGGCTCATCATTAGGCATCATAAACTGCGATGCCATCTTTCCCCGGAAATGTATCCAATAGAGGCTCCAAGGGTCGGCATCGTCAGCTCCATAGGAATGGGGCACATGGGCAGGAAGGATCACAAATTGGTTGCGATGGAGTAAATGGCGTTTGCCATGTACCTGATACCATCCTTTTCCATTCACACAGTAAAGGAGAATGTAATAATCACATCCCTTTTCTTTCGAAACAAAATGGTATTTCGCATGCGGAAGGAAGCCTATCTTCCGCAAGTATAAGTTTCCAATAAAAGGATCTTCAGCGTATTTCTCCAACTCTCGTTCTGAAAGCGAGATCAAACGTTCTCCCTCAAATCCCTCCTTTCTCCTTACCATCTACCTTGTTTCTTATGATCATACGGCAAAGTTACTCTTTTTCTACGCTAAGACCAAGAATACCAACGCTTTTTTGTTAGAAAAAGATTCCTACTGCCCTTGCTTATAGACTTGACAATGCTACCCTACCCCTAAGGTAACGCTAATCTGCCTCTAATCCCAGATTAGTTTGGACGGGGATCGGTGCTGTGGGTACTGTCTTGTTAGGCATGTTACTCTTTCACGAATCCGCAACGTTATGGAACCTTTTCGTTAAGCCAAAAGAGCAGAGCCGAGCTTGCCTGAGCTCTGCCATGGCGAGAAAAGGTGAGTGGAGAAGCCAACTATTTCTTCCAATTCAATTTCACGAACACGGGATAATGGTCGGAAAGGTTTCTCCGGGTATTCCCCAACCAATAGCTGTTAGTGAGGATCCCATAATGCTCGACCGTAAAGTGCGGTGACACAAATACATGATCGATACGGTCGTTGTCCCGACGGTCCTGCATGAACCCATTGAAGGTACCACAAGGAGCCATTCGTTGCTGGGCATTGGCATAAGTATCCTTTAGGATGCCAGACTCTGAGAAGATCTTATAAATCTCATCGTGCTGGTCGACATTGAAGTCACCTGTGAGAATGACCGGCATATCCTTTCCTATAGCCTTGATACTGTCGATGATCATCCTTGCACTCTCTCTACGTGCCACAACCCCAATATGATCCATATGGCAGTTGAAGAAGAAGAACTTCAACTTAGTCTCCCTGTCCTTAATGAGTCCCCACGTGCAGATACGCTCACAGGCAGCATCCCATCCCTTCGAAGGGACATGTGGTGTCTGAGAGAGCCAGAAGTACCCATCTTTTAGGACCTCTAAACGGTCGTTTTGATAAAAGATCGCTGCATATTCCCCCTTCTCTTTACCGTCTTCTCGCCCCACTCCCAAATAGCGATACTGGGGGATACCTGCCAGAAGGTCAACAAGCTGGTCGTGCAATACCTCCTGGGCACCGAAGACCAAGGGTTGCTCAAAATTAATCTGATCACAGATATTCGGGCAACGTTGCTTCCACCCATTAGCCTCTGCCACATCATCAGGATTGTTATAACGAATATTGTAAGAGCCCACGAAGATTCGCTGGGCTTGCATGCCGAAGACAACCATCAGCGACATGACTGTCAAGAGTAATTTTTTCATATTATGTTCTAATTTTAACATGCGATTCATAACAAGATTTTCATGATCACGGTGGACAAAATTACAGAAATTTTCTATATGAAAGACTACTTTTACAAAGTTTTTGATGCACAGAGTCAGATATTCTTCACGGTTCCCGTACGCTTTAGCACACCCCACTGCTGGAGTTCTCCCTTCATGGCTTTCAAATAGCTACGGAAAAGCACGACATACATGATCCAACGGTAGCAGAGGCGCTGTGGGATGATCCAGAGAAGCACCCAAAGCTTCTCATGCTCATAGAGGTATGCCATGATAGAGATGCTGGCATCAACCAACAAGAAGATGAGATAATACAGTAATACTTTTGCTATGCTCCCAGAGAACAAGCCGATAATCATCAATATGTCTGCCAAAGGAGAGAATGTTGGGACAATAAACTGGAAAACGAGCATGTTGGGCAATGCCCACATCCCTAACCCTTTATACCGCCGCACGAACATTTCACCACGGTGCTTCCAGAAGGTTTGCATGACTCCAAAACTCCAACGGGTACGTTGCTTCATAAACTGTTTTAGTTTTTCCGGAGCCTCAGTCATGGCTATGGCATGATTCTCATTCTCTATCCTGTAGCCTGCCTTCAAGATGCGCATGGTCAGGTCGCAGTCTTCGGCAAGCGTATCCGTGGTCAACCCACCTGCATCGAGGATGGCACGCCTGCGAAAACATCCAATAGCACCAGGTACCACAGTGATGGCATTGATGGCAGAATAGGCTTGACGATCGAAATTCTGGCTGGTAGTATATTCAATCGCCTGCCAGCGAGTGAGCATGTTCACTTGGTTTCCTACTTTCACGTTCCCTGCCACGGCACCAGTCTCACCTTTTGTATCCGCAAAGAAATGACGCATGAGCATTGTCACTGCATTATGATAGAGTTGCGTGTCAGCGTCAATGCAAACGACATAGTCAGCATCGGTATGACGAATCCCATAGTTGAGTGCCGACGCTTTCCCCCCATTAGGTTTCGTAAGTAACTGCATCCGAGGATGTCCCTCAAAAGCATCCTTTACCTTCTGATAGGTCGCATCCTTGCTGCCATCGTCGACAAAGACTATATTGAAATTGGGATAGTCCTGTTTCAGAAGGTTCCTAAGGGTATTCACGGCGTTCACTTCTTCATTATACGCTGGGACAATGATCGTTACCAAGGGGGGATCAGCGGGGAGCGTATTCGGCAGAGCCCTGTTCTTGCGCCTTTCCTTTATCACGAGGGCAAGCATGAACAACAACCGGCCGATTCCGAGGATAAGAAAGACGATAAAGAGGGCGGAAACGAAATTGCCGAAATAATAAAGTCCTTCTGCAAACGTGAGGTTTGCTTTCATAGCATAATACTCCTTCCCTTTTTCCACCGCAGGCATAAGAATTTGACGCGGACGATGGAGATATTCCGGAAGGGTGATAAAACGATAGCCTCGTGCCTGTAAGTAATCGATGATACGAGGCAATGCCTTAATGGTCTCCTTGCGGGTGGTTCCTCCCGCATCATGCAACAAGATGATATGACCATTGCCGTTCTCAACCCCTTTGACCACTCGGTTAAAGATCTGATCAGCAGTAATACCTGGTTCCCAATCTTCCGGATCGATGCTCTCCCCGACAAACAAATAGTTTTGCTTACGTGCATCGGCAATAGGAAGAAGCTCATCCCTGCCTGAAGGATCACTATCGGCATTGTATGGCGCACGGAACAGGATCGTGCTCTGTCCCGTAATGCTCTCGATGAGCAGGCGAGTTAGTCACAATTCCATAAAGGCGCGTTGAGGAGAGCATTCCGCTAAGTTATGATGGTCGAAGGTATGATTGCCTATAAGATTGCCATCATGGAACACCTGTTTGACTACTGGCAGATTCTTTTCTATGTTCACGCCCACCATGAAGAATGCTGCATGGAGGTGATACCGATTCAGGATCCGCAGCACCTGTGGGGTCCACCTGCTGTCAGGCCCATCATCGAAAGTGAGCAGTAACTCTTTTTTCCCACAGGATCCAAACTTCTGCAACTCATAGGATGTTGGGATCTTGGTATACTCCTCATTGGCAATCAGGACATCATCATTGTCCATATCAAAGTGGCAAGTGCCATCTTGTGGAGTTCCTATCAAGTCAAGCACCTCGCCGGTTCCGATATAGTTTGCCATCCGTGACCCATGCAAATGCTCCAAATCGCCTACCGTCATACGGACAGCACGATCACGAGTCATGTCACGGGCAAAGAACTGCCATAGCCTACTGTCTTCTGTGCCCAAACGCCAGACTGCAAACCCTGCCAATCCATAGTCTGCGCCAAACCTCATCGTATTGAAATGTGTGGCAGCATCATTAAAATATATCTGATGGCGTATATTCCTATCATCATAATAGGCAAAGTTCAGACCATAGGTGTCTTCATCAAAAATAATCTTATCCTGACAGTCTGCGGCCATTGACAAGGCATCATGATAGGAGATACTCTGGTTGTCATCTCCTTTCGGCGTCCAATCGTAACCATAAGCTGCCATACAGAGCACTATTTTCTCATTAGGGATGTGAGCTGCCACTTGGTCAACGCTTCTCTCAATAAACTGCTGGCTGGAAATATCACCTGGCTCACTCAGGGAGTTATGCTCATCATAAGCCATTAGGAAAAGATAATCGTCATATTTTGCCAGCTCACTGATATCATAATCTTCATTGTTGGGCATGATATCCTGCGTGACATAAAGTCCATTATCGTGGAAGATATCAGTCAAGTTCCTGACAAAGGATGTCAGGTAAACATTGTCATTGTCTGAAAGTTCCTCTAAGTCGAGGTTGATACCGGCAAAATGATGTTTACGGCACAGCGTTGCCAATTGGTTAATGAGATCCTTGGACTTCGCTCTGTCATGCAGGATTCTTTCAATCCCCTTTGCGGAAAACTCCCCGTGCCAGGCATTGCTGAGCATGGGCATGATAGGCACGCCAGCTTTTTTCATAAGGGCCAGTCCCTTGCCATCTATATTCACCTTGATCTTTGCCGTGGAAGGATCAATATAGATCCACTCCGGAATGACAAGATTCAATTTCGAAATACATTGCTTGAGAGAAGCATATGACTGAGGGTCCCAGTTGACATAGAAAGCAGAACGGATACCTGCAGGCATCTCTGTCCAGCTGTTCACATATTTGTAAAAAGGAGATCCTTTCTGCCCAGCAAAGCGGTTGATCTTTCTCTCTTTCTGCGTCCGCCATCGATGATACCTAAGGTGTGCCTTCTCACCCTGAAAGAAACTACGGTAACCCTTATACTCTTCTGCCAGCTTGTTCTTTCTCATGAAAGGTTTATCGGCAGTCATGGCACTGCGGAAACTATCCTTGAAAGGAAAGTTCGGGGAACGGTCGATGAAGAACATAGTCACAAAGACCAACACTAATAAGGCGATGACAACCAAGATGGTCCTTACCGTCCAAAGGAATTTGTTCCAGCGCGACCTGGAGTCTGTCTGGAAAACTTGTCTACCCATATCTCTATGAATTTAGTTACTCTTATCCCGGGCTCATACAATCCACGCAACTGTGTATTGGGTTCTGAATCAATTACCATTGGTGAGAACGGTTATCCTGCATCATGTGTCATGCACCTTCCGGTTTTTTAAGATCGCAAAAGTAACAAAATTCCCTTAAGGCATTCTTATTATGGGCAATAATTAACGTTGTTTATCCTTCTTATCACTTCATTGACTTTCTGTTGGCAATCCATCTGCCTATTTCCCCAATCCATAGCACTAAGGAAGTAGAGACAATGATGATTATCCAGTCGGATACTGTCAGGGGACGAACGCTGAACATTTTCCCTCCTAATTCCACAATCAAGATCTGGCCAACGAGGATGAGGAGGATAATAAACTTGAAACTTTCACAATGCTTCAGGTTGGTGATAGCACACCGACCAGTCTTGAAAGCACGGGCATTGAACATATTCCAAAACTGCAACATCACAAAGATCGTGAAATACAGGCTTAGTTCCGGAGCTCCTAAATGGTGATGACCACCTGTTGTACAATGCAACAGATCTGTCAACTGTCGGATGTCCACATGCCAGAAAAGATAAAGGAGGGCAAATAGAATGACAAAGAAGGTAAGTCCCACGCCTAAGATACTTTTCCACATGTCACGGCTAATAATGAAAGCTTTACGATTGCGTGGCTTATCCTGCATGACCTTCTCTGATGGGGAAAGGGAAGCAAGTGCCATCGCGGCAAACGTGTCCATGATCAGGTTGACCCATAGCATTTGCGTTACGGTAAGTGGCGATTGTGTGTCACCGAAAGCTCCTACTAACACGATCAAGCATGCCACCACGTTGACTGTCATTTGGAACAAGATGAAGCGCTGTATGTTCTGATAGAGGGAACGTCCCCACATCACTGCTTTCGTAATGCTACTGAAAGAGTTATCGATAATCGTGATGTCTGATGCCTCCTTTGCAACACTTGTCCCATCTCCCATGGAAAGACCTACATGCGCTGCCTTCAAGGCAGGTGCATCATTCGTGCCATCACCCGTCACCGCTACCACTTGATTGCAACGCTGCAGCGATTCCACAATTCGTTTCTTGTCCATCGGACGGGCGCGGGAGATAATCTTCAGATCCATCACGCTTTGGTCAAGTTGGGAATCGGTCATTGCAGCGATTTCCGGACCGGAAGTAATATTCTTGTCCGTATAGGAATCTTTCCACAATCCTACCCTACGCCCAATTTCCTTCGCTGTTTCCTTGGTATCACCCGTGATGATTTTCACGTCAATGCCTGCATCTAAACATTCCCGAATGGCAGCGGGTACCTCTTCACGCACTGGATCGCTGATCGCCACAACGCCCTGGAAATGCAAGTGCTTTAAGTCATCTGCCGTTATTTGCGTGAGATGGCTATCCACTTCTTGATAAGCCATGCCAATGGTACGCATGGCTTGTCGCTGATAATCTCCCAATTTTCTGCTTATTTCCTCTCTTTCTTGCTGTGGAAGGTCACAGAAATCCATGACGATCTCTGGCGCACCTTTAACATAGAGAATGGTCTTGCCTGTGAGGACAGTCGACTCAACAACAGTGACCATATACTTCCTTTCCGTAGAAAAGGGTATCTCAGCCACGATTCCTACCTGTTGCTTGATCTCTTCGTACTTAACATGTTGATCACGGAGCCAAAGCAGTAACGCTCCTTCTGTGGGATTACCCAATACGACGGGCTTCCCATCACTTTCATCGACAATAGCAGTGGAATTAACAGCAATTCCTTCTGCAATCAGCCTGCTCGCATCATCATTCCCTAACTGCTGCTCCTTGAGCGCAGGAAAGTAGGTCTGATACACTTGCATCTGATTTTTCGTCAGCGTGCCAGTCTTGTCTGTGCAGATCACCGTTGCCGCCCCCATCGTCTCACAGGCATGTAACTTACGCACCAGGTTATTTGTCTTGAGCATTCGCCGCATACTATATGCAAGACTTAAGGTAACCGCCATCGGCAAACCGTCCGGCACAGCCACCACGATCAATGTCACGGCAATCATAATGGTTTGCAAGACATATGATATGAAAGCTACTGTATTGAAGTCTTCTGTCGTCAGATACCCTACAATACGACCTACTACAATCAGTCCGGCAATGACAGCGCTGGCAATGGAGATAACCTTGCCCAACCATGACAACTGTTCATTAAGCGGTGTCTTCACACTATTGTCAATTTGTACGGATTCATATACCTTCCCGTTCTCTGTATGGTCGCCAACAGCAGTTACGCGGAAGATTCCATGGCCTTCCATTACCTTCGTCCCTCGCATCACTTGATTTGTGGGGAATGTGGCATGGTCGTCTTGTTCTTCTTCACGGATACTCTTATGGGCTATCGGCTCACCCGTGAGCGAAGACTCGTCTACATTCAGCAGCACCGACTCTAACAGTTCGCCATCGGCAGGAATCTCATCTCCAGTGCCAATGATGACAATATCCCCTACCACTACATCCTTCTTGGCTATTTGCCGATGATGACCCTCACGGATCACAGTAACCAACTCATCGTCATTTACTTTATTTAAGATGGAGAATTCCTTGTCTGCCTTATATTCAAAGAGAAAAGCCAATCCCGTGGCAAGAAGAATAGCGATAAAGATTCCTACAGGCTCGAAAAAAACATCCGATGATTCGTGCAAGCCGAAATACTCATAGAAAGAAATGCCTATGGAAAGCAGTCCTGCCACTAAGAGGATAATGATCAATGGATCGGCAAATTTCTGCAGGAATTTCACCCACCAGGGACTTTTCTCAAGTTGGGTAAGCACATTGGCACCATATTGTTCTCTACTACGGATCACTTCTTCGTTGGAAAGTCCTGTATATGAATTCTTTGCTGTCATGAATGAGTTAAATATAAATGATGTGCAAAAATAAAAAAGAAATTCCATTTTTCCAAAGGAATATACTAAAACTAAGCTTCTATAATATTTATTAAAGGTAAAAAAAATTAAACTTTCATGACACTTCGTCATCTCTCTTCACCAGAATTGGCAGCAGATGGTGTATGGTATATTTATTGCATATCCATTAGTGTATTAAGAAAGGCTTCAAGGCCGGAGGTAGTCCACAAGGACTTCCTCAGACGACAAGCTCAAAAACAAGAAATCAATTAATTAAAAGATAATCGGAGGTGTTAATATGTTGTTAGCTCGTAGAAATAATGATTCTAATTGGTTAAGCAATTGGTTTGATGACAGTTTCTTTGATACAGATTTGATGCCCCGCATGAATGCCACGGCACCTGCTGTCAATGTTAAGGAAAGTGACAAATCTTACACCATGGAGATTGCCGCACCTGGGTTGAAAAAGGAATATGTACGCATCAATGTTGACCATGACGGCAACTTGAACGTTGCCATCGAAAACAAGATGGAGCATAAGGCAGAAGATAAGCATGAGCATTATCTGCGTCGTGAATTCTCTTATAGCAACTATGAGCAATGCTATACCTTGCCCGAGGATGTTGACCGGGATAGGATCACAGCTAAAGTCGCAGAAGGTGTCCTTACCATTGAGATGCCTAAAATGACTCAGAAAGAGGAAGAGAAAAATGTTAAGAAGATAGAAATAGGTTGATCTCTTCTGTCTGTTTCTGTGGGAAACGGATTATTTGTAAACGGGAAAAACGGATTTGTCTTCAAGGCAAGTCCGTTTTTTTGTATGCAAGGATTTCTTTCCGATCAATTCATCCAGTTATTCTGTCCAATGATCATGAATCGTATCGTGATTGAGGTCTATCGTAAAATCCACATCTGGTTCCCCCTGTAGGAAGCACTGGAAAATCCGGGCAAAAGATTTCATTGCGCAAGTGAATGCATCAGGATTTTCTTGTTTTTCTAATTGCTTGAAGTAACGCTGATAGGCATTGAGCCTGCTTGCAGGTATTCTCAAGCGCGCCAGCCCAGAACTATAATATAAGCGATATAGATCGGTAATCATCTCCATGCCTGTAAATCCGTTCCCTTGCATGGAAAGGAGACTGTCACGCAATAAAAGTGGAAGATCACGAGGGACGAAACGGTTACGGGTAAGGTCCTGCAACTGCCAGTCACAGAATTCCTGATAATTTTTACTCTTTAAAGCCTCCTTGCTCCAAATTACTTTACCCTCATGTTGTTGCTCATATTGATACTCCTTGGCATAGCGTGGGAAAAGGGAATTGAAACCAGGGACAGAGTCCAACAGAATGGTCTGGATATGGAATCGATTGCCTGGCAATACCTGTACAGTCTTATAAGCAGGCATGCCTGTTGCCAAAGAAGGCACTTGTATATTATACAAGCTATTCCCTTCCTTATCATGAAAGATACCTGTGTCATTCACATGCATGTGCCCTGCAAAATGTAACCGAATACCTGCTTGCAATAAAGAATCTGTAACTGCTACGGAAGGCACCCTGTCTACATCAAAAACATGACTCCCCCAAGCAGCCTTGATCACGGGCGTGGCTCCGTCATTATAGTCCACCAGCGGATAATGACTGAATGCGATCAATGTCTTGCCGTAGCGATGAGCTTGCGCTGCCACAGTACGGATCCACTGGAGAAGACCCTTCTTATAGGACAACAGCAAATTATATCCTACGGAAGAATTCTGGAAGGCTACGGATCCATCTTCGCCCTTCATGGGCAGATACACCCCTGGGTCAATGGATAGCAACCATAGTCCCTTGACTGGTTCCACTACATAACTTGGATCGATCACACGTACGCCTGCGACCATACGATAACGATTGGACAACTGTGACTGGCTTAAGGCTCGTTCATACTGATAATGCGGGTAGTCATTGTCTGAGAAGGGACAGGCCCAATAAAGATATTTCCTTTGAGGGAAATAGCCGTTATTGGCGTAACAACGGATCTCTTCTTGGTATCCTGCGCTACGCATGAGTGTATCTACATAGACTGGGGATTTCGACTGGGGATCATTGTACGAAGGATCACTGACGATCGTCAATGTACTTCCATCATCTTGCAAGTAATCCTTGCCTTTCAGCTGCATGCCAAAGGGAGCCTTGGGATCATGGTTGCCGGGCGTGAGGAAAAACTGCATCCCATATTGACGCTCATACTGGTCGAGGATCTGTTGAGCTGCTTCCTGATTGAGTAATTGCCCATCATCAGTCATGTCGCCTGTAATCAGAACAAGGGAAATATGCTGTCGGGCAATATCATCCAAAGCAGCCTTTAGGGCAAAGATATTCTCATTGAAAAGACGCGTTGACTGTACCTGCACTTGCAGCGTGCGTACTGTTTCGGGATGACCCATCACATCTTGGATATGAGCATCAGAGATGATAGCGATCTTAGGGATCTGCTGGGCCCTTCCAAAAACGGAAAAAAGACCACAGAGCCATATTATTAAAAACTTTATTCTCATTCCTATCGTTTCTTTTGATGCAAAAGTATTAAAAAAGACAGAGAAAAACAAGTGTTCTCAAAAATAAACACTATCTTTGCAAGAAAACAGAAAATGCTCATGAGAAAATATTGGATCATCATCTTACTCACCCTTTTCTCTTGTACGCTCTCTGCACAAGTGGACAAGAAAGTAAAGACTTTCCCTGAAAAGAAGACAATGAAGGAACCAAAAATTCCCCAGAAATCATCCTCATCCACACAGTCTTTAAAGAAGGGGAATGCTTCCCAAGTCACAGGAGAAAAGAAAAACAATCTTTCAAAAAGCAATGATCGTCTACATACTATTGACACGATTGCGATAAAGAAGCGCATCTGGACTCATGATGACAGCCTTTCGGTCTTGATGTACCAATATGAGAGTCGATATCGTGAAATCAACAGGCTTAGACGACCTGGAATGTACGATTACTCCTCGTCTGGAACGATTCTCCGTTCTGGTCCTTTTTTACTTGAAGGTGCATCCTCTTACCGTGAGATGCCAAACATGCTTGGGATACAGTCGGCATCATTAACTGCCTCACAAGAGGTGGGCAACCTTTCGGTACAGGCCCAAGTCATGGGAAACAGATACATGACCACAAAAATGACCAACCAGTTTGGAGCTGGTCTCTCCCTTTCCTATCGCTTCAACGACTATATCTCAGCAACAGCCTTTGGACATTATTACAGCAAGAACCCTTTCTTTTACATGGCGACCTTTCCCTATGTGCCCACGACGAACTTCGGAGGTTTCTTTACCTTCGACTCAGGAAGCGTAGGAATGGACCTCGGGGTAAGACATTATTACAATCCTTTTATCAGGCGATGGGATACGGCTCCTATTGTCACTCCTAAGTTCCATTTCTCCAATAAGTTTACAATGGAAATCCCCTTAGGGGATGCCCTAAGGTCTGTGCTGGAAAGGGCATTGCACATAGAACCACATGGTCCTGTAATCCTTGGTCCCAGACGGTAAGCAAAAGCATTCCTCGCCATAGCGGGTGTATAAAATTGATGCATCCTCTCTTCCGTGTGATTGAATCGCACGGCTACAGCTTTGCACTGACGATAGGAAAGTTAGTTTCCTATGTCAAGTGCATGAGAAGTAACAATGCATGTGATGTAGTAGTCATAGATTATATGCAGCTGCCCTCTCTTTCTGACAGTGTCAGATTAAGCAGGCAGGAACAACTAAAGCAAATTTGAGCTCTGCCATGGCGAGAAAAGGTGGACGAAAGCCAACAATTTTATATACCACAGCGATTTTTTTCGTGAAAAGGTTGACAGGTTGTCAAAACCCAGTGTTTATCGGGCTTGCAACCTGTTTTTAGGTTGTCAAAGGTTGACAAAGGTTGACAGAAAAAGCACATGTTTCGCTAAATTCTCTCGAGAATTTAGTGTAGCACTTATGCTTTTACTGTACAAAACATCATCTATTAGATCAAATTCTCGAGAGAATTTTGTTTGATCGCTTCACGTTTGATATGCTGATTCTTATTTTTGCTTAATGAAAACGTTATCATGTCTTCCTCAGAGTCCTGCTGTGAACAAAACAACTATCCCACTCACCCCAATATAGCCATAAACGACATATTTAAAAACGCGCTGTGGGATATGCCGAAAGACAAGAGATCCTATTCCATAGCCTATTGCAACCCCACCTACTCCATAGAGATAGTCCCAACCTACTGTTGAAGTAATGAATCCATTATGGGCACGGACAATTGCCATGACGATGTTCCCGATCAATAAGTAAGTTTGGATCATTGCCATATAATGCTCCTTATCTGGCTCTGAGGATAAAAAATAGAGTACGGCAGGAGGACCTTGCATGCCAAAAAAGCCACCCAGCAATCCACTGATGACGCCAGCACCTATTTGGGTAGGAAGAGTCGTCGTAAGCTTAATCCTCTCACTGAAAAAGGCAAAATAGAGGGCTGTCAATATCAATACCACACCTAAAATCCTGCGCAATAAAACATCATCCATGCGCTTCAGTAAGAAAATGGATATCGTGGAAAGTATGACAAAGGTCAACAAAATGGGCAAGAGACGATGCCAATTGAGATATTTTCGCATTCTGAAGGCAATAAACACGGAGGTCGTCATCGCCAATAGGCCTGACAAAGCTGTCGCTTCTCCATACGAAGGCATCAAAAAAGGCAATACCGTCATGATAAAGATGCCAAAGCCAAAACCTACTGTACGCAGGACAAAACTGCCAAGAATGGCAAGAAGGAAGATATCTACTGCTATTTCCATATTCTATGTTGCTTTATACACCACCTGTTTCCGTGGAAATCATTCCCTGCAAAAGTACAAAAAAGTCGAGTCTCCATGGACATCTCTCTCTATTTTGTTTCTTTTCAGGGCATTTATTCCTCTTTTCATACTTCGGTTCACACAGAATTATGTATTTTTGCACATCAATAAAAAGTATAACCGATCATGAATGCAAATCATCTTCAACCAGCTTTTCTCCATCCTGGTGACAGAGTCGCTCTGATTGCCCCGTCCTATTTCCTTGAAGGGGATACCGTTAACAAGGCTGCAGACGCCATCCGATCATGGGGCTTTGAACCTGTAGTCGGGAAAAACGTAGGGAAACAATGGCTACATCAATATGCGGGATCTGTAGAAGAGCGACTTTCTGACCTTGTTTGGGCGTATGAGGATGACACGATCCGTGGCATTCTCTGCACAAGAGGTGGATACGGTACCATTCAGCTGCTGGAACATATTCCTGACTCTCTTTATTATCTCCATCCAAAATGGCTGATAGGATACAGCGATATAACTTCCTTGCATGCCCAATCTGTCGTTTCTGGCTCCATGAGCATCCATGGAGCGATGGGTGCCCAACTTGTTAAACACCATCTACATGGTCCTACCTGTCAGCTCTTACGCGATCTTTTAATGGGAAAGATTCCTCAATACGCGCTATCTCCCCTACCCTATGACCAGACAGGAACAGGCTCTGGTATCCTTGTAGGTGGAAATATGGCTACTTTTTCTCCATTGATTTCAACAAAATATGACTTTCTACAGTATCCAGAGATCATTCTGTTCATTGAAGAAGTTGAAGAATCAGCACATCATATTGACAGAATGTTCCACCTTCTCCGGCTCCACGGTATCATGCCTCATATCAAGGGCATCATGATGGGTGATTTTACTGCTTGTGGCGATGAATATCGATTAGGCAGCATAGAAAAAATGCTCTCCTACTATACAAGGGAGCTGAATATCCCAGTTATTACTGCTTTCCCCGCTGGCCATGGAAATATCAACCTTCCTTTGATAGAAGGAGCTTGGACAACTCTCCGGGTAACGGAACAGGGATCAACGGTCTCATTCGACATGGAAGGGGATAAAAATATTGTCCATATAGAAGACGAAAATGGCAAGCGGATCGTGCGATAATAGAGAACAGACTTTATAGCCAGCGCGAGCGGGAGAGAATTTTCTGGACTTGTTCCTTATTGGATTCGAGACAGTCGCGGAGAATAGCACTAACCAAAGCCTTTGTCGTCATCGCGTCTCCCATGGCTGTACAGACTCGCTGAATGAGGAACTTGATATCTTCATCAATGATGATAACGGCCTTCTTCTCGTCCGCAGGTTTTTCTTTGTACTGCTTTGCCAATTCCAATACGCGATCCCATTGCGACATGGTGCCTGCATTTGCTGGTGCCTTGATTTCCTTATCTTCTTTTCTCGAACGGCCACGAGGCCGTTGCGTGACGGATTCTGCTTTCTCTACTGCAGGGACAGACTCCTTGACATCCTGCGTTTCATTTACCATCGAAGCAAGGCTTCCTAAACTTCCTGGAAGGGATAAATTATTATTTTTCTTTGTCGCCATATTCTTATTATTATTGTTATATATTTGTTAATCAACTAATTACCAATACCAGTTAACTATATTACTAATAATACATATAATCAAGAAACCATCTAACCGCTATCATTGAAGGCATAGGACAAGGACGATGGACTTCTAGGTTATATTGCCATCGCTCTCCCCCACCCTATTTTCGCTTATTGATCAACTCTTTCATCAGAAACTCAAAACAATCCTGCGTAGATCGATAATCTTCGGCACTGAAATGATAGGTATCAGAACGCTGTATATTTGCACGGGAAAGGACACGTGGGGTGACCATTCCAAACTTAGAAAAGATCATATCGGCTTGCGCCCACAACTTCTGCTCATTACGCCGACCCACTCTGGAATCGACCCTATTGGGCACAAGAAACATTTTAGCATCCATCTCGTGATATTTCTCTCTCAGCCGGGATATAACGGAGAGAAAAGTTCCTGTGGAGTCTAACGTCATATTGTCATACTGATAGGGGCATATAATGGCTTCAGCATTCACAAACAGAGGAATCAGGCCATCCTCCGTCAGGTTTCCCGGTGTATCAAACAACACGACTCCGGGAACTTGCTTGGCACTTTCCATCATTTCTTGCACAGCTTGTGGCGATTGAATCCCATACAATTGAACATTATAAGGGGCTTCTTCATCAGGGAAAGACTTTTGGTCGGACTGGCGCTGCATCCAAATGGACTTCTGCAAATCAGAGTCAACGACAAGTACTTTCTTATTGATGCTCGCCAGATAATTAGCGAACATCATGCAAAGGCGGGTCTTCCCTACTCCACCTTTCTGATTTGCGAAGAGAATTCTAATATTTTTCATCCTATATCTATATTTCTATGCAGCATTCATACATGTGCATTTATTTTGTGCAAATATAAGAATTCCAGACGAGATAACCAAATAATTATTTCTCTATTAAACTATTTTAATAGATATATATATAATTAATTACATATATTCCTGATTAAATATATAAATAATAAATCAGAATAACAGATAAATAAGTATATATACGTATAGTGATATATACATATATAATAATATATATACATATTATCGGTTAACTATTTATATAGAAATATAGGGCAATATATTTATAGATATATAATAATATACATAAACAGTAAAGTAGTGAAACGGTAAATCCATGAATTTAAGAAAATGAAAAGCGTTCTTGCTGTTTTCCAACGACGTGAAGAAAATGGTGATAAAAGAGTATATGTCATCATAAAGCGCGAATAAATGTTTGATAGTTTTATAGTTAACCATAAAACTGTATATCTATAAAACTATCGAACTCGTTGGCACAGAGAATTAAAAATGGGATAACAAAGGGATTGCTCTACATCGAGAAGAAAAAGGGAATGAAAAGAAAAAAGAATCTATAAGTTGAGAAAAGAAAAAAATAAAGATGCCAATCACGATTATTACTTCATTATATACTTATCAGTTTAAAGATCATTATATGATTTATAAGGATTGATAAATATCTGTAAATGAATGGATTACAGCTAAAAACCGTAACAAATAAGGAACTAATTCGTATCAATTGCGGAACATACTCGTAACAAAAAGGGTAGGGGAGTGTATCGTTTACGGAACTCCACCGTATCAATTTGGGAACAAGTCAACGAAAATCGTAACAATTTGGGAAGAGAATGCCGTTAAAAAACTAAATTCCAGATTAATATTTACAAAATAAAAGGAATTTACCTCCATTTTGATTATTTACTTTTGTCATTCATTTTTGTGATAAGAAGATTAAATATCTGATAATTTATTGATTTTCAAGGATATTAATAGTATTCGTATCAATTTGGGAATCAATGATCGTATGGAAATATCTTAAGGCGTAACAATTTGGGAACATTATGAAATTTAATGATTTAATATCTAATAGGAACTTATTTTCGCACACATAAAATGGCAGTTGATCTAAAATATTTGTAGACTCTCATTTTTTGATGAGCTTTGGCCTTGTGGTCTTGATAGGGCAAGGGATTAATATGATTGCAGATATTTTTTTTGTTGGTAAAGCGTAACAGTTTGGGAACATGGGCATAACTACAAGGTGTAACAGTTTGGGAACAAGTGCTGTTTGGGAGCAATATAGGGGCAAAATGAAGATGAATGAGGCATGAAATGGCATCAAGTGTAACAAAATCGTGCCGTCGTATATACTTGAATATCAGACTATTCATAGAAAGTGTAACAAAATCGTGCCGTTATGATGGGGTAGCATTGTTTCCTGAAATGCTATGTCTGGAATTGACTTTGCATATTATTATCTCATAAATATCTAAGAATCAGAACTTTATAATATAAGTGTATCAATTTGGGTACGATATGAATGGGTCAGTTATCCCTATTTAAATCTCTATGGAATCCTGATGATAGAAGTGTAACAAAACAATGCCGTGGAAGCCGTTTAAATAAAGGGCTTGGAGAGAAATGCGTAACAATTTGGGAACAAATGAGACGTATGAACTACAAGATCAGCAGGAATAAATTAGAAATAGGACCCTATTAAATTCCCAGTTAATCAGATATTTAAGCAATGATGACTCGATAGATCCTTGAGAGAATGTCTACGCATGACCTCGTCCGTATCGTTCAGGAAAATAATCGGGCATGTGATTGCTGAACATAGCAGTAATTCTCAGATTATCAATGGTTTGCGATGAAGTGTATCAATTTGGGAATGGGTTGTCTATGGATGCTTTCATCGTTACCCTACGTGACCTGGCAGGATAGTGATGAAAGTGTATCAGTTTGGGAACAATTTGTGATGGATTCCTCGTTTGGTTGGAAATTCCAACCGAAAAGGTTTCTTACAGCGGGCTAAGTGTAACAAAATCGTGCCATCAGATAGCCTTGTGTTTCGTGAAAAGTGTATCATTTTGGGAACATAAGAGGATAAAAAAACGTCTTGAAATATTTTGTGTTGTCAACATTTTCGAGTACATTTGTAAGCTAAACATATAAAATGTTGCGATGGCATCAAAAACAACACCAGAAGAATTGGAACTAACCCTGAAGGTAGACCTTCCTAAGACAAAGAAGGGAACTGCCAAGAAAGCCGTCCGAAAGTCATCCAAGGCGCGCAAGCCGGTCAAGAAACTTTCGAAAATGGAGAAGGAACTCATTACCAAGGCCATACCGATGGTCAATGAGCAGGATTTCATCATTGCACCGATGGCCTACACGATGATGAGTCATGATTATAGTGCCATGCAGAATAAGGTGGTGACGCTGATGTTAGAGAAACTGCAATCCGTCCTCCATACCTTGATTACAAAGAACCTTCCGGATATCACTCAATTGGGGAGCATCCAGGAGGGAGACATCAAGAACGACCATGGGGTATCCTTTAACCTAGAGTTCAAGAACTTCTCTGTGTCCAAGAACCACTATCCTGAGCTTAGGAGCGCACTCGCCGCACTTGCTACTTTGCCTGTGGAAATTCCTTATAAGTCGCCCGAAGGGAGAAAATACAAAAAGGTGACGAACCTGTGTGACGTCTTTATCCCTGAAGGGGAGCGTACGCCGTATGTAAATATCCACATGGATGAGGATATCGCGCGTGCGTTCATTTCCGTTGAATTAGGGTATCATTTCTTGGGGAAGGATGTGGTTTACAATACCAGGAACAAATATACACAGCGCATTTATTTCCTGATCTCTGCATGGTTGAAGAAAGGGGAGATGACCTTTTCCACGGAGTTCTTTCGCAGGATCCTTGCGATCGAGGATAAGTATAAGTCGTTCCGGCATGTCGTGCAACGCGTCCTCGACCCTGCCCATGATGAATTGAAGGACATGGCTGAGCTTGGTTTCTGCAATTGCTACTTTGAATATGACAAGGTGTATAACGGCAGGCGCAAGACAGGAGAGCCGGATTACATCCATTTCAGGATCTACAAGAGTCCCAAGCTCAAGGCAGCAGATGATGAATACCGGGAGACTGGGCAGAAAGATTACTTCTGCGAATTGCTGATCCAGCACTTTCATTTGCCAAAAGATAAGGCTGCCATGCTCGCTGACCATGTCAGCCACAACAATTATTCCAGTGCCATGCAGAAGATCATGTCGTTGGAGGAATACCTGAAAAAGGAGGGTGACAAGGTCAAGAACAAGCCTTCTTATGTATTTAAGTCGCTTGACAATTTCTTCCGGGAAACATCACGCAAGACGATTGTTACGGACAAACCGATTGAAGAGGGATAGGGTAGGGGGCCTTTCTTGGGAGGTATCATCCTTATTTGATATTCATCACACCCCGTTTTTTCTGATCAAATATACCTTATTAAGTTAGAATAGAACATGAAGGATTTTGCAGCAATTGACTTTGAGACGGCCAACTTCGAGCGGACCAGCGTTTGCGCTGTCGGCATCGTGGTTGTCAGGAATGGAGAAATGGTGGATTCGTTTTATTCCCTGATCCACCCTGAACCGGACTATTACAGGGAAGAGTGTTCTAGAGTCAATGGGTTATCGCAAGCGGACACGGAGGATGCACCCGTCTTTCCCGAAGTATGGAAGAAGATAGAACCGATGATAGAGGGACTTCCCTTGGTGGCACATAACAAGGCTTTCGATGAGACTTGCCTGAAAGCCGTTTTCCGTGTGTATCAGATGGATTATCCGGACTACCCCTTCTATTGTACGTTAGTCCGCTCCCGGAAGGTTTGGCCGGAAGGTCATCACCATCTTGACATCATCGCGAAACGTTGCGGATATGACCTCAAGAACCACCATCATGCGTTGGCGGATGCAGAGGCATGTGCGGCAATTGCCATGAAAATCTTATAAAAAACTGTTGGAAACTTGTTGGATTCGGATAAAATCATTACTTTTGCACTCGGTAATGACCTTAGGGGCGTAGCTCAGCTGGTTTAGAGCGCTGCAGTCACATTGCAGAGGTCATCGGTTCGAACCCGATCGTCCCTACGGAAGAGCATCAGCATCTCACCTTCTTTTGATTATTTGGGAACTGGCACGCCATGTGTACTTTTGGTCTGGTCGATGACGAAGATGCTGTTCAGGCTGCCCACGCACGGGATTGTTCCTAAGGTGTTGAGCATGAACTGTTGGTATGCCTTCATGTCCCTGGTGTACACTTTGATGAGGAAGTCAAAGTCGCCACTGGTATTGTAGCATTCCGTGATCTCATCAATATGCTGGACGGCATCCATGAACTGCTGGATGAGTGACTGGGTGTGCTGTTTCAGTCGGATATTGCACAAGACCAGGATGCCATTGCCTACCTTCTGCGGGTCAACAACAGCCATGTACCTCTCTATATATCCCAATCGTTCCAACCGCTTCTGCCGCTCAAAGGTGGGGGAAGGGGAGAGGTGTACCCGGGCAGCCAACTCCTTTACGGTGAGATGGGAGTCCTTTTGCAGGATTCGCAACATCAACTTGTCGGTTTCGTCTAATAATTCTGTATTCATCATTCTTGATTAATGGATGATCGTGGGAAATCATACTGCGATTTCCTATCTTGTTGCAAAGATACTGTTTTTTCCTTAAACATCAAAGAATATTTATATATGCCTTCCGCCTATTATGGGCTTTTCCTACAAACTGGTACAAGAAAGACCCGATAAGAGCTATGACCTAAGAGAGCCAAAACCATGTTTTAATGGAGCCAAAGTTATAGGTTAATGGAGCCAAACCCATGGGTTGAGAAAGCTAAAACTGTGGTTTATGGTTACTAAAACAGTGGTCTAAGAGTGCCAAGGCTACAGCCCAGTCAATAGGATATGATCCTTAGCTTTTCGAAAGATGGCGTTTTGTCTCTTAAAAGATAACCTTACGGCTTGTAAAAGATGACCATTCGCGCGCTAATAGATGACCTTTTGCCTTTCGGTGTATGAGTGTACTGTAGAGAATGATCGCATCTGGATTCACCTCACCATTGTTTAAGACTGCAGAACCCAAGAGAAAAAGGGTAGGGGACTGTGAAAGAGGCATTCAAGCCAGCGTTAATAATCTTAAAATATTTGTATGGTTGCGTTTTTTTTTTACCTTTGCAAAGTAAAAATATCAGTAATCATATGATTATGAAATTTAAATCTATTTTTCCGTTTCTGCTCTTTTTCGTGAGTGTTGTGTTCGTTGCCTGTGACAATGATGATGATTTCCATGCCGACAAGCTTGCTGGTACGTGGGAAGTGGTGCCTGCCAAAGACGAGGCTGCTGATGGCGTAAAATATTTCACGTTCTCGCCCACATCCGATGTAGAAGGAAAGTGTGAGGTTCTTTACTCAGATTTCTTGGTGGGAAAAGACACGACTTACTATTATGGTTATATTCGTTCATCTGACGGAAAGCATATCAACATCTTCACGGGCAAATCTCAGATTCCTGTAGAAGAAGGAGACCGCACCGAAGGATATGATGTCGAGACCTTGAATAGTCATAAAATGGTGTGGAAAGCGCAGGCTGATGGAACGAAAATTACCTTCCGGCGTATCTCTTCAGGGATATACACCACGTCTCATTAAGTCCGCCTTCTTGCAGTCTCCTCAGCCTTGAGCAGTTTCGCGACCTTGACTGTACCCCTCATGTTGTCTTTCTCTACCACCACCTGAGATAGCAGGCAGGGAAGGGTGATGATGCTGGGATGACGATGAAGGAATAATTTCTATTCCTCGTACCACCTTTTTATATATAGGTAATGTTGGGCGAACTCCGCTGCCTCTGCGGGGTCTACCTTCTTTTTCAATCGTGCCGGGACCCCTGCCCAGAGTTCCCCAGGTCCGACTTTCGTGCCTTCGAGCACAACCGCCCCAGCGGCAATGATCGATCCTTCACCGACTTCTGCGCCGTCGAGCACCACGGCGTTCATTCCGATCAGTGCCTTGTCGTGGATCGTTGCCGCATGTACGATCGCCCCATGTCCGAGCGATACTTCATTGCCAAGGATAGCAGGGAATCCCTTGGACTGATGGATGCAGGCCAGATCCTGGATGTTGCACCTGTCTCCGATGACAATCTTGTCCACATCCGCCCTGAGAACGGCACCAAACCATACCGAACAATCCTCGCCCAAGGTAATGTCACCGGCTAATGTGGCATTCTCTGCGAAGTAGCAACCCTTCCCCCAATGAGGCCCCTTGCCTCTTACAGCCTTGATCAATGCTTCCATTTTTTTCTCTTCTTTTGATTCAATTGCCTGCAAAGGTAAGGAAAATAGGAATACCCCGCCCCTTGATCAAGGAGAAATATTCGTGTTAAAAGTGATGTTCCGGACAATATTGGACTTCTTTTGGACAATTTTGGCACCTTTCTTTATAGGATATATTTTACCTTTGCGCCGTCTTTAAAGAAACTTAAACCTATTGCATTCGCTCAACCTAATGAGTGGTGCTTCCAACAAGCAATCAATTGTGGCGAATAGGCAGCCAGTTTGTTCACCATGTGCGTCATGGCGGACTGGGTGTAGCCCAGCTGCGCCGTCGCCTTTCCAAAGCTGCCGCACTGCACTGCCGTCAGCAGCGCCCGCAGCCGTTTGTCATCCATAGGGGCCTCGCTTTCTGTACAAATTGGACAAAATTGCAACGATTATTTTTAACTATATCACAAGAGCTGTCGCCGTTCAATGCCATAAACGTAAACTTTCCACCAACGATTTGGAAAATGCGGTAAACGTTTTTATGCGCCATCAAAATTTTTCATGTGCCGTTCGATAAGCGTCATTTCCGTAATGATGAAAAGCATGATACGCTATATGCACAGGATGCAACGCGCTTTAAAACGTGAGTCTGCACCGGCGCGCCGCAGTCGGCGGCGTGGGAACAAGAGAAGAGAAATGGAGAAATCAGAATGATCGGACAGAGGAAAAACACCGCGGCAGATATCGTTGTCGTGGGCTTTGCGCTGTTTTCCATGTTTTTCGGCGCGGGCAACGTGATCTTCCCGCCCTTTTTGGGCATGGAGGCCGGCAGCCAG
>ERZ779941.54-NODE-54-length-65673-cov-5.271313_pt1 | contig 65673 bp, 61 predicted proteins | sample MGYA00511952_ERZ779941 | MGnify/ENA primary metagenome ERZ779941 (study PRJEB29588, sample SAMEA2142846) | human gut metagenome | biome: human gut; feature: human-associated habitat; material: faeces | place: Denmark | collected 2008/2010 ...
CGAGAAGGACGATACCTGCAATACCTGCACAAATACCGGAAATGATGAATACGATAAGTGTGTGCATGTTAACGTTGATACCTGAGTACCAGGCAGACTCTTTATTTCCGCCGAGTGCGTAAATATTTCTTCCGACCTTTGTTTTTCTTGTCAGGAATGAGAGAAGAACTGCCACAACGATTGCTATTATCGCAACAATCGGAAGAAGGTCAAATACTTTGTATGAAATGAAGTTTGTGAATGATTTCGGGAATCCGAAAACTGCACTTGAATTTGAAATAATAAGTGTTACGCCTCTGAAAATCGACTGCGTACCGAGTGTGATGATGAAGGGATGAAGTCCTGTTACGTTGATGAGAAGTCCGTTAATAAATCCGAGGAGGCCGCCGAAGATTACGCCGAGCAAAACGGCAAGCAGCGGATTTACACCTGCAACCATCATCTGAGCCGAAACCATACCGGTCAAGGCAACAACCGAACCGACCGAAAGGTCGATACCTGCAATAAGGATTGCGAAGAATTCACCCATCGCAATAAGAATGTTAACCGAGCTTTGTGAAAGAATCTGTGTTATTGTTGCTGTGGAGAAGAATGTGCCGGGTCTCATAAGCGCAAGAATGATGAGCAAGATTACGAGTATTCCGAATGTGCCGTACTTCTGCCAAATCATATTAAAAGTGAGTTTTTCCTTGGGTTTAGCCTGCTTTATTTTTTCAGACATGGTATTCACGTTCCTTTCTTTATTCAGGCGATATCCGCCGTAGATGCTTTGATTATATTTTCTTCTGTTGCTTCTCTGTGCGGGAAGGTCTTAACTATCCGACCCTCTCTGAAAACATGAATCGTATCACACACAGCGAGAAGCTCCGGCAGCTCTGACGAAACAACAAGAACTCCCTTGCCCTCGTCGGCGAGCTTACGCATAAGAGTGTAAATTTCACTCTTACTGCCGATGTCGATACCCTTTGTGGGTTCGTCAAAAATAATTATCTGTGAATCGGCGGCTACCCATTTGCCAAGGATTACCTTCTGCTGATTACCGCCCGAAAGCTCCGTGATACCCTGATCTACGGAATAACATTTAATGTTCAAGCTCTTTTTCTGAGCCTCAGCACATTCTCTCTCAAATTTGCTGCTTATCAGTCCTCCGGCACCGCCGAGACTTGACGCTTTTATAAACGGCAGAATTGAAATATTCTGCTTGATATCAAAATTGTGGAAGAAACCGGTTTCACGTCTGTTTTCCGTAACCATCGCAAGTCCGTTTTTGATTGCCGAATACGGACTTTTGATATTGACTTTCTTGCCGCCTATGAAAACCTCGCCCGACGATTTCGGTTCCGCACCGAAGATTGAATTCATCATTTCGCTTCGGCCCGAGCCGACAAGTCCGGAAAATCCGACGATTTCGCCCTTATGAAGCTTAAACGAAACATCGTTTACCTTGCCGTCCTTACGGGAAAGGTTCTTAACTTCAAAGATTACCTCTTCACCGTCATAATTGTCGGGAGCATCCTCATGCTGATAGGTGTTCTGAACAGTTCTGCCGACCATCATCGTTACAAGGTCATCAACGGAAACATCGCTTACCTGCTTTGTGCCGACATAAGCGCCGTCCTTAAGAACCGAAACTCTGTCGCCGATTTCTTTAATCTCGGCAAGCTTATGCGAGATAAATACAATTCCCTTGCCTTCCTTTTTCAATGCTCTGACAACCTCAAAAAGGTGCTCAACCTCTTTGTTTGTCAAGGACGCCGTAGGCTCGTCCATGACTATTACCTTACTGTCGGAAGCAAGTGCCTTTGCAATTTCAACCTGCTGCTTTTCCGAAACGCTGATATCCTCAACCAAGGTTTTCGGATCTCTGTCCAGACCGATTTTTGCGAGAAGCTCTTTTGCTCTTTTGTTCATCTCGCCGTAATCAACTACTGAAGCGAGACCGACTTTTTTCATCGGAAGCTTTCCGACGAACAAATTTTCCTGAATCGATAGTTCGTTAATAACGCTCAATTCCTGATAGATAACGCTGATTCCGTTCTCGTAAGAATCCTTTGGAGTAAGTTTGCTGAACTCCTTGCCGCCGATGATTATTTTACCTTCCGTCGGCTGGTAAACACCCGAAAGAATTTTCATCAGGGTTGATTTGCCTGCACCGTTTTCGCCAAGCAGAACGTGTACTTCGCCCGCTTGAATATCGAAGGAAATATCCTTCAGCGCCGTAACTCCGGGGAATTTTTTGACTACCCCTTTCATTTCAACGAGAGTGCTCATGATATCCTTCCTTTCTATAAACTGCTTTACCGATATATTATGTGGAAATATTTTGTATATAACGTTGAGTAAAGGTTTACTCAACAGCTATTTAAAAAAGGGATTAACCCTTCCTTAAATCATTTTATTTTGTGCTTCCTCTTACAGAAAGCTTAACCGGAATCGTATATTCATGAACATTATTAGTATCATTGTTAATAAGATCCATCAGAACCTCAACCGATCTTTTACCGAGCTGGTCGGTATCCTGAATAATCGTCGTTATCGGCGGATCGGAAATCTCTGTGTGAGTTATACCGTCAAAGCCTACAAGCTTGACATCTTCGGGAACTCTTTTTCCGCTCTCCTTTAGGCCTCTCAATGCTCCGAGTGCCATAGAATCCGTTGTACAGAAAACACCGTCAAAATCCATCCCATCGGCAACAAGCTTTTTTACCGTATCTCTTGCATCAGCATATGAAACCTTGCAAGGAACCATCCTGCTGTCATCGACCTCAACGCCGTATTGTTTGTGCGCTCTCAGATAACCCTGAGTACGTTTATTGACCGTTGAGTATGAATTGACATCGTGGATAAGAACTATCTTTCGGCAGCCCTTTTTAATAAGCTCCTCGGTGGCGAGAAAACCGCCTGTTTCATTATCCGAAGAGACATAGTTGAATTCAACCCCCGGCCGCCTGTCAATGTAAACGACGGGAACCGTAAATTCTTTTGATACCTCGTCGCCCGGTTTTCTGACGCTGAAATAAACTATACCTTCAACTCCCTTTGACTGGAGCGATGCGATATAATGAGCTTCGTAATCAATATTCTCGTCGCTGTCGCAGACAAATACGTTGTATCCCATTGGGATAACCGAGCTTTCAACCGACCTTACAATCTGCGAGAAATATTCGTTCGTGATATCCGGAATTATTACTCCGATAGTTTTCGTCCTGTTGGTTCTCAGTCCCTGAGCATTAGGATTTATGGCGTAATTGTATTTCTCGACGACTGCCATTACCTTTTTTTCGGTCTCTGCCGAATAACGTCCGTTCTTGTTAAGAACCCTTGAGACCGTGGCGATTGATACACCCGACATTCGGGCAATATCGACCATCGAAATGTTTTTACTGTCCATATATTCTCCAATTCGTTTCGCTTGGGTAATCGTTTACCCTACGTCCATAGAATAAACCAAAAACGAGCGTTTGTCAATAGATTTCCCTCACAATTTTTATTTTTGTGAAATATGTGCAAAAACAGCAGCCTCATTTTAGGCACTAAGCACATGAATTTTGCAAAACCAAAAACAAGACTTTTAAAGCACTAACTTATTCTTGATTTTTAAAGCTGTGTATGATATATTATTATAGGTATTTTATACTGGAGAAATATAAGCAAAATAATAAAAAGGCGGCGATTTCATGAAAACGGTCATTCTTGCAGGCGGATTCGGAACAAGGATAAGCGAAGAAAGTCATCTTATCCCCAAGCCAATGGTCGAGATAGGCGGCATGCCGATTCTTTGGCACATCATGAAGATTTATTCGGCTTATGGCTACAATGATTTTATTATATGCTGCGGCTACAAACAGCATGTTATCAAAGAATACTTTGCCGATTATTTTCTCTACAGAAGCGACATAACCTTCGACTTCACCGACAACGGCAGAATGATTGTTCATTCTAATGAAAACGAGCCGTGGAAAGTAACTCTTGTTGATACAGGTCTTAATACTATGACCGGCGGCAGAGTTAAAAGAATTCAGAAATACATAGGCGATGAGCCGTTCATGCTGACCTACGGTGACGGTGTTGCCGATATCAATATTGATGAGCTTGTAAAATTCCATAAGCAGAACGGACATATTGCTACACTGACCGCAGTTAACATCGGTCAGCGTTTCGGCGTGCTTGATATTGAGAACGATAACAAAATATCATCTTTCCGTGAAAAAAGCGAAAACGACGGCGGACGGGTTAATGCCGGATTTATGGTGCTTGAGCCGAAGATTTTTGACTTTATCGACGGAGACGAAACCGTTTTTGAAAAAAAGCCGCTTGAAACCTGCGCATCTATCGGTCAGCTTGACGCTTATATGCACGACGGCTTTTGGAAGCCGATGGATACGCTCAGAGAAAAACAGCAGCTTGAAAAAATGTGGGCAGATTCCACTGCTCCATGGAAAATTTGGTAAACAACATTATCTTAATAATATAAAAATTACTAAAAAGTGAGAGAAAAATGATGTTAAATAAAGAGGAATCCATTTTTAAAAATGATGATATCTTTTTCATCAGAATACTGACTTTAGGTTGTTCCTCTTTGGTAACGATTTTATACTGCCTTTTCGTCGAACTTTTTTATAAAAACGTTTTGGACGTTGAAAGCATTCGCCGGCTTTTTGTTTTTGAAACGAGTGAATTTGTTGCCGAGGGCAGTGAAAAGCTGCAATATATGGGATCGGCTGTTCTTTTTACATTGTGCGTTCTTTTCTTTAATTATATTTTTAAAAAAGCACACATAAACTTTTCAAAATTAAAGTGGCTTCAATATCTTGTTTCCGCATTGATTTTGGTTGTTCCTGTCTGTGCGGCATTTGCCTTTTGCATCAAGAATTTGCCGGAGTTTTCTTCTGCGCCTAAAAACATTGTTGCAATCATCGGAGCTGCTCTCCTAATCGCTTTCGGCATTGCTGTCGGCAAGCTCGGCAAAAATAATAAGAAAGCCGCCAGTGTTCTTTTGTACGCTCAGACGATAGGCTTCTCGCTTATTATAGTAGCTTTTAATCTTTTCAAAAAGGTCGGTTGTGAGGACGGATTCAACTGGCATTTTGACGCACTCTATTTTCCTGTGGAAAAGCTTTTGGACGGCTTGACCGAGGGTGTGGACTATCATTCAATATACGGATTTTATCCTTACCTTTGCTATATACCGATGAAAATCCTTGGTATTTTTTCAAGCGATCGCATCTTAAACTTTTCAATTTTATGCAGCGCCCTGTGCGGCGTTTCATATTTTATTTTGTGCAGTATTTTGAAGCGTCATTTAAAAAATATTACCGTGCTTTCGCTGAGCATTTCGGCTCTCACGGTACTCATGGGAACAACGAACTACTTGGTCAGCCTTTATCCATATTACCAGTACCAGCCCCACAGAGTTATTTTCCCATGCATAATGCTTTCAATGATTTCTCTTTTTTATACCGAAAGAATAGGCAAAAAAGCTTTTTATTTTCTCGGAATTGTTATTTCGGCAATGTCTCTTTTTTGGAATATCGACAGCGGAATTGTATGCACGGGTGGATTTCTCCTGACCTTTTGGTACAAGGAAGCCTTTGAAAATTCGTTTTTATTTGATAAGAATTGCCGCAAACAATATATAAAAACCGTTTTGCAAATAATTGCGGCCGGTATAAGCGTAATCGTCCTGACATTGTGTTCGGTTTTTCTTGTGATTTTTGTTGGCAGCAAGCAGATATTTAATCCGCTCAACGTTTTTTTCGGTCAGCTCACGTTCTATGGCTACGGATACTATATGCTTCGTATGCCTGCTGTCGGAAGCTGGATCGGCGTTATCTGCGCCTACGTTGTAGCACTGCCTGTATCGCTTTCGGCTATCAAAGCCTTTCGCAAAAAGGATGAAAATCTCCCGTTTATGGGAATGCTCTTTTCTCTTTCGATTATAGGCGTTGCCGCCTTTTCATATTACCAGGGACGAAGCCATGAATTCTGTCTTGTTCCCGTTATGTGGCCTGCGATAATGATACTTGCAATCCTTTTGGATTCACTCCTTGATAAGCACTCTTTAACTCAGATTATCTCTTATAATATGAAAAAAGTCGGAATCTCCGCATTGAGTATTGTTCTTGCTGTTTTCATCTTTTTCACCGTGCTTTCGGGAGAAAACTTTTTCATATATCAACGTAAAAATTTCAAATCGCTTGACTACGCTTCGGCTGCCGAAGTGATTGACAAATATCCGAACACACAGGTTGAATTCCTTACCTTTTATGAAACAGGCTACTATGAATATTTTCATATGCCGAACGAAAAGAAAGTCACGGCGGCAATCGACTGTATGCTTGTAACCGACTTTGAACAAAACATTGATTTTATAAACGACACAAACAAAATTGTTGCCATGGGTGCTCAATTTTATTATCGAATGAATGATTTCTACGGCGGACAGCTTCTCAAAAAGATTTCCGATAACAAAGAAATAATTGATAATCTTGACTCGGGCTGGATTTTCTTCATCCCGAAAGAAAAATAAAGTGGTGATATTATGCTTGATCTTTCTTTTTACAATGGTAAAAAAGTCCTTGTCACAGGGCATACGGGCTTCAAAGGAACGTGGCTTTGCAACATTCTTCTGCTTGCAGGTGCAGATGTGACAGGCTATTCGCTTGAGCCGCCGACCGACCCGAGCATGTTTGAGATTACGGGTCTCGGCAAAAGAATGAATTCCGTTATCGGCGATATCAGAGACTTCGACTGTCTTAAAAAGGTCTTCGATGAGGTTCGGCCCGAGATAGTTTTGCACCTTGCGGCTCAGCCTATCGTGCTCGAATCCTATAACAATCCGAAATATACATACGAAACCAATGTTATGGGCACAGTCAATATCCTTGAGTGTATCAGAACAAGCGATTCGGTCAAATCGTTTCTCAACGTTACGACCGATAAGGTTTATAAAAATGATGAAACAATCTGGGGCTTTCGTGAGAATGAACCTCTCGACGGCTTTGACCCATATTCAAATTCAAAATCCTGTTCCGAGCTTGTAACCCACAGCTATAAAAGCTCGTTTTTTGCAGATAACCATGTGAAAATTTCTACCGCAAGAGCCGGCAATGTTATCGGCGGCGGCGATTTTGCCGCAAACAGAATTATTCCCGACTGCGTAAGAGCCGCAATGAAGGGCGAGGATATTAAGGTCAGAAACCCGAATTCAATCCGTCCTTATCAGCATGTGCTTGAACCGCTTTATGTTTACTTAATGATAGCTGCGGAACAGTATGACAATGCAAATGCTGCCGACTGGTACAACGTAGGCCCTAACGAATCCGACTGTCTTACAACAGGTGAACTGGCAGGCTGCTTCTGCGATGCATGGGGCAACGGTCAAAGCTTCGTTGCCGAGCACAAGGACGGACCCCACGAAGCAAACTTTCTCAAACTCGACTGTTCAAAGGTCAAGTCTGTTTTCGGGTGGAAGCCGAGATGGACAGCACGTCAGGCGGTTGAGAAGACCGTTGAATGGACAAAGGCCTATGCCGATAATGAGAACATGGCAGAATATACAACCAAGCAGATAAAAGAATTCTTTAACATATGACGGCGATGAATGGAGAAACAGCAATGAATGAAAAAGAACAGTTACATGATGAAATTCTCGAAAAGGTAAAGGAATACTGTGACAAATACCACAACATTCCGACCGAATTTAAAGAGGGTCAGCGAATTCCGTACGCTTCAAGAGTTTATGATTCGGATGAAATGGTAAACCTTGTTGACAGTGCGCTTGAATTCTGGCTCACGGCAGGAAGATACACGAAGCAATTCGAGAGTGATTTTTGCAAATACCTCGGCGTGAAGTTTTGCTCGCTCGTCAATTCAGGCTCGAGCGCAAACCTTGTTGCATTCATGACACTCACCTCCCCCCTGCTAAAAGAAAGAGCGGTTAAGCCCGGCGACGAGGTTATAACCGTTGCGGCAGGCTTCCCGACGACTGTAACGCCGATGATTCAGTTCGGTGCAATCCCTGTTTTTGTCGACGTGAAGCTTCCGAATGCCGACATAGACGTTTCCATGCTTGAAAAAGCATATTCCGATAAAACAAAGGCGGTCATGATCGCCCATACTCTCGGCAATCCTTTTGACCTCAAGGCTGTCAAGGCTTTCTGTGACAAGCACAACCTTTGGCTCGTTGAGGACAACTGCGATTCGCTCGGCTCGACCTACACGATTGACGGCGAAACAAAGTTCACCGGCACAATCGGCGATATCGGCACAAGCAGCTTCTATCCGCCGCACCACATGACAATGGGTGAAGGCGGCGCAGTTTATACAAATAATCCGCTTCTTCACAAAATTATTCGTTCAATGCGTGACTGGGGACGTGACTGTATGTGCGAACCCGGTCAGGATAACCTCTGCGGCCACCGCTTTGACAAGCAGTACGGCGAGCTTCCGCTCGGCTATGATCATAAATATGTTTACTCCCACTTCGGCTACAATCTTAAAGCGACCGATATGCAGGCGGCAGTCGGCTGCGCTCAGCTGAAAAAATTCCCAAGCTTTGTCGAGAAAAGGAAGCACAATTTCAAGGTGCTTCACGATGCTCTTGAGTGTGTTTCGGACAAGCTCATGCTTCCCGAAGCAAATGAAAATTCCGACCCGAGCTGGTTCGGCTTCTTCATCACCTGCAAAGACGGTGTAGACAGAAACAAGCTTGTTCAATACATTGAGAGCAAGGGCGTTCAGACAAGAATGCTCTTCGCCGGAAATCTTATCAAGCACCCCTGCTTTGACGAGATGCGTGCAAGCGGCAAGGGATATCGTGTTGTCGGAGCACTCGAAAACACCGACAAAATCATGAACGATTCATTCTGGGTCGGCGTTTATCCGGGCATGACGGACGAAAAGCTAAAATATATGGCCAAGACAATCGTTGAGGCACTGAAAGATGAATAAAATCAAAGCTATTTTGCAAAACGAAAAGCTTGCTCCATTGATACAGTTCATAAAATTCGGACTTGTCGGTGTATCAAACACTGCAATTTCATACGGCGTTGAAATGCTCTGCTATTATGTTCTTTTCAAAAACTCGAAATTCATCGGAATTTTAAGTTTCCTTTCACGTCTCGGCATTTCAACCGACGGCAACAATGTCAAAATCGTTATAACAACGATCATCGCATTTGTTATCAGCGTTACCAACTCGTATTTTTGGAACAACAGATATGTTTTCGGCTCGGGCAAAAAGAGCTTTTCGGAGCATTTTAAAACCTATTTCAGAACCTTCGCCTGCTATGGTATCACAGGCCTGATTCTTTCGCCGATTATAAAAATTTTGCTCACAAAAATCAGCGTTCCGTTCTTTATCGCAAGCCTCGGTGCGCTCGTTATAACAATTCCGCTCAATTTTGTCATGAACAAGTTCTGGGCATTCAAATCAAAACCGACAAAGGATGAAAAAGATGAAGATAAGACTTGCTGACTATATTGCAAATTTTCTTGCCGACCACGGAGTAACCGACTGCTTTACGGTTGTCGGCGGCGGTGCAATGCACCTAAATGACGCTTTCGGCCATAACGAAAGAATTCATTGCACATATAACCATCACGAGCAGGCAAGTGCAATCGCAGCGGAAGCGTATGCAAGGCTTAACAATAAAATCGCAGCGCTTTGTGTTACAACAGGTCCCGGCGGCACAAATGCAATTACCGGCGTTGTCGGAGGCTGGCTTGATTCCATTCCGATGTTTGTTGTCAGCGGCCAGGTCAAATACACCACAACGGCACGCTACGCCGAGCAATTCACCGACGGCCTCCCTCTCAGAGCAGTCGGCGACCAGGAATTTGACATTACAAAAGCAATCTCCTGCATGTGCAAATACTCCGCCATGCTTGAAGATATAAATGATATAAGATACATGCTTGAAAAGGCATGGCATCTTGCCACAACAGGCAGACCCGGTCCTGTTTGGATCGATGTTCCCGTCAACTATCAGGGCAGTTACATTGAAACGGACGAGCTTAAAGGCTATGACCCGAGTAAAGATGACAGTGAGCTTCCGCCCAAGGTTGGCGACGATACAATTAAAATAATTCTCAAAAAAATAAAGAACGCTAAGCGTCCGGTAATCTACGCCGGCGGCGGAATCCGTCTTTCCGGCGGATATGAGGCTTTCAAGAAGGTTGCAAAGCTTCTCGGCGTTCCCGTTGTAACATATTGGAACAGCATCGATGTCATTGAGGATGCCGATCCGCTCTATTGCGGCAGAGGCGGCAATATGGGCGACCGTCCCGGCAACTTTGCAGTTCAGAATTCCGATCTTCTGCTCACAATCGGCACAAGAATCAGCATACGTCAGGTCGGCTACGACTACGGCACATGGGCAAGAGCCGCCGAGGTCATTATGGTTGACATTGATAAGGCTGAAATGAAAAAACCGACTATTCATGTTGATATGCCTGTTTGGGCGGATGCTAAGGACTTCCTCGAAGCTGTTATCAGAAACGTTAAAGATGAAAACGCCCCTGTTTTCGGCGGCGACGACTGGCGCAAGCAGTGTGTTGAATGGAAAGAAAAATATCCTGTCGTGCTCCCTCGCCATAAGGAGGAAAACGGCACAACGGCCAACGTCTACGCATTCATCAAATATCTTGCCGATCAGCTCCCCGAAAATTCGCTTACGGCGGTCAGCAACGGTGCTTGCTGCGTTGCAGGTCATCAGTGCTGGACAATCAAGCACGGTTCACGCTTTATAATCAACAGTGCAATCGCAAGTATGGGCTACGGCTTGCCTGCGGCTGTCGGTCTCTGCGTTTCAGGCAAGAAGCAGAACACAATTTGCCTTGAGGGCGACGGAAGCATAATGATGAATCTCCAGGAGCTTCAGACAATAATCACAAACAAGCTTCCGATCAAGCTTTTCCTTATCAATAACAGCGGCTACCACAGCATCAGAATAACTCAGAACAATCTGTTTAAAGAACATACAAAGGTTGGTATCGGACCCGAGAGCGGCGATCTTTCCTTCCCGAAATTTGAGAATATAGCCAAGGCTTTCGGCTTCCCGTATTTCTCTGCAAGCAGCAATGCCGAAATGCAGGAGGCGGTTAACAAAACGCTCGCAACCGACGGCTATGCTTTCTGCGAAATTTTCACGGATACAAAGCAGGTTTGGGAGCCTAAGAGCAGCACAAAACGTCTCCCCGACGGAACTCTTGTCAGCCCGCCGCTTGAGGATCTCGCTCCGTTCCTTGACAGAGATGAACTGGCACAAAACATGTACATTCCGCTGATAAAAGAGTGATATTATGAAAAAAGCCGTAATAACAGGCTCAACCGGCTCGGTAGGGCGTGCAATAATCGACAAGCTCGTTAGCGAGAACGTTGAGGTCACCGTACTTTACCGCAGAGGATCAAAAAGGATTGACGGTATTCCAAGTAACGAACTTGTTAAAAAAATCTGCTGCTCTCTTGACGAAATGAAGGACTTTGTTCCCCCAAAAAACGATTATGAGGTTTTCTACCACCTTGCATGGGCGGGTACAACGGGTGCAGCAAGGTTCGACGCCGACCTCCAGCTGAAAAATATTGAATATACTCTCGACGCCGTTGAGCTTGCCAAGCGAATGGGCTGTCGAAAATTTATAGGCGCAGGGTCGCAGGCGGAATACGGTCTTTGCGACAAACCGCTGACTCCCGAAACTCCGACTTTTCCTTTCACGGGATACGGCATGGCAAAGCTTGCCGCAGGTCAACTCAGCAGATTGAAATGTCGAAAGCTCGGCCTCAATCATGCATGGGTTAGAATTCTCAGCGTTTACGGCAAATACGATCCCGAGAATTCCGTTATAAAATCGGCCGTCAAAAAATTCAAAGCCAACGAGAAAGCAGAATTCAGCAAGGGCGAACAGCTTTGGGATTTTCTGAGTGCAAAAGATGCCGCAAATGCATTTTATCTTATCGGCTGTGATGATGAGCATAACGAAAAGACTTATTGCCTCGGCAGCGGCGAAGCCGAACCGCTGAGAGAATATATAGAAAAAATACATGAACTTTGCGAAAGCCGCTCGGAAATTGACTTCGGTGCAATCCCCTATTCGTACAATCAGGTCATGTTTTTGCAAGCTGATATTTCAGAGCTGACAAAAGATACGGGATTTGTTCCCGAAGTTGACTTTGAAACAGGAATAAAAGAACTTTTGGATTGAGGGTCTGAATATGAAAAAAATCAGCATATTAATTCCATGCTATAATGAAGAAGAAAATGTTGTACCGATAAGCGAAGCGGTCATAAACGAATTAAAAAAATCGCTGCCGGAGTACGACTACGAAATTCTCTTCATTGACAATGATTCAAAGGACAATACCCGTCCGCTTCTTCGTGAAATTTGCAGAAAAAATCCGAAGATCAAGGCAATTTTCAATGCCAAAAACTTCGGTCAATTCAATTCACCTTATTACGGAATGCTGCAAACAACAGGCGACTGCACAATTTGTATGTGCTGCGATTTTCAGGACCCAATTGAGATGATACCGAAGCTTGTTCACGAATGGGAAAACGGCTATAAAATTGTCTGCGCCATTAAAACAACGAGCAAGGAAAATAAAATTATCAGATTTTTGCGTACCTGCTATTATAAACTCATCAAGAAAATGAGCGACGTTGAGCAGATTGAGCATTTTACGGGCTTCGGACTTTATGACAAGTCCTTTATTGAGGTGCTCCGAAATCTCAAAGACCCCACACCTTTTCTCAGAGGAATTGTTGCCGAGCTCGGCTACAGACGAAAAGATATTCCTTATGAGCAGGCAAAACGCAGAGCGGGAAAAACACATAACAATTTTTACACGCTCTATGATGCGGCGATGCTCAGCTTCACCTCGTACACAAAAATCGGTCTCAGACTTGCAACCTTTTTCGGCATAGGTGTAGGTGTTATCAGCTTCATCGTCGGAATAATTTATCTCATTCTCAAGCTTATCATGTGGGATAACTTCCCTATGGGCATGGCACCCGTGCTTATTGGCATGTGCTTTCTCGGAAGCGTTCAGCTATTCTTTATCGGACTTCTCGGCGAATATGTTCTGAATATCAACACAAGGGTTATGAACCGGCCGCTTGTTATTGAAGAAGAACGAATTAACTTTAATAATGACGAGGAAAAACAAAATGATAAAGCGTAAATTATCAAATGAAAATCTCAGCCTGAAAGAGTCAATATATAAACGAATTACCAATCCGTTTTATCTTATAGCGGTTGCGATAACGGCTCTCGGAACTTACGGATTTTATCTTGCAAATCCGTCGCCGTCGATTGACTGGCTGAGCTATGACCGCTATTACGGAGGAATTCTTTTCAGTCAAGGCAGGTTCACTGCCACGATCGTCGAAAAGGCTTTGAATCTTTGGGATTGCCCTGTATGGTTTGAACCGCTTCTCGGAATTATCTGTTTTATTCTCGGCACGCTTATAATGCTTGCGATTTTTGACGGATTTTGTGAACAGAAAAGCATTGTTCCGTCAATCATCTTCACCTGCATATATATTTCATTCCCGCTTTTGCCGGAATATTTTATTTATAACGGTGCAATTCTGACTGTCGGCGGCTGCACGGTTCTTCTTTCTTTAGCTTTATATTTTTCTATTAAATACAGCGATATGCTGCACAGCTTTTTCCTGCCGATTATACTGATGATGTTTGTATTTTCATGGTATGAATGCATGATACTGCCGTATGTCGGCGTCGTCTTTGCTGTTTTCATTTTGAAAGATCGTAAGGAGAAAGGAATAAAAACAGGTGAAGTAATCGTTAAGGGACTTTACCATGCTGTCGTTCTCGGTCTTGCCGTTTTGGCGGAAGCCGTTATAACCAAGGTCATAATAAGGATTTTTTCAATTAAACTAAACGATTATGCAAAAACCGAAAGTTTTTGGACAGCAAGCATTAAAGCAGTAAAGTATCTTATTCGTTCTTATATATCTTATTGGGGACTCAAGTTCTTTTGCAATCCCGCCTTTACCATTCTCCTTGCAGCAGGAATTGTCGCATTTGTTCTTTTTATTATTAACATCAAAAGAACCAAGAAATTCTCAAGCGTAATTCTGTTTCTCGGCTCACTGATTCCCGTCTTTGCCATGACATTATACAGAGGCGGCGGAGCAGAATACAGAACGGAACAGGGGATGCCCTTCTTCGTTGCTTTCACAGCTTTCCTTTTGTGTCTCAATATACAATCCGGAAAAGTGCTTGTTAAAAGGGCTTTTGCCGCTATATTTGTTTTTGCGTTAATCATTCAAATCGGTGCTTCAAACAAATGCTATTGGATAAACAATCAACGTTATGAAGAAGAAAAAAACGTTATTCTGACAATTAACAGCAGATTGACGGAAAACTGCGACATGAGTAAGCCTGTAATTTTTATCGGCGAATATACGGTATCCGAATCTCTTCAAGACAAAATCACTGTGGCCGATTCCTCATTTGTCGGCAAAATTGTTCATAGATTCGGTTCACCCAAAAACTATGCAACAGCAAAAAAGATTTACGATTATATCGGAAGCTCTTATCTGACATGGAGCATTGAAAGCAGCTTTAATAACAGCCGGCCGGAAGAAGAATTGTATAAATTCTGCGATTACATCGGCGTCAGCTTCAAACATTGTACCGGAGAGCAATATAACGAAGCCAATAAAAAATATTCCAAAATTAAAGCCTATCCAAACAAGGATTGCATAGTCGAAACCGACGAATACATTGTCGTGAAACTATAAAAAATTGAACGGTCTGCATCTTTTTTCTCGGATGCAGACCGTTGTTTATTTACCTTTTTTCTTAAAAATATTTTTTTGCAGTTCAGCCATTTTTTTGCGGCGGATTTGTGTTTCGCCGGTGTCAATTACAAAGCCGTTTTTCGTCCGCTCTATGATGTCGCCCTCATGAATATTCTGCGGCAATTCATCAAGCGTCAGCTTCAAAATATTGCCGTTATCATCCTCACAAATGGCGATTTTTTCTTCAATTCTGTCTATCGAATATTTCATCTTATTACCTTTATGCGGTCGTCGAATCTCGGTTTTTCTTCCGGCTTTTCGTCGGGATAGCCTATCGCAACAGCGATAAGAAATTTATAATTTTCAGGAATATCCCACGCTCTTTTCCATTTGTTTCCCTCGGCATTTCCGTCGGCAAAAAGTGCACCGACGCTTGCAATTATGCATGTTCCGAGGCCGAGACTTTGAGCGGCAATGCAAATATTTTCGCACATTATTCCGCCGTCCATGTAACTCTCGTTTTCGGCAAAGAGTACAGCGAATGTCGGAGCGTTATGATAAACGGGATTAACGTCCCAGCGAGTGTAAGCCGGTGTATCGTAGCCGACAAGCTCCTTAAAATCCGTATTCATTTTATCAAGCATTTCCCTGTTCTGAATAAAGCGGACATGACATGGCTGCATATTTCTGCCGCTCGGTGCTTTCTTTGCCGCCTGCATAAGCAGGTCAAGCTGTTCGTCCGTAATTTGCTCTTTTTTGTATGACCTTATTGTCTGCCTTTCAAGAATTGTTTTAATTACCTCGTTCATTTTGATACCTCTCTATCAATTTTTTTCTTGTAACTATATTATAAATTATCGCTCCGCCGAAATAAACTACGGCAACCGCAAGCATCGCCAACAGTATTCCGATAACAATCTTTGAACCGATTATTTTAGCCAGCAGAACAAATAAGACTGCAATTAAGGCAAGCAGTGAAAATACCTTTACCGCAAACATCGGCAGCTGAGGAGTGCAGCACGGCGCAATGCTGAAAATGTATGTTTTGACAGGCTCGGCAAGAGGTTTGTCACACACATCACCATAGCTGACGGTATATGTCTTGTAATTCTTTACATCATTTTCGTCGAACTCAAACACCCTGACCTCTCTTTGACGGATGCCATATGTGTTGTAACCTGCACCCGGGCAATAGCCGAGGTCGATTCCGTCAACCGTACCGATAAAGCTGTCATAATGGTCATGGCCGCAATAGACGGCAAAAACATCGCCCTGCTTTTTCAGCTGTTCAAATTCGCCGCACTCACGGGGCAAGGCTGCAGGCGTTTCGCCGTATGCGCCCATGAACTTAATATCGTCTCTTCGTTTATAAAATTCGCCTTTTCTGTTTCCGTAAGCAGGCTCTGCGCCCTTTGTTCCTTTCGGAACTTTTTCGAGCAATTCATATATTTCGTCAACGGGGATGTGCTGAAAAACGATTGAATCCGCATTGACTTCACGGCTTGTTTTGTCAAGCCATTCAAGCTGTTCTTTCCTGACGCCGCCATAAACGCCGTTAATCTTTGTACCCGTATCAACAACATAAATATTCATCGCCGTGCGACTTCCGTCGGAGGACAAAATCGGAACATTGAAAGTTGCCGCATCGGGTCTGCCGTCGTTCACATCGTCAAAACAGATACAGTTTTTCATCTTTGCATAGATTTTCGCCTGTTCATCGTTCGGAAGTCCCGTTTCACGATCGTGGTTGCCGAAAGTCAGCACAAAAGGAATATTAAAGCTTTCAAAGACGCTGAAAAGACGGTTGATTGCCTTCTCAACATTTTTTCGACATTTCTCTCCTTTGCCCCAAAGGTCAACGACATCAAGCTGGTCGCCCGTAAAAACTATAAGATCGGGCTTTATGCTTTTCACCGCCGCTTCCATGAAGCGAAGTGTGTCAACGCAAGTGAAACGGTTATCCTGCAAATCGGAAATTTGTAAAACCTTAAGGTGTCCATTATTAAATTTTATCTGCTTTCTCATACTCAATTTAATCACCGCCTTGATTATATCATCAAAAGGTTGCGCCGTCAATCATACCCGAACGACTGTTTTCCTCTTTTTCCGTCGATTGCCACGAAAAACTTCCTTATTCTCATTGACATTACTTCTTAAAAATATTATAATTATCATGTTTGGAACGAGAGTTCCATATTTCATTTGGAGGTGCTTTCATTGGTAAGAGCAATTGTCGGCGCTAACTGGGGCGACGAAGGTAAGGGTAAAATCACAGATATGTTTGCTTCCAAAGCGGATGTCGTTATCCGTTTTCAGGGCGGTGCAAACGCAGGTCACACAATTATCAACGATTACGGAAAGTTTGCTCTGCATCTTCTTCCGTCGGGCATATGCCATCCCGAGATTACAAACATCATCGGTAACGGCGTAGCTCTTGATATTCCGAAGCTTGTTAAGGAAATTAACGACGTTACTTCCAAGGGCGTTCCTCAGCCCAAGCTTCTTGTTTCCGACAGGGCACAGATTATGATGCCTTATCACGTTCTTCTCGACACATACGAGGAAGAGCGTCTCGCGAAAACGTCTCGCAGACAAGCAGTTCGGCTCGACAAAATCGGGTATCGCTCCGTTCTATTCGGACAAGTATGCTAAGATCGGTTTCCAGGTATGCGATCTTTTCTACCCCGATGAGCTTAAGGAAAAACTTGCAAGCGTTTGCGAGGTCAAGAACCTCCTGCTTAAGTACGTTTATCATAAACCTCTCCTTGATGTTGACGAGCTTTTCAACACACTTATGGAGTACAAGGACATGATTGAGCCTTATGTTGCCGACACGGGCGCATTTATTCGTCAGGCAATCAAGGACGGCAAGGAAATTCTTCTTGAGGGTCAGCTCGGCTCACTCAAAGATCCCGATTTCGGTATCTACCCGATGGTTACATCCTCCTCAACTCTTGCAGGCTACGGCACAGTCGGCGCAGGTATTCCGGCACATGAGATTAAGGATATCATCACGGTTACAAAGGCTTATTCCTCGGCAGTCGGTGCAGGCGAATTCGTCAGCGAGATTTTCGGCGAGGAAGCCGATAAAATGCGTAATCACGGCGGTGACGCCGGTGAATACGGAGCAACAACAGGCCGTCCCCGTCGTATGGGCTGGTTCGACTGCGTTGCAACTCGCTACGGCGTTGAGGTTCAGGGTGCAACTCAGGTTTGCCTGACTGCTCTTGACTGCCTCAGCTATCTTGATGAAATCAAGGTTTGCACAGGCTACGAGATTGACGGAAAAATCATTAAGGATTTCCCGAACACTCATATGCTCAAGAAAGCAAAACCGATTTTCGAAACACTTCCCGGCTTCAAGTGCGACATAAGAGGCATCAAGGAATTCGACAAGCTCCCGAAGGAAGCACAGGACTATGTTCTCTTCATTGAGAAAGAAATCGGCAAACCGATCACAATGGTTTCCAACGGTCCGAAGAGAGAAGAAATTATATACCGATAAAAAGGTGTTGCCGCATTCAGCGCAGACCAAAGAGTAAAAATAAAAAGCTATAATTCACATACAGTAGCCAAGATAAGCCATGTGGATTATAGCTTTGATTTAATTGATGCTATATAAATAATTTGCTCTTTGGTCTGCGCTGAATTCAACAGCCCCTCATCATTTTTAGAAAGGACGAAGATAATGAACGAAAAAATACTTGTCCTCGATTTCGGCGGACAGTACAATCAGCTCATCGCCCGCAGAGTCCGTGATTTCAACGTTTACGCCGAGATTCTCCCCTACACCACCGACCTTGAGACGATCAAGGCAAACGGCTACAAGGGAATCATCTTCACCGGCGGACCGAACTCTGTTTTTGATATGGAATCTCCGCATTATACAAAAGATATTCTTGACATCGGCGTTCCTATTCTCGGCATCTGCTACGGCTGTCAGCTCATTGCATGGATGGGCGACGGCAAGGTTGCAACCGCTCCTGTTTCCGAATACGGCAAGATTGAGCTTCAGCTGAGTAAGGACAGCCTTCTTTGGAAGAACGTTCCCGAGAAGAGTGTTGTTTGGATGAGCCATACGGATTATATCTCCGAACCGCCTAAGGGCTTTGAGATTATAGCCAAGACCGACAACTGTCCCTGCGCTGCAATGCAGAACGTTGACAGAAAAATCTATGCTGTTCAATTCCACCCCGAGGTTACTCATTCCGAGTACGGCAATCAAATGCTCAGAAACTTTGTTTTCAATGTTTGCGGCTGCACAGGTGACTGGAAGATGGACAGCTTCATTGATACAACCGTTGAAAAGCTCCGTGAAAAGATTGGCGACAAGAAAGTCGTTCTCGGTCTTTCGGGCGGCGTTGACAGCTCCGTTGCCGCTGCACTTCTCAGCCGTGCCGTCGGCAAGCAGCTCACCTGCGTTTTTGTCGATCAGGGTCTTATGAGAAAGGACGAGGGAGATTTTGTCGAGCAGACCTTCACTTCCCTCTTTGATATGAATTTTGTCCGTGTAAACTGCGGCGACCACTTCCTTGCGATGCTCAAGGGCGTTGTTGACCCCGAGCAAAAGAGAAAAATTATCGGCACGGAATTCTATAAGGTATTCTGGGACGAGGTCAGAAAGCAGGCAGAGGACGGATTTTTCGCACAGGGTACGATTTATCCCGACAGGATCGAGTCAGGTAAGGGCAAGAGCAAGGATAAGGCAAACACGGCCGTTATCAAAACTCATCACAACATGGTTGAAAAGCCGTCTGATATACAGTTCCTCGGCACGATCGAACCGCTCAAGGATCTCTTCAAGGACGAGGTTCGTAAGGTCGGCGAGATGCTCGGAATTCCTCATGAGCTTGTATGGCGTCAGCCGTTCCCGGGTCCCGGTCTCGGCGTAAGAATTGTCGGCGACATCACAGCCGAAAAGATAAGAATCCTCCAGGACGCAGACTTTGTTCTCAGAGACGAGATGGCTAAGAACGGCTATGAGAAAAACCTCAGCCAGTTCTTCTGCGTTTACACAGGCTCAAAGTCGGTCGGCGTTATGGGCGATCACAGAACATACGAGAATGTCATTGCGATCCGTGCCGTCACAACGGACGACTTCATGACCGCAGACTGGGCAAGAATCCCGTATGATATCCTCGCAACCGTCTCCAACCGCATCACCAACGAGGTCGACGGCGTTAACCGCATCGTCTACGACATCACCTCCAAACCCCCCGGAACGGTGGAGTGGGAATGATACCAAAAACGCTGAAAGCCCGCATAAACACTGGGCTTTTGAGGTTTGAAAAAGCCTCGCGACAACGTTTTGACAACAATTCAGATTATTCATAAATAAAGAGCTAACAGATTTTTGTTAAAAAGTCTGTTAGCTCTTTTTATTTTTATTCTTCGGTTGGCTTTTCTTTTTCTCTTTTTTCTTTACGAGTAGCAAGCCAAGCATTCAACCCTATCTTTCCTATTGTAAGCAAAACTATAGCTATTACAGGAGCTAAGAATGGAGCAGATGTACCCAAAACCGGAGCAAGCGCAATAGATATACCGCCTACGATATAACTTTGGACAACACCCGACTCCTTAAGAATAGCAAGTCTGCTATCTTTGTATTTTTCATCTCCTGTGAAAAAGGCTTCAACTTCGTCTAAAACTTTTTCAAAGAAAATTGATGGGTTCTTTTGTGTTCCAAATGGTACATTTGTTGGGATAGTCGCCGTCAACCATTTATTAGCCACCACTTCATAGTCATTAGTTTGTTCATAAAGCTGACGGATAAGATTTTTTTGATATGTACTCAATGTATCAATCCAAGAGTCAGGATCGACATTGAAGATTTCGCTAATATCGTTCATTCTAACATCTCCTTTATATACTCAGCAGAAATAGCGTGGGTCGTTTGATGCAGGGTTTGTGGATCTATACCACCGATGCTAATAGAACCATTTACCTGTGGTGCATACGAACCAATTAGAATACCTGCTATAGCACGTTTTTCGGGTATTACAATTGGACTACCTGATTGACCTGGACGAGATTGAATGTTCAGCACAATATTTTTAAGTTTTATACCGTTTGAATCAATGAGTATTTTTGCACCAATTGAGGTATCTTGCTGAGTTAACACCATTCGTCCGTGATTGGAATGAGGGTATCCAAAAACAGAAATTGCTTCACCTACTTGAACAGAATCGGTCGAATCCAAGACAAACGTTGACTGAACTGTATCATGGACTTCTAATATGCAAACATCCGCTATAGGGTTTATTTCCTTAATCTTAGCAGGAATACACTGTATCTCGTTATTGGATGTATCCTGATAGTCCTGTATCGAATTGACCTTATTCATTATAACAACCAAACCGCTATCATTGTTTCCTGTAACGTGTGCAGCAGTAGCTAAAAGTCCTCTCCGGTTAATAAAAAATGCAGTACCCAACAAAGTCACACCATTAGGCGTGACTCTTCCAACAGGATGTACCACGTAACTAATATCTGTAAAATACATTAAGATTCCTCCGTTTTCTTTTCTGCACGAATTTTATCAAGAGATTCTCTTGTGCGCTGTACCTCTACTTCGGGATATGTATAACGCCAACGGTCATATTCCTCTTTGCTGATTTCGCCGTTGCGATACTTCTCGGCTTCTTTCTGCCAAGCGGTAAAACGCTCAAGCAAAGAAATGTAAGATGTTCCTCTGTTTTTATCAAGACGAATGCAGACCTCGTCATCAAGCTTGTCGATTTTCAAACCGTAAATGTCCTCTAATGCAAACAGCGTGTGCATAAAACCGAGGTCTGTATCAATATCGGGAACATTCAATGCCATAGTGGAAACGCCCAATACATCAGCGAGGGATTGTGTTAAATCCGCTTTGGGAGATCTTGACCCGGATTCATACTGCGCCATACGGATGTCAGCAGTCTTTTCCGGGAAGCCCACTCGCATACCAAGATATTTTTGTGTCATTCCTCTTAAATTTCTAAAGAATTTTATTCTTTCTCCGATTGCCATAGTATTACTCCCCTTAATTATTCATCGGCTGTGTATTGATTTTAACATAAATGTTTAGTGGCAGTCAAGATAATTAAACAAAAATGTTAAATATTTTTCTCCAAGCCCCTTGACTTTACTTAATTTGTTTAGTATAATCATTAAACAAATACAGTTAAGTTATTGCTAAAACTAAAAAATTACATATAAATCATACCTTTTATATGTAATCATCTAAACAACATTAAAAGAAAGGAGATGAAAATGTGGAACATAGAAGTTTTATGACTGTTGATGAAGTGGCTCAAGAATTGGGCATTTCAAAATCCTACGCCTATAAAATTGTACAAAGGCTAAACTCAGAACTCGACAGCAAAGATTATATAACAATTTCAGGACGAGTCAACAGACAGTATTTTTTGGAACGCACCTGTTATGGCGCTATTCAGAAGGAGGAATAAAAATGTCAGTTTATAAAGACCCGAAAAATAATACTTGGAAGGTTTACTACCGTTTTACAGATTGGCAGGGAAAAGTACATCAATCAACGAAACGAGGATTTAAAACAAAACGAGAAGCCCTTGCGTGGGAGCGAGAGCAACTCTACAAGGTCGAATCGGATTTGGATATGACTTTTGAAAGTTTCATTGACACCTACACAGCCGATATGAAGAACCGATTAAAAGAAAACACCTGGCACACAAAGGAGCACATCATCCGCACAAAACTGCTTCCCTACTTTGCCAAGCGAAAAATGAACTCAATCCAACCCAAAGACATTATTGCTTGGCAGAATGAGATGATTAAATGCCGTGATAAGAACGGTGAGGCATATTCACCGGTATATCTCAAAACACTACACAACCAGCTCAGTGCTATTTTTAATCACGCTGTACGATTCTATGGGCTGAAAGATAATCCTGCTGCCAAAGTCGGTAATATGGGCAAAGCCAAAGCAAGAGAAATGCTTTTCTGGACACAGGAAGAATACAAAAAATTCTCCGAAGAAATGATGGACAAGCCTGTTTCATTCTATGCGTTTGAAATGCTCTACTGGTGCGGTATCCGTGAGGGTGAGCTGCTGGCTCTGACACCTGCAGATTTTGACTTTGACAGACAAACGGTAACGATTAGTAAATCCTATCAGCACATTGGCGGGCGTGATCTGATTACCGAGCCTAAAACACCAAAAAGCAACCGAACAATCAAAATGCCAGAGTTCCTCTGCGAAGAAATGCAGGACTATATGAAACAGCTCTATCGAATCGGCAAAAATGATCGACTGTTTGAAATCACGAAAAGCTATCTTCATCACGAAATGGACAGAGGTGCAAAAGCTGCAGAAGTAAAGCGAATCAGAATTCATGATTTGCGACACAGTCACATTTCGCTTCTAATTGAACTTGGATATTCGGCGGTGGCAATTGCAGATCGAGTAGGTCACGAGAGTATCCATATCACTTATAACTACGCCCATCTTTTCCCTTCTACGCAAAACGATATGGCTGACAAACTTAACCAATTCAGAAAGGGTGGATGAGCAATGTCATTGAAAAACAGAGATGAACACAACCGTTGGAGAAATAAAACTGTAGCTTTTAGAGTTTCGCCTGAGGAATGGGAACAGATTGAACGATATGTTCAACTTTCGGGTTTAACCAAGCAGGACTATATTACAAGGAGATTAACCCGCAAAAATATTGTCGTGTCAGGCAATCCAAGAGTGTATAAAGCTCTGCGTGATAACCTTGCAGATGTACTTACGGAATTAGAAAGAATCGAAACCGGCAGTGAAGTCAACGACGAGCTGATTGATTTAATTGAAATGATAGCCGATATTCTCAGTGGATTAAAGGAGGCGTCGGAATGACAGAAAAAGAAAAGACCGCTCCGAATGTATCTGTTGGCGCAGATACAGAGCAGTCAATTCTAAAACAAACTAACGATAGTATAACTGATAATATCAAAAAAAACAATGATATATTGGAAAAATTAAAAGAAATGGACAGACTTTCCGGAATAGAAAGCGATCCGAATCACATTTATTCTATGACTATGGAAGAATTATTTGACATAGCGTATGGCACAAAGCCTCCCATAATTGAAAATATTCTTACACCTGGAATGTATGTAATTGCCGGTACACCAAAAGTCGGAAAAAGTTTTTTAATGGCGCAGATTGCATATTACGTAAGTACAGGTATGCAACTATGGAACAACTGCGTAACTCAGGGCGACGTTCTTTACCTCGCCCTTGAGGACAGATATGAAAGACTTCAACAAAGGCTCAGCACAATGTTTGGTTATGAAACTTCCGTCAATTTGCACCTTGCAGTTAAATCGGGGACACTTGAAAAAGGTCTTGAAACTCAACTTCAAAACTTTATCTATTCGCATCCAAATACCCAGCTGATTATTATTGATACCTTAAAAAAGATAAATGATATTGGTAAAGAAAATTGCAGTTATGCAAAAGACTATGAAGTAATTGACAGATTAAAAAATGTCGCCGATAAAAACGGAATTTGCATTCTTGTTGTTCACCACACGAGGAAGGAAAAAGCCGAAGATATTTTTGAAATGATTTCAGGCACGAACGGAATCTATGGTGCCGCCGACGGCGCTCTCGTTCTTTGGAAAGAAAACAGAACAAGTACGCAAGCTTTTCTCAGTATTTCAGGAAGAGATTTTCCTGATCAAAAAATAACCTTGCAAAGGAATCCAGAAACATTGCAGTGGGATTATGTTGCCTGCGAAATTGAGAAATTGGAACCACCGAGCGATCCCCTGCTTGAACTAATATCAAATAAACTTAATGGAAATATTTATCTTTGGGAGGGCTCGCCAACTGAATTAACAATCTTTTTAAATTCCGATTTAAAGCCGAATATGCTTACAAAAAAACTGAATATCAATGCAAGCATATTGCTCAATAAATACAACATAAAGTACGAATACTCTCGTTTTCACGACGGCAGACGAATTAAATTAGAACGACAGACAGTTTAATCCGTGACAGCTGTGTCGGTTGTGACGGTAAAATGAAGCCATCTGAAATACCGACACAACCGTCACGGCCGACACGAGAATTTCAGCCCTCGGAGAGCCCACGACATCTTTGCAGCCACAGAGCTGAAAGTGTCATAGTGGGTTACACACTTTGAAAAAGATGTGTAACAGAACCCTCAATCGGTTTGTCCTAAGAAAGGAGATTAAATGGGAAAAGAAAATTTTTGTGTTGCCAGAGTACAGACACGCACAAGAATGTCTGTCGGAAAATTTGAGCGACACATTGAACGAAAAAATGAAAACTACGAAAATATGAATGTTGACCTATCACGCAGCTATATGAATGTCAGCTTTAAAAACTGCGGCGATCTGACCTATAATGAATATCTTGACAAAATGATTAGTAACGGAACTGTATCATTGAAAGGTTTGAAGCCCGACGCAAATGTTTTTGATGAAATGATTATGGATGTAAATACTGAATACTTTGAAAAAAGCGGCGGGTACGAATATGCCTGCCGATTCTATGAAGAAGCATTTCACTTTGCTGAAAGGATATATGGAAAACAAAATATCATATCAGCCGTAATGCACGCAGATGAACTGAATACAGCAATGACCGAGAAGTATGGCAAACCAATTTACCACTATCACCTCCATGTGATGGCCTTGCCTGTGGTAGACAAAGAAGTGAAATGGACAAAGCGATGCAAAAATCCGGAGCTTGTCGGTACAGTAAAAGAAATTATTCATCAGGTCAGTCATTCAAAGAAATGGCGTTCTGAAAAAGCAATAGACGAAAACGGCAACCCTATACTCAACAGCAACGGGAATCAAACATATCATACATCTTACAGTATTTTGCAAGACAAGTTTTTTGAACATATGCAAAATGCAGGATTTACAGGTTTTACTCGTGGAGAGCGAGGCAGTACCGTCAAAAATCTAACCTCGCTGGAGTATAAAATTAAGCAGGATGAAAAACGACTATCGGAGCTTTCTGAAAAGATCAATAACGAGGAGGTAAGATACGAATGTAATCACGACACATTTATGACCTTTACAGAGATTGAAAGTTCCGGTAAAAAGTCGCTCACCGGCAAATATACCTTGTCTGCGGAAAATTATGAGAAGTTGACCTCTCTCGCAAAACGCACATATTCCACCTTATCAGATATGAAAAAACTGCAAGATGAAAATATAAAATTAAAGAGTAAAATATGGGCACTCCAACACGAGATATCTCAATTAAGGCATTCGCTTTCTGAACTTACCGAGAAATGCAAACCATATCTTGAAGCGTTAAAAGCAGCACCGAAAACTATGAAAGAAGTTATTGATAATATTCTTGAACGGTTCAAAAAGCAAGAGAACAACATTGAATACGAACCTATTTCCGTACCTCATAAGCACACATCAAAACACATAAAATGTTCAAAAGACAAAGGACTTGAAAGGTAGGAAAAATCAATGAAAAAGAACTTTACAGACAAAAGAACAGGTATCAGTTACACCTTACAAGGAGATTATTATCTGCCCGACCTCGAATTACCAGCTGAAGAACAACAGCCAATCGGCGTATGGGGACAGCGACACTTACGGTATATCAAGCAGCACAGAAAGGCATTATATACCAACCTGCTGACAAGCGGAAAGTTGAGCAGTTACCTTGTTGATATCGACCGACAGGCGGAGGAAATGTTCTCTCGGCTGGTAAAACAAATAGCAAAGCGTGAGAGCGTGACCGAACAACTCAAGGCGGACAATCAAATGGTGTGGGTGCAGAAGATGAACAATATCCACAGCAGAGCCATTGAGGTCGTGAACACCGAACTGATTTACACAGTATAAGCACAACGGCGACAGGGAGTAATCCTTGTCGTCGCTATTTAAGTAAAATGCACAGTATGAAAAGTTTCTAAATACTTATGCAACTTCAAAAAATAAATTTTGAAATGCAGCTTTTCTGAGCATCGCTAAGATTTTCAATTCTTTCATTAAATTTAATTTCCGTCTGGTCAATGCTTTCAACGCAAGGCTTCAACCATTCAATTTCTTCGAAAGAAAATCCATAACGTAACATCCATATTTCAGTCGAATCTTCCGTTCCATATTTGATGTACTTTGCCAATCTCTCAGCTCGATCGTCTTGATACGCAAGATAATACTGATGAAAAATCGCATAGAACAAATCACTCAACTTAAAACCTATAAGTTTGTCGAGAAAATCATATGTATCATAAACAATACGATCGTAATCAACATCTTTACCCTTTGTATCAGCTGGAAATAAAGGATAGGTACGCAATTCTTTATCAGGAATATCACTATAACCTGCAATGTATCGAACAGTTAGATTGTCGGCAAGATCTTGATGACCTACTCGTGATAATGATCGCCTTTTTGCAACATTGGAAACATAGGCATATCTCTCTTGACAAATCTTGCTAAATGTTTTACCATGCACTTTCCAAATCATTATTTTTATGGCAGAATCAAAAACAAATTTTTCTGCCGCAGTTAGTTCCCTCCCCAAGTACTGCTTATATAAGCACTGAAAATCCTCATACACCTCTTTTGATACGGCATTAGGCAATACAAAACCTGCTTCAGTAAACATCATATCTAACAATGTAGGGACTACGGTAGTAATGCTATCTGATTTTAATTTTTCAAGATCTTTATTTGTGAGATTATACTCATCAGAAAACTCCCCGGTTTTGATTGCTTCTTTGTATTCCTCATATTTTTCGTCCATTTTATCGTCTGTGGTATCTAATCGAGATCTTACTGAAAGAGTATTTTTCTTACGATACACTTTTCGAAATCTGCTCATAGCATTTGGCCGCAAAATGACGCTACCATAATCAAATATCGGTTTGTTGGTAGAGCGACCGGCTCTACCAATCAGATTCTTAACGGACAGTGTTTTACTTTCCTCAAAGCGATCAAGATAAACAACATCGAATGGCATATTGATACCCTGTTCCAGTGTAGAAGTTGCAAAACAGATTTTACAGAATCCTTGCTGTGTAAAATGCTCTAATATCAAACGAGCCGTCAATGGCATTGAACCGTGATGGACAACAATTCCACATTTCAGTTTTTCCAGCATATCAGAGTTATAAAAAAATTTATTTGTTGTTGAAGCGCCAATATACTCTTTTAGCTCATCTATCATTTTTATTGCAGCAGAATCTTTAATTGGTTGGCACATAGAAATATATTTCTGAAATTGACTATATATCTTCTTACTGTAAATATGTGATTTAGGCACATAGATCAGTACACTGCCGCCCTTTTTCAGTGCGGATTCAATGGGATCAAAGTTTGCCGCCAGTTTATATTTTCCAAGTGCTGCTGGGTCACTACCAAAATGATAAAATTTTTGGTTCGAGGTGTCGTAGGTATAAAAAATCTGCCCTACATTTTTTAATTCATAATTGCTGTATGTTGCCGCTGTATCAATGGTTTCAATGCCATTTTTCTGCAGTTGCGCTTCAGGATTTTCAATGAAAGGATGTGCAAAAACGAATTTCGCATTAGGAAAATACTTCAATGCTCGCCTTACAATACTATCAAAATAGAGACCTCGCACTGAGTGCTCATCACTGAGTTGGGCTTCGTCAAACAAAATTAAATCAATTTTTAGCCAATCTTTGTTTTTAAATAACTCTTTTGCACGCTCAGGTGTCAGTATAAAAATGTTTCTGTGAACGTGTTTTGTGTTAATCCTATCAACAAAAGTAAGAATATTTACAGCTTTTCTATTCACAAGTCGGTTCAATCGATCGTAGTACTCGTTAATGAGTGCTCTTGATGGAACAATGACAACTACATCATTGGAAGATTCCGAAATAAGATGTCGAAACACAAATGATTTTCCCGTACTTGTTGGCGCCGAAAAGCTGAAATACTGCAAATTTCGTATCTTCTTGAGAATATCCGCCTGCATAGGTGTATAGTCATTACCAAATTCGTCCTTGAGCTGCTCATGATACATCTCAAAAACTGAGCTTATAAGACTTTCAACTTTGGGCTGTTTAAAAAACAATCCCATCGTGGCAATGATTTCTTGCTCGCCCTTCTCGAAAAAATCTGGTTGAAACAATTTGAAATATGATATTATCTCTAAAACTACTGAGCTATTGGGACCGTTGCGATAAATTTCAGATTTAGCATAGTCGATAATCTCTTCTAAATCTTCCCCATTTCGTATTTTGGCAATGATATTACCCTTTTCTAAAACAGCATTCATATGTCCACCGCCACTAAAATTAGTTCTTCATATTGAAGTAACGACTGAAAATCTGGTCGCTTCGAGATATTAGCGATTATTCTATCTGTGCTCGTGCTTTTTGCTGAAAACGCAGCAGAAAATCCCTTTCTTCCATCTGCTGCTCTTTGTAATGCTGAAGTCGAGCAAAAAGGTTTTAATTCGGGAAGGTCTTCAATGTCTTTTCCGTCATTAACAAATTCAACAATTTGAGGTAGTGCTGATGAATACGCTGTTGCAGTAGCAACATATTTTGCTTCGCCAAAAATAACTGTATCAGTAACTTTGTTTTGTGAATGAAAATCAAACCCGGGATTTCCAGAGCGCTTTTTACCAACAAGTTCATCAAGCGGAATATCTAAATAGTCCAATTTTGATACCATAGTTTCTCTGGCTAATTCAGATACCACATACTCACCAGCATCTTTGCTAATATTGTCATCAACACATTTGTCAAACTTACCTTTAATATCATCAATGGTTTTCTTTGCACGGGAGGCAAATGCTTTCTGTTCAAAGTCTTGATCGAATTTACTGAGCCAGGATAAGTCCATAAGCGTATGCAAAATATCTGATAATGTTGTTGAAATATCTTCGGGATCGATTCTGAAAAATTGAACTATTGCCGGAGAAAACTCAGCCAGCACCTTATGGTCAGTTATCTTCAAGACTTTCACCTCACTTCAAAATATCACCCAGCACAACCCAACTATCGCTGTTAATGTCCTCAGAATAGTTATCTATACAAATACACAGTTCTTCGCATTTTTCATCATAGCGTACAATACCGCCCTTTAAGCCGTAGCGTTTCAAATAATCTTTCAGAACCGAGAATTTTTTCGGCGTGAAAATGTCGATATCTTGGCTATTACCACTGCGGTCAAATCCGCCCTTAGTCTCCACAATCCAAATATCACCCTTTACACCAATGATGTAGTCGGGATAAAAATTTTTCTGTCTGTTTGAATTATCCGCATATACAATGGACAAATATTCATTGCCTTTGTCTCCGTTTTTGTATACCCAATCAACAGCATTACATTTTTCACAGAACTTCTCGAATTTCCGTTCCGAAGAGGAACGAACTTCCGCAGAGGAGAGGTAACCCTGATATACATTTTTATTCATTTCCAGTTGTGTTTTTGCCGTGCCATCATAGGTAAACAGACAAGACTGCGGTATTCGGAATGGCACCTTGGACACTTGAGCAATATCAAAAGTGATCTGTTTCAGTTCAGCCGCCATTGCTTCACGCACCATATGGCGAAGCAGATCGGCGTTATTGATTACAAAAGCGTAGACTTCTCTCGGTTCCATTGCGAGAATTTTGCGATTGTATGTGAAATTGCGGTCAAACAGTTTGCGAATAATCGTATTCATATAACTGTATTCCATTCCAATCTCCATACCGATTTTGCCTACCTTTTGATGGTACATATGACCGTGATCGTGAGTATTTAGCTTTTCAGTAATGATGACGGTGTTCATCTCTGTCGAATCAAAGTTTAGTGTCGCAGTTTCACCCGAAAGGGTGCGACGCAGAATATCGGTGCTAAATTCAAAGCCTGCCGCCTGTAATCGTGTCTTGTTTTCCGCCTTGTTTGAGCCGGTTTTGAATTTTTCTTCAAAATACTTTGATACAGAGAGCAAAGCCTTTTTCGGGCTACGGTAATCCGTAACGGTTGTTCTTTGCTCAGAGGTCAAAGTGATATTTTTATATTCATTTTTTAGGAACAGGGTGGTTGCTTCCAAAGCCCCCTTGCCGAGGCTTGCCTTGACGCCTGCGGTAAATTTTTCATCAAAAGTGTAAAGATAGCAACTGTCAAGCAAGTCTTTGCCGTAATGATGTGCTTCCGGCATACGGCGAATACGCCCAATAGTCTGGATTTCAAAGGTTTCATCCATATTGTCACGCAACTTTACCAAAATGGCAGCTCTTGGGCAGTCCCAACCCGTAGCTACAGCTTGTTTAATTATAACAGCAACAGATGGAGCATTGATTTCTTCGATTTCTTCAAGGTTTTCGTGCATATCAGAAAGCCACACTGCAAGCTGTCCGTTTTCATAGGTTACACCCTGCGTTTCAAACCAGCGTTCCACATCGTTTTGCAATTTCTCTGATTTGTTTGGAATCTGTACCACAATCAAAGGATTGATATCTTTTCCGACAGAAAGAAATTCCGCACGAATTTCACGCTGTTTGGTATAAGCTCGTTCCAACAGATATTCGGTGGCGTTTCCCATTTCCACACGCTGTGGAAAATCCTCATTTATAATGAGCATTTTCTTAATAAGCCCCTCTGCTATAACATCCGATTCAGGAATTTCTATGATTTCTGCATTTTTAATTCCTTTCGGCGTGGCGGAGCAGCGAATAATTTTGTTCGTGTGGAAATATTGAATGATTTCATCCGCTTTTACCGTGTTGTTCTGATGGCTTTCATCTACGATGACGACGAAGTGTAAACCAGCGTTCAAAGCGTGTTGGATGTGTTCGAGAAAATTTGTGCGCTCGCTGTCTTTAAGAGCGTTGTTGCCTTTCTTGGTCAGCTTTTCCCAGTTAATAAAGCAACTGTCATTTTCCTCAAAACCTGACGTCATAACATCGGGTAGCAGTTTTGTATGTGAAGCGTGGATATACTTATCCATTTTCGCCTTGCTCTGTTCTTCAAGGTTACCTTTGCCCGGTGTGAGCCATACAAATACGGTGTTGCGGTAAGATTGTACATATTGGTGCATAAAATATGTCAGAATAATGGTCTTTCCACTCCCTGTAGGACTTTTTAGAACAATATCACGGACAGGTTTGTCCATCGCCTCAAAAAGCGATTTTACGGCTAATAATTGAAAGTTTTTTAATTGCACGGTTTACACCTCCTGCAAGTCTTGATAGTAGTAATCGGGAATAATGTTAACTTCAATATCGTGTTTAGCAAAGGACTGTTCCTGGTCCTCATCCGGCAGCAAATCATGTCCCATATATAGTTTGCGACATTTGCCGTAGACTTCTATGTTTGCCATAAAGTCGGCAAACTCCTCTTCAGTCAGCACGATGGCAATTTCGGTATTGTCTTTAAAATTAATGCCGTTTTCAAGTTCCACAAGCTCACGAATATGCAAAAGCAGCTCGTCCGCATATTCGTAATACATACGATCGCTGATAGGAACATAGTCAACTTTATAATATTTCAGCGAAGCGGCGTAATGCTCTTTGTCGATCACACGTTTTACACGCTCGTATGTAACATCACGACAGATATTGTTTTCGTTATTGGTGCAAAGAATAAATTTGCGGTTGCCACCGTCCGCTGCATTCAGCTTCATAACGGCGTGTCCTGTTGTGCCACTACCCGCAAAAAAGTCAAGAACACACGCATTTTTACAGCCAATCTCAAGACAACGTTTGATAAGTTCAGTGGGTTTTGGATTATCGAAAGTGTTAGCCTTGCCCATTACGGCTTCTAATTCGCTACTGCCTGCGGTATTTTGAGGTAAATCATTCCACAAAGTGTCAATTCTTTTACCTTCGTTTTCTCGTTCATTCCAATAGTCTTTTACACGTAAACTTTTTCCGCTTAAAACCAAGCGATTATCATTTTCTAAAGCCTTGATTTTTTCGTATTTCATACGCCAGCCCTTTGGTGGACACGGCCACACTTTGCCTGTGTTGTCAACGTAATCATATGTTGTTTCAGGACCAGGATCACGTGGCTTTTGCAAACTCACTGTCTGATATTTTCCTCTACCATCGTTATCATTAAATTTAAATAATTTTTGAGACGCATCCGAAAGTGGTTTATAGGCAGAATTAAGCGTGTATGTTCCGCTTTTAGCGTATAGTAAAACATATTCTGTATTTACTGTGAATTTGCCTTTTTCAGTTTTTGCACTTGAATTTCGTTGCCATACAAAAAGGTTGATGAAAAAATCTGCACCGAACACCTCATCACAAAGTAATTTTAGTGCCGCTACTTCGTTATCATCAATAGAAATAAAAACCAAACCTGTTTCAGCCAAAAGGTGTTTTGCCACTTCTAAGCGAGATTTTATAAAAGAAATCCATTTGCTGTGACGGAAGGTGTCTTCATTAACAACAAAGTCATCATCATAGACAAAATCCGTTTTTCCACGATTATACGGCGGATCTATGTAAATAAGGTCAATTTTATTCTTGTGTGTCTTTTCAAGCAACTTTAGCGAAGCAAGGTTATCCCCTTCAATAAGGAAGTTCATTTGACCGCCATTATCAATTAACAGGTCTTTCTCTTCGGTCAGTACTGGCGTATGGGTATCAAGCACCTCGTCAATTTCCTCACGGTGTTCTTCAAAAACAAGTCCGTATTTTTTACCGTTTACATCTTTTTCAAGATCTGAAAGATAAGAAAGCAGATTACCCGTATTTTCATCCTGCTGAGCGGCAGATATATAGTTGCGAATCTCTTTGATTTTATTCAGCAAGCCCTCACGCTTTTGTTTTGATATATTAGTGCTCATATTGTTCTCCTAAAATTCATTTGGTATATTCTTATGGAAAGAAAGACGATACCGCTTCTCTATAGATTTAATTTCCTGCCTGAACGAATTTCTAAATTGCTTCATTGCCTTATCAAATTGTAAATCATTCCACGAGCCCTCCTGTGTATGACTTTTGTATATTATATTTGGCAAATCAAGAGGTGAAACAGCATCTAAATACTGATTGCAGGCTTTAATCATATTACGAATAATAGAAAGATCATCTTTCCTAAAAGCAGTGTCTTCAGTAATAGAAACAAGTTGTTTTTTTATTTCTAAAACCGACTCTATACACCATTCTTTCTTTTCCATCTCAATAGGATTAACTAATATTCTTTTGGATTCCAAATAAAACAATAAAAAAGAAAATTTATCTTTTACAGAATTAGTCTTGTTCCACGAAACGCCGCCAAAAGGCGTACTGATACCATTAAGTTCATATTTCATTTTAAACACCCCTTGTTATTTCCACCTGCCGTTTTGGGCAGTCCAAGTAGCTGTAAACAAATTATCTTCCACCGTAGCCGTAAACGGACCTATCAAAAACTCTTTAATGGTTTTCAGCAGTGTGTTAAAATCATCGGTTTTAGTATCTATCTTTCTGCAAAATGCTTTCCATTTCTTTTGCATTGCATCATTTTCGGCAAAAGCCATAACCTGCTCAAATTGTTCCATCGTAAAGGCGTGTCCACGATTTTCAAAAGTCTTTTTAAGTGCTTTTGTCAGCGTTCCACCGTCAAAATCGAACTTATTGGCAAGATAATAAATATCATAATAATCTTTCATTCGGCTTGAAAATTCCATTAAATCAAGAATTGCATCAAGCTTTTCGGCAATTGTCGTTTCCAACGAATATGTATTTACCGTCGGAGAAGCAAAATCATCAAGCTGTGTAGGAATTTTTCGCTTTTCCTGTTTAGGCACGATGACATCACCCACGCCGAAATCAATACTGAAAGGTGTTCTTGTATTCTTGATATGTGCAACAAGCGATGCGCCGATTCCTGCATATTTTTTCGCAACGGCGATAGGCGCAACATCTTTAATCTCAAAAGTGATAAAGTCATTGCCGGTGGGTGTAGCGATAATTTCCTCCAACACGGCTTTTAACTGCTCTGGCGTATTTGGGATTTGTCTGAGCAAAAAATCAACATCAACCGTTACTCGGCTGTCAAAATCGGTAAGGGAATAGATAAACAATCCGCCTTTCAGCACAAGGTTTTCTGTATATTCGGATTTTTCCAAACGGCGCAGAAACTCCTCTTGGCAAAAGAGCTGCAGACAAAGCTGATAGCTTCTGCCGCTTTCGTTAGCCTTGTTTTTCAGTCGTGCAAGCACGGATGCCGCTATATCAGCCATTTAGCAATACCTCCATCAATTCGGTAACTTTTTTATATACACGCAGTTTTTTTGCATACGCAGAAAGGTTACTCAGGTTTTTCTTTGAATCATTTGCGTAAGCATTGAGCGCTTTATTAAAAATCTCATTGTCAAGTCTTGATCGGTATTTAAAACAATCGCAAATAGTCCTTTCACGGTCGTAAACAGGGAGCGTTACACCGTCAAAATCATCTTCTGTCTTGCCTACATCAATTATATTCTTTTGAATGTAATACGCTTTAACTGGCAATTCCCGAATATTTGAAATTTGATTTCTGTAAGTTCGAGGAACCGCTATTGACCATTCTCTTGGTGTAAAATCACTATATCCATAGTGGAACAAAGCTGACTCGACACAAACTATTCCGTAAGGCAACAGACTTGAAATTAGTTGTTCTTCACTTATATTATAATTATCAGGAAGTTGGTAAAAGCCATTTCGTATTCTTTCAATAACTCCGTCCTTGCACAGCTTTGCAATATCATAATTTGAAAGCCCTGCATTTTTAAAATCGGAAGTTTTTGCAATTGCACCAACATTTTTAAAAACATTTTTTGCAGTAGTTTCTTTCGACAACAGTTCACCAACTTTCTGCGTACATTTAATAAATTCAGTACGCAGATTTATTATAACAGATTTTTGATAAAATACAATATATTTTCAAAAATATTTAAATATCAGAATATTAATATTAGTTGCATTGCCGGCAAAAGATATATAATCAAAGCAATCAACTTTATCGCTTTAAAGTGTTGACTTTAGCTTGCATCTATGTTACAATGCAATTGATATTACTGAGATATTGTTTGGCGAACAACTGAGTTGAGCGAGTTTAAAGACACACTTGCAAAAAGTTGAATGAGCTCCAATGAAATGGCTCTGCCATAGTCAATAGAACAATGACAACGGGAATTGTGATACATCGTAATTCTTGGATAATCTGAATAATTCCAATAGCCCAAGCCAAATCTCTTATACAAAATTGTTTAAGTCGTGGCTTTGCGGAGCGAGTGGGAGTAATACCAATTTAATACAGTTTATCTACAGTAGCAGACAGTGGTTTTTATTGCCCGCTACCGTTTTTAATTATCTTGATGATTTAGAGTGCAATTATTGTACGAGTTAGAGTTAGGAAGGCGTAGGGAAAATTCATGTTTCCTTTTGTGTGGTTTTGTTGAAATTGCAGATCTAATATTGTATAATGTATGTGTAATGATATTTCTAAAATATGCCCAAGTGGTGATTTGGTAAAACGCCTGCCTTTATAGTGATATAATCACCCTTAAAGCGGGAAGAACGGGTTCGATTCCCGTCTTGGGTCCATAATTATTTGTTAGGAAGAAAATATGAACAGTCGAGCATTTAGAGAATTTAAAACAGGAGTGGGCCAAGCAAACCATTTTCTTATAACAATAATGATCGGTTTGGATGCCGTTGAAGATGGTGCTGAAAAACGCGAGTCATTTAAAACAACGTGGAATCCGGAAAATAGAACAAATTCCGTTGTTAGAAGTAAAACATATGCTATAAAATCGGCGTTGGCGTGGACTGTTGATAATCTTGATATGTATTTAAGACTTTGCAATCGTGAGCCGAGACTTTATGGCGATGCTGAAAGCGCTGAGATAGCAGATACAGGACATAGTATATACAAAAAATTTCGGTGCGTCATTAACAATCACAAGAAAATTGCATTAGATAAAAGTGCTTACGTGGATTTGCTTATTAGTTGGCGCAATAATACTGTCCATTTTGATGCAGAAAACCAGCTAATGCATGCGTCACTTGATTATTTTAGGAATATACCTGCCGATGATGTGGTTGTAAACAAATATCATTTGGATGTGAATCAAATGTTGGATCGTTTCAAGAGAGGCGAGTGTCCAACTTTCAAAGAAATGGCAACATTAATCAGTATGACGATTCATTTCGTAGAGGAACTTGACGGTATTCTTCTACGTGATATGGATCAGTATCGTTTTCTTGAAACCAGCCTAATTAAACTGCTTAAATCCGAAAGGGAAACGAGCGCTCTTAGTTTTAGAAATACCACACCAGAAAAAAGAAAGAAGAAAATTATACAATTGTTTGTTGCAGCGGGCATTTCTGAAGATTTTTATAACGAAGACGGCGAACGGTTTCTTGATGAAGTTGTTAACCTAAAGCAAGACGAATTTATACGTAAAGTCCAAGAGAAGCGTAAAGAGGAAGAAAAGAAAGCAGAGGAAACAAAGGAAGAATGAAATTTCTTTGTTTATGAGGGGACATAATTGTGTTGAATCCGGTTCAAAGAGCGGCATATGAATTAATACAAGCCGATGCACGGTTTCTTTATACCTTAACTGTCATTCAAAGAAACGCAAAAAATATCAGTGGCAACTACATTATGATGAGCCAACCTTATATTGGTCTGTTTACAGACGGAGCAGAACAATGGTGCCAAAAGCTTGGATTAGGTGCACCCCAGTTTACTGATACAGAGAAAACATATTATACAGCCTTGCGTCAAAGTCATAAACTCTATGAGATGTCATATTCAGATTACTTGTCGACCTTGATGAAGAAGTATAGGGCAAGTGATAACTATTTTTATAAAATCCGTAGCCTGCGTGAAAAGTTATTAGGATATTACAACGTGGGGACTGACCTGTGTGATGGGCATTTCTGCGGAAACACGATTTTGTGCGCATTGTATACTCCGGTAGATACTTTGAATGACAAAGGAATCGGGCCTTGGATTAGAGACATTAGTGTGGTGTCGGGAAAACTTGCAGGCTTTTTTGATTGCCAGAACTTCCCGCCATATAACTATGACGATAGTATTTTGGTAAAATACGAGGATTATCATTTTTTCAAGAATTGCCCTCTAAAAGTTAAAACAGAGCTTGGCTTCTTGCTCTTTTCAATTTTGTGCAGCGTCAATTATGCTATCGAGTTTATAGAGCAATACTTTGTTGAGGAGATTCCACAAAAGTTCAAGTTTGCATATCTTCAGTATTACTACCTTTGCGATTTTATCAAAGAGTTAAATGCCGCAAACGGAACAACCTTTTACATCAATGATTCTATGAAGGACAGAGCCTTTAGAAATTGCCTTGCACATTATGGTTTGGGGCAATATCTTTCTGAAAGTGATTTGAACAATGATGATTTATTGAAAGGTTTGACAAACAAAGCATTTAATATGAATTACTTGGATGCAAAAGACAAGCTATACCTTTACCTTACTGAGTTAACAAATCAGATCAAGGCGGAAATCTTTTCTCAAACTATTGAAAAAAGATAATTTTCTGTTAGAATAGTAATGGTCACTGACAACAAAATGACAACAGAAATCATGATACATCGTAATTCTTGGATAATCTGAATAATCCCGATAGCCCAAGCCAAATCTCTTATACAAAATTGTTTAAGTTGTGGCTTTGCGGAGCGAGTGGGAATAAATTCACACTCGTGAAAAAGCCTTATTTTACTGGGCTTTTGCCGATTGTATATGCTTTTTGGTAACAAAATGGCAACATAATTTGAATTATTGTAAAAGTAAAGAGCTATCAGATTTTTTGAAAGTCTGATAGCTCTTTTTGTTTTATCGTGTATTATTGCCTATTACCAATTAATAAAGTCATAAGCTAGATTGCCAAGCTTTGATAACTCTAAATCTAAAGAATTTGCATTTAGTAGTTCTGTTATTTTTGCTTGACATTCCAGATACTGTTGCTCAGTAAGCTTGCTCCAAACGCAATCCTTAATATGCGCTTTTTTAATAATAATACTGTCAAGAGGGCAATCACACGATGAAAAATCAGGAATAGCTTTATCTACAAATATCAAATCACTAAAAACATATAGATATTTGAAAGTCATATTTATGAGTTTTTGAGCGAGTCCAAACCCAGTTACATAATGATTGTCATTGCCTATAGTATTATCACAAAACAACAACGAAATATCTTCAATAATTTTTCTTGAAAACACAAAATTCGATTCAGTAATGGCGCTGTTTGTAGCAGAGCAAATTTCATCTTTGTTATTCAGAAAAGAAGCGCTATAATAACGACCTGCCGTCATCATGTCTGAATATGCTAATTCAATGCACTTTTTTATCACTTCCGATGGGCAGTACTTGTTTGTTGATTGTCCCAATACAGAAGATTCTAAAAAAGATTTTTTCCAGTCTGTCATAAGCTCCCCCGTTTAGTCGTTCTTCAACCTACCTTTAAACGCTTCAACCATAGCGTCGCTGAAATTCTGTGACGGCACTTTTACATAACCGGAAGCTTCATCATACTTCGGATAATTGTAACGCCACTTGTCATATTCGTCACGGTTAATGTCGCCGTTATGATATTTCTCAGATTGTTCAGCCCACGCATTAAGCATTTCCGAAAGCTCGGCGGCATCCGTCTGCGGATTGACTCCGTTTGCCGGCTTATCAATGCACATTTTTCTCTTTGCATTTTTCATGCTCTGTCATTTCTATTCTCCTCAAAATTACTTCTTACTCAATAGAAATCATCTGATGAATTTCCACTTTCGGGACGGTGAAAGAAACCTTTCCGTCAGCATAGGTGAAGTCAATTTCTTCATTCTGCGGAACAAGAATAACCTTTTCGGGTTTGTCGCATTTCACACTGACATTGACATTATAAAGCGGCACAACGTCCTCGATTACTTCCGTGTCCTTGCCACGCACCGTTGTGTGTACATAAAGAAGATGAACGATTTTTCTGTCATTCTGCTGAAGAAGTGTAACGATGCCTTTATCCGGAACGGAGCTTTCAATCGTGAAATCGCCGTTCATAAGCCGTTCAATAACGTATGCGACAAGCTCCTTAATATGGAAATCGCCGGACTCCGCATAGCCTCTGAAAATGTCCCAGCCGATATAAGCGATATTGCCCTTGATTGCAGCGGTAGGATAGGTAAGGCTTCGGTCATTCGGAGCGTGCTGATGCGAACAAAAATGCTCTGCGGTACGGTTAAAATACGGATTCTGTCCGTTTGCGACGATTTCGGCGTCAATATTATCAAAGCGATAGTTTACGGCACGCATAAGGTATTCGGTTTTTCCGTTCACAGTATCAAATTCGGGAATAAAATATGTAGGTCTGAATTCATTTTCACCGATAAACTTGACACCGGTATCAACGCAGAATTCATTATTATCATCAAGACCCGATACGCCGGAAAGAAGCAATTTGCCGCCCTTTGCAAGGTAATCATTTATTTTCGATTTAAGCCTTTCGTCAAACTTCCAAATATCCGGCAAAATAAGCATTTTATACTTCGTAAAATCCTCATCAAGGTCGATGAAATTATACAATCTGTTCGTTTCAAGAAGAATTCGGTTTGCACCTGCATCGTACCAACCGCCCTCGTCTCTGCCTTTTATGCACTCTGCGGCAAGAACAGCAATATCGGCAATATACCTTGCTCCCTTGCACCACGGCTCTTTCGCTTCGACCTCGGCGTAAGCTTTTCCGATAAGCCCATAGGTCGATTTATTGAGAAGTCCCTCCGGGTGCATCTGATCGCCGATTGAACATCCGCCGCCCTCGGCAAGAGAAAGTGCCGTTTCATAGCGCAGTGCGTTCGGGTGCTTAAATCCGCCGAATTCGCCCCATGTTCGGTGAAATTTACCCGTCATGCCGAGGAAGCAATCTCGCTTCGTTCTCGCATATGCCGCAGACATCGGAAAATGGTCATATCCCCAGCCGCCTGTCGGGAGGCTCTCCAGCTCAAGACATTCAATCGTATCAATCAAATCAGGTCTACCCTTGGAAACATGACCGGAGTTTTGGAAAATTATTGTTTCCGGATTGTGCTTATGTACCGCTTCCTCTACCCTGTCAAGATAGTTGCGATATACCTTTTTGCCAAAAGCTTCAACATCTTTAAGATTATTGTAATCAAGGCCGGCAGCCGTCATATCCGCACAGCACTTTTCACAGCAGCACATCGGTTCTCCGACGATATCAAGAAAGATTTCGCACGGATTATAGTTTACCATGACCTCTTCAATCTCGGCAATGAGCTTGTCAAGATAAGCCGTATTGAAACACATCAGATGGTAGCCTGCCCGGCTGAAATCGGGAGCTTTACCAATATCCGATGGGTTTACTCTCACCCAATCGTGATGCTCAACCGCATCCTTTTCATCAAAGCCTGCCGAAATATATACCGGAGCACGAACTCCGATTTCCTCGCATGCTTCAAGCTGTGCCTTGAGCAGGTCAAATTTCAGCGTCGGATTCATTGTGTTTACCTTTGTCGGGTGATATGAAAAGCCGTGATGGCACTTTGAAAAAACTGTAATTGAATCAACATGACCCAGCTTCAGCGTTTCCTGCCACGCTTTTTTATCAAACTTTGCGCCGACATCGGGAATGAGCGGCGAAGTGTGGAAATCAAGATGTACCTGTCTTAATCTAAAATCTTTCATAAATACCTCCAAAATACTGTGGTGCACAACAACTATAATCTATTTCCGAGAAAAATTCAAGCATTATTTGCCAATGCATATGATTGTCATTCATTTTTTGCTTTCTTCATCTCACGTCGCTTGTTTCGGCGTTCACGATTTATATGACGTTCAAAATCGCCGTTGTTTATCAGTTCGGCAAGAACGAATTGTTCAAACGTCGGCACGGTGCAGGAATAGAACCCGAGCCTGTCATTAAACGGTTTAACAAGCCTTTTCGGCAAGACCATGTATCCTACACGCAAGGACGGTGATATGGTCTTTGAAAATGTGTTAAGATAAATCACATTATCCTTATCGGAAAGTGCAAACAATGTTTCCGTTGGTTTCACATAAACCGAAAATTCGGAATCATAGTCTGATTCAATAATAAACCTATTTGCCTTATCCGACCAGCGTATGTATTCATACCTTTTTGATGCCGAGGCAGTGACGCCGCTCGGAAAGCTTCTGTAAGGCGTTGTATGCAGAACATCGGCATCGGTTTTAGCGAGTGCCACACCGTCGATTCCGTCATCGCAAAGCGGCAAAAGATCATATTTTACACCTGCCGCATGATAAACCTGTTCAATTTTTTGATATGACGGCGATTCGATAGCATAGACCTTATCGCGACCCAGCAGATCAACAATCAGTCTGTAAAGATATTCCGCACCCGAGCCGATAACTATTTGCTCAATTTCAACATTTATTCCCCTGTTGCGTGCAAGATACTGCTTCAATGCCGTTCTCAGCTCAATACAACCGACATTCGGCGATTTTTCGAGAATAACTTCATTATAATCCGTCAAGACCTTACGCATAGTCTTGCTCAAAAGGGAAACAGAAAACGTCGTACGAGCTGAAGCTATATGAGTTTTGAACGACTCGGATATATGAGAAACCTCGGCAAAGCCGTCATTCGGACTGAAAATAACAAAATATCCGCTTCGCTCCCTCGGCTCGATATAGCCCTCATCGCACAAAAGTGCATAAGCATGCTCGACCGTTATTGTGCTGACGCCTACCTCATCGGCAAGCAGCCGTTTTGACGGAAGCTTGCTGTTAAATTCAAAAGTTCCGCTTGTTATATCGTCCCTGATTTGTCTGTAAATTTGCAGATACACGGGGCGTTTTTGTTTGTCAATTCTATACTTCATCTGGTTATATAAAATTCTCCGTTTCTGACTATTTTATATTATCAGAGCTATTATATAATATTCCCAACAGATTTGCAAGGAGGAAAACACAATGCAAACAAAAAGAACAGCAAAGCAGAACACAATGTGGATATGCACAACGGCAGTGCTCATGGCTATGAACGTGGCACTCAGCTCATTCGGAGTTCCCGTAGCCGGCGGACATCTTTATCTTAATGACATCGTTATCTGTGCAGCGGCGATAATCCTTGATCCGTTGGCGGCATTCATGGTCGGCGGCGTAGGCGCATTTCTCGGCGACCTATTCTTCTATCCTGCACCGATGTGGGTTTCGCTTGTAACTCACGGCTTGCAGGCAATTATCATTTCCGTTTTCTCCCACTATGTGTTGAAGAAGAAGCCTGTTCTCGCTTCGGGAATCGGCGTTACAGTCGGTGCAATCATCATGATTGTCGGATATTCAATCGGAAGAGCATTTATTTACAGCACACCCGAAGCTGCTCTCTTAAAGCTTCCGTTCCAGGTTCTTCAGGCGGTTGTCGGCGCAGTGTTCGGCATGCTCCTTTGCTGGAAATTCGGCATACATAAGCTTTACACAAACCAACTCATGAGAAAATAACAAGAAAGGACTGCTACGTTTTTGTGCAGTCCTTCCTTATTTATTCTACAATTGACAGAATTTTGCTTCAATGCTATGATTGTACTATATATTGTAAACGGAGCAATGCTATGAGTAAAATTTTGAATGACAATCTGATATATGAAATTTTGTCTGTCGTGGAAGAAATTCCATACGGTCGGGCGGCAAGTTACGGTCAGATTGCAAGGCTTATCGGTCGTGACAAAAATTCACGTCTCGTCGGCAATGTGCTCAGCCGTGCGGAATTTTACGGAAATTACCCGTGTCACCGTGTCGTTAACAGTTCAGGCCGGACTGCTCCGGGGTGGGCGGAACAACGTTCGCTTCTTGAAAGCGAGGGCGTTGAATTCAAGCCGAACGGCTGTGTTAACATGAAAAAATACCAATGGAAGCCATAATTAAGCACCTCAAAGATAACGCATCAACCATTTTCTTTGTTTCTTCGATATTAACGTCTTCGCCGTTCATCGGCAGCCTCATCATACCGAATCCGAAATTTTTCTTAATTCTCTCCATCAATGGTTGCTCCTTCCGATTTTGTTGCTTAATTATAATATAGACTTTCTGCATATGCAGCAGACGGTTAGAGTATCAACTTTTTAATACTCATTTCTTGCAAATATCCTTATGATATGATATATTATATATTGAAAAATAAAAGAGGAGCTGTGCTATAATGTCCCAATCGAGTATACCGCTTTGCAATATACGTTATTGTCATCGTCCGCCGGCATCATGGATACTTGCCGGATTCAGCCTGCTTGAAAAAGACGGCCTTTTGAAGCTTGGAAAAGTCACATGCTATGATAAATTTTTAGCGGACGGTCTTTATCAGCACAATAATATAATTGAAGTTTCAGTTGATAACAAGCTTATTGTTTTTGACTATGAAAACGGCTATCAGAGCTTCCTCAGCAGCGAGCTTTTTGATAACCAGATGGATAACGTTACGGCTCTTTTTAAAAGCAACTGCAATCCTCAAAAATATATCGGACTTCGCAATCAAAGTAAGATACACCCATTCGTTGCGGGAACCTTCACCGCAACCTGTCCCGATAATCCTTATGATAAAATATTTGCGGATAATTACGGCTTTTCCCGTGACGGCATCGTTAAGTTTATGTACTCCGTTAAGCACCACAAGGAGTATATCCGAATCAATGACTACAGAAATACAGAAAATCTGAATCATTTTGATTCTTATAATCTTCTGTTTTGGACTCGCCTTAACGAAGAAGTTGTGACTGTACAAGACATTAAAAACTCATATCCGTTTCTTGACGATGAGGGTGCGGAAAAGCTCTCCGTTGAGTGTTCGGCAATGCTGCGTGATATAAATCTTAAAAGAATTGAAATATGCTCGGCTCTGAAGAAAGAATATGGCGATCGCCTTATAGGCGGAATTGCCGACGGTGACTACGCAAGAAGAAATTGTCCCGAATTAATAACCAATGACGAACGAATCACAACAAGAAGCAGATATCTTGAAACCATGCATTCAAACATAATCGGCGTAATCTCAAGCGGACATCAATATTGCATCGGTGCAAGATTCGGTGAGCTTATTTCGTCCGGCAGAGCGATCATTTCCGATCCGTTTCGTTATGTTCTTCCAGGTGATTTCAGCGAGGGGAAAAATTATCTTTCCTTTGCTTCAAGCGACGAGCTTTGCGAAAAGGCCGAGTTTCTTCTAAGCAATCCATCGACAGTCAATGAAATGGAAACAGTTAACAGTCAATACTATCACAATTTCTTTGAACCGCGCAAATGCGTTCTCAATGCCTTGAAAACCGCACTGCCTGAATATGAAATTTTTAATAAATAAGGAGCAAACCGCATTATGCAATTCAACAATCCGATTTCCGAAGCATGGCATGCCGACCCGGAAGCAAGAATTTACAACGGGAAATACTGCATTTACGTTACAAGAAGCCTTCCCTACGAGCAGCAGCTCAACCATGATATGTTTGTCTCCGACGATCTTGAGCACTGGGAAAAAATTGAATCGATTATTGACATGTCCGGTTTTCCTTGGGTGAAGAAAGCCGTTTGGGCACCGACAATTATCGAAAAGAACGGAAAATATTATTACATCTTTGCCTCTAACGATATCCATGAGGATAACGAGGGCGGCGGCCTTGAAATTGCCGTTTCCGACTCGCCGACAGGTCCTTTTAAAGGCTACCTCGGCAAATCACTGATAGGTACAATAATCAACGGTGCTCAGCCGATTGACGCTCATCTTTTCAAAGATGATGACGGCACGGTTTATCTTTATTACGGCGGTTGGAAACACTGCAACGTTTGCAAGATGAATGAAGAAATGACAGGCTTTGTTCCATTTGATGACGGCGAAACCTTTAAAGAAATCACGCCGCACGATTATGTTGAGGGTCCTTGCATGATGAAAAAGGACGGCAAATACTATTTTATGTATTCCTGCGGAAGCTGGGGCAAAGGAACATACCGTGTGGACTATTCAATTTCCGACAATCCTCTCGGCCCGTTTGAGAGCCTCGGAACAATTCTTTCCTCGCAGCCCGGAGTTGCCGAAGGACCCGGACACAACGGTTATTTTCTGCTTGACAACGGCGAAATGCTTATGGTTTACCACCGCCGCCGTGAGAATATCAAAGACCGTGACGCAAGATTTCTTTGCATTGATAAGGTTGAATTTGACGGCGATAAAATCATGCCGATAAAAATGACCTGAGGAGCAAATTTCATGGAACCGAGAAAGCTAATTGAAACGCTTGCCGTTGCCGAACGGCTCAAGGACGCAACAAGACATTGCTATACCTCGGGCGGACGCAGGGAAAGTGTTGCCGAGCATTCATGGCGAATGACTCTCATGGCTTATTTTGTCAGCGACGAGTTTCCCGATGCGGATTTTGAAAAGATATTTAAAATGTGTCTCATACATGACCTCGGCGAAGCGTTCACCGGCGACATTCCGACCTTTGAGAAGACAAAAGAAAATGAAAAGCAAGAAGAAATGCTTCTTTTTGATTGGGTAAAATCCTTACCCGAACCGTTCCGTACCGAGATGACAGCACTTTACAGTGAAATGGAAGAAAGAAAAACACTTGAGGCGAAAATATACAAAGCCATGGACAGCCTTGAGGCTCTTATTCAACACAACGAGAGCGACATCTCAACATGGCTTCCGCTTGAATACGACCTGCAAATGACATACGGAAACGACAAAACGGATTTCTCGGAATATATGAAAGCTTTGCGTGAACTTGTACGAAACGACAGCATCGAAAAAATCAGACGGAGTAAAAGCTATGAATGAGAAAAAGCAATGGCTTGATTGGGCGATTGAACTGCAAAGCCTTGTGAAGGCAGTTTGACATAAAATAAGTCCGCCTTTGATATTGCTTCGATGCACATAAAAGCGACAATCGGCAGGTACAATTTGACTGAAATTAAATACTTTAGGCTATATTCGGATTCACCGTATAAGGTGCAATATTGAATATAGCTTCTTTTTTTACAAAATATCTTAATTGTTCAAATTGTGACAAAATTATTATAATTATATGATGTAATATCACAATTAATTGTTGCAGTTTTTCCCGCTTTGTGGTATAATTTGTGCCATATATATAGTGAATATGCTCAGAGAGGTAAAAATAAATGAAAAAAGCAATAAATAATATTTTTAATGTTTGTTTTTTTATTGTCTCAATAATGATTTTTGAGGTAGCGTTTTCGCAAATGATTCTTCAATCATTTGTTGCGGGATTAATGATAATTCCGGTCGCTGCTCTATTTTTATACATTTGTATAAAGAAAACCGACCTTATTGAAAAAATTAATTACAAAGCTGCTTGGTGGATTCTCAGAATCATATCAATTGCTTTTATGATGAAATTAGCGTTTTCTCTTGAGGTCAATTTTACATGGGACTGGGGCGGACTTATCAACTCATCATATAACTATATTAAAACCGCTAAGGTTGACAAGCTTTACTATTATGCCCGATACCCCAACAATCAGTTTTGGCTGCTTTGCATGGTTTCTCTGTTCAAGCTCATTAAGCTGTTTGTCGGCAACGCTGATATTATTGTTTTCAAACGGGTATCAATGGCCGTATCTGTTGTAATTATTCAAATTGCCATTGAATTTATTTACCGTGCCGCCGGGGTTATTTTTTCAGCAAAGAAGGCTTTTTTTGCCGGTATTATCACTTTGTTTTGTGCTCCGCTTTACCTTTACTCCGGTTTTTTATATACCGACACTCCTTGTGTTTTAACTGCATCTATAATGCTGTTTTTATATTTTAAGATTCAGAAAAGCAAAAGCACTAAATCAAAAATCGTGTTTTATATTCTTCTCGGTATCACCGGAGCTTTTTCATACCTGATAAAATTAACGTCTGTCATTGTTTTTGTGGCGATTTTGATTGGCATGATCTTTAATAAAATATCATTTAAACAGTTTATGTGCTTTTTCTTAGTCAGCATTGTAACGTTAGGTGTAACCGTTAAAGCCGTAAGCACAGTAACCAAGCCGATTTACAAGGACAAGTTCGGTATCACAGAAGAGTTGGAAGCAAAAAATGAATTTCCTCCCACTCATTGGGTAATGATGGGTCTCGGCTACGGCGGATATTTGCAAGAGGACGTCAATTACACGGCAAGCTTTGACACATACCGTAAAAAGGAAGAAGCTAACATAAAAGAAATAAAAAAGCGAGTTAAGGATTACGGATTTTTCGGATTTTTAGACCATACCTTTTCTAAAAAAGTCATTCGCACCTTTGGCGACTGCACATTGGCCGGAAGCTTTTATGCTGGAAGAGAATCAGTCTATAACAAAGGCATTTTTACAAGACTTCTTACATGGCACGGTGACCTTTACCCGATAAGCTTAATCTACTTCTGGATTTATTATATTTTTATAACCCTCGGCATTCTCTTCTCGGCGATAGAAAGCTTCAAGAAGAAAAGAACAGAAGAAAATCAAACTCTTCTCGCCGGCAGAATTGCAATCTTCGGAATATTTAACTTCATGCTTATTTGGGAATGTAACAGCCGATATATATTGGTTTTCGTTCCTGTTTTAATCCTGCTTGCAACCGACGGACTTTCCTATTTTGTAAAAACATTTAATAATTATTTGAACCTTAAAAAGGAGCTTCGCTAATTGCGACCTCTTCCCGGCTTTTGACATTGCATAATCATAGCCGTCAATTATACGCCTTACAGCAGCGATAACGATATGCTCTCGGAGATCGTTGCCGTGCTTTGCAAGGCTAAACGTTTGATTATTCTTTCCGGCATCGGCGGTCTTTACGAAAGCGACCCGAAACGATTTATGACATCGTAAACGGTAAAAAATAAAATAAGAAAAGGCTATAAATCACATTTCAAGCAGTGATTTATAGCCTTATTATTTTCAGCTTATAAGATTATATCTCGGGGATAACAACCTCAACCTCTTTGCCAAGCTCTGCCGACTTAATGATATGGTCGATAATTGCCTGGTTGTAGAGAATCTGGCTTGACGGAATCGGAGCGGGATCGCCGTTAGCAATTGCATCAAGGAAGGAGCGGCACTTCTTATAGAAAAGTCCCTTGCCGCTGTTCTCAATAAGGGGAACGACCGTCTGAACCTGCTCGCCCGCAACGTCGTGATAAATCGTCATCGGACCGGACATCTCTCCGTTCCAACACTCTGTTGACGGAATTCTGAGCGCACCCTCCGTACCGAAGATAATTGTGTCACCCGGTGTGTCGGGATGCATAGCCCATGCAATACGGAAATCAAGAACGATGCCGCCGTCAAGACGTACAAATGCTGCTGCGAAATCCTCAACATTGAATCTTGCCGCATCAGTCGGGTTGTTGTACTTCGGGTTTGTTCCGAAGAAGTTTGATGTGTAACCTGTAACGGTAAGCGGCTTCGGATATCCGATAGCGTTAAGAACAACGTCGAGAGAATAGCAACCGATATCGCCCATTGCACCGATACCTGCGGTCTTCTTCTCAATAAATGTGCTGTTCGGAATACCGCGACGGCGTCCGCCGCCTGTCTGTATGTAGTAAATCTTGCCAAGCTCGCCCGACTGAACAATCTTCTTAACCATCTTCATGTTCTCGTCATTACGAGGTTGGAAACCGATTGAAAGAAGCTTTCCGCTTTCCTTCTCGGCCTTGCAGATTTCAACTGCTTCCTCTGTTGTAACGCACATCGGCTTTTCAAGAAGAACATTTACACCGTGCTTGAGTGAATAGATAGCACACTCGGCATGTGTCATGTTATAAGTACAAACGCTTACGGCGTCAAGCTCAGGCTCATTGTCGATAAGCTCCTCGTGATTCTTGTAGAAATGTACATTATCAAGGCGTCCGTCCTTGTTGTACCTTGCCGCAAACTTTTCAGCCTTGCCCGGGATGAGGTCGGCCATGGCAACGATGTCAACATCGTCCATGTCGAGATAGCTCTCAATGTGTGCCTCTGCGATCCAACCTGTACCGATAATGCCTACCTTGAATCTCCTGCCGGTTGAGACCTTTTCCTCCTCAACGGCCTGGGTAAATTGGTTCAATACTGCGTCAGACATATTAAATCTCCTTTATTTATTAATTTCTTTAATGTAATCAATGCTCATTTTTGCACACTCGAGCGGAGTCTTGTCGAGAGCGGGCTGATCCTGCTCAACAACAACCCATGATGTGCCTGCCTTTTTACAAGCTTCAAGAATCTCGGGGAAATTCTGAACACCGTAACCGCAGGGACGGAAGCCGAAAGCCTCTTCCTCCTCGGCATCCTGTGCACCGTCATCAATACCGATAAGCTGATAAAGCTTTGCCGGCTTGCCCTTGCCGCTCATGTGGAAATCCTTGAGGTGAACAACAGGTGCTCTGCCCGAATACTTTTCAACATACTTTGCCGGATCCTCACCGCCGACATTGACCCAACATGTATCAAGCTCGGTTTGAAGCTCATCGGGAGTAAGCGTCGAATAGAGAAGATCAAGTCCGTAAACATCTCCGACCTTCTTGAATTCAAAGTCATGGTTATGATAAAGAAATGTTACACCGTATTTTTTACCGATAGCGGCAAAACGCTTGATTCCCTCAACCGTATCGTCGAAAAGCTCTGCACCGGGGCGTCTTTCCTCAACGGCATACGGAATAGCGATATACTTACAGCCGATCTCGGCATAAGTTGCAATCGTCTTTTCCGGGTCTGCATCAAGCTCATCATACGGAACGTGAGCTGAAATCGGATCAACACCGACCTCGTCACAAATCCGCTTAACCTCTTCTGCCGAATGGTCAAAAAGTCCTGCGAACTCAACTCCGTCGTAGCCCATATCCTTAACCTTTTTTATTGTACCTGCAAAGTCCTCCGCCATAGCGTCACGAACGGAGTAAAGCTGCAAAGCAACAGGAAAACTCATAGTAAAACCTCCTAAACTGTGTTTTGTTTATTCTATCACATCGCAAAATTTATTACAATGTTTTTTGTTAAATTTATTTAAAAATATACAAAAGGCTGATAATAACCGCCCCGTAGAGTACACCGAGCATCATAAGCCACTTGTCCTTGAGAATAACGCTGATAGGATCGCCGTCGGAATCGCCCTCAACAGTCAGGCTGTATTTCATGCAAATAACGATAACAAGCGGAATCGTGAAAACAATTTTGTTGGAATAAATCGCAATCGTTCCCGAATTAACGCACCAGAGTGAGTAAAAAACAATACCCAAGCCGAGCGTCATATACATGTTCTTGTCAAGGAAATCCTTGTTATAATACTTAAGAACCTCTCTCGTGTTTTTCTCACTGTTAACAATTTCGCCCCGGCGTTTGCCAAGACCCATATAGAAAGAAAATGCCATAACCGTCAGATAAAGCCAGCTTGAAACAGGAATGTCTGTGATAACCGAGCCGTAGAGAATACGAATAAGGTAACCCGAAACAAGAATCAATATATCAAGAAGCACAACATTTTTCAGTCCGAAGCTGTAGCCGAGATTGAGTACAAGATACAGTGCAATCAGCAGCCAGCCGTAAAGACTTTTGCCGCAAACGAACCAATTTATCGCAACGGAAACAATAAACAAAACGCAGGCAAGCACAACTGCACTTTTCTTTTGAATTTTGCCCGAAGCAATAGGCCGTGTGCACTTTGTCGGGTGATGTCTGTCCTTTTCCGCATCGCAAATGTCGTTGATTATATAAACAACGGAGCTGATAAAACCGAACACAACAAAGCCGCCGATAACATGCAAAAGCTTATCCTTTTGGAGCAAGCTTCCGCCGAAAATTATGGGGAGAAAGAGCAGCAGATTTTTTATATAATGCTTCGGCCTTATGAGCCTGATATATTCTTTAAGCTTCATTTTTATGCTCCTTGTGCGTGGCAATCGCCTGAATAAGAATTGCCGCCGCCATAATAAGATACGGCAAAATCGGGAAATGATATCTCGGTCCGCCGACCAAAAGCATTGTTATTCCGATTGCACCCGCCACGGTGAAAATAAACGGCATGAGCTTCGCCGCTCTGCGCTTAACAATCAGAAACACAACACATGCAAAGGCAAGCAAGAGAGTTATCATATAAACACCCTGCGTCCAGATAACGATTATATCCGCAGCCGAAAGCTTCTCATCCGATTGTCCTGCCATTCTGCCGAGAAGTCCCCGGTAAAAAGCTCCTCCGTTTCCTGCCGTTGCGTCATTATAAAACGTGCCGAGCGCATAGCCCTCGGAATAAAGCGTAACAAGCATTTTTTTCGGCATGAGCTTGACGTATTCGCCGGGATTTTCCTTTATCCATTTCATAGCTTCGGATTTATAAAATGCGTCCTTTTCCTTGAAGGTCATTTCGCTTTTCTGTTTCTCGGAAAGATAGCCGGCTCCGCCTTCGCCGAAAGCATCAAACCTTGAAGTTCCGTCCGCACCGTCGGATGCGCCCATGATGAGATTGTATCCGCCTGTAGTTGCCTGATAGGCAAAATATCCGCACTTTGCATAGGCCGCTCCGCCGATAACGCCAACCATCATAGCCGCACCGAGCACAAGACAAAGGTATTGTTTCAGCTTTGCTCTCTGCGTTGCAATGAGCCAAATTCCTGCCATCAGAAAAACTATGCCGAGGGGTCTTGTCCAGTTGGCAAGAGCAAAAAGGACTCCCGAAACAAGACATGCATATGTTTTTCCGGTCATGAGCAAGGCGGTCGCTGCAAAGGCAAAAGCCATAAAGATAAGCTCTGTTCTCGCCTGTGCAACCTCACCCCAAAACGTACCTGTGGCACAGAAAATAACGGTAAACCAATATTGAATTTCCGTATCGCCGAAAATCCTTTTGATTATGTATATACATGAAACCAAAATTGCATAAACACAGAAAATATTGATAATTTTTATTGCCTCGATCGAGCCCGTGAGCCTTATCAAAAGAATCATCAGATTGATAAGTCCGTTGCCGAAAATATATGTGTCGTGAACATTGAGTGGTGACGGATACCAAACGCCGTTTTTAACAGCAAGAGTCGCAAGCTCAAAATATCGCTGAGAATCCGAAGCAAGAACTACCTTGTGAGTCAGCAAAACATAGACCTGTATTCCGAGCATTGCCGCCATTGCGATAATGCTCAGAATTTTTAAAACCGATTTATATTTCCTGCTGCCCGATGAAAAAATATCCAGCGGTTTGGCAGCTCCGACGTCAAATATCTGTCTGAAAAACATGCTCTCACCCAATATGTTATTTTTCCTCTTTCTTCTTATGGAAAAGAAGCTTGTCAACAGGGAAATAGATGAAGAACTGAACCGCAGAGCAAACCATAGTTGAGATGTTTGCCGCAAGCTGAGTCGCTATGCTGTGAGCGATAAGCCAACCCTGTATCGTCGGGGCGAGCCATGCCGAGAAGCAAATGAGCGCAACCGTGAAAACGATATAAATTGGCAGAGTAATTGCGATGTTGCTTGACGAGCCGAAAGTTTTTTCACGATTAACAAAGAACGCAACGATCTGTGCAAGGATATTTGCAATGTTGAATGCGAGGAAATAGCCGAAGCCCTTGCCCTCACCGACATAGTTGAACACAAACCATGTAAAATCCTGATTCATTATCGCTTTGATCTGGGGCAAAAGCATGATAAGATTAAGCGAAGCAAACTGGACAATACAAGCCAAAAGGCTTACAACGATGAATTTAACAAACTGCCAAAGAGTAACTATCCCCGAGCCTTTCTGCTCGGCGGATTTATCAATGTTTTTTAATCCCATAGAAAACGTCCTTTCAAAAATAATACCGCTGACAGCAAGCTCCGCCGTATGCGAACCTTTCCTGTCAGCGGTAAAATTAGTATACCATCTGTTGAGAATAATGTCAATAGTATAGCGTTATTTTACGGGTATCATAAGCATCATCTTTTCGCCGATTTCGTCCGATGTCAGCTCATTTTCACTCATAATATCCTCCACAGTCGTGTTATATTTCCTTGCAATGTCCCAAACCTTTTCCCCACCGCTGCAAAAACAGATAACCAGCGAGGAATGTCTCTTTTTCATCTCGGAATTTTCCAATGCCTTTAGACTGACAAGTGTGCGGCTTTCGCACGTTTCTTCAATATCGGCACTGATATTCATTTCTGCTTTGAACTCTGCCCGTCCGTCATTTGTCAATGTACAGGTGTAGCCCGTCAGGAAAAGGCTCGGTTCGCAGTGAAGATTGCCGCCCTTGGCGTCAACGGAGCGTGAATACTCAAATTCGGCTTCCCTTTCGCAGAAGGTCGGTGCGCCCTCACCGTCAATCAAGATAAACTTCAGCGGAATTTTCCCCGAAACCGTCATCTTATCGGAGTTAAAGCAGCATTTTGCCTCCGGCGCCTGAGCTATGGCGGCATAAATCCTTTGCGGATTCATTGAGGACAGATCAATGCTTTCACGGCAGATAATGCTGTCACTCAGATTTTGCAAAATCTGAGTAAATGACGCAGTTTTATATTTTGCATCTATCTCCTTTTGCGTCGAATATGCGTCGGTTATAATGCAAATATCCTCGGCCTTGTATGCCGTCACAACAGCGCATATATCACAAGCGAGATTAAGATATTTATATTCGCCGTCATTGTCTGTTTTCGGCTCGGCCTGAACCTGGTCAACATTGAATCCGACGCTGACCTTACAGCTATCGTCGATATTCTCAATATCTACAATTTCGCTGAACGGCAGGTTATAATTCACACAAACACTTTCGTTCTCACCGGTGGCCGAGCAATACATAACCTTGATAACGACTTCACCTTTGAGAAGAATTTTACCCTTGATTATTTTTGTTTCGGACAAAACGGGAGACGCACAGGAGTAAAAAATTTTACCAATCTCTCCGCCGTCGGCCTCTTCCGTCTGGGAAAGCTGAAATTTTTTCATCACAACGGCAACGGCGTTATCCGTGCCGATTTTCTTTTTCTTCAGCTGAATTCCGTCTCCCTCGGCATCTGTGATAACAGAATCTTTTTTGATACCGACAATTTTGAATCTGATGCTCACAACTCCGTGAATATCAATTCGCTTCTTGCTGACAGCACGGCAGTTTGCATATTCGGTCTTTGCCGATGTGCAAAGCACAGCCCCATCATAGTCCTGCGAAAGCTCGGTAAATTTTGAAAAAGGATAATCCTGCTCGTAGCAATAAATTCCGTTTTTCTCATCGGCATAAACTATACGTATTTTTGCATTGCCGTCAACGGTTGCTCTGTCTCCCGAAATTTTCGAATTTGTGATGCTGTTCGTTACGCTGCATCTGAGAATTCTCATTATATCGGGACAATAATCCGGCAAAGAAATATCACAATCAATGCCCTGCTCGGCAAAATTATCGTAAAGTACTTCTGTTGTGCCAATATCGGTTCTCGTCAGTTCTATGCTCATATAATCAACCTCTCTTTTTTATTTCACTTGATTATATGTAAGAGCATAAACAAATATGATTTTTATTCGAGAATCAGTTTCCAACCTTTTTCGGCAAGCCTATTTTCAATCTTCTTTTTTTCATCGTCAGTCGGATAGTTATTTTCATAAGCATATCTTGATAAGGTAACAGTTTTGCCCTGCGATATGGCAAGTCCGTCAAAAAAGCTCTCCATGCTTTCCTTTGAAAGTGACTTACAGGAAGAAAGAGAAATACCTATTTTGATTGTTTCTTTTTCAAAGCGTACACTTTTGAGACTTGTGCAATTTGCAAATGTATTGGAAACCCAATTTGCCGCGCCCAAATTCAACGTCGCATCTATTTCTTTTAGTGAAATACAGCCGTAAAAGGTTTCCGTCCAGTCTTGAATCCTCTCACAATTTCCGAACGTAATTTTTTCAAGAGAAGTATCGTTATAAAAAGACTGCTTTGCACTGTCACAGCTTGACAGGTTGCCGAGGATTACTTCCCGAAGTGCGAGTGAATTTGAAAAACCGTTTATCATCGTTGTTATCTTATCCGTGTTTCTGAGTTCAATTCTTTTCAAACACTTTTTCTGGGTAAACATCTGTGAAAGCGTCGTTGCCGAACTTAAATCAAGACCCAGCTCGGTAACATTGCCGTCGAAGTTACCCGCCGCCAAGTATCCCATATTTTTTGTGTTGAAAAACGGAAGCTTATATTCCTTTGTTCCGCCCGTCCACGGCGCATAATTGCTTCTCGTTTTGTCTGCCATCGCCGCATCGACAAGATCCCAGTTATCCGCCTTGATTTGGGCTGCGGCAAGGGTTTTGTTTATGTCTGCAATCTCCCCGTTAAGGGAGTGAACCTCCTCGGCGTGATCCTGTTTAAGCTTTGCGATTTCCTCTTCCTTAGCTTTTTCAACGTTCTTTGTGTTCTCATTTGCCTCATTGATTTTTGTACCCATTTCAACAATTTTCTTTTCGTAAGAATACTTCAATGAGTCAATTTCATCCTCGTATTTTTTGTAGGCTTCGGCAACGCTGTCCTGCTTAAATCTGTCAAAAAGAGTTTCGGTCGGTGAAAATGTCTTGCAATCGTCAGGTAACAGAGATGAAACAACCTTGACATCGACTTTTCCCGCGGTGAGCACCATCGAGCCGTCATAGCCGATAACGGAAAGTTCAAAGTCATGATCAACGGTCAGCACCTCCCACGGGACGGTCGCAGACGAGCTTTTTATCTCGATAATATAGTATTTATTTTGCGCCGTTCTGAAAATTGCCGCCTTGGCGTCAAAAATTCTCCAGCTTGCATCAAAGCGGAAGCGAAGTGAAATTGTTTCGTTCGCATTTGCGGCAATAGCAATCTTCTCTGCGCCAAAGATTTGCTGCTTTTCAATTCTTAAATCATAATTAACCATTTCATATCTCCTCTGTCTCCCCATAGCATCACTATCATTATAGCGAACATTTGTTCGATTTGTCAATAGTAAATTTGCACTTTACAATACAAACTTGATAATGTATAATATTTTCGGAAATTTTCATTGAAAAGAAGGTTTAAATATGGAAATGGTTAAATTATCCCCCTTTGTTGCCGACAACATTTGGGGCGGAACAAGACTTATCACAGAATACGGTATCAAAACCGATAAAGACCCTGCCGCCGAAGCATGGGTACTCTCCTGTCACCCGGCCGGGCCGTCAACGGTTCTCAATGGCAAATTTGAGGGCAAAACCTTGCAGGAGGTCTACCTCGCCGACAAGAGCATATGCGGAACAAAGGGAGAAAAATATGAGTTTTTCCCGCTACTTATAAAGTTCATTGATGCCAAAAGAGACCTCTCAATTCAGGTTCACCCCGATGACGAGTACGCAATGAGGGTTGAGGGTGAATTCGGCAAAACGGAGGCATGGTATATTCTCGACTGCGAACCCGATGCGGAGCTCATTCTCGGATTCAATCGCAACGTTACGGTTGAGGAATTCAAAAAAGCCGCTCAGAGCGATGCAATGATGGATATTTGCAACCGAGTCAAGGTCAAAAAGGGCGATGTTTTCTTCATTGAATCGGGCACAATGCACGCAATATGCAAAGGTATACTTCTTGCCGAGGTTCAGCAGAATTCCAACACAACCTACAGAATATATGATTACGGCCGTCTCGGAAAGGACGGAAAGCCCCGTGAGCTTCATGTTGACAAGGCTGCAGATGTTACAAAACTCTGCCCCCCGTCAATTCCCGACTCCTCGAAACGAGAGATTGAAAAGTTTGATAACGCAACCAGAAGCAAGCTCACATCATGCGACCTTTTCACAATGTACGAATTGAGTGTAAACGGTGAATATTCTTCCGTCTGCGACGAGCAGTCATTTGTTTCCCTGCTCTGTCTTGAGGGCAACGCCGAGCTTGAATGTGCCGATGAAAAACTCACAATGAAAAAAGGCGAAAGCATTTTCATCCCGGCAAACAAGGGCAAATTCACAATCAACGGAAATGTAAAAATCCTTGAAACAAGATTATAATTCTAAAGCTATGCAGAAAAAAGAGGTTCCAATTTGGAGCCTCTTTTTTGTTGTTTTGTTGTATTTTATTTCTTTACCGTCTCTTTAAGCTTCGGCGTAATGCCGCACTTAAGCGCTTTCGGTAGCTGTGCTTCGGATTCCTCTCTTGTGATTTCGCCTGCGTTGTATCTCGCCATAACCTGAACGTCCTTGTCTCTGAGCTTATAGAAAAGATAGATGAATGACGTTATTGCAAGTCCGATACTCGGAACAAGTATATATGTTACCCAAAGGCCGTTGAGTGCCGTTGCACTCTGAACAATGTGCAGTCTTTCAATATCGGCAAAGCTTTCGGCTTCAATCTTAGTCCAGTCAAAGAGTGTCAGAATTGCAAGACCAAGCGACGATGCGATTGCAGCGGCAATTTTAGTCGTGAATGTTTGAATTGAAAATGTGATTCCCTTTGCGTCAACGCCCGTTTTGTACTGACCGTATTCCGCACAGTCGGGAGTAAACATAAATCCAAGCGTACCCGTTACGCTGGTGAAAATTCCTCTGATAACCGTCAGCACAACGAAAAGCATTTTATTCTGCCAGCCGATGAAATACATTGCCAGTCCGAGAACCGACGCAACGGTATTGCAGATAAAAAACAGCTTAAATTTGTCGAATTTCTTAGAAATAACGGGAATAAGCAAAGCCGCTATGACGGACGGAACAACGCCGAGAATTCCGAGAATAATATTAAAGTTCGCACTGCCGAAAAGATAATACGAAACGAACAGCGCAAGTGCATTGTTTGTCATAAGACCGTTGGCAAAAAGGTAGCCGAGGTAATAAATAAGCAAATATTTATTATGCACAAGATATGTCAGCATTCTCTTTATTGAAAAGGCTTCCTCCTCAAGCTCGCCGTGGTAGTTTCTCTCCTTGCCGGCAAAGCAAAGCGGAATCATGAACAGAAGTCCGATAACCGAAAGAAGAATAACCGTCGGGCTGAAGCTCATTCCGACCTTTTCGCTGACAAGCAAGGTGCAAAGCAAGCCGGATATACCCATACCGGCGCTGCTGAACAGGCGGCCTATCGACATAAGCGTGTTACGCTCGTTAACGTTATCGGTCATCGTTGTTACCATGCTGTAAATCGGAACGTCGCAGACCGTGTAGCTTGAATCCCAAAGCAGATAGGCAATCATAAACCATATCAGCTTGCCTGTCTGAGCCATACCGCTCGGGATTATAAACAAAAGAACCGTCGTAATCGGCACCAGTCCGACGGAAATACGAATCCACGGCATACATTTTTGCTTGTTTTTGAATTTTATTTTATCAAATATTATACCGAACATCGGGTCGTTAACAGCGTCCCAAATCTTAACAATCAATGTAACAATCGCAATTTTGCCAAGGTCGATTCCATTCATCATCAAATATGTTGCCATGAACGTCGTCACAACATTATAGAAAATATTCTGTCCGACAAAGTATGTCCAGTAGCTTACACGCTCGCCGAGCTTTGTCGTATAATCCGCAGGTGCCAAAATTTCCTTAATCTTCATATCGTACCCCCTCTTTTCATCTAATTTGATTATACATTTTTTTCATTTTGCCGTCAAATAAAAAATCCCGGGTTGTTTTTGTTTGAATTGCCGAAACTATGTAAAAAAATACATCGGCAGATTGCTCCGCCGATGCCTTGTGTTCAATTTAATCAGAAGCCTCTTACAGCTCTTACAACCTTTTCGCAGTCCTTTGCATCCATAATCTTAGGAACAGGATAGAGCGGATTACCCTCTTTGAGTGCACGCTCAACTATTGTCGGAATATCCTCGTCCTTAATAAAATCGAAGTGCTCGGGAATATTCATATTCTTGTTCATTTCCTTGATAGCGTCAATGAAGTTCATAGCCTTGTCCGCCTGGGAATATCCGCCGACGCCTACGATTTCTGCAAGCTTTGCGAGCTTTTCATAAGCAGTGTCACCGTAATACTCAAGAACATGAGGAAGAATAACAGCATTTGCAAGACCGTGGGGTGTTCCGTAGATACCGCCGAGGTTATGAGCGATTGCATGAACGTAGCCTACATAAGCTCTTGTGAATGCCATTCCTGCATAGAACGACGCAACGAGCATATTTTCACGAGCTTGAAGATTCTTGCCGTCATTGTATGCTGTTTCGAGGTTTTCAAAGATAAGCTTTGTTGCCCTCTCGGCATAGTCATCGGTTGATTTAACTCCGCTGAGACCGATATAAGCTTCAACGGCATGAGTGAGAGCGTCCATACCTGTTGTTGAAGTGATCTTCTGCGGAAGTCCTGTCGTAAGCTCGGGATCAAGAACCGCATACTTCGGGCGAAGCTTCGGGTCGTTGATAGCATACTTCTCATGAGTCTGCATATTTGTAACAACAGCGGCAAGGGTTGTCTCCGAGCCTGTACCTGCGGTTGTCGGAACAGCAAAGAACGGCGGAAGCTTATGTCTGATCTTCAGCTCGCCTCTCATCTGAGAAACGCTTTGGTTCGGGTTCATAACTCTTGCACCTGCGGCCTTTGCACAATCCATCGGAGAACCGCCGCCGAATGCGATAATACCCTCACAGCCGTTCTTGAGGTAAAGCCTGCGGGCTTCCTCAATATTTTCAATAGACGGGTTCGGCTGAACTCCGTCATAAACCGTGTACTTGATTCCCTGAGCGTCAAGCTGCTCAAAAAGACCTGCAAGCAGGTTGAGACCCATAAGGCCCTTATCCGTAACAACAAGAACGCTTGAAACGCCCTTTGACTTTACGAGTGCCGGAAGCTCCTTGACGGCACCGGGACCCTTGAGAAGCTCAGGCTCCGACCAGTCGAAAAAGCACTCGGCAACCATAAAGGTTTTCTGATATGCTCTGTAAAAAGCTTTTTTTGCCATATCTGCCATGAAAAAGACCTCTTTTCGTTTTTAATAAATATATTTTACCAAATATAACCTTGCTTTTACAAGGGGTTAGAGAAATATTTTTAAAAATTATTTGATTTTTCAACCGCTTTTTCCCATTCATTCGCAATGAGCATGTGACCTGCGATTGACGGATGAGTTCCGTCCCACATAAAATATTCGGTTTTTGACCTTGCAATTTTCTCTGAAAATTTATCATAAAGCGGAACAAAAACATCTGCGGAGCTTTCGGCAACACGCTTTGCCGCCGCTCTTGTGAGCTGAATTGCAGCGGATTTATAATCCATGGCTTCCTGCGTTTCGTCTCTGTCAGGTCTGCCATAATCAACTTCGCACTCAATATGCGGCGTGTAGCGATAGGATAAATCGTCCTTTGAAAGAGGGAAATAAAACGGTTCGCAAACAATTATTTTTGTATGCGGCAGAGCGTATCTCGTCATCTCAATCATTTTTACAAGATTCTTTTCGTAAGTATCCTCAACCTCTTTGAGCGATAATCCGTTTAAAAAACCGAAAAGTCCGTCGTTTGTTCCCACAAGTATACTCAGCACAGTCGGGGCATTGTCGATAACGTCCTCCTGCCATGTTTCAAGCAGATTCGCCGTTGTCGCTCCCGAATAACCTTTGTTGATAAATTTCGGCCTGCGCTCGTAATTTTCATATGCCGCCTTCGCCGCAAGGATGAACTGATATCCGTGGCCCATGATGTGGTTGCAGTCCATTTTTCGTCCTCGGTTGCCGTCGGTTATCGAATCACCTGAAAAAAGAACAATGTCGTTGCTGTTAAGATACATTATTTTTTCAACCTCGTTTCAAAGCAGAGCCAGCCGCAGCTTTCGTGCCTGCCGACGACCTCAAAGCCGTACTTTTCAAAGGCATCAAGAACGTCCTGCTCCCTCGTGTCAATAATTCCGGATGTTATATAAATTCCGTCGTCCTTCAGGAACCTGCCGACGTCCTTTGTAAACATCACAATGATATCGGCAACAATATTTGCGACAACAACATCGTATTTGCCGCTGACCTTATCGGTCAGGTTGCCCTGAAATACAGTATATTTCGGCTCTGTGAAGCCATTCATTTCGCCGTTTTCCCTTGCCGTCTTAACCGCAAGCTCGTCGATATCAACGCCCGTTGCACTCTTTGCGCCGAGCAAGAGTCCGGCAATGCCGAGGATTCCGCTTCCGCAGCCGATATCGAGCAATTCTGTATTGGGTGTTATGTGATTTTCAAGCGTTTCAAGGCAAAGGCGTGTTGTGTCGTGTCCGCCGCTGCCGAAGGCAAGTCCGGGTTCAATATCAAGCACCGTTCTGCCCTGCGGATCATAATCATTATCCCAAACCGGGCGAATCAACAGCTTTTGACCGACAGGCATCGGCTTGAAATATTCCTTCCAATTATTCTCCCAATCCTGATTGCGGCACACGCTGAGGTCTATCTCATGCTTAATGCCCTCCGCATTGTAACGCTCGGAAAGAAAAGCAACGGCTTCGGCCGGGCTTTCCTCGGGAGAGATATAAATATGAATCGTCGCCTTGTTTCTGTCCTTTTTGAGCAAATCCTCGTCAATCAGGTCGATATGAGCAATCTCCCATGCCGCCTGTTCAAGGTCGCTGTAATCCTCAATATAAATTCCGTAGGGAACGACCATCTGAGCAATGTTGCCTGCCGTTTCCACGTCCTTTGAGTCAATGTGAATTTTTACCTCTGTCCAGTCCATAAAATCTCCTTATTTGATCCAGCCGATACCGTTTTTGATAAGCTCGGGGATATTGATTATCGCCTTAAAAAGCACCTTTGTAATCGTTTTAACTGCCGTCATAATGTAGTCGCTGAGGTTAAAGGTCTCGGTATTTTTGCTTTCAATCGGCTTTATCTCATCCGGATTTACGGTGTAAGCAAGCTTTGTTCTGATCGCCGCATGGTCGGAAAGATGTCCGTTCCATGAAATCCCGTCGCAGTCGAAGCTGTCATAAACCGCTTCAAGCAATTCAAAAGAAACACCTGCACCGTCACGATAATAAACATGGTCGAGTGTATCCCATGTTCTCTGGTAGTCACATCCGTAACGCTCCCACATCTCGGAATAGGTAATATCATAGTTTCCGTCAACATTATATTCGATCCAAGCATCCTTAAAGCCCTTGCTGACAAAGTTGTCGATAAGCTTTTGACAAAGATCGATTTTATATGTTCCGTTCTGATATCCGGCACGGAAAACAGTGTAGTTTGTATTAAAATCGCCCGTCAAAATGACAGCCCTGTCCGTACCCGAATGTTCCTCAACAAGCTCGATAAGCTGGTCAAATTGATCGGCCTTTGCGAGCATGGACTTTTCATCCTCCCATGCGTCGGCATGAATATTGTAAACATCAATAAAAACTCCGTCGGCTATCTCAACCGTACAATAGAGTATGCCCTTCGGAGTAAGCTCGTCCGAGCCGCAGTCGTACACGCCGTATGCCGTTCTCCACGGAACTCTGCCGACGTTATAAACAGGATATTTTGAGAAGAAATTCAGTCCGTCTCCAACGGCAACTCCGCCACTCGTCAACGTTGCATATTTCATATCAAGATTCTTTTCAAGAATCGGGTGGAGATTAAAATCCTCCTGTACACTGAGAATATCACAGTCGGATGCATTGATTTGCTTTGCTATAAGCCCGGTCGCCTTGATCGGGTCACGCTTGGTTGAGGAAAGTGCCGCAGGAATAGGAAGTCCGTCAACATTGAACGAAACAAGGTTCAGCGTACCATTTATCGTGTTGTCATTCTCTGCAAAGGCGAGCGACGTGCAGCCGACAAAAAGAACAACTGCCAATAAAATGCTGATTATTTTTTTCATGCTTACTCCTCCGTTCAAAGCAAGTCCGCTTTCGGCTTGCTTTCTTTAAGACCGTGATTATAAAGCTTTCTGTTTTCAAGTGCCCACTGTCTCGGTGTAAAATCGCCCGACTCAACCTCGGAAACCGCCTGCAAAATCTCATATATTCTTGCGTCAAGCAAGTCAAGCTGCGATAGAATCTCCGCTTCAAGGAACATCGGCCTGACAGCCGCTCCAAACTCAGGCTCACCGTGGTGAGAAATCACCATATGCTCAACGAGCGTCAGCAGTTCTCTGTCCGTTCCGAGCTCTTCTCCGATTTTTTCAATATTCATTGCACCCTTAACGAGGTGGCCGATAAGTGTTCCCTCTACCGTGTAGCCGGAGGCAATTCCCGTTTCCGAGACCTCAAATTCACCGATTTTTGCAACGTCATGCAGGATAACGCCCGAGAAAAGCAAATCCTTTTCTACCGAGGGATAAATCTCGGCTATACTCTGCGCCATTCTGAGGATTGAAAGTGTATGATAGAGAAGTCCGCCTCGGATTGCATGGTGGAGCTTGAACGCCGCCGGCCAATAGAGCATTGCCGTCTTGTTCTGCTCAAGCACCGCCATAACGAGTGTTTTGAGCTGTGCATTTTCAAAATCATTGACAACATCAACGATCGCCGAATACATTGCCTCTCCGTTATATTCCGCACTCGGAACATAATCCTCAATGCGAACGCCGTCGTTTTCGTTTGCAAGACGAACCCTGTCAAGACGCATCTGCGGCGCATCGTTAAACATTGAGATTGAGCCTCGAACCTTCAGCAGTGAATTCTGCTTTATAAATCCGAAAATCTCTTCTTTATAGTCCCAAAGCTTTGCTCCGATTTCTCCCGAGCTGTCCGTCAGGATAAGGTCAAGATACGGAATGCCCTTAGCCGTCTTTTTTTCTTCAAGATTTTTTACCAGACAAAAGCCTTCTACTGTGCCGTTGTCGTTTATTTCTACAAAATTCATATGAACCTCCCCAATGAGATAAATATATATTAATTGTATCACATATAAAGGGAAAAAGAAAGAATTTCCTTGCAAAAGATGTCGCCGTATGTTAAAATTTTTTTATTAGGGCAACTATCGTTGAATTTTCTCAACGTTTTGCCGAGAGAGGGTGTTTTAATGGGCAAAAACTATCATTTTTTTGCAATGCTTTCAAGAATGAAATACATCAATCGCTGGGCATTGATGAGAAACACATATATGGAGAACATCAGCGAACATTCGCTTGAGGTCGCAACCGTGGCTCACTCGCTTGCCGTTATTCACAACAAACGCTTCGGCGGCAATGTCAACGCAGAGCGTGCGGCGGTTCTCGGCGTTTTCCATGATGCGCCGGAGATTATCACGGGCGATATGCCGACTCCCGTAAAGTATTACAGCAAGCAGATTCGTGAAGCTTACAACTGCGTTGAGGACGATGCGTGCAAGGCACTTTTGGAGATGATTCCCGAGGATATCCGTGAGGAATACAAGCCGTTCTTTATCAAGCAGGAGGCCGACCGTCAGCTTTGGAAATTTGTCAAAGCGGCAGATAAAATCTGCGCCTACACAAAATGCATCGAGGAATCAAAGGCGGGTAATCACGACTTCGACAAGGCGGCAAAGACAAACCTCAAGGGTCTTGAGGAGCTGGATATGCCCGAAGTCAAGTGCTTTATGGAGGATTTTCTCCCGAGCTACAGCTTAACACTCGACGAAATGAACTAAGCTAATTATTATAAGCTAATTATTATTTGAGAGAGGTATCAATATGGGTAAGTACACAAAAGAAGACATTCTCAGAATGGCAAGAGAGCAAAACGTCAGATTCGTGCGACTCCAGTTCACGGATATTCTGGGCTGCATGAAGAACGTTGCAATCACCGTCAATCAACTTGAAAAAGCTCTTGACAACGACTGCATGACCGACGGCTCCTCCATTGAAGGCTTTGTTCGTATCGAAGAGTCGGATATGTATCTCTATCCCGATTACGATTCATTTGTTGTTCTTCCGTGGAATCATCTTTCCGACGGCAAAACAGCTCGTCTTATCTGTGACGTTTACTGTTCGGACAGAACGCCTTTCATCGGCGACCCGAGAAATGTGCTCAAGCGTGCAATCAAGAAAGCCGATGACATGGGATATAAATTTAACGTCGGTCCCGAGCTTGAATTCTTCCTTTTTCACACGGATGACGAAGGCAGACCAACAACCAAGACTCACGACAAAGCTGGCTATTTTGACCTTGATAACGTTGACCTCGGCGGAGACTGCCGCC
>ERZ779941.57-NODE-57-length-64075-cov-4.642018_pt1 | contig 64075 bp, 53 predicted proteins | sample MGYA00511952_ERZ779941 | MGnify/ENA primary metagenome ERZ779941 (study PRJEB29588, sample SAMEA2142846) | human gut metagenome | biome: human gut; feature: human-associated habitat; material: faeces | place: Denmark | collected 2008/2010 ...
CAAATTTCTACAGTTATCTCGTCTGTATACTTGATTTAGTACGATATGAATCGAATTTTAGTCTTGTCATCAACAAATACATGACTTCTCCAGATATGCAAAAGGTTATTCCAAGTGGTAAACAAAAATCATGAACTTTTTGACTCCTATCGCCATACATCCCTTTTTCTGAAGTTATCATCAGAACAAACCAAATAAACATTAATACTCCAGTTACAACAATAGATGCTTTTATTAAAAATACCTTAGTTTCATCACTCATGTGATTCTTAGTTTTATCGTTCATACAATTCTCCTTTTTATAAATATTTTATAATTAAATTACATATTTTTAAATGGTATATTAATGCCAAATAATTTTTTTATAAGTTTTTTTGTTATTTTGACAGCCTCTCTCACAAATTTTTTCCCTAATTCTTCTTCTGATGCAGTAGGTTTTTTAGTTGATTCTGATTCCGTTATACTTTTAATATTGTTTTTTGCTGTATCTACAACATAATTACCATTTACTGCTTCAGACAAAACACTATCCTGTATCATATTAGTTCTCAACTTCTTAATATAACTTCCAGTAAAACTTGTTTTAAATTTTTTAGGTCTATACCATCCTTTATTGATAGTATAAATATTTTTATAAGTTTTTCCTAGCAAGTAATCTCCAGTTCCGTCCACAAGTGTATCTTTTATTGTAGTCTCCCATGATATACCATCACCATCAACTGCTTGATTAACCACTGATTCAGCAAGTGCGCCAGCATAAGAAGTGGTTAACGAACTTGACAATCCAAGTGGAGTTGTCATTAATAATCCAGTAACTGCACCTCCAGCAATTGCGCCTTTTACACCATTATCCCATTTCTCGCCACTCACAACATTACTAACAACTTTAGTAGCAAAACCAATAATCCCACCTGCCAAAGCTCCTGCCACTTGAAACCAAAGACAACCATCGATTTCTATTCTACTTACAGGATTATTTCCAGCATAACAATACATATTATTTTTAGTAAAGCCTTTATCTGTTGTTAATAACTCATCAATATTAATAAATCTTCCCCATTTAGGATTATAATATCTAGTATTCAAATAATATAATCCAGATTCATTATCATAATAATAACTTCTATACCTAAATGGATTTATATATGCTATATGAGTTTGATTAGTTATATCATTATTGTTATTATCTTTTATTGATAAAATATTTCCCCAACTATCATATTCATAATTAACTATTATTTCATTATCACTATTTCTAATACTTATAATATCATTTTGTAAGTTTTTATTATAATAATATGTTTGATTATTATATATAAATCCTATTACATTATCTACTTCATATATAAAGTATAACACATTATTTCCATTTTGTCTAAATATTATTTTATTGCCTTCTAATTTATATTTATAAACATCATTATTAATTTGTTTTTCTACTCTTATTCCATCTTTATTATATTTATATGAAACATTTAAATCATCTTTTGATAGATTTACTAATTCTCTTCCACTTGACCAAGTTAAATTTGTATTTCCTATAGTTAATGGATTTCCTATCGCATCATAAGTTATTATTTCGTTATTAAATTTTGTCAATTGGTCTTGCCAATTATCATTTTCATAAGAATAAACAGAAGTATCTATTAATATATCATTTTGGTATGTTTTTTTATTTAAAATATTACCAAAACAATCATATTGATATGTTTTCTTTTGATTACCTTTGATTTCTTCTATTAATTGACTATATTGGTCATATTTATAAGTATTTATTAAATTATTATTTTTATATACTTTTGTTATATTTCCTAATTTGTCATACTCGTAATTATAGGTATGATTATTATTTATTATTTTTTTAATAACTGTTGAGGTTCTATTTCCTTTGTTTAAATATTCATAATTAGTTACATAATTATTAATAGTTTTATTTTTCAATCTATTTAATTCATCATAAGCATAATTTATTATTACGTTATCATGAATTATTTTCTCTAAATTATTTTCAAGGTTGTATTCATAGTTATATGTATAATTATTTTGTTTTTTAGTTTTTAATAAGTTATTTTCAGTGTATTGATAATTAATTCTAAAATCATTTTGAATATAATCAGTTAATCTTTGTGATAGGTCATAAGAATAATTATATATAATATTATTACTTTCTATTTTCTTTAAATTATTAAAATTATCATAATAAATGTTATATTGATTATTTCCTTTAATTATTTTACTAATTCTATTAAAGTTATCATATTCATAATTTATTTTTGAACCATTTCCATATATACTTTCATACAAGTTACCATTATTTTCTTCATAATTATGAGTAATTAAGTTGTTATTATTAATATTAATTGTTTTAACATTCAAAAATTCATCATAAGTTATAGAATATTCTTTATTTGCTTGAGTTATTTTAGATATTAAATCACAAAAATATGTATAATTTATTTCCATATCTTGTTTTTGGATTTTAATTAATTGTTCTTTATTATTATAAGTATAATTAGTAACATTACCTAAACTATCAGTAATACTAGTTATTAAACCTTTATAATTGGTTTGATATTGTGTTTTATTTAATAAAGTATCAGTTGTAGAAGTTAAATATTTTCCATCATTTGTATATGTAGCGTCGTTTTCGATAAAGAAAGAATCTATTTTTTCAAAATAAATCTGTTGATTATCAAAATCTTCTATTTCACTTAAAATAAATTCATTATTATAGGTTAGGTATTTATTATTACTTTTAAGAATTATACTTTTATTATCTTGATTAATAAATTCATATTGTAAGTTAGCTAAATTTTCTAAATTATTTGTACAATAATCATCATAAAACAATGGTTTTAAAGTTATTTTTTCACCTATTGTAACTGTGAATTTTTCATGACTACAATCGTTTTCTTCTAAAATTAATTTTTTATTAACAGGGTTTATTTTTAAATATTTGTTTGTTCCTTTCAATCTTAAATAATATACACCATTAGTAGGTTCACTTACTATTTTATTTGATATAACTGTTTTAATTGGATTTCCAAATTCATCGTATTTAATTTCATTAGTAATACCATTTTTAGAAATGCCTGACAATATTCTTGATTTAATGTTTTTATCATATTCATAACTTAAATCATTTCCTTTTGGTTCAGTCATTTTAATCAGTTGATTATTATTATCATATTTAAAAGTTGTTTCATTGTTATTCTCATCAAAATATGATATTAAATTACCATTTGAATTATATTTATACAAATTAGTGTTTGATGATTTAACTAAGGTAAAATCTGTAATACAGATTTCATTGACATTTTCCATATCTATCATGCTTATATCTATTTCTTGATATGGATATTCTGCTACTATATATCTTGAATAAAATTGCCATTCTTTATCATTTTTATTAAGTGGTATTCCAAATATTAAACCACTTGGAGTATTTGCATCAGTTGGTATTAGTTGGGTATATATTTGTGTAGATTTATAATCTATACCATAATTTAATCCAGAATTTTTATACCAAAACGATAGAAAATATGTATCACCTATTTCTCCGTTAGTTATTATTTTTTTAGAAAAACTAGGAGCAGAAGTTAATCCCATATTCCTTTTAAAATATCTTTTTCCGTTAGAAGTTACAATTTCATCATTATCACATAAAGTAACATTAATGTTATAATCTACTTCCTCAGTTCCATATGTAAATCCTGATAAACCATATCTAAAATTAGCATTATCAATTAAGTTATATGAATTAGCTACTTTTCCTTTTTCTAATTGAATATCATCAATATATAAACAAGCATTACTTTCAATTTCAATAGCGACTATACCCGCTTCACAATAATTAGTTATTTCACTTCTTATAAATTCACTACTATTATTAATAGTTATTTGTTTATTATTTAATTTAACTATGAATGGACTATTAGAAATAGAATATAAACTAAATGTATAATAATTACTTTCATTAACATTTTGATTTAATATAGCATTTCCTTCTATTTTTAAACTTCTTAAACCAGTTCTTTTGTATTCATTTGTAAAAGATATATTTCCACTAAACAATAAATTGTCTTTTTCAAAACTTGAATTATATATATAATTATCAATAAATTTCATCATATCTTCTTCAAATATTAATTTATTCTTAGTTTGATTTGAATTTCCATAATAACAATTTTTACCATATGATTCATTATTATCTACAATTGTTTTTGTTTCTGTATTTCCGACACTATTAAATGTATTAGTTTGGATTGTTCCTTTTTCATCTGTTATTATTGTTGCCTCAAAATCGTAATCAAAAGTTAGAGTTTTACCTAATGTGTTTTCTCTACCTTTTTCTTTTATTTTTTTTATTCGATAAGGATTAACATTATAATATTCAAGTTCTATTTTTTTCCCACTTAAAGTAGTAATCGTATTAATTAAATTATTAGTATAATTAATATTTATTTCACCAATATTATCAATTATTTTTGTTAAATTATTATTGTTAAGAATGATATTGGTAGTTTTAGAAGGACTTGTAATAGTTATGTTTTCTTCATAATCTATATTTATTTCTTCGTTGTCACTATCTTTAATTTTAATTATTTTATTATCTTGATAAATAATATTAATTTCATTATTTTCAAAGGCAACTATCTTTGTTAAACGATATTCATCACTATTTTTTTCAAAATACATTTGATTACTATCTTTATCTTTTATTATACAATTATCATTGTTAACAATTAATTTAAGTGATAGACCATCTTCATCGAAATAGCCTTTTGAAATACTTTCTTCTATTTTTTCGTTAAAATAATGAATTGTTCCATCTTCATCAGTATATTCATAAACAATTTCATCTTCAATAGTTAATTTTTTAATAGTTTGATTAAAATTTAATCTATTACCAATACCAAAGCCATAATCTTTATTCAAAATAACATCGTTAGTATTATAATAAAGATTAAGACTAGCTGGAAGTTTACTGTTTAAAGTATTGCCTAAACTAAATGTAGTTGTTATGTTTCCGTTATAGTTATTAGCATAAAGTGCTCCATTTTCTAATTCTATTCGTTGATATGTCATATAACTTTCCAATCCATTTTGATTACGGTAAGTTATTGCTATAACTGGTTTTAGTTCACTACTAATTGCATTATCATTTGAAAAATATGAAATATTAAAGTTATTACCATAAACTTTTAACATAACACCATAGTTTTCTAATCCAGAATACCATTTTTTAACTAGATTAGTAATATTTAAATCTGTTGTTATCAATTCATCACTAGGGTAATACAGTTTATAATAAGTACAATAATCTTCTATTTTTTCATCATATTTATCATTCATATTATTCCAAGTAGCTGTGTTTGGGTTCCATGGTGTGTTTATTCTATGCATACTTATCTTTGCTTTATCTTCACATTCATAATCTTCAACTACTAGTGATAATTTAGCATCAATTACATTACTACCTGTTCCTATTACGGGCAAATTAAACTTTATAAGTGTTCTTTCTTCGTTTTGGTTTTTTGATACTTTTAAATTTTCGCTTGTATTAAAACATTCTGATGGACTATTACTTTTTATATAAGTATCTAATAAGTTTGTTTCATCTACTACTATAGTAGGGTCAATTATAACTGGAAATGTTGCTTTTTCTAACCAATTTATATCTAAATTTAATATTATTTTATAACCATTTTTTATTTTAATAAAATTATAATAAATATTATTGTTATAGTTATTATTATTATCTATCATAAATGGTTTTTCAATTTTAAAAACTTTTTCCTTATTAAACAATATTAATTCTTCATTTTCTTTTTTTAGTTTTAAATCCGTTTTTAAATTAAATACTATTTGTTTTTTTATTCCATTTTTATTTTTTATTATAATTTGTTCTTTTACTTTATTTGATAAAACTATATATTCTAAATCTATATTATTAAATATTTCCTTATATTTGATTTTATTTTTATTTTTTTCTCCTTTTACTTTGTTTCCGTTTTCTAATTGCATTTCAAAATTATTTTTTTGACAGTTTATAGAAAATAATTTTTGATTAATTTCTTTTGAAAATTTAACTTTTAAGTCGTTTTTTTTATTTTGGATTATATTTCCATTTTCAATTAATGTATTATCGATTTCTTCATATGAACCATTAGAAAAATAATGTACTCTTTCTTGATATATATCACATTCAAATGTTCCATCTTTATTTATGAAATGTTTTTCGTAAGGTTTTCGCTTACTTTTTATTTCCTTTCGCATGTAATCATCTCCTTCTTTTGCGAATTCTTGTTATTTTATGAATAAAAGTTCTAGACCTTCGCTAGATTTGTACAAAAAAAAACGATTTTCATCGTTTAAAAATATTCCATGGTTCGAAATTAGGTAATTCTTCTTCAAAAAATAATTTTTCTTTTGTAACAGGATGGATAAATTCTAATCTATTGGCAAATAAAGCAATTTGTTGTTTTGGTAGTGCTTTTTTATTATATCTTTGATCACCATACAAAGGATAGCCTCTACTTGAAAATTGTACTCTTATTTGATGTGACCTTCCTGTTTCTAAATTAATTTTAACTAATGAATAATTATTTTTATACTCAATTAATTCATAACTTAAAATTGCTTCTTTTCCTTTTTCACTTACAACTGTTGTATTAGTTTTTGGATTTTTTAATAATTTGTCTACTAATATATCTTTTTTAGGTGTTTTTCCACACAAAACTGCCATATATTCTTTTTTAAATGTATGATTTCTTATTTGTTCACTTAATCTTGATGCGGCTTTACTTGTTTTGGCAAATACCATAATACCGCTAACTGGTCTATCTAATCTGTGAACTAACCCCAAATAAACATTGCCTGGTTTATTATACTTTTCTTTTAAATATTTTTTTAAATATGTTAGCATATCTAAATCTTTGCTATCATCTTCTTGAACTGGTATATTAATTGGTTTTAGTACAACTAACAGATGGTTATCTTCATATATTATTTTCATTCTTCCCACAAACCATATATTCCACATGGTAAGACTAAATTATTGTCAGTTATTGGAAGTCCAATTTCACCTGCTGAAACATTTCCTTTATATTTATTGTATAATGATGTTTTTAAAATATTATATAAAACTGTACTAGAAATACCCGTTGTATAAGAATTGATTAAGAAAAACAATGGTTTATCACTTAGTATATCTAAACATTTAGAAATTAAAATGTCTAAATTTTTTTCAAATTTCCACATTTCGCCGTTTGGTCCTCTTCCATAACTTGGTGGATCCATTATAATCACATCATATTTATTTCCTCTTCTTGCTTCTCTTTCAACAAATTTTAAACAATCATCAACTATAAATCTTATTTTATTGTTTTCTAATTTACATAGTTTCATATTTTCTTTTGCCCATTCTGTCATACCTTTTGATGCATCTACTTGAACTACTAATTCGGCACCTGCCTTTGATGCAGCCATAGTAGCAGCTCCAGTATAAGCAAATAGATTTAATACTTTAATTGGTCTATTAGCATTTTTAATTTTATTCATTGAATAATCCCAATTAACTGCTTGTTCAGGAAATAATCCTGTGTGTTTAAAATTGGTTGGACTAACTTTAAATGTTAAATCTTTATAATTTACTGTCCAAAATTCTTTTGTTTTTTTATTGTGTTCCCAAAAACCACCACCTTTATTTGAGCGATGATAGAAAGAATCCGGGTTTTTCCACAAATTTGTGTACTCGACATTCCACATTGCCTGAGGATCTGGTCTTCTTAAAATAACATCTTTCCATCTTTCTAATTTTTCGCCATTGCCTGCTGATATACATTCATAATCTTTCCATTCACTACTTAATCTCATAATCACACCTACCTATTACCTCTTTAATTAGAGCAATTGAATTTTGTAATTTATTTTTTTCTTCTTCATTTAATTCAACAAATATTTTTCTATCCGCACCATTTTTATTTATAACTGTAGGTAATCCAATATATACATTATTTTCACGATTATAGGTTGATACTGTTATAATACTATTTTCATTATTTAAGATAGCATTTGTTATTCTTACTAAACACATTCCTATTCCATAATAAGTTGCTCCTTTTCTATTAATAATTTCATAAGCTGCATCTCTTACATTTATTTCAATATTATTCATTTCATTTTTAGTAATAAATTTATTTATATTTTCTGTTCCTACTAGGGCTTTACTCCATAAAACAAATTCTGAATCTCCATGTTCACCGATTACATATGCGTGCATATTTTTAGGATTCATATTTAATTTTTCTCCTAACATATACCTTAATCTTGATGTATCTAAACTAGTTCCTGTTCCTATTACTTGATTAGATGGTAGTTTAGAATATTTATATGTTAAATATGTCATTACATCAAGTGGATTAGTTGCTACTAAAAATATTCCATCAAATCCTTCATTCATTACCTTACTAATTATTTCTTTAAATATTTTAGCATTTTTATAAATCAAATCATTTCTAGTTTCACCTATATCTTGATTTGCTCCGGCTGCAATTACTACTATTTTAGCATTCTTACAATCACTATAGTCTCCTGCTTTAATATCGATTTTAGATGGCGCGAAAGCAAGGCAATGGTTTAAATCCATTACCTCTCCTTCTATTCTTTTTTTATTTAAATCTATTAATACTAATTCATTTACGGCTGTACTTTGGTTTAATAAGGCATAAGCATAACTCATACCAACATTGCCACATCCTATTATAACAACTTTATTCATTTTATCGCCTCACATAAATTATACCATATTAAAATAAGAAATGGAATTTACCATTTCCAATTTCTTATTTCTTCTAAATCTTGTCCATATTCTCTTATATATTGTTTATGACTAACTAGTTTATCTTTACATACTTGATATAGTGTTGAGCCATTATCTTCTAAATTGTCAATATATTTTAATGCATCCATTGCAAGATGGAATCTATCAATTTCATTTTGAACTCGCATATCAAAAGGTGTTGTAATAGTTCCTTCTTCTTTATAACCATGAACGTGTAGATTTTTATTGTGTCTTTTATACGTTAATTGATGAATTAAGTTAGGATAACCGTGGAACGCAAATATAATTGGTGTATCAGTAGTAAAGATTTTATCATATTCTTCATCACTTAATCCATGTGGGTGTTCGAGATTTGATTGTAATCTCATTAAATCTACTACATTTACAACTCTAATTTTTAATTTAGGATAATATTCTTTTAATAACTTAGTAGCAGCTAATACTTCTAATGTTGGAGTATCTCCACAACAAGCCATTACTATATCTGGTTTACTATTTAAGTCACTGCTTGCCCAATTCCAAATTCCAATTCCCTGAGTACAGTGATTAATTGCTTCATCCATAGTTAACCATTGTGGTCGTGGATGTTTAGAAGCAACTATTACATTTATATAATTTTTTGTTTGAATGCAATGATTAAAACAAGATATTAATGAGTTTGTATCAAATGGAAGATAAATTCTTGTAATTTCTGCTTTTTTAGTTACTAAATGGTTTAAAAAACCTGGGTCTTGATGCGTATATCCATTATGATCTTGTTGCCAAATATGTGAAGTTAATAAATAATTTAAGGAAGCAATTGGTCTTCTCCATGGCAATTCTTTAGTCACCTTTAACCACTTGGCATGTTGAGAAGCCATTGAATCTACTATTCTTATAAACGCTTCATAACTATGTATAAAACCATGTCTTCCAGTTAATAAGTATCCTTCTAGTGCACCCTCACAAACATGCTCTGATAACATTGAATCAAATACCCTTCCATCATTACTTAAAAATTCATCTTCGTTGGTTATTGGTAAATTCCATTTACGACTAGTTTCTTCAAATACAAAATTTAATCTATTTGATAGAGCTTCATCAGGTCCAAATATGCGAAAATTTTTATTATCTTCGTTTAATTTAACGATATCTCTTACAAACTTTCCTAATTCCATTGTATCTTGAGCTAAAACATGTCCTCTTTCTTTAATATCTAACGCATAATTTCTAAAATCGGGCATTCTTAATTCTTTTAAAATCGAACCACCATTTGTAACTGGTTGAGAGCCCATTCTTCTATTTCCTTCTGGGCTTAAACTTTGAATAGTAGAAAATAATTTCCCATTTTCATCAAATAATTCTTCTGGTTTATAACTCTTTAACCATTTTTCTAATAAAGAAACATTTTCTAATTTTTCTTTATTTACAACGATTGGTACTTGATGTGCTCTAAAACTACCTTCTATTTTTTTTCTTTCAACTTCTTTTGGGCCAGTCCAACCCTTTGGTGTTTTTAAAACAATCATTGGATATAATTCTCTTACATTTTCAGGGTTATTCTTTATTTTTTTTATTTTTTCTACTATTTTATCTAATGTTTCAGCCATCAATTCGTGCATTTTAAGTGGTTCATCACCTTCAACATAATATGGTAACCATCCACATCCTTTAAAGAAACAATCTAACTCTTGTTTAGATATTCTAGATAATATTGTTGGATTAGCGATTTTAAATCCATTTAAATGCAATATTGGAAGTACAATTCCATCTGTTTTAGGATTTAAAAATTTATTAATATGCCATGAAGTGGCTAATGGTCCTGTTTCAGCTTCGCCATCTCCTACAACGCATGCAGCAATTAAATTAGGGTTATCTAAAACTGCTCCAAAAGCATGTGATAAGCTATAACCTAATTCACCACCTTCATTTATTGAGCCTGGCGTTTCAGGAGCAACATGGGATGAAATTCCACCTGGAAAACTAAATTGTTTAAATAATTTTTTCATTCCTTCTTCATCTCTTGTTATGTTAGGATATACCTCACTATAACTACCTTCTAGATAGGTGTTAGAAACGATTGCATTCCCTCCGTGACCTGGTCCTGATATATAAATCATATCTAAATCATATTTTTTTATTATTCGGTTTAAATGAACATAAATAAAATTTTGTCCTGGTACAGTTCCCCAATGACCTACTACATTAGGTTTGATGTCATTTATATCAAGTGGACGCTTCAATAGTGGATTGTCTAATAAATATAATTGTCCTGCTGAAAGATAATTAGCAGCTCTAAAATATTTATCAATTAAATTTAATTCTTCATTGCTTAATGTACTCATAATTCACCTTCTTATTCTAATAATATTATATCGTATTTTAAATTTATTTTAAATACAAAATAAATTACAATTTTTTTATTTAAATATTTTTACATTTATTTACAAGAATTTTTAAATAAAAAACCTTGCAAATAAATTACAAGGTTTATATATGCAATATTTATTATCTCTTTGAGAATTGTGGCGCACGACGAGCAGCTTTAAGTCCTGGTTTTTTACGTTCTTTAGCTCTTGGGTCTCTTGTAACAAATCCAGCTTTCTTTAATATTTTACGATAACTGTCTTCATTTTCTTCATTTGCTTTATCATATTCTAATAAAGCTCTTGTGATACCTAATCTAATAGCTCCTGTTTGACCAGTAAATCCACCACCATTAACTTTTACTTCGATATCGAATGATTCTTCGTTATTAGTAGCAACTAATGGTTGCATTAAATCCATTACATTTGTTTCGTATGGGAAGAAATCTCTAACATCTCTTCCATTAACTGTTATTTTTCCTTTACCTGGGGTTAACTTAACTTGGGCAACAGAACTTTTTCTTCTACCAGTTCCTAGAAATACTTTTTCCATAATTACCTCCTACATTTCCTTTGGTTGTTGTGCTTGATGTGGATGAGACTCATCTGCATAAACAAATAATTTTTTATACATTTGACGTCCTAATCTTCCTTTTGGAAGCATTCCTTTAACAGCTCTTTCAACCATTTCTACAGGATAACTTTCTTTCATAACTCTAGCAGTTCTTTCTCTTAAACCACCAGTATATCCGCTATGATTGTAATAGATTTTTTGATCTAACTTATTACCAGTTAAATTGATTTTAGAAGCATTAACAACTATTACATAGTCACCACAATCGATATGAGGTGTATATGTAGGTTTATGTTTACCTCTTAAAACATTAGCAACTTTTGTAGCTAGTCGACCTAAGTTTTGACCTTCAGCGTCAATTACATACCAAGTTCTCTCTAAGTCTTCTTTTCTTTGCATATAAGTATTTTTCATAATATTTTCCTTTCTTACCAAGAATGAATTTTCCCACGATTCATTCTAAGCGGGAATAAATTTAATGTACCATTATCAATTTTACTAAAAAAGCACATATTTGTCAACTAAAATATATGCTTTTACTTTACTTTTAGTACTAATATCAACTAACTATTTAATTGAATAAATAAATACCTATCTTTATCACTTAAATCTTTTTCAATTGTAACAGTACAATCTAAATAATTCAAAGCCAATTCTTTTATTTTTTCTCCTTGTTTATAACCTATTTCAAATGCTATTAAAGCTTTTTTATTTAAATATTTATGACAATCTTTTAATATATCTTCATAACATTTTAAACCTTCGTTTAAAGCAAATAACGCAATATGTGGTTCATTATTATAAACTACATCCATAATATCTTCACCATATGCAATATATGGTGGGTTACTAATAATGCAATCATATTTATTTTTTAATGGTTTTAATAAATCGCCTAAATAGAAATTTATGGAAACATCATTGTTTATTGCGTTTTTTTCGGCTACCTCTAGTGCTTTTGAACTAATATCTACTGCATCTACTTCGCAGTTTAATTTTTTTGCTAGGGTAATTGCAATGCATCCACTTCCTGTTCCTAAATCAACTATTTTTAAATTTTTCCTATTTTTTAATCTTTCAATTGTCTTTTCCACTAATCCTTCGGTTTCAAATCTTGGAATTAAAACATTTTCATTGACTTCAATTACATTACCATAGAAATCAACATTTCCAATAATATATTGAACAGGAATCCCTTGATTTAGTTTTTTTATGCCTTCTTCTAATTCTTCTTCTTTTAAATATTTCTTTAAATATTCAATCATTTATTCTCCTCTAAGTTGTCTTGCTTGATCTTCGTTAATTAAAGCTTCTATGATTTCATCCATATCACCTTCTACAACTCTATCTAATTGTTTAGTTGTAAAAGATATTCTGTGGTCAGTTACACGGTTTTGAGGATAATTATAAGTTCTAATTTTTTCGCTTCTATCTCCAGTACCAATTTTATTTCTTCTTTCGGCGCCCAATTCTTTTTCTCTTTGTTGATTATAATAATCAAATAATCTTGTTTGCAATATTTTAATTGCTTTTTCTTTATTTTTAATTTGGCTTCTCTCAGTTTGTGAATAAACAACTATTCCAGTTGGAATATGTGTTAGTCTAACAGCTGAATCAGTCGTGTTTACTCCTTGTCCCCCACAGCCTGAACTTCTTGTTATATCAATTCTAACTTCATTCATATCTAATTCATAGTCTAATTCTTCTGCTTCTGGCATAACTAATACGGTTGCTGTTGAAGTGTGCACTCTTCCTTGTGTTTCTGTTTCAGGTACTCTTTGAACTCTATGAGCTCCACTTTCATATTTTAATTTTGAGTAAACTCTATCACCTTTAATCATAAATTCGACTTGACTATAACCTCCAGCTTCACCTGGTTCTTCATTAAGCATTTCAATAGTCCATCCTTGCTTATCAGCATATTTACTATACATATGAAATAAATCGCCAGCAAAAATATTTGCTTCATCACCACCAGCTGCACCTCTTATTTCAACAATAACATTTTTATCATCATTTGGGTCTTTTGGTAATAGTATAACTTCAATATCACTTTCTAGTTTTTCTTTTCTTTCGTTTAAATTTGTTAATTCTTCTTTAGCAAATTCTTGTAAATCACTATCTTTTAACATTTCCTTTGCAGCTTCTATGTCTTCTAAAATTTGTTTATACTCTTGGTAGGCTTGATATGCATCTTTTAAATTTGCTTGTTCTTTGGATAAATTAGTCATATTTTTTACATCTGATATAATCTCTGGTTTAGTTAATAAATCATTTATTTCATTATATCTTGATTCTATAATTTGTAATCTTTCTATCATTATTTCACCTTCTTTTTGAACAATTAAAATTATACTATATTATAAGTTTTTTAGCAATAAAAAGACTATTATAATAAAAAAAATTGTAAATTAATTACAACTTTCCATATAAGTATAAGTCAATTGATTGTATTGTCCGCTATTTTCAACTACAAAACATCCATTAATTTCTTCTTTATTAATTGGATTATATATTTTCCCATCTTTAGTTTTTCTAACATAACCATTAGTTATTAAGTCATTTACACTTATATTATATTTTCCATTTTCTTCAATTTCATCAATTATATCAGTATGGTCGGAAACATATCTAATTGCACTTTCTTTTAAGTTAGATAGTTGTTGTTGATAAGATTTCTCTTTTGCTTCCTTAATAAAACCTATTACAGAAGGCATTACTACAAAAGTTAGTAATCCTAATAAAATAATAACTGCTAATAATTCAACTAATGTAAACCCTTTTTTTTTCATTTTATTCATTCCTTTACAAAAAAGAACCTATTTACAGGTCTTTTTAAATTACTTAATGGCAGGGAGTTTCAGATTCGAACTGAAATTCTCGGTTTTGGAGACCAAGCGAATAACCATTAACTCAACTCCCTATATAAAGGTTAAAACCCATATAACAAGTTGATTATATCATATATTTTTTAAATATTCAATATTTTTCTTTAATTTCATATAATAAAAGAGGTGATTTAATGATAATTAAGTATAATACCAAAGAAAGAGATTTACTTGCTAGGTTAATGAGAGCTGAAGCTGTTGGTGAGGGAGACCTTGGAATGTTGATGGTTGGTAATGTTGTTGTGAATAGAGCTCTAGCTGATTGTTTAACTTTCAAAAATGTTACTACAATTACTGATGTTTTGTACCAAGCTAACCAATTTAGTGGTGTTGATAGTCCTTTATTTTTCAGTAGTCCAACAACTATTGAAAAAAGTTTAGCAAATCGAGTTTTAAGAGGGGATTATTTCTATCCGGCTACTAATGCTTTATGGTTTTATGCTCCTAGAACCGGTGAATATTGCAAGAGTGTGTGGTATGGTCAAACACTAGCTGGCAGATATAAAAGTCATTGTTTTTACAACCCTGAACCAGGGATTTGTAAAGATATACATTAAAATGAAGGAAAACTTCATTTTATTTTTATTTCATTTAAACTATTTATATAATTATTAAACTCTTTAAAAGATAAATTGGCATCAACCTTATAAAATTGTGTAACTGGTCTTGCTATACCGCCTGATAGAGCAATAAAATAATCATTTATTTCTTTTAAAGCTTGTTCTTCACTTTCATATTCATATATTCCAACTTTTAAATAATTTGGGTGTTCAAGGTGATAGACTTTATCATCTTTATAATACAAAATAAAACAGTGCATATGTTCTTCAGCTTCTAAATCATCAAAGTCATCGCTTTCATAAATTCGCGTGCAATACATTTTATTTTGTATATTTAAGCTTTCTAGTAAATAGTGTATTAAATACACTTGTTCAACACAAGTTCCGATTTTGTGTTTTAAAACTTCTTCTATTGAAGCTGTTTTGTATAATTTCCTTACATTTTTCATCTCACCCATATGTTTTTGTCCGTTGTAATCTAGCCAACCATATTTTATGTTTTCTACCATGAATGCTAATATATCTTCTGGAGTTCTTATATCTTTTATTTGCATATAACCACCATATCTATACTACTAGATTATTTATCTATTTGCAAGAAAAAAAGAAGATTTCTCTTCAATTTAGATTTTTAAGACTTGACCTATACTTAATATATTACTTGTTAAATTATTTTTTCTTTTTATTTCATCTACAGTTGTGTTGTAATTTCTTGCAATACTATATAAATTATCACCTTTTTTTACTGTATATGTGTTTGCCTTAGTAGATGGAATTAGTAATTTTTGATTGATACTTAATATATTACTTGTTAAATTGTTTAATGATTTTATTTCATCTACAGTTGTATTGTATTTGTTTGCAATACTGTATAGATTATCTCCTTTTTTAACTATATAAGTTTGATAACCTTCTGATGGTGTGGGTACTGTTTTTGTAGGAATTAATAGTCTTTGACCTATACTTAAATTAGTAGTTGATAGGTTGTTATAGTCTACTATATCCTTTACATCTAGGTTATATCTTCTTGCAATGTTATATAGATTATCACCTGATACTACAGTATAAACTGTATAATCACCTGGTTCGACCGGAACTTCTGTTTGTGGAATTTTTAGGACTTGGCCTATATTTAACAGATTACTTGTTAAATTGTTTGCAGCTTTTAATTGTTCTACAGTTGTGTTGTATTTTTTAGCTATACTCCAGAGGCTATCACCCTTTTTTACTGTATATGTATTTTGAGTTGATGGTAATCCTATATATTCGCTAACTGCTCTAACTACTGCTTCTGCATATCGTTCATAATTGTTTTTTAACCTATTGGCATCAGCTTCTGTGTCTAGAAATCCATATTCTACTATAATTGGTTCTGTTATACCTGTGTTTCTATGTATAAAATAGTAATCTTTTGATGTGTTGCTTGGTAATCTTCTTTGATATGCTTTTCTAAGTACTTGGCCTTCCTTACCGATTTCTTCTAAAACTAAGTCTGATAATTCATTATTATTGCGTAGAGCGTATATTACTTCGGCACCTTCGCCACCTCCGGAAAGATTTTATGTGATTAGGCTATCATTTTTTTCTTGATTTTACTGCATTTTTATTTTTTCTAAAAATAGTATAGGGGATGGTAAGATTGTGTGATTAACAATTTTACCACCCTATTTTTATTATTTAATTTATTTCTTCATAATTAGTTTTTATATCTTCTAGCACCTTAAATCTATATTGAATTTCTATATTTCTATCTTTATCAATATAAATATTTTTTACTAAAGTTTTTATGAGTTCTCTGTTGGGTTCATCTAAATTTAAAAGTGATTTTATTTGTTTTTCATGTTTAGCTATTTCTTTTGTATCTTCTTTAATCTGATTTTCTTCATTATCAATTTCATTAATTTTATAATTTAAGGCTGATATTTGTTTTTCCGTTTGTGTCGACATTCTTGTATAAGTATCAACACTTATTATTCCATTAAATTTGTCATCATATAAAGCATCAGATTTTCTTTTTAATTCATCAATCTCATTTAATAATTGTTGCTTTTCCTTTTGCCTATCATTCTTTTCCTTTGCTCTATCTTGTAATACTCTTTCAGATAACTCTTTGATATTTAAACTATCTAAATATTTTTGACAAGTAGTTTTAATAACACTCATTATTTTTTCTTCTAGTTTATCATAAGGAAAGAAATGTGGATAACACAAATGTCTTCTTGGATCTCTTGCATATTTATTGCAATTAACACTCCAATATTCTCCATCCTTATAGTTTTTATTTTTTCTATAAAGAACACTTAAAGAATTTCCGCATTCTTTGCATACAAGTAGATTTTCTAATAATCTTTTTTCTCTATTACAATGAGTTGTTCTTACTCTTGCAGGAGCATTTTGTATTGCTTCAAACACTGTCTTACTAACTAGAGGTTCATGAGTGTTTTCTACTATTATCCAAAACTCTTTTTCTAAAGCAACTTTCTTTTGAGATTTATAGCTTAATTTTGTTTGAACATTTTGTACCATATCCCCTATATACATTCTATTTTTTAATAATTTATTTACTGAGGATATTGTCCATACATTCACTTTTTGTCTTGAAGATGATTTAGTATTTTTATACATACTAGGACTTAATACCTTATTATCATTTAAGTATGATACTATATCACTTACTCCAGTTCCAGAAAGAGCCATTTTAAATATATTTTTAACAACGGGAGCAACTTCTGGATCGGGTATTAAATGTCCTTTATCAAGTGGATCTCTCATATATCCATAACATGGTTTACTACCTATAAATTTACCTTGCTCTTTTTTATTTTTTAGTATTGAACGAATCTTCTTAGAAGTATCTTTACTAGTCATATCATTAAACAAAGCTTTAAATGGAGCAATGTCATTATTAGCGCTTTCTAGAAATGTATCAACTTGATCTAGTATAGAAATATATCTAATTTTCTTTTGTGGAAAATATTGTTCTACATAATAACCACATTGAATGTAATCTCTACCTAATCTTGATAAGTCTTTCGTGATTACACAATTGATTCGACCACTTTCAATATCTTTTAATAATCTTTGAAAAGAAGGTCTATCAAAGTTAGTTCCAGTAAATCCATCATCTACATATTCATCAACCAAAGTATATCCACTCATTTTTACATAATCCATTAATAAATTTCTTTGATTGATTATACTTTCACTCTCTGACTCATAAGTTTTATCTTCATCACTTTCTGATAATCTGATATATAAACCTACTCTATAAAAACTTGGTGCTTGTATTATATTGTTATACACTTACTACTCCTTCCAATGTGCATAACTTCAATAAGCAATATCATTATACCACAAACTTTTACTGCTTACTATTTTCTAACATCAATTTTAAGTACTCCTCTATTAAATCAACCAAGTTTTTATCTTTATCGAAAGTTTCAGTTATATTCACTAATCTACACCTCTCCTTTCATTTTATGAAATAAGAACGACTATAAGACTTTATTATCAAAATTAGAGCATAAAAAAATTAGTTATATTTCAAACTAATCTAGTAATAGAAAATATTATATTCTTTTAATCTATTTCGTTTTCGCTTAACATTTTGAAGTTCTAATTTGTAAAATTCTAGTTTTTTTAAATAATCTTTACGGAAATAGTTTTCACTTAACCATTTAACGCCTTCTTTAGAAATTATTACTTTACCATCTTTTAAATACTTAAATGATTGATTATTTCTTTTTTCCATTCTATTAACTGCAACACCAATAACATTTTTACTTCTATTAAAATAACTTCTTAAATCATATAAAGATATATCTTTATATTCAAATTTATTATGAGGAAAATTAAGCTCGTCTTCTAATCTTAATATTTGTTTTTTAAAGAAAACAATTTCAGCATCTAAATAAAATAGATTGTTATTTAAATAAACTTCTTCTATCCATTCTACAAGTTCCAATTTTAGATATACTACTCTTTCACCATTCTGAGCAAAATGTTCATCAATCCATCTCTCATTTGGATGTCTTCTTTCTAATCTTTTCACTAATCTCTTATACTGTTTCTCACTCATATTAAACTTCTGTAAAACACGCCACTTCTCCATTGATTTAAATTCCATATTTCTCCTTTCATTTCTTATCACATTTTAGGTTACAATTAAATCCTCTTTTTAGGTTACATAACCGTGTAATACAATATATCAAGCATGGTGTATACACACCCATCTAGCTTGTTAGGGAATATCCCTAAAACCCACTAATAATCTCCGACAGTTTAGAAATTTTTTAATCAAATTTTCATTTAATATTTCAACTATTTCATAAAATTCATTATCAATTTTTAAAAATATAACTCACCCTCTTTCTTTGATAAAAATAAACATGGACATGAAAAAAGAGAGATAAAAAAATCTCTCAAATAATCCTTCTTTATAATTACCCTATATTACCATAATACCACAAAATAATAGGAATTGCAATGGCACGATTTTCATCAAATGCTTCACTATCCATTATAAAATAAGGGCTTGTAAAAGAAAAAATAATTTGCAAAAATACAAATTATTTCTATCATCTTACAACTTTCCTATATTATCATTTTAGCACAAAATCATAGGACAGTCAACGGACATGATGCAATATTAACCTTCTTTTCCTGAAATTCTATTGAATTTATATATTATTTAATGCACTCTAAATTCATCAATTAATACACCTGCAATTTCATTGTCATGAGCTATCAATATACATAAAATATCTTCATAAGACTTAATTAATTCTTCATCTAATTTTATTTTATCGCTATATTTTGTAAATGATTTAATAATTATCATATTAATAATAATATCTACATCGCCTTTTAATTCTTTTTCTAGAATATTATAGTTACTATTGTTGTAAGATAAGATTTCTTTTACACTAATTAAAATTTCAGGTAGTAATTCATCAACATTCAGTAAATATAAAGATTTAATAGCATCCCTTATATAATAAATTCCGTACTTTGAAAACTGCCTGTTTAAAAACATTTTATCTTCATAGCTATAACTTGTTTTTATCTCCGAAGGATTCCACTTACAATCTCTTGATGCATTAAAGAAAAGACATTTATATAATTGCTTTTTTACTTTTTCATTTTTAATATTAACAATTCTTTTTTCAACTTCTGATATCTTCTTTTTACAGATATTTCTCCTAGAAGCATTATTATAAGAATCATAAAATTCAGCAATAAAACCACCCATAATTTTCTGATAAAATTCTATTGCTTCCTCTTGAAATATTTCAAAATTAATATCTTTAAACAAAAAATCAATCACATTTTCATTATATTCTAATGTGTAAATTAATTCTTTTTGTATAAAAGAAACTAATTCAAATTCACTATATGTATCAATGATTTCATAATATAGCCTATCTTCTTTACAAGAGTCATATATATTTATCATGCATTTCAACAATTCTTTTAGAATTTTTTCAAAAGATTTGTTACTTAAAGTCATTCCACAATTAACAATTTTAAATAGTAATTGTATATCATAATCATCAATATTGAACTGATCAAAATTTAATTTTTTTTCATCAAACAAATAATCTTGTATAACTTGTTCTTTTAAGCTTTCATACTTTTTTTCGCGACTTTCTTCAAGTTGATAATCCACACCAGAAAGATTGGGCACAAAATTAGGCTTAAATACAAATCCAGACTCTTTAACATACGTAGCATTATATTTTTGATGATTCATTTCGTCTTCTGAAAGTTTGATGATAGTATTAAATATAATTCTAGATAAGTTAGAATTACCTAACAAATACTGAGATATTTTTAATTGTATTTGTTTAATAATACCATCATGTGTATCATTTATAATGCATTTCAAAATTATTGTTTTAATTTTATTTTTTATTTCATCACTTGTATCTTCATATAATTGACCTAATAAAATATTAATTAATTGTGGTTCAAAAATAAAAACTTCGTTTTCAAATATTTTTTCCAGTCCAGTAATCCAGAAATCACAAAAATTATTTCTTTCTAATGTAGATAATTTTTCTTCTTTTAGGGCTATGGAGATAAAACATATTAAGATGGATTCATATCCACTAGTTCTATCACTATTGCTATTTATAATACCATTTAATTCTTCAATACAATTTAGGAGCTTATCTCTATCGTTTTTTCCTCTTTTTCTATCTCTAATATAATTATCAATTTTATTTTCTAATTCAACATAAATCTCATTTTGTTTTTCATGTAAATCTGTCACTTTTTTTGCTTCACCAGTAATTTTAGTTTCAATCATTGATGTATTTTTATCAACTTCAGTTATTACAGCATTTCGCATATCGATTTTTTGTATTTGAAGATAATTAATTGCATTATCCTCAGTATTAGTAATAATAGTATATAAATAATCCAATATTTTAAAAACCCGTTTTTGAAAATCAAAACCAAAACTAATTTGCAAACTTATAGCATAATTTTCAATATGAATTGCACATTTTTTATCTAATTCATATCTATATTTTATTTCTGGCAACCCAATTTTTAATAATAATTGTTTTTCTAGCATTTGTAATTGAGAGTTATTTAAATATAAGGAATATCTATGAGTATCCCAATTTATAATATCAATACTCGTAACTAAATCTAAGGCATATCCAGGAAACTCATTTTGAAAATGTAGTCCTATATTCTCTATTACTGTCAATAAAATTACGTTATTTGATTTTGAATAAATTTTATTTTTAATATTTAATAGTATCTTTTCAACATTTTCTTTATCAGATAAATTCTGTTGAATAAAATTAATTATGGAATCTTTAATATAAAATACAATATCACTTAACAAATCAGGAACATATCCGTCCCTTGTACCAGCCATCCACATATTATTATTTCCATAATATTGCTTAATTTCATTTGTATCAATAAATTTTATTTTTACTTTAAGAACATTGTCGGGTGAGTTTTCTGCATAAACGTCAACAGAATTATTTATAAAATCAATTGCCCAATCTAATCCAATATAAAAGTTTACTCTAAAAAGATTCCACAACAAAACATTTTTATTTGGTGTTTGAAATGAATACTTATAATCTTCACATAATCCATAATCATTCTCGACATTACTATGATAATAAAATTCATTATTTGAGTTTTTTTTGATCCACAGAGTATTAGCAATAAAACACATTTCATGTGGCAATTCTTTAACAAGATTATAGTGTGCATTTTCTGAAATCCATTGTAATATTTCTTCCAACATTCTCTGATTTTTTTTACTTTCGCTGTTATAATCCTCTAATAATTTAGTGAAAAAGTTCTTTAACCATTCAGAACAAGTTTCTGAAAGTTTGAAAAGTACAACAAGATATTTATCAATATATTCAATGACATTGAACCACTCTTTATCGACTTTTTGGAAAGCATCATCAACAAAAAATTCTAAAATTGAACAAACAAGTATATCAATTTCTTTTAATCTGTTATTGTTTTGATTTGTATAGTCTAAACAAAGTTTTGCAACTTTAGACTCATTAATAGCATTTTTTAAATATAACTTTTCTTGAGCAATTATTTTTATTATATTTTTACGACTTCCACCAGTTGGAATCAATATAGCTTTTGGAAATTCATTATTAAAATCAACTAATTTCAAATCGAAGCAATAAATATTGCAAATATCTATAAATTCATCTAATAAATTATTATCTAAAATATTAAATATATTTTTTTCGAAGAAATTGTCATTATAATTTGATTTTAATATTCCAATTTCAGTTTGCTTTTTCCACTCGTTAGATACGCAATTAGAAAATACCAAGTTATTTATAAATTTATCCTGATTTTCTTTAGTAAATAATTTATTAGAAATCCATATTTGATATCTTCTATAGACACATCTACCCATTTTTTCTATTTTTTTATAAAAATTATCATATTTCCCTTTACAAGAGATAAACTGTTCATCAAAAAATTGTTCAAAACATATGTCTTCAAATATATCATATTTTAAACGAATACCCTCTTTATTACGTATAACTATTTCTTCTGAAATTAAAGCAGAAATAATATTAGAATCAATATCTTTCTCACTGACTCCTAAAATAAATTTTTTTGCTCTGTCAAAAACTATTTTTTCTATTGCCTTTCTAACATTAGATACTTTAATATTATATTTTTTAGTTTCAGACTTCAAACAAATTATATTTTCCCAAATATAATATCGGAGTTTATTAATATCATCTATACAGTCTGGATTAATATTATATGACATAATGATATTTATATAAAAAGGTATTTTAAGCAAATCGTTATAGCTATTATTTTGTGCTAACTTGTTTATAATTGGGTATTTTTCTTTAATTAAATTTAACTCTTTTGATGAGATTTCGTCTATCTCATACAATTTAATCATATAGTTAGATTCAAGTTTTATAAATGCATTATTATCATTTGATCTACATGAAGTTATTATATGTGCATTCTCATATTTTGATACTGTGGAATATAATGATTCTAATAATTCTAGTTTAGTTTTTGACGCATCAGCAATAAATTCTAAAGCATCTATAAAGAATACAATTCTTTTACCATTTAGAAAATCTAACATAGTTTTAATATCAAAATCCCAAATACTATTTAGATGAGTTTCTTCAACAAATCTTTCAGCACGTGCAAATAAGACCAATTCCTCATCATCAAGGTATTTTTTGCATAAAACTGACTTCCCGCTACCAGCAATCCCTTGAATGGATATAAATTTATTATTATCATCTTTTATTTTTTTCAAAAAATCTGATCTATCAATTTCATATTCGCCATTTATTTTTACATCTATATTTTTTATACCAACATTTTTGCTAATATCTAAGGCTTCACTAAATTTTAGTGATATTTCGTTGTAATTTTCAAATTCTTGTTTAAGTAATATGAAGATATCTTCTTGAAATTTTATATCATTTTTTGATCGTGTTACAATATCTAGAGTAGTTATTAAATTCTTGCTTTTATCAAAAGGAATATTACCAATTTGATTTTTTCCAGTATAATTTTTAATTTTTGTAATTTTATCATTATGTAACACAAAGAAATAGACTTCTGTAATTTCAGAATATTTATTATCCTTGTTATCTCTGACATTTTCTAAAGTACTTTTAATCTTATTTTCCACATCAAAAGTTGTACTTACTTGAATATATATTTTTTTATCTTCTGATATCAAATCAAAATAAGGAAAATTACATCTCTCATCATTTAAATTATAAAATTTTTGATTAAAGTATAGTTCACAAATATTCTGCGCAAATAATTCAAACATTTTTGCATTATCAAATAGTCCATTTTTATTAGCTAATTTTATCTTTTGTTCATATGCAGACATATAATCTATAATAAAATCCATTCTCTCTTTTGAATACATCCTAATCACCCTAACAACTTATTTAATAATATAGAAAAATTTTTTTTATTTTGATTTATCACTAAAGATTTAGTATTTACTTTTTTTAGCCTTTTTTACAAAGAATATCTCGAATATAAAATCTATACCATTTTTTATAAAAATCTAATCAACTTTGTATTGTTCAGTTAAATATTTAAAAGTTGAATTACTTTGTATCTTACTTGAAGGTATCAAAACATATTCCCAATGTTTATTACCTGTTGAGTCTGCCCATTTTGATACTAATTGACAATATGAAAGTGCTCTTTCCTGTTTTGCTAAAACATCAGCATCATCTAATTTATTATCTGCTTTTACTTCAACTAAATATACAATAGATTCTGTTTCTACTACAAAGTCTGGTTCATAACGTTTTCCACCATTATATATAATATTAAACTCATTTGGACTAGGTCTTAACCATGTACGTACAAAATTATCTTCTCTTTCAAGCTGTCTGGCAAGTATAAGTTCTGGTTCACTATCAAATTTTGCTGAACTAAATACACCTCTCTTTATTCCATCAAATAATATTGAAGTTATTTTTCCATCGTTTTTAGAATCATATGAATCAAAAATATTCTTTACTTTACTATAACTGTAATTTGATTGAAAATTTATATTACTATTACTAAAAGCTTCTTCCTTTATCAATCCTTCGTTTCTAATAAAATGTCTTAACATTTGAGAATAAATTTCTGATGTTATTTCATTTTTATACATCATAACTATGTTTTTTGTTCCGTCTACACCATATTGTTGTTCATAATAATCTGTCAACTGACTTATTAATTTAAATAATAGCTCTGAACTTTTTTCATAATCAATTTCTGCTTTTTTTCGTAACTCATCAACAATCGACTTTTTAGGATTCAATATATCAAAAGTAATATAACCTTTTTCTATTTTTTCTTCGTCTGAGGAATCTAATAAATTTCTTAAAATTAATTCATTTTCTATAGGTTGCTGATTAAATTTAGTTAAATCCAAATCAAAATCATCAAAGTAGTATTCACCTTCTTCTCTTTCTACCTTAATCTTTGGTATTAAAATAAATTTATTAAGAATTTGATCGTGTGTCTTAATAATATTTTCTTTTATCCAATTTTCAATCGGATTTTTATTTTCATCATAAATTTTACCATAATCCTTATCTTTTTTTATTTCATATTCTATAGCATCTTTTATTTTAATTTTTCCTTCATCCGTAAAATTATTATTAGAACTTAAAGTGTAATTTTCAACATTCTTTACTAATAAATCATTTATTCTATTTGCAAAACCATATTTTTCGCTTTCCTCACATACAACAAGTTTATCACACAATTCATCATCTGAGGGATATTCCAGAGGTAAGCGCGTAAAAATTATTTTTTCCTTTTCTAGTTCTTCAGCTTTTATAATATTACCTTTATTAAAAATTGAATCACCTTTTTGGGCTTCTTCTATAATTTCCTTAAATTTATCATGTGCTGTAAGCATAACAGAGTCAATATCCTTATCACCAGTTCTTTCACCATAAGGTAATCGCAGTCCTCTTCCTACCATTTGTTCCCTTAATATTTTTGAACTTGCTGTCCTTAAAGGCACAATTGTATAAAGATTATTTACATCCCATCCTTCTTTTAACATATTAACATGAATTACTATTTCAATTGGATTATCAACTTTTTCAACATCCAAAAGCAACTTTGTATTAACTTCAGTTTCAACGCCTGACATTTTTGAATTTATTGTTATTGTTTTAAATTTATAATGTCCATTCTGAAAGTCATCAGATTTTATATACTTTTCTATTTTTGAAGCATGTTCAGTGTCTTTACATACAACTAACATAAATGGTTTTATTAAATCCTTTTTCATACTTCTAGAATAATAAAATAGTTTTTCCTTAATGCGTTTATGACATAAAATTCCATCATTTAACATCAATTTATCTATCTCATCATCACCAAAATTATAAAAATTAATATCCGTTCTAGTAACTGCAAAAGGAACTCTTGTATATCCGTCTTTTATTGCTTCAGATAATGGATATTCGTACACAACATTTTTAAATGGAATTTGCTTACCTTTTACATTTACTAAAGGTGTGGCAGTCAATTCTAAGCCTAAAATTGGTTTCAGATTGTTTATAGTTTCCATTCCTCTATCTGCTCTATAATGATGTGATTCATCCATAATAATGACTAAATCTTTCATTTCTGCTAATTCATCATAAAAAGACATTCCTCTTACTTCACTGAAAGCTTTCATTTTTGTATTTTCTTTATCAAATTTACTTATATTATAAACATAAATTGTTACTTCAGAATCAAATAAATTTATCATTCTATTAAAATCATCATCAGCGACTACTCTTGGAGGATTATTAAAACATCCAATTCCTTTAAACACATATTTAGAATTATCTGGATTTCCTAGGTCTCTTTTTAATTTTTCATATATAGTTGTAGATGGAGCAATTACTAAAAAATTTTTAATATTATAATTTGTATAAAGATATGTTATGAATGCTCCCATAAGTCTAGTTTTACCAACACCTGTTGCTAATGCAAATGTTAATGAAGTAAATGTTCTTTCAAATTCAGTAAATATTGGATATTTTGAATTAATTACCTTTAAATTATTAATATTATCTTGGTTATATTCACTCATTAAGTTCGTACTTTTTAATATATCATCCAATATTTGCAATGACTTTTCTTGCGGGTTTCTTAACGACATTATACCAGATATATAATCAATAGAATACTTCATACTATTTACATCATTCATAAAATTCATCCTCCATATCATTGGAAATATCATTTACAACATTTAGATTATAATTATTTACATTAAAAACACATTTATTTAATAACATCTCTGGTATTTTTTTTATCATTATATTTTTGTACTTATTTAACAGTTCTTCATCATAAGCAGTACACGCAATAACAAGATACTCTTCAGGAAGCATAGAACCCTTTATTTTTTCTAGTGTCATTGAATTTAAAAATTGAGTTGTTACATATAAATAACTATTTTCATTTCCTATTGATTGTTTCCAAAAAATTTCTTTATCAGGATTGTATTCAAAACCTTCATGGAGTGCAACTGATCTTGCTAGCATTTCTGGATTGTAGTTTTTATTAATAACCATTTCCCCAAAAGAATCTTCATTTATTAAAGTTGGTGCAAGTTCATAAAAATTGTAACCTCCTCCACCATTCCAATTAACAATCGAGGTAATTCCACCATTATCTTTTCCATCAATGATTAAATTTAATCTTTTTATACAATGCGTATATACATGTTCACCCATCTCAATTCCTATCCAATTTCTATTCATTTTATGAGCAACCGCTGCTGTAGTACCACTACCTAAAAATGAGTCTAAAACATAATCTCCTTCATTTGTACTCATTTCTATTATCCTGTTTAACAATAATTCTGGTTTTTTACCATTAGGAAATTCTACTTGACCTTCTTTTGTTAAATTATTAAGATTTATTCCATCCCATAAAGTTCCTTGTAAGTCTTTCTTTAACCATTTTCCATCTTTATATTCTGTTACATCTTTTAGCCAAGTAAGTAATCTAAATTTATCGCCTTTATAGAATTGCTCATATTCATTTCCTTTGTTTTTACCAGTCTTAGGAATATATTTGATGCTAATTACATCTGAATGTTTAATGCCTTCTAATCTTTCCATTACTCTTGGTCTAATTGAAGATTGTGGCATTGCAGTTGTATGAATTCGATCCATATACTTATAATATACTTCATTTTCTGAAATATTTTCTTGCTTTGCAATTTGAGATATTGACATAAATTTTGCATTTTGACGATTATATATTTTAATTTCATTTCCATCGCCATCTACTGTTGATGCTAGATATTCAGGGTCTCCTTTTTCATATAATACCGACGTATATTTCCAGCTAATACCTTCATCTTTATATTTTTTTACCAATTCACATATTTCTGTATACGCATATGCATTTTGTAGCCATTTAAAATTATCATATTTTTTAGTATATGTAAGGATAAATTCAATATTCTTTTTTAATCTTTTATCTTCCCCTCCACCACTTGCACCTGCAATATTCTTCATTTTAACTGTTATAGTATTCAAATAATTATTTCTACCAAAAATTTCATCACATAATACTTTCAAATATGCATATTCATTATCATCAATTTGAATAAATATTATACCATCCTCTCTCAATAATCTCCGCAAAATAACTAAACGTTCCTTCATTAGGTTTAGCCAAATACTATGTTCTAGATTATCATTATAATGTTCAAATGCACTTCCAGTATTATATGGAGGATCTATATAAATACATTTTATCCTTTCTGAATAATCCTTTTCTAATGCTTTCAATGCTAAAAGATTGTCCCCATGAATGAGAATGTTTCGAGAATTTTTATCACCATAACTTCTTTCATCATCCTTAATCAATATTCTAGGTTCTACCTTTTCTTCATTGTTTTTTCCTATCCATGTTAATTCTAATTTACTTTTCATAATATACACCACACTTATAATTTCTCTTCTAATCTTAAATACTTATTTTTATCTAATTAAAAAATTTTTTAAATTAAAATTTTTTGGATGATTGCTAATATTAATTATACTATAAAAACTGGCAAAAATCGACTTTTTATGATTAATTAGTATCAATTATTGTTTTTCTTAATTCTTCTTCTAAAGAATGCGATAATTGTATTAAATATTGTTCATTAAAATCAATATCAGTTCGATTTGACATCTTTTTTTCAATAAGATCAAATATTTCATTTCTATCTTTTTGAATAGCAATTCTATCAAAAATTAATCCAGCCCATGAATTATCAAAATAATGGCAGCCCATAAATATTAATTTTAAATTTTTATCATTTGTTGCAAAGAAAATTTCTTTATCTGAAAAATGGTAGTGAAAATTATTGATTGATGACAAATAAGAGATATCCCAAGCCTAATTTTTACATCCCCTAATAATTTTTTCAAAATCTTTACTTTTAATATTTTTTGGTGCCTTAATAGTCGAATAGTTAGTGAATAATAAAATTGCATAGGTAATATCATACATAGATAATTTTAAATTATCATAATACCAATCAAGATACTTTAAAATTTTGTTTTTTGTAGATAATTTAGTTAGAAAAACCTCTGCAATTTTTAAAACCGAACAATAACTAAGTAAATATGTAATACTTTTATTTTTATAATTTGCATGGCGGTGAAATTTTACTGATATATCAAATTTTTGTAATTTATAGTTCCCATTTTTTAAATGATTTAAAAAAACTAAACTTGGAATTTCAGATAGATAAGTCAACAACTCATTTAATTGCCTAATGACTTCTGAATTTTCTGTTAAATCTCCATATTCATTCATTGCCAATCCAATATTATATTGTAATCCATTACAATTACAAAACATCAAAAATGATAGTAGCATTATCATATTATCTTCTTTTTTTTAATTCACCATTTTTAAGATAATCAAACAACATTGAAGTTATATTTCTATCTAATACAATAATTTTGTCTTTCTTATTCATCAAATATTCTTTGTAATGAGTAAATTTTCCTTCCATAGCATAATAAGGATGAAAAATAATTTGAAAAGAATTAACTAAATCAAATATATCATTTAAATCATTATCCTCTAAAATAATCAAATCGTTCATACAAATCACCTCAAAACATTAGCATAGCTATTCTTATAATAATTAAACAGTTAATTATATTATACCATGTCTATATGGTTTTATCGTCTTTATCTATTTGTTTTAATAATTGATTTTAAATAATTTATTATGAATTAAAAACCGTATTCGGAAATCCACATACTCGTAATGGTGCACTGGATTAATTTTCATATGGTTTTTCATAAATTATATATTCATAATCAAATCTGCCATTTTCATCTCTAGCTTCAATAACTTTTAAATATTTATTAACTTTTAATTCATTTAATATTTTTCTAATAGTATCTCTACTTTCAACACAAATACTTGATAATCCTAATATAGAATAGTCCCAATTATCTGGTAATGATAACATTAAAGATAATAAACCCTTTGCCTTTAAACTTAATCTTCTATCCTTCAAATGATAATTTCCCATAACTATATATCCTTCTTCTCTATTTGATTTTATTTTCATATTCTCATATCCTTTCTTTTCTCAAAATAAAAAAGCCTATATAAATAGACTTTACGCTCAACAAACAATTTCATAAATCTAATTGTTTAATACATAATTTATTGTTGATTTTGTTAATGTACCATTATTTAATATATCAACATGTTCTTTTAAATATTGTTTAACAGTTTTTTTACTTGATTCTGATACATCATTTGGATTTATGATTATACTATTATAGCTTCCTTCTTCAAAGTTTAATAATACATACCTATTAAATGAATATCCATTTCGCAAAAACAAATCTACAATAACAGAGAATTTATTTCCTTGAGTTTTTGAAAGTTCATTGTATATATCTTCAGTAAAAAAATATAAGTCATCAATATTGTTCAAAAAAATATAATTTTTATTTATATCCTCTTCAAAATTAAAAATTTCATAATCGTTCATAAATATTCTCCTTTATTTATAAAAAACATTATAAGATTTTTCAATATTTTCAATAATTTCATCAACTATTTCTTTTGCTTCTTGCCAATTTTCAATTATTCTTGTTTGTGATGGTTCAATTGTTGCATGCAAGAACACATTTCTCTTATTTGAATATATTTTATTTAATTTTATTAAATATTCTTTTTCATCATTACTTATTAATTTATCATTTTCAATTTTACTTGAATTTCCTCTATCTTTATAAAACATTGAAAATTTATTTTTTTTATCAATCTTATATGAATACTTATTCACTAATACTTTTGTTAAGTAACCTTCTAATGTTTTAAATGCACCTGTAACACAACAAGTATAATCCTCACTTTCTTTTATTGTTTTAAGTGATGTGATTGATCCTGAAAGAGATTTTATCAATGCTTCATCTAAAAAAGTATATGAATTTGATAAATTTGCTTTAATTGTTTCTCTTATATCAGCTGTTGAAATTTTTGTTGTTGTAAACATGTTGTTTATTTCTATAATACTATCAAGAGATACAGAAGATAATTGAGATAATAAGGTCATTATTATACCAAAAGTTTTAAAAGGTCTACCTTGAATCATAACTTTATTAGTTTGAGGGTAAAATGTTATATCAATATGATCTTTATTATACCCAATAAAACGAATTCTATTATTACTATAATATTTAATTTGAATTTCAGAAGAAAACTCATCTTCAACACATTTAATAAGTTCTTCAATTGTTTCTTTATTACATGAAAACACTGTTTGTTTGGGTTGAGCACTATCAATAGGATAACCTAATTGAGCTAAATATTTTATTAATCTATTAGATTCTTCAGCATTTTTTCCAATAGGCATCATTTTTACAGACATCTTTTTAACCTTAACATAAAATTTAACTTTGCATTGTTTTCCTGATATAAAAAAGTTGCATGTATATTCTTCTTTACCTTGAACTTTAATATAATTACTAAAAACAAAATCAATATTCTTTTTAGAATAATCTTTGATATAAGTTTCTATATCATCTGGATTTATATATACTTCCATTACTACTTCACTCCTTCAACACAAATTGCTTCTGTTTTTTCATTATCATTTATTATTATTTTATATTTGACTCTTTTGCCCTTTTGTAATAATTGTTTATTACCAATAACACTACGCATATTAAAATATATATTATCTTCATTATTATCTTGCTTTATAAATCCCGAATATCCATTTTTCAATATCTTATCTATTTCACCAAATAAATATTCATTATCATTTTGTTCAATATATTCTCTTGCTATAGATTTTAATTGATACATATTTGGTTTTTTGGTAACATCTAAATCATATTCAGATATATAATATTGTAATTCCTCTGATAAATTCCAACCCATTAAATTTCTAAAATAAGCACACGCTTGATAATATTTTATGGCATTATCTTTTTTACCCTGCGATTCCCAACATAATCCCAAGTTATGCAATAAGGTCACTTTTGTTTCATCAATTAATTCATTCTGAATAGCTTTGCAATTATACAATAAACTCTCTTCAAACTTCCCAAAGCTATAGCAAATATTTGCAAGTTTATGCCATAAAAACCAGTAATTTTCTTTTTCTGCAAATTTTTTATAATTTTGAAAATCAATTTCTCTATTACTAGAAATCATACACTTTGAATATAGTATTCTACCTGTAATCCAAATTTTATTTTTATAATGAAATTTTTTAATTATTTCTAACGCTTCTTCACCAATTAAAATACATTTTTCATATTGTCCTATTTTTTCATATGACTTAACCATATTTTGATAATAAAATTCCTTGGACGATGCTTGTTCAAACTCGTCTTCTCCTATTTTTGTTGTAAAACATTCCTCAGATAATATTGTTGGATTAAGCTTTTCTAACCATTGCACAATCTTTTCTTGATTACTTCTAGATGTTAGTGAAGATGGTTTATTGTTATACACTTTTACAACTTTTTTGATAGTCAAAACATATGGTGTAAGAATTTCATTAGTTCCTTCTCTTTGTACAGAATGTTTAATAATTAATTCAGCCATTTTTATGAATTCTTCAAAGTTAGACTCATCATTATCTATATAATCTTTAATATATATGTCATATACACACCAACATAAAACCGATATTACATAACTGTTTTTTCTTATATATGAATCTTTAGGAATTTTAGAAAACTCACTTAAAAAAATATCTGATTTATTACATTTACGCAATGAATTACCATACTCTGCAAAAAGATTATGATCATCCTTATTAGAAGAATTCCATATTTTTTTATATAATACTAACGCATCATCAAAATTTTTATTATTATAAAATTCTTTTGCTTGATTCCTTTCGTTCATAATATCAGTCCCCCACAACAACTTAATATAAGTATAACATATATCTTGCTAATTTTAATTTTTTATAGAAAATACACATCAAAAATTTTATTTTACAGTTCTTTAGGACAATTTGGTTTATAATTAACATCATTAAATCCATAAACTTTTTTACAATCATTACAAATGATAGCAATAAAATCTAAACCATTAATATTGTGTCCTTCACCTTTTTCTATAACTATATTATCTCCTTTACATATAGGACAATATTTATAATCCTTTTGACTGCATGCATCTCTAACTATTTCATAACCATTATGAAAATCGTATTTGGGAATAAATTCTCCTGTATCAACACTTTTAATTCTTCCAAACATAAACTCTAACTTATCCACAGTTTTTTCCAAATGATAATGTCCACAATACCATTTATCATAATCTAATCTTTGCTCTACTTCATTTAGAAAATACTCCATAGATTTATCTACTGCTATTTGTGGTAAACTTAATTTAAAACTTTCTTTGGGTTCATATTTTAATGGACAAGTATGAGACAAAATTATATCAACATGTTTTCCTGAATACTTGTCTAATATATCTAATCTTTCTTGTTCAGTTAATTGTTCATCTTTAAACCAAGGATATCCTTTACTTATCCTATAATCTTTATCAATAGAATAAGCACCACCTATTACTAAAATACTTTTACCATCGATATTATAAAGTTCTCCATTTTTAGCAAATATTAAATTAGGATATTCATCTTCTACAAATACTTTACCACCAAACATTTCTACTTCATGATAACTTGAAATGTTTTCTGGTCTTTCTTCATGATTACCTTGAATACAGAAAAATTTAAAATTATATCGTTTTAATCTTTTCTTTAACTTTTTATCATATTCGTCTAAATAATAATTAATACCCACATAGCCTAAGATAATCATGATATCATCTTCATTTAATCCTAAATGACCGAATCTATAAAAATCTCCGTGAGTATCACCAGTTATATATAACATTCTTTTCACCTCTCATTTTTAAAGTAATTTGATATATCTATTATACCATCATATCCAGTAAAATAAGAAGCTTATTAAAGTTATACACTATGCCTAGAATTAACCACATAATACGCGTCCTCGCCTCCTGCATTTATGTGATTAGATATCACTATAACATCTTTATCATTTCCAAAAGCATCTAATATTCTATTAACTCTATCAGTAGGATTAACCGTTTCATCACTATTTCTAGTTAGTTTAACAGGTATCCCTAGTTCCCTAAACCTATCATACATGTATTCAGATATAGCCAAAGTCATGTTTTTTTCAGTAATTCCATTACCTAATGCACCCGAATCTTCCCCACCATGACCAGCGTCTATTACAATCTTTCTATTCATTATAATCACCTATAATAATGTATGAAAAAAAGAAAAATAAGTTAATACAAAAAAACAGGCAACAAAATACCCGTTTTAATTAACCTCTAATTTTATGAAAATCTAGCCTTAATTTATCAGCAACTGTAACCAAAAACTCTGAATTTGTAGGCTTTGCCTTATCAATATCAACACTATGTCCAAAAATTTCTTCCATGTAGTGCCAATTACCACGATTCCAGCTAACTTCTATAGCATGTCTTATAGCCCTTTCAACTCTAGAAACAGTTGTCTTATACTTTTCCGCTAATTCCGGATACAATTCTTTAGTTATACCACCAATTATATCGGGATTTTCAAATATTATAGCAACTCCTTCTCTTATAAACTGATATCCTTTTATATGAGATGGTATACCTAATTCATGCAACATTTTAGTAATCGCAACTTGCAAATTAGAATTATAAAAGTCTATATTTTTATTATTATCCTTAACTTTCATACATTCTTTAATTCTTTTTGCCAAATCAACCAACTCAAAAGGCTTCAATATAAAATAACTTACTCCGTACTCCGAAACTTCTCTTATTACTTCACTAGCATTATAACTAGTTGCAACGATAACTTTCTTATCGATACCATTTTCACGCATTTTTTCTAAAATATAAATACCATCTTTTTTAGGCATAATAAGGTCTAACACAATAACATCATACTCATTTATTTTATTAGTTATTACTTCAAATCCTTCTAATCCATCATAGGCACTTAAAACGATATCAATCTCGTCATTATCCTTAAAATATTCTTTTACAGCATCAACCAATTTGACATTATCGTCAATCATCAAAACTTTGATTTTTTGCATAACTATCTCCTTCTATTGTACTGCTAGAATTATTATATAACATTATTGAATTTTTGCATAGAGTAAGATTTATCTAGTTATGTCATATTGTGTCAAGTATTAACATTTATTGTCGATTACAATTTTAATTAAATCTTTTAATTTTTCAGGAACAACAGCACTTCTACTAACAAGCAGACCATCGCATAATTTTACAATATCATTAATATTATTTATATTAACATTCCCACCATATAACACTTTATTTATACCTTGTTCTTTGATAAAACTAATTGTTTCATCAAGCATTTTTAAATCTAGTTCTTTAACTTCAAGTGGTTCGAAAGCAACTATTACATCACTTCGATTAATTCCTTTTAAACATTCATCTATTTGCTTTAACAATTCATTTTTCAAAAAATTATCGCCAATACATAAAATAGGTATTAAATTATTTTTTAAGCAACTTTTAATTTTTTTATTTATAATTTCATTTGTTTCATTAAATAATTTTCGTCTTTCGCTATGACCTACAATAGCATATTCTAATCCTATACTTTTAGCAAGAAAAGAAGATACTTCTCCCGTGTAAGCACCAACATCTTCATAAAATATATTTTGAATACCAACCTTGTATCCTTTATTTAAAAAATAAGAAATATAAATATTAGAAGGACAAATAACAACTTTAGGATTTTTTACATCATCTAATTCTTTAACAAATTTTAAAGTTTCATGGAAATCCATATACATTTTTAAATTAGCTACTAAAAGTTTCATTTAATTGCCTTCAATCCAACTAGTTTCTTACCTTCAAGTAAAACTAAAGTTGCCCCACCACCGGTTGAAATATGACTAAAAGCGGAAGTATAACCAAATTCATTGATAGCAGCTGCTGTATCCCCACCACCAGCTATTTTTAAAGCGTCAATTTTACTTAATATTTCACACAACTTCCTAGTTCCATTACTAAATTGTTTTACTTCAAACATTCCAACTGGTCCATTCCATATAATTGTTTTGCTTTCTAAAAGATACTGTTTAAATAATTTAATCGTTCTAGAACCAATATCAAAGCCCATTTCATCTTCTTTTATTTCATTAATAAAACATTCTATTCCTTCATCATTTTTAGTTTTTGCTTTAATTACATCAATTGGCAATATAATTTTTTCAGGATATTCATCCAAAATTCTTTTACAAAATTCTATGTTATCATTATCAACTAACGATGAACCAACACTAAAGCCAAAGGCTTTAATAAATGTAAAAGCCATCCCACCACCTATTAAAATATAATCAGCTTTTTTTACTAAATTTTCAATTACACCTATTTTATCACTCACCTTAGCCCCACCAAGTATAACAACAAAAGGTCTTTTAGGTTTTTTTAAAGCATTGTTGATTGTTTTTAATTCATTTTCCATCAAAAATCCAATTCCTGATTCTATATTACTAGATATTCCTAAATTGGAAGCATGTGCTCTATGTGAAGTTCCAAATGCATCATTGATAAATAAATCACCTAAAGAAGCCCAATATTTCCCAAGTTCATAATCGTTATTACTTTCCAATTTACCATTTAAATCCTCAAATCTAGTATTTTCCATTAAAACTATTTTATTTTCTTTTATGGCCTTTTCTAGTTTACCTCCTCTAGTAAAAGGAACAAAAGTAACTTTTTCGTTAATTAATTCTTCTATTCTTTTAGCTACCGGTCTAAGTGTATACTTTACTTTATCACTTTCTTCTTTCACTTTTCCAAGGTGACTCATTATAACTACATTAGCACCATTCGTAATAGCATATTCTATTGTTTTAATGCTTTGTTTTATTCTAAAATCATCCATTATTTTTCCATTTTCAATTGGTACATTTAAATCTGCTCTTATGATTACAGTTTTTCCTTTTAAATCAAAATCTTTAATTGTTTTCATAAATACCTCTTTTCTTAATATTATTATAACATTTTTATCAATAATTATTTGGTTTATTAAACTTTGTTGTCTTTTGGTTGTCATTTTTTAAAAAACAATTTTAATTATTGTAATTTTTAAATTAATAATATATAATGTTCTTGGTGATTTCGATGGAAAGATTACAAAAAGTTATAGCAAACAGCGGTTATTGTTCTAGAAGAAAAGCAGAAGAATTAATTAAAAATGGAAAAGTAATGGTTAATGGAAAAAAAATAGAAGAATTAGGTTTTAAAGTTGATGGAAATGATATTATAACTGTTGAAAATAAAATTTTAAAAAAAGAAAATAAGGAATATATTTTACTTTACAAGCCAAGAGGTGTTGTTACAACTACTAGTGATGAAAAAGGAAGAAAAACAGTATTAGATTTAATAGAAACAAACAAAAGATTATACCCTGTTGGAAGATTAGATTATGATACATCAGGGTTATTATTGCTAACTAATGATGGTGAATTAACAAACATACTAATTCATCCAAAAAATGAAATAGATAAAGTGTATATTGCAAAAATAAATGGAATTATGAATGGTTTTGAAATTAAAACACTAGAAAAAGGTGTTTTAATAGATGGTAAGAAAACCGCACCTTGTAAAGTAAAAGTTAGAAAAAAAGAAAAAGATTCTTCAATTATAGAATTAACTATTCACGAAGGAAAAAACCATCAAGTGAAAAAAATGTTTGAAACAATTGGATTTAAAGTTTTAAAACTAAAAAGAGAAAAATTGGCATTTTTAAATTTATCAGGTCTAAAACCTGGAGAATACCGTTATTTATCGATTAAAGAAGTTAAAATGTTATACAGTTTAAAATAAAAGTTGAAATAAATTTATTTCAACTTTTATACACTCTTGCGACTCTTTTAGAAACACCACATATAAGTTCATAAGGAATTGTGTTTAAATAATTACTCAAATATTTAATATGTTCTATATCTTTATAAATATAGACCTTAGAATGCAAATTAACAGAATCGTCTATTTTAACCATTAACATATCCATACATATAGTACCAATTATTTGGTATTTTTTATTATTAATATAAACATATGAACCAGTCATTTTTCTATTTATTCCATCAGCATAACCAATTGATACAATACCAATTTTAATGTCACTGTCAGCTTTATATGTACCATTATAACTTACAATTTCACCCTTTTTAACTGTTTTTATTTCAATTATTTCACTTATCAAACTAAAGGTATTAGAAAAATCTAGATTGCCAGTAAGTCCATACATAATAATACCTAATCTACAACCATTACAAAAAGGAATTTTTGGATAATTAATTAATGTATCACTTTGCGCGATGTGAACAATTGGTATTTTACTTAAATCAATATCCTTAGTAATTTCTATAAATTTATCAATTTGTTTTTTTGTGTTTTCTTTATTTGAACCCTCATAAATATGTGTAAAAATACCTTTTAAATTTAAATTACTATTTTTAATTTCGTTAATTATTTGATTAAATTCATCTTTTTCTTTAATTCCTAATCTATTCATTCCAGTATCTATCTTTAAATGAATATTCAAATTATAATTTTTAATTTTATTAAAATAATCATAATTAGTTACTGTTACATCAATATTATTTTTTTCACAAATTTTCAAGTATTTTTCATTTATTATACCTAAACATAAGATAGGAATATTGAATTTTTTTCTTATTACTAAAGCTTCATCTAATGATGATACTGCTAAATAATTACACCCACCATCAATAATTGATTTTACAACTCTTAATCCATAATGACCATAAGAATCTGCTTTAACAACACCTATATAATATTTATAATCATTATATTTATTAATTACCTTTTTTATATTGTTACTTATATTAGTTAAATTAATACAAGCATAAGTATTTCTATAAGACATAATCTCACCACTTTAATTATATTCAAAAACAAACAAAAAAACCAAATTATTAGTTTTCTTCTACTTCTATAGCTTCAGTAGGACAATTCTCTGCAGCGTCGCGTACATCATCATATAGATTTTTTTCTATATCTTCCTTTATAACACGAGCAACTCCATCTTCTAAATCAAACACCTCATCACAAATTGCTTGGCAACTTCCGCAACCAATACATCTATCTTCTATAACTTTAGCTTTCATACTATTCCTCCTCGTAAATAATTATAGATAATTTATAATAAAAATGCAAGTAATTATTTGAAAAAAATGTAAAGTGTGGTATTATTATTATATAACATTGGGGTGAGATAATGCCAAGTAGAATGGAAAGATATTATCAAGCAGATGAGCGAATTCAAAAAAGAAGTAATAAAAATAAAAGTTTATACGATTCTTTATATGAAGGAGCAGAATATTCAAATGTTGAAGGAATTTCAATAATTGAAAAAAATGAAAGCGTTGATATAGAAAAAATAAAAGAACTTTTAAATTATGACAAAAAAAAGGAAGAACAAAAACCACAAACACCAGCTAGAGTTTATGAAGAACCTAAAATTGTTGAAGAAAAAAACTATGATTTAAAAGATTTTTTGGCTCAAGCAAAACAAGATAGACCAGAAAAAAAAGAATTAGCAAATACTCAATACAACATTTTAAAAAATATCGATTTAACTAAAAATTACAATGAAAAAGCAACTGAAGATGAACTAAAAAAAATGATTGAATCAATCACTTCTAATAATCAAACTGGTGATTTATTTGATGATTTAAAAACAATTCATAGTCCAAATTTAAAAGAAGAAGTTGAGGAAGAAATGGATAAATCGTTATTTACTTCAAGTTTAGGGTTTACTTCAAAAGATTTTGAAGATTTAAACGACATAAAACACGAAGTTAAGAAAAACGGAATATTAGTTAAAATACTTTTGTTTGTATTTTTAGTTATTATTGTTACATCATGTATATTTTTGGGCTATAGTTTTTTTAACAAATAGGAGGAAGGTTGAAAATAATAGTTGTTAGCAAGCATTGACTGAAAATCTCTATTCTAAAACTAGGAAATTGTTTACCAAAGATAAGGTTCCGTGCTCTTAAATATAGATATGAAATCTTATGGCACACTCATTTGTACTCCAGAGATAATCGACACATATAAATATACGGGTTTAAGAAACTAGTCTTAACACCTCTCAGTTTCCTTGCTCTTTAGTATACCTGATAACAATTTACTATTATAACAAAGAATAAATAATTATTATATATTTTCACTGCTGTTTGTGGCTTAAGCAAACGTAGTGAGCGGAAAGGAATGTTTAGAAATATGAATAAAAAGGGATTTATTTTAATAATTCCAACTTGATAAATAAAATAATTAATGGTAAAAATGTAATAAAAAGTAAATATATAATTGATTGGAGGAATATTTAATGAAAAACAAAAAAGGATTTACTTTAATTGAACTTATTGGAGTAATTATATTACTAGGTATTATTGCTTTAATTACCTATCCGATAGTTGGGGCGGTTATCGAAGAAAGTCAACAAAAAGCTTATGAAAAGCAAATTTCAGAATTAGAAAGGTTAAGTTATACTTGGATAACTAGAAATTTAAACAAATTAACAAAAGATGAAAGCATCGAGTATAAATTAAATTTCAGTGAATTGAATGATAGTGGTTTAGTATCATCATCACAAATTATGAGTCCAATTACCGGAGAAAACATCCCAGGTTGCATAATAGTTACCTACGAAGAATCAACTAATAAATTCATAGCCAATTACTCAGAATCATGTTAGGAGAAATTATGGAACAACTTATAGTAATAAAATATGGTGAACTAACAACCAAAAAAGGAAATAGAAATACATTTATAAATGCACTTAAAAATAATATTAAAAGAGTTTTAGTAAACAATGATTATAACATTATTGCTAATAGAGACCATATATACATTGAAACTAAAGAAATAGATGATGTATTAAAAAAATTAAAAAAGGTTTGTGGTATTCAAGGTATATTAGTAGCTTATAAAGTAAATACTAATACTGATACTATTAAAGAAGAAGTATTAAATATATTAAAAAATATGACATTCAAAACTTTTAAAGTTGAAACCAAAAGAGCTTTAAAAAGTTTTCCAATTAATTCAATGGAATTTAGTCGAATAATAGGTGGGCATATTTTAAAAAATATACCTAATATTAATGTAGATGTTCATAAACCTGATGTTTTAGTTAAAATTGAAATTAGAGAAGATACATATATATATTTTAACGAAATCAAAGGAATTGGTGGATATCCTGCTGGAATTCAAGGAAAAGGATTATTAATGTTATCTGGTGGGATTGATTCTCCTGTCGCTGGTTATATGGCATTAAAAAGAGGAATTGATATTGATTGCTTATATTTTGAATCCCCACCTCATACTAGCTTACAAGCTAAAGAAAAGGTTGTAAAGCTTGCTAGTATTTTAAATGAATACAGCGGAAATGTAAGATTATTAGTAGTTCCTTTTACTAAACTTCAGGAAGAAATTTATAAAAACGTTTTAAGTGAATATAACATCACCATTTTAAGAAGAATGATGTATAGAATTGCTAGTAGATTAGGATATAAAGTATTGATAAATGGAGAAAGTGTTGGCCAAGTAGCTAGCCAAACTATTGATAGCATGTATGTTATTAATAGTGTAACCAATTTACCAATAATTAGACCCGTAAGTTGCTTAGATAAACTAGAAATTATTGACATAGCAAAAAAAATTGGAACATACGAAACAAGTATCTTACCATATGAAGATTGTTGTACGATTTTCGTTCCAAAGCATCCTGTAATTAATCCTAAAATAGAAAAATGTTTATTATATGAAAATTTTTCTTATGAAGATTTAATCGAAGAATGTATCAATAATATAGAAATTATAGACAATTTTAATAAAAAGTATACAAATTATTTATAACCATTTATTACCATGTATTAAATTACCTAAAGTACGCAAGATATTAGTGTACAGGAGGTGAGTACATGAATAAATCAACTAATAAGATGGTTGTACCAGGAGCTAAACAAGCTATCGATAGAATGAAATATGAAATAGCTAACGAATTTGGTGTTAATTTAGGACCAGATGCTACAAGTCGTGCTAACGGAAGTGTTGGTGGAGAAATCACTAAAAGATTAGTTCAAATGGGTGAACAACATCTAGGAGGTAGCTTTCAAGCTAAATAATTAAAATAGATAGCAAATTCTGCTATCTTTTTAGTTATTATTGTCATGTATTTAAATTATTCTTTTGCCCAAAATAATAATAAAGGTGGTGAGATAATGAATAAATTAATAACACCAAACTCTAAAAAAGCATTAGAAAATTTAAAATATGAAATTGCTAAAGAGTTAAATATTAATTTAGGTGCTGACCAAACATCAAGACTAAATGGAACAGTTGGTGGCAACATGACAAAAAGATTAGTCGAGTTAGGACGCGAATACTACTCTAAAACAGAATCTACTAGTCCATAGTTTAACGCTTCATCTGCCGATAGAAAATAATCTCTTTCTGTGTCATGCTCAATTATTTCTAAACTTTTGTTAGTGTTTCTAGCTAATATGTTATTTAATTTAGATTTAAGACGTAAAATTCGTTCAGCTGCTATTTTAATTTCTGTTGCTTGACCACTAGCTCCTCCTAAAGGCTGATGTATCATAACTTCACTATTTGGCAAACAAGAACGTTTGCCTTTTGTGCCACAAGAAAGTAAGAATGCCCCCATTGAAGCTGCCATTCCTAAGCAAATTGTACAAACATCAGATTTAATAAAATTCATCGTATCATATATAGCAAATCCTGCTGTAATGCTCCCACCAGGTGAATTTATGTATAAACTAATATCATCATGATTAATTGAATCTAAATATAGTAATTGAGCAACTACAATATTCGCACTATCATCAGTTATTTCTCCTGTTAAAATAATTATCCTATCCTTTAATAATCTTGAATATATATCATAAGCTCTCTCACCTAAACTACTCTTTTCTATAACAGTTGGTATAAGCATAAAATCATCTCCTCTTTTATATAATAGTTAATAGATTGTATTTTATTCATTAAAATAAATGACAAATTTTTATTTTTTTGATATAATCAAAAAGAATAGGAGTGTACAAATGATAAAAGTTACATATAAAGACAATATTTATGAATATCCAGAAGGAATACTTTTATACGATATTGCAAAAGATTTTGAAAAAGATTTTAAATATCCAATATTGATAGCTAAGGTTGATAATCAAATCGAAGAACTAAGCAAAACTTTAGAAAAAAGATGTAATATCGATTTTTATGATAGAACTAGTATACCTGGCAATTCAAGTTATTCAAGAGCTGTTCATTTCTTAATGTTAGTTGCTTTCAAACATATTTTAGGTAATGACGCTGATGTTAAAATAGAGCATTCAATTGATAAAGGTGTTTACTGTACATCACTAAATAAAGAAATAAATGAAAAAATTATTTTAGATGTTGAAAACGAAATGAAAAAAATGGTTTCAATTGATTATAAATATGTAGAATTAAGTGTTTCAAGAAGAGATGCAATAAAATTTTATAAGAAAAAAAATCAACTTGATAAAGCTGAAGTTTTAAAATATATAAGCAACACATATGTTAACTTATATAGACTAGATGAATATTACGATTATTTCTTCAGTGAACTACCATATAGTACATGTGATGTTGATTCTTTTAAATTAACATATATTAAAGAAAACGGATTTGTATTAAGTTATCCTAATATCCACAACCCAGAAAAAACTGTTCCTTATACTCATCATGAAATGTTATTTGAAGCATTTAAAGAGTATACAAAAATGGGAAAAACATTTGGTATTTCTACGGCCGCTGATTTAAATGAAATAGTATCAACTGGTAAATACAACGATATAATAATGTTAGCAGAAGCTAGATACAATAGCCAATTATCAAATGTTGCTAATAGAATATATGATAAGAAAGGAAAGACTAAAATCATTTTATTGGCTGGACCTTCATCTAGTGGTAAAACTACAACGTCTAAAAAATTAGAAATTTATTTAAAAGCTAAAGGGTTTAAAACTCATAGTCTATCAATAGACGATTACTTTTTAGATAGAGAAAAAACGCCTAAATTACCAAATGGTGATTATGATTTTGAATCTATTAGAGCAATTGATATTGATAAGTTTAATGAAGATTTAATTAAACTATTAAATGGGGTTAAAGTAAATATTCCAACATTTAATTTTATAACTGGAAAAAGAGAATACAAGAAGAATTATCTTCAATTAAGTGAAGATGATATTATCATAATTGAAGGATTACATGCTTTAAATGATGAGTTAACTAAAGAAATAGATGACTCTTTAAAATTTAAAATATATATTAGTCCACTAACTCAATTAAACATTGATAACCATAATAGAGTTCATACTTCTGATACAAGGAGATTAAGAAGAATTGTAAGAGATAATAAATATCGTGGATATAATGCCAGTGATACTCTAAAGAGTTGGGGAAATATATTAGATGGTGAAGAAAAATATGTTTTTCCATATCAAGATAAAGCCGATGTAATAATCAATTCTGCTTTAATTTATGAATTAGGTGTTTTAAAAACATATGCTGAACCTTTATTATTTTCAGTACATGAAGATGATGAAGTTTACCCAGAAGCAATTAGATTAATTAATTTTTTAAGAAATTTTTTACCTATACCAAGTGATGATATACCAAAAGAATCACTATTAAGAGAATTTATTGGTGGTAGTATTTTTAATTAAGGAAGGAAGATAATATGATAAAAGTTGCAATTAATGGATTTGGTAGAATCGGAAGATTAGTATTTAGAATTATGGAAGAAAGTAATGATTTTGAGGTTGTAGCAATCAATGACTTAACTGATGCTTGCCAATTAGCTTACCTTTTAAAGTATGATTCTAATCATAGAAATTATAAAAGTGAAGTTTCTTTTGACGAAAACAATTTAATCGTAAATGGTAAAAAAATTAGAGTTTTTGCTGAAACCGACCCTAATAAATTGCCATGGAAAGATTTAGAAATTGATCAAGTATTCGAATGTACTGGTAGATTTACTAGCTTAGATGGTGCAATGAGCCACATAAATGCAGGAGCAAAACATGTTATTATATCTGCTCCTGGTAAAGGCGATATGAAAACTATTGTTTATAATGTAAATGAAAATATATTAGATGGTAGTGAAAAAATTATTTCAGCTGCATCTTGTACAACTAATTGCCTAGCGCCAGTTGTAAATGTTATAAACAGAGAATTTGGCATTGTTAAAGGTTATATGACAACAGTTCATGCTTATACAAATGATCAAGTGATTCTAGATGTTGCCCATAAAAAAGGAATAAAAGCCAGAAGAGGTCGTGCTGGAGGAATAAATATTATTCCATCTAGTACAGGAGCCGCTAGTGCTCTTGGTTTAGTAATACCATCTCTAAAAGGAAAAATGGATGGAAATGCCTTAAGAGTTCCTGTTCCAACTGGTTCTATCGTAGATTTAACACTAGAATTAGAAAAAAATGTAACTGTTGAAGAAATCAATGATACTTTCATTAAAAATAGCAATGATACTCTTCAATTTACATATGACCCAATTGTATCAAGCGATATTATTGGTTCAAGCTGTGGAGCTTTAGTTGATGGATTATTAACTGATGTATTAGAGGTGGATGGAAAACAATTAGTAAAAATTGTTGCGTGGTACGATAATGAAATGGGATATTCTTATCAGATGGTAAGAACAGCTAAATATTTAGGTAGCAAAGAATAAAATCTTTGCTTTTTTGTTTATTTTACACTTTTAAATGTGAAATAATCTTGTTAAAATTTAAAAAATATTATACAATATAATTGGTGATGATATGAAAAATCGTGGTTTTACTTTAATTGAAATGATAGCTATTGTTACAATATTGGTTGCAATATCACTAATAGTTGCACCTGCTATTATAAATACAATAAATGATAAAAGTGGAAAACAAAAAGAAGCTTATTTAAATAACATTTACATAGCCGCTGAAAATTACATGTTAAATGAAGATGGCGCTAAAGATGATTTAATTAAATCAAAAAGATATTTCATAACATTAGATGATTTAATTAGAAATAACTATATTGGTAGTGATGTTCTTAACACAACTTATTTTAAAATTAATTCAAGCACAAAAGTTTCTGTTATTGTTAATAATGATGGAACATGGAGATATGAGTTTCCATCATCCGGATTTGATGGACCTGCTGAAATAGTATTTTCAGTTGATGCAGGTACAATTAACTCTAACGGCTGGGCAAAAAATGATTTTAATGTTACTGTTGTAGGAAATAATATATTGAATTATGTCTACTGCACAGGTAGTACTAATTGTATTCCTGATATTACAAAAAAAGCTAGAGATAACAAAATAAGAATTTCTAATGAAGGTACAACTTATGTATGTGCGAAAGGAACAAATGATGCTGAAGAAACTGATGTCATTTGTGAAAGTTATAAACTGGACAAGACTGCTCCAACTATTGGTACTCTTAATGTAAATGGAAATAGAGGACTAAACGATTGGTTCGTTGGTGATGTTACTATTTCATATACAAATTCAACTGATGAGTTAAGTGGAATGGATACTAATATATTAAATCCTAGCGCTACAAAAGTAACTACTGACACAGCCGGAACAACATATACCTTAACTGCTAAAGATAAAGCTGGAAATACTAGTCAAGTTAGTTATGTTGTTAAAAGAGATACAAAAGCACCAAACGTTGGTAAGGCCTTGTTTAATGGTTTAGAATATGATGCAAATAAGTGGTTCAATTCTAATGTAACGGTTAGTGTAGTAAATGGTAGTGATAGTACATCTGGTCATTTCACAACTACAACCGATGTAAGTACAGTAACTAACCAAGGTAGTGTTAATAAAGTAGTATTAACAACAACTGATAAAGCTGGAAATACAAGCACAAGGGGATACAATATTAAATTAGATAAAAAAGCCCCTACAATTACAGCTAGATATTCATCGATTACCGTTGGGGATATTATTGAAACAAATGTATCTGATTTATTCACTGCAACATATTCAATTAGCGGTGGTAGTATGAAATGCGATGTTGAAAAAACCACTGATGTTAGAGGAATACATAACCCACTTAAATGTACTGCTACTGGAGGAAATGGATTATCATCAACGGCAAGCATAAAAGTAATCAATCCATTAATTGGTATTACTATTGCATCTGTTCCTACTAAAGTAGATTACAAAGTCGGTGAAGCATTTGATAAAACAGGAATGGTTGTTGAAGCAATTTATACAGATGGATCAATAGCAAACGTAACAGGATACACAACAAGTATGGAAAGTAGCTCAACAGATGATAAAAACAATCAAATGAGTACTCCATATGGTATAAATAACCTTAGACCAGGAAAAGAACAAACAGTAACGATTTCATATACCGAAAATGGAATTACAAAAACTGCCACTACTAAAATTAATACATATATATATGGAGACCAAATTTCTAATTTAACAATAGCACTTAAAAACTATGGTATTGAACAAGTAACAAGTTGGGTATATGTAGGGGACCCTGGATATACTAACCCAATAAGTACTGGTACTTATAATACTAACAACAATCCATATGCTCATTATACTCTTGGAACAAGTTATATTCAAACAACAACTAAACAAAGTGGATACAATGCTGTTGTAAACTATAACTTATATGTTAAATTAAAAGATGGCTCATATTGGTTCCCAGGTAATTACGAAAAGAATGTCAATTATTCACTTACAGTTGGCCATGAAATAGTAAATAGAGGTTATGGTAGTATGAAATGGGTTGGAAATGTAGGAGCAAATGAATTTAGTGGTAAAAGCCAAGTTATGACTAAAACTATAACTAGTCTAGGTGATGGTAGTATAAGTATTGCTAGTTCTAGTGGAACTCCAACAATTAAACAAACATTCTCAAACTTCAAAGTAAATAATAATTCTATTCCTCTTGTATTTATAGAAATGGGAGGTTAATAAAAACTGATTGATTAATTGAACTGAACCCCAAAAGTGAACTGAATAATAATCAATCAGTTCTTTTTTTAAACTAAAAATCCCAACAATTGGGATTTATTTTTCATAGAAACTTAATAACTTATTATAAATACCTGGTTCCACTTTATTAAGTGTATTAATACTTAACTCTAATGATTTTTGATAATCGCCCTTATAAAATAATAATTCACAATAAGTTAAGTTCTTATTTATTTCATCTGATAAAACTCTATACCTATTTCCATAAACAATAGCCATTTCAGCAAACATAGCTGTTTTCATCATTTCTTTGGTCTTAGTATATAATTTTAAAACTAAATCACGAGCAGTATCTACCCTAGTATTTAAAACACTGATGGTTATTGGTTTTTTTTCAAGTTCATTTACAATTTCTCTAATCGCACTACTAGCTTCATTTAATTCAATGTAATAACTTTTAGGAATTAATGGCAAATTGTATTCTTTAATTTTATTTTTTGAATCTTTTAATATGTTTTTAACTTCTTCTAATTGTTGACGAGCTCTAACCTCATCTTCTCTCATACTACCAAGCGCATCTAATGAATTATCTAATTTATCTTCTATATTAGCTAATCTAACACTTAATCCTTCTATTTCATGAGTTAATTTAGAATATGCAAATGTTTTATTTCCAGTATGAGAAATTAAAACATTATAATCATCGTTTAAAGTTTTTAAATCTTTATCGATTTGTTCTAATAATAAAACATCTTCATTAGATAAATTGTAAACATTTTTGATATCATCAATTTGTGATAAAATGTCAGTTATTAAACCATTAATTTTGTTTAATCTTACCTTAAAATTATCTACTAAATCTTCGTAATCTTTACGGTGATTTTTTTCTTTTTCAAAATCTATAAATAATGAATCAAAATAATCTAATAATACTTTTAATTCAAAAAGACAATCTTCTAAATTTAATACTCTAGTCCTATTTATAACATCTTCTAATTTTTTATTGGCTTCATCAATGTTGTATTCAACATTTAAATAATCCAATGGATAACCTTCTTTAGTCATTTTTTGATACATTTCTTTTATTTCTTTTATTTTTGAAGGAATTATATTATAAGCCATCAATACAACTGATGGAACTTCATCAATCACTAATTTCATATGTTTTAACATCTCATCAATTGATTTAATTATTTGTGTTACTTCATTATAATCATTATTGTCCATAGCATTTTCAAACATTTCAAATCTTTTAGCAATATTTTCAAATTGAAGTGATACAGAATTAGATATTTCTCCATATTCTGCTTTATTTTGATTATATTTTTCAAATAATTCACGATAATCAGATTTTAATTTAGTAATAATTGCTCTATTTCTTTCATCACTTGTTGTGATTTCTTTTATTTGTTCTAATAAATGATCAGCAGTATTTTTAACCTTATAAATTTCCATTTCAAGTTTTGCAGTTTTATATAAAACTGAGCGATAATCTTGTTGTGATAGAGAATATTCTGCTTCTAATAACATATCAGTTAGTTTTGGTATTTTATTATTTTTAATGTCGTCAAATTGCTTTTGCCATTCGTTAAAACTTTCTTCTAATTTGTCATTTTTTACTATTGATTTAATTTTTGAAATTTCTGATAAAATTGGTGTACTATCAATAACATTTTTTTCAACCTCTAAATTATCTAAAACTTTACGATATTTCTTATTTTTTAATCCTTGAATAAGGTTTAAAACCAAAACAATAGCTAATACAGTTATTATATAAATTGTAATAGCAACAATTGTGTAGTTCATCTTGACTCACCTCATAACATAATTTTATCATAAAATTCGACATTTTAATACAAAAATAGTTAAATTTATATATGAATTTTTTGATTAATAATTTTCTATAAAACAAATAAATTAAAAATATAAATTATTTTATTACATAAAATATTTAATTTTATTGGATTTTGTTCTTGACTTATGTTTCAATGCATAATATAATTATAAGTGCGATGCATCTAGCAGCGTCAATTAGAATTTTGTAATGTGTTGTTACCTTTAAGGGGTTATTACTTAAAATAGCTGCAAGTGGTAATATTTAAATTTAACACCCTATAAAATGACTTATTGACCTTTTGATGCTAAAGAGAAAGGAGAGAAATAGATGTCAAGGTATACAGGACCAGTTAATCGCAAATCTCGTCGTTTATCATTCTCTACACTAGAAAATGGTAAAGATATCGCTAAAAGACCTAATGTTCCAGGTCAACATGGTGGTAAAAGAGGTAAAAAATTATCTAACTATGGTGTTCAATTACAAGAAAAACAAAAAGTTCGTTTCATGTATGGTGTATCTGAAAAGCAATTTGAAGCTATCTTCAAAAGAGCTGGTAAGATGAAAGGTGTACATGGCGAAAACTTCTTAAAACTTCTTGAAAGTAGATTAGACAACCTAGTTTATAGGTTAGGTTTTGCTACTACAAGACGTGGAGCTCGTCAATTAGTTAACCATGGGCATATTACTGTTAATGGTAAAAAAGTTGATATCCCATCTTATACTTGCAAACCTGGTGATGTTATTGCGGTAAAAGATAATGCTAAAGAAATAGTTGTTATTAAATCAAGTTTAGAAGCATTAAATAAAAGAGTTGAATTTGTTACTTATGATGATTCTAAAATGGCAGGTACTTATGTAAGATATCCTGAACGCAGTGAATTAAATGCTGATATTAATGAATCATTAATCGTTGAATTCTACAACAGATAGGAAATATTTATTTCCTATTTTTTTTAAACAAAAAAGAAGTTTTCACTTCTTATTTGCATGTGAATCCTGATTCTTCTAGGCCTTTTTTAATAGAATCCATACTATCACCATTTAAATTTAAAGCTTGTTTTTGTTCATCAGATAATTTATCCGAATTAATATTTGCTTTAAATTTAATAGTGTTATTGCTTACCTTAGAATCAACAGTAAATCCTTCTTCTTTTAACTCATCAAAGTTACTTGACATTGTTTTAGAAAAAGCTTCCATAGACATTCCAGTTTGTTCCATTACTTTTTTAGTTTCGTCATCAACAGTGATATTCATTTCAACATCTACTTTTTTAACTGCTTCATCTTTGTCATCAAAATTAATAATCATTTTACTTTTCATATCAATTCCTGATTGACTTTGATCAAGTGTACAAGTTAATGTTTTACCTCCACATCCCGTCAATACTAATGTAGAACATAACCCCAATCCTAATAAAATTTTCTTCATAACATACTCCTTTCTATAATGATTATATCAAAAATAAAATTATTTTACAACATTAAAATAAAAATGAAACTAAAATAATACTTAATGTAATACTAGCTAAATCAGCTAATAATCCTGCCCATAAAGCATATTTTATTTTTTTTATACCAACACTTCCAAAATATAGGGTTAGAACATAAAATGTTGTATCTGTCGAGCCTTGAATAAAAGATGCTAGTGTTCCTATATAGCCATCTGGAGTAAATTGTTCATAAATATTTGCCAAAATAGCAAGTGATGATGTTCCAGAAATCGGTCTTATTAAAGCCATAGGAATGATTTCACTAGGAATTAATTTTAAGATGTTTATATAATTTAAAAGTTCTAAAATATTACTATTTACTAAAATATTAATAGCCAAAACCATTGCTAACAATGGTGGAAATAATTTTAATATCATTTCAAAACTTTCTTTTGCTCCATCTATAAAAGTATCATACAAAGGAACTTTTTTATAAAATCCATATAAAATTATAAACAAAACTATAAAAGGAATAATTAATTTTGACATCATTTCCTCCTTGCAAATAGTCTATCAATCATTAGCCCAATTATTGTACCTAGTACACTTATAAGAAAACACATCCCAACAATACTAGTTGGATTATTACTTCCATAAGCAATTCTAAGAGAAATAATTGTTGTTGGAACAATTGTAATTCCACTTGTATTTAAAACTAAAAAAGTTATCATCGACCTACTTGCTACTTCTTTATTATCATTAAGTTCTTGTAGAGATTGCATCGCCTTTAATCCAAATGGTGTTGCAGCATTACCCAACCCAAACATATTAGCAATTATATTTGAACTAATATAACTTAATGATACATGACCTTTAGGAATTTCAGGAAATATGTATTTAAGAACAAAAGAAATTTTATTAGATATTTTTTTTAACAAACCAGATTCTTCAGCTATTTTACATATACCTAGCCATAAAGCCATAACAGGAAATATTTTTACAACTAATGAAAAAGCTTTAGAAGCACTATCTAATATGGTTGTGTTTAAGGTATCTAATTCTCCTTTAGAAAAACAATATATTATACCTATTAATATAAATAAGCCCCATATTTTATTTACCACATAACCAATCCTTTATTCTTTGAAAAAAACTTTTCTTTTGTGTTTTAAGTACATATACATCTTGTTCATCTACTTTTTCATTATTTACTAACAATTTTACTTTTCCAACTATTTCTTCATCACTAAAATTATTTTTTTTAACTAATTCATATTTGAGAAGAACATTATTTTTATCACTATCTTTAAGTAACAAATTAAATTCTCTTTTGACACTTAAATTATTATAGTAATTTTCTCCTATAATGTTTATTCGACCACTTTTTAAGATACGATATTTAGTGTAATTATTAAATGCTTCTTCATACATATTTATATGGTCATAGAAGTCATTGCCATCATTTAGTGTTACTGCGACTAAATTAATATTATTTTTACTTGCACTTGTTACTAATGTTCTTCTAGCTATTTCTGTAAATCCTGTTTTTCCTCCTGTTGTATATTTATAATTAAATAATAGTTTATTTTTATTTGTCCATGAATAATAATTCATATTAGTTTTAACAGTGTGTTTTTTAGTACCAACTATTTTTTTGAATTCATCATTTTTAATAGCATAACTCATAAGTAAAGCCATATCATAAGCTGTTGACATATTTCCCTTTTTTTCATCTAAACCACTAGGGTTATTGAATGTTGTATTTTTCATTCCTATTTCTCTTGCTTTTTCATTAAGCATTTTTACAAATGTTTCTACATCACCACCTACATATTTAGCAATCGCTAAAGCAGCATCATTTCCACTTCTTAACATCAAACCATAAAGTAAATCTCTTAAACTTATTTCTTCACCAATATGGATATATATTCCTGAACCATAAGCATCATTTATTTCGTCACCCACTTTAACTACATCATCTAATTTACCAGATTCTATAGCAACTATAGCTGTCATTATTTTAGAAATTGAAGCTACACTTCTAATTTCATTTGGATTACTTTCATATAAAACGTTGTTAGTATCACTGTCCATTAAAACAGTTGCTCTACTCGATGTAGAAAAAGCAAAAACATTATTTAAACCAATTATAAACAAACTAACTACAAACACTATTTTTTTCATAAAACCACCTACATAATATTATGTAATTTTAAACTTTTTATTTCAACTTGAAAAATATTAATATATTTGATACAATGTTTATTGTCTAGTTAGGAGTAAAATATGAGTAAAAATAGAAAAGATGGTAAATACATCAAACCAGAGGATTCAATTCATGCTATAATGCCATATTTGTTTAAAAATAGAACAGAAGCAGAAGTTTATATGAAAGCTGAATTTGATGTTACCAAATTAGTTGAATATGTCGATAAATTAAACAAAGAAAGTGATTATCCAATAACTTATTTTCATGCTTTTACAACAGCAATCGCAAAGGTAATCTATAATAGACCACTATTAAATAGATTTGTTGCTGGAAGAAGAATGTATGAAAGAAATAAAGTTACATTTTCTTTTGTAGCTAAAAATAAATTTGAAGATAATGCACAAGAAAGATTAATTATTTTAGATGCTTATAAATCTATGAATTTAGACAAAATTAGTAAATTTATTCAAGACAAGGTATCAAAAACGAGGAAAGAAGGAACAAATGATATAAATGATACATTAAAATTTGTAACAAGTTTTCCAAGATTCATTACCAAAGCAATCGTCAGATTTTTTTATTTTTTAGATTATCATGGATTAGTTCCAAGTAGTATAGCTGATACTGATAGTAATTATGCGACAGTGCTTTTATCAAATTTAGGAAGCATTAAATCAGCTTCTTGCTATCACCATTTAAATAATTATGGTACAAATTCAATTGTAGCAACAATAGGTGAAATACACAAAATTAATTATTTAACTGAAACTGGCAAAGTTAAAGAAAAAACTATAGTTGATATAAGTTTTACTTTAGATGAAAGAATTGCTGACGGATTTTACTTTGCAAAATCTATTAAGTTATTAGAATACATTATTAATAATCCTGAATTATTAAACGATGAAATCAGTAAGGAAGTGAATTATGAAAATTGATACACCTTGGTTAAGTCAATATGAAAATATAAAAGCAAGTTATGATTATCCCGATATAAGTTTAGTCGATTTTTTAGAGGAAACTGTAAAAAAATACCCTACACATATTGCTTATAATTATTTTAATAGGCAAGCTACTCTAAAAGAATTTTTTGATGATATATTAGAATGTGCGAAAGCTTTAAAAGCAATTGGAGTTGAAAAGGGAGATAGAGTTACAATTTGTATGCCTAATACTCCTGAAGCTATCACTTTCTTTTATGCCCTTAACACGATAGGGGCAGTAGCAAATATGATTCATCCCTTATCAGCGGAAAGTGAAATTAAATTTTATTTAAATGTATCTGAAAGTAAAGTTGCATTAGTTATAAATGTATGTTATGACAAGTTTAAAAACATAATTGATGAAACAAAGTTGGAAAAAATAATTATTGCTAGCCCAAATATTTCTATGCCTACTATTTTATCAGTTGGTTATTACGTAACACAAGGAAGAAAAATAAAAATTTGTGAAAATGACAAAATCATAGATTATAATAAATTCATTAAACTCTCAAAAAAATATAGAAAAAATCCTAGAATTCATACTAGTGGTAAAAATGCAGCTGTAATATTATATAGCGGTGGAACTACTGGAAAACCAAAAGGAATCGTTTTATCAAATTTAAATTTCAATGCTGTTGCTATTCAAGGTAAAGCTATGTGTGACTGTATAGAGCCAGGAGATAAAGTTTTATCAATTATGCCTATTTTTCATGGGTTTGGTTTAGGAATCTGTATTCACACTGTAATTTGTGCAGGAGCGACTGCTGTTATATTACCACAATTCGATGTTAATACATTTGATAAATTACTTAAAAAATATAAGCCAAATATCATTGCTGGCGTTCCAACACTTTACGAAGCATTACTTAGAAATCCAAAAATCGATGAAATGGATTTATCTTTCTTGAAATGTGCAATTTCTGGTGGCGATAGTCTATCAATAAATTTGAAGAAAAAAGTTGATAAATTTCTTCAAGAACATAATGCTAAGTGTCAAATTCGTGAAGGTTATGGTTTAACTGAATGTGTTACCGGAAGTTGCCTAACTCCTAAAGAAAATTACAAAGAAGGAAGTATTGGAATTCCATATCCAGATACTTACTATAAAATAGTTATTCCTAATACTCATACTAAATTAAATTATGGCGAAACTGGTGAGATTTGTTTATCAGGACCAACTGTTATGTTAGGATATTTAAATGAACCAAAAGAAACTGGCCATACACTGCAATTACATGAAGATGGACTTGTTTGGCTACACACAGGTGATTTAGGTTCTATGGATGAAGAAGGATTTATTTATTTTAAACAAAGATTAAAAAGAATGATTATTTCATCAGGTTACAATATTTATCCACAAGTAATCGAAAATGTTATTGACTCTCACCCTGATGTATTATATTCAACAGTAATAGGAATTCCCGATGATTACAAGGGGCAAAAAGTTAAAGCATTTATAGTATTAAAAAATGGTATAAATCCAACCGATGAGGTTCAAAATAGTATAAAAGAACATTGTTCTAAAAATATTGCAAAATATGCAATGCCAAAGGAATTTGAATATCGTGATTCACTTCCAAAAACTCTAGTTGGAAAAGTTGCATTTCGAGAACTAATGGATGAAGAAAAAAGGTAGTATAAATACCTTTTTTGTATAACTTTTTTTAATTTACATATAATATTTTAGCACTCTTACTTGACAAGTGCTAAAATAAGTAGTATAATTGTTATGTTAAAAAGGAGGGATAACATGAATAATCTAGAGCAAGAAAACTTAGAAAATGTTTTAGAAAAATATGGTCGTGATATAACACAAGCTGTAAAAGATAATAAAATTGACCCCGTAATAGGTCGTGATGATGAAATAAGAAGCATCACAAGAATTTTATCTCGTAAAACTAAAAATAACCCAGTTTTGATTGGTGAACCTGGTGTTGGTAAAACCGCCATCGTTGAAGGTTTAGCTAATAGAATTGTTAAAGGTGATGTTCCGAATAGTTTAAAAAATAAAAAAATATGGGAATTAGATATGGGAGCATTGATTGCCGGTGCAAAATACCGTGGTGAATTCGAAGAAAGACTAAAAGCTGTTTTAAAAGAAGTAAAAGATTCTAATGGTGAAATAATTATGTTTATCGATGAAATTCACATGATTGTTGGTGCTGGAGCTATCGAAGGAGCAATGGATGCTGGTAACATGTTAAAACCTATGCTAGCAAGAGGCGAAATTCATTGTATTGGAGCAACTACATTAAATGAATATCGTAAATATATTGAAAAAGATGGTGCATTAGAAAGAAGATTTCAAAAAATAATTGTTAAAGAACCAACTGTTATAGACACAATTACTATTCTACGTGGTTTAAAACAAAGATTAGAGGTTTTTCACGGAGTTAACATCAAAGATAAGGCAATTGTAGCTGCTGCTACACTCTCAGATAGATATATAACAAATAGATTTCTTCCGGATAAAGCAATTGATTTAATCGATGAAGCATGTGCAACTATAAAAGTTCAAATGGAATCTGTACCAACTGAACTTGATACATTGACGCGAAATATAATGCAACTTGAAATAGAAAATCAAGCTTTAAAAAAAGAAAAAGATGATATTTCTAAAAAAAGGAAACAAGAAATTGAAGAAGAAATAAGTAATCTTAAAGTAAGAGAAAAAGAACTTCGCGATAGATGGGAAGATGAAAAAAATATTAATAACCAAATTAATAAGAAAAAAGAAGAGATTGCCGCTTCCAACCACCAACTAGAGCAAGCAGAAAACGTTTACGATTTGGAAAAAGCAGCTAAATTAAGACATGGAACAATTCCAAGACTTGAAAAAGAATTAGAAGAATTGCAAGCTAAAAATAAATCAGATATTTTAAGTGATACAGTTGATGAAAATGATATAGCTTCTATCATATCTAAGTGGACTAATATTCCGATTAGTAAACTAGTTGGTAGTGAGAAAGACAAATTATTAAATTTGGAAAGTAATATGCTTAAGAGAGTTAAGGGTCAAGATGATGCTATTAAATTAGTAAGTGAAGCAATTATAAGGGCAAGGGCAGGAATAAAAGATCCAAATAGGCCAATTGGCTCATTTATCTTCCTAGGTCCTACTGGAGTTGGTAAAACTGAAGTTGCTAAAACTTTAGCTTATGAATTATTTGATGATGAACGACATATGATTAGAATTGATATGAGTGAATATATGGAAAGTCATTCAGTTTCAAGATTAATCGGTTCACCTCCAGGATATGTTGGTTATGATGAAGGTGGTCAATTAACTGAAGCAGTAAGAAGAAATCCATATAGTATTGTTTTATTTGATGAAATTGAAAAAGCTCATCGTGATGTATTTAATATACTATTACAAATATTAGATGATGGTAGAATTACTGATTCACAAGGAAGAACAGTTGATTTTAAAAATACAATTATTATAATGACATCTAATTTAGGTAGTGAATATATATTAGATAATAACACTAATTCTAATGAACTAGTAATGAATGAACTTAAAAAAACTTTTAGACCTGAATTTATCAATAGAATAGATGAAATAATTATATTTAAATCATTGGATAAAAACACTATTTATGAAATTCTTGATAAAATAATTGGAGAAATTGAAAAGCGTTTAAGTGACACAAATGTAAAAATAACCTTGTCAGATAAAGCAAAAGACTATATTATCAACCATTCATTCGAACCATCATATGGAGCAAGACCAATTAAAAGATTCGTAACTAGAACAATTGAAAACAAACTTGCACAAGCTATAATTAACAATGAAATAAAATTTGGTTCAAACATTTTCTTTGATATTGAAAATGATGATTTAATTATCAAAAAAATCTCGTAATTATACGGGATTTTTTAGTCTATTTTTAGGTACTGCATACATAACTAACTCTGCATTAGTAAATCTATTTCTTGTAGTAGAAGCATATTTTCTATATATAATTTCATAATCATCAGAAATATTTTTTATAAACATTGGTAATTCATATAAATCGCTAGGCAAGTGATAAGCACAACAAGCAATTACTGGTTTATATTTTTTTATTGTTTTAATAGCTCCCTTGATTATATCTAATTCCATTCCTTCTACATCCATATTAATAATTGTAACTTCTTCATTAATTAAATTATCAATAGAATTAGAACTATTAATTTCACTATCTATAATCGATATTTTACTAGATATATTAAGTGGTAATAAATTTATATTACATCTACATTCTAAAACTCTTTTTTCATCACTTTCTAAAGCAAAATACTTATAAAATTTTTCATAATTTTCTAAAAAGTAAAACAAAGTATCTCCATTTGAACTACCACAATTAACTACACATTCATTTTCGAGTTTCAAAAAAACATTACTATCAAAATATTTGTTCCATGTTGGGTGCTGTGTTAATCTATAAAAATCATAGTTCATTATGCTTCTTATATATTCAACATATGTTTCTCTAGATTCGTCATCATATAGTAAGTTGAGCATTGTTTCGATATTTTTTTTATTTTTTTCTAAATAATTAATATAGTTATAATCATGTTTAACTATTTTTTCATAATCATACGGACACAAAGAATATTCTATATTTTTATTCTTCATTTCTTTTAACAACAATTTGTTGTAAGAAACTGTCTTGTGACTATCATTGGTCAAAACAACAAAATATTTATCGTTTGGTAAATTTTTTATTTCATTGATACTACTTAATATTTTATAAGGTATAATTCCCTCGGTTTTTAACCATCTAATACAAGATTTTCCCAATTTAGAATCATCTATAACAATTACTTTATAATTTTCTTTAAAATGTTTATACCTTAGTATAGGTATATTATTCGGCGGTTCATAAACACCATGGGTAATTGATAAGTCATTATCCATTATTTTATTAAATTTTTCTATACTTTCTTCTATACTCATTTTTTCATCCTAACTATTTTAATTTTGCTACTATAAAAATCATTTTCTTTTGTAAACTCATATTCAGGATAAACACTTAGAATATGTTCCATGCTATCAAAAGTTACACTACCTGGTTTAATGATTTTTTTATTTTCACTCAAAACTTCAAATGTTTTATAACCCAATTCACGAGCAATTTCTTTTATACTTTTTTCACTGCCATTTGTATTTTCGATACCAAGAAAATCAAAAATTAATATATATAAACTACCATCATCGTTTAAATGAGCTCTAGCTTCTTCCATTATTTTTAATATATATTTTCTTCCATCTATACCTCCAGAATCATGGACACTACCACTTATCATAGGCATTTGTGGTGGGTTTGATAAAATAATATCATATTTTTTATTATCAACATTTTTAAAATAATCACTTTGATAACAATCAATATTAAAATTATTATCTTTAATTAATTTATTAAACCAATAAACACAATTTAAATCGTAATCTACAGCTTCAATAGTTTTTGCTCCTCTTAACATAGATATAATTCCAAGAATTCCAAGAAAACCACATCCTAAATCTAAAATACTCTTATTTGCAATATTTTTTTCATTCAACACATCATAAAATAACAAGCCTGATTTTGGTATATAACCATTTTCAGAAATTTCTAATAAAAGATTTTCTATTTTAAAGTACCTTTTATTATTATCAGTTATGATGTGAAATTCGCTATCCATATTAAATGGATTATAAACTTCTATTTTTTCCATATTCTTTTATTATCCTTTTCGCATATTTTTCATAACCATTTTCCTTGATATAATCTTCTAATTCTACCAAAGGAAAGATGATTTCTCCTTTAGAAACAAAAGGTGTTTCAGCATTTATAAGCATTCTAACAGCTTCATAATAATCTTTTAAACTACAAGAAGTAGTGTATCCCAATTGTCTTAAAATCATTTTAATTCGCTTACTTTTAATGTTTTCAACAATTATATTTTTACAATTAATATTTAGTGGTAAGGCTTCATCAATTGATATTTGTCTTTCATCTGGAAGTAAGAAAGCACTATATTCTTCATACACATTATTAGCAAAATAATCATTAATATTAATACTACCCAATACTAGTCCTCTTTCAAAATCCATTATATAAATATAATTATCGTTAATCATTATGTTTCTTGGGGCAAAATCTTTCCAAAAAAATTTATTTTCTATAAAATACTTTAAAAGTTCATTCACTAATAAAGCATTTACAGAGTGTTTACTCCCTCTAAGTAAAATTTCAAGATTGTCACCAAAACATCTTTCCATTGTTAATTTTCCATTTGAAAAATCATAAACATTTGGTGTACATATATTATATTCTTTTCCTTGAAAAGAAAAAGGAGAAAAAGTTTTTAGAGTTTCACTTGCTTTTACTAAACAAGCTTTTTCACTTTCACTTGTCAATTTTATTACTTCTTTTTCATTAAATACTATTCTTCCTTCATCAAGCGATATAACTTCCATTTTCCCTCCTATAATTTTTTTTGTTTACTTTTTTCAGTTACAAATTTTTGTAAAACTTCTGGTATCTTTCCATTATATGTAATATCTAATTCATGTAATGCTCTTGTTACTGCAACATATAATAACTTCATATCTAATGTACTATCACAAGAATATATTTTGTCATTAACATTATTTAATATTACAGCGTCAAATTCTAATCCTTTAGCTAATTGGTTAGAAATTGTACATACACTAAATTCATCAAGAGATACGTCATCTTTTTCTGTTACATTTGGAATAACAATTCCTAATTCTCTTAAATCATCATTAATATATCTTGATAATAAATCTGTTTTACTTATAACAGCAATTGTTTTGTAACCTTTTTCTTTATATTCTTTGATTTTATTTGCAATCTGTTCAACTAATTCATTTGAGGTTGGTGCTTCATCAAATGAAACTGGCAAACCTTGTCTTACTACTAAATCCGATTTACCTAAATTTATACTTTCTGATATTGCATCAGCAACATTCATTATTGAAGCTGTCGTTCGATAACTTTTATTAAAGTTAACTATATTAGCTTTATTATTAAATATCAAAGAATTTACTTCATCCCAATTGTCAATTCCTCTATAGTCATAAATCGATTGAGCTAAATCACCAAATATACTAAATGTTGATGTTGGTAAACATTTTTTTAATACATAAAAATTAAATATACCTAAGTCTTGTGCTTCATCAATCACTGTATGTTTTATATTACTATATTGTCTATTAGGTTCAGTTCTTAATTTTAAATATAATAATGCAGCTAAATCTTCAAAGTCATATTTATTTCCTTTAATATTAGCCATAGTCGTTTTTTTAAGTTCATTTATTTTTTTATAACCATAAATATTAAAATCATCAAGCATTGATATAAATAAACGATATAGTTTTATTGGACTTAATACCGCCTTAGCAAAATATTTTCTAATAGTTGCGGAACAATTTTTTTGAATTTCAATTCGTTCTTTTATAAATTTTTTTCTTAAACTTTCTCTTTCTTCCAAAGAAGCATTTTTAAATAAATTATTTTCATATTCATTATATCTTGTCAATATAGAATCTACGTTATTTTTAACATAATCTATTAATCTTTCGATTGTAGCATCTACTCTTCCTTGCAATGTTGCGTGTTGTTCTTCTAAGGCTCGAGCAAAAATAGGTGCAATTTCTTCCTCGGTTAAAACAACGAAATCATTTAATTTTAATGGTTTTGAAACAATTCCTTTTAAGTATAATTCAAAAAAGTTTTCTAACATATTTTTATATAACATCGATGATTTAAATTTGTCAATATCATTTGATTTTCCAGCTATACTTGCACTTATTTTTTTATCTGAAGGATTTATTTCAAATTCCTCACCTATATAATCTTTAGCAAATTGTTCAAATGTTAATTGACTAACACCACTTACATCTAAATCTGGTAATACGGTTTTAATGTACTTTATAAATACTGGATTAGGGCCTATAACTAGATATTGACTTTGTTTAACACTATTAATATAGTTATATACTAAATATGCTATTTTATGCAAAGCAACTGTTGTTTTTCCACTTCCAGCTACTCCTTGAATAATTACATTTTCATCTATAGGTCTTCTAATAATATCATTTTGTTCACTTTGAATAGTTGCTACGATACTTTTTAATCTTGAATCGTTATTAGCATTTAAATACTTTTGTAATAAATTATCACTTGAAACTAAATCAACATCAAAATACTCAATTAGTTTACCATTTTCAATATCATATTGTCTTTTTAAAGCTACTTCACCTAAAACATCTCCAGTCGGTGATTTATAACTTGTCTTCCCAGTAGAAGAATCATAATAAAGCGAACTAATCGGTGCTCGCCAATCAGTAATTAAAACTTCTCCATCTTTACTAATTCCATTTCTACCAATATAAATTTCTTTGAAATCAGAATCAGTAATTGCTTTAAAATCTATTCTTGCAAAGTATGGATTCAAAGATGCTTTTTCTAATACTTTAATATGATTTTTTCTAAAATTAGCAACTCTTAATCTCTCATCAATCTCTCTAGAATAATCATTATAAACTCTTTCTAATTCTTTTTGTTCAATACCTAAAAGTTCTGAAATAATTTTTATAGTTTGTTCTAATTTTTGTTGTTCACGAATAAATTCAGTCATTTAATCACCTTCTTTATAATTTATTGTCTAGTATTATAGCACTAGTTTCCTTAATAATCAATATAAAAAGTCCATTAGGACTTCCTAAATTGAAATTTGAACCGCACCAAAAGGTGTGGTTTTTTGATAGAATAAAA
>ERZ779941.59-NODE-59-length-63575-cov-11.537248_pt1 | contig 63575 bp, 53 predicted proteins | sample MGYA00511952_ERZ779941 | MGnify/ENA primary metagenome ERZ779941 (study PRJEB29588, sample SAMEA2142846) | human gut metagenome | biome: human gut; feature: human-associated habitat; material: faeces | place: Denmark | collected 2008/2010 ...
AGCAGTGCATAAAAATTCTTATGAAAGCAGACTCTATGAATTAATCAGTGCTTCCCTAAAGTCCCGTCCTGCTTAAGAATCTTTTGCAATCAGAGCTGATCCAGGAACTTCAGACGTTCTTCCAGAGATTTCATCTTTTCTTCGAACTGGGCCAGTTTTTCTTTTTCCTTCTCAACCACTGCTTCAGGTGCTTTAGCCAGGAATCCTTTATTGGCCAGTTTGCCGCTGGTGCGGGCAATATCTTTCTCCAGGGCCGCCTTGTTCTTTGCAATCTTTTCTTTTTCTTTAGCCGTATCAATGAGGCCCTTCAGTTCCAGATAAACTTCCAGACCGGTAACTACGGAAGTCAGTGCGTTTTCCGGTTTCGGTGCATCAGCGGAAAGCAGTTTGATGTCTTCTACATGGCCCAGTTTTTCATAGTATTCCTTATGGTTTTCAATGCAGCCTTTCAGGTCATCCCGGAGAACAGCAATCTGGATGTGGCACATCTTATTGGGTGTTACGTTGGCTTCAGCGCGCATGTTGCGGATAGCCTTGATGGAGTCCATAATCCTTTCAAACTGTTCTGCTTCGTCCTTGAAGCGGAGGTTTTCATCAGCCTTCGGCCAGGGAGCCCTTGCCAGGATTTCGCCTTCATGGGGCAGATGCTGCCAGAGGTGTTCCGTAATGAACGGCATAAATGGATGAAGCAGGGCCAGCATGCGGGTCAGGGTATACACCAGCACGTACTGGGTGACTTTGCGATCCGTATTATGTTCACCATAGAGACGGGTCTTGGCTGTTTCAATGTACCAGTCGCAGAAATAGTTCCATGCAAAGTTATAAATAGAGTCTGCTGCTTCACCCAGTTCGTATTTGTCCAGGTTGGCACTGACATAATCTTCAGTGGCTGCCAGACGATCAAGAATCCATTTATCTGCCAGAGTGAACTGCGTTTTGTCCGGAACGAAATCTTTATCATAATCGTCCAGGTTCATCAAGGTAAACTTGGTAGCATTCCAGATCTTATTGGCGAAATTCCGATTTCCTTCTACCTTTTCATAGTAGAAACGCATATCGTTGCCGGGCGTATTGCCGGTAACCAGGGTGAACCGGAGGGCATCGGCACCGTATTTATCGATGACTTCCAGAGGATCAATGCCGTTTCCAAGGGACTTGCTCATCTTGCGGCCCTGGGAATCGCGGACAAGGCCATGAATGAATACATACTTGAATGGAATTTCATGCATGAATTCCATGGACATGAACATCATGCGGGCTACCCAGAAGAAAATAATATCGTAGCCTGTAACCATGGTGGATGTGGGATACCACTGTTTCAAAACCGGTGTCTGGTCAGGCCAGCCCATGGTGGAGAATGGCCACAGGGCAGAGGAGAACCAGGTATCCAGCACGTCCGGATCCTGATGGATATGTTTGCTGCCGCACTTCGGGCATTCGGTCAGATCCGTGCGGGATGCACTGACAGCGCCGCAGTCATCGCAGTACCATACTGGAATGCGGTGGCCCCACCAGAGCTGACGGGAAATACACCAGTCATGAATATTTTCCAGCCACTGGATATAAGTCTTGGAAAAACGTTCGGGAACAAATTTCGTCTTTCCGGAAGTCACTGCTTCCATGGCCGGTCCGGCCAGAGGTTTCATCTTTACAAACCACTGTTTCGTAGTCATTGGTTCCACCACCGTCTTGCAGCGGGAGCAGTGACCTACAGCATGCTTCGTTTCTTCAATCTTTACCAGCAGACCGGCCTTCTTGAAATCTTCAATAATGGCTTTTCTGGCTTCATAGCGGTCCATGCCGCTGTATCTGCCGGCCTTTTCATTCATTGTGCCGTCCTTGTTCATGATGACAATGGTGGGCAGGTCATGGCGCTGGCCTACTTCAAAGTCGTTGGGATCATGGGCCGGTGTAATCTTCACGCAGCCGGTACCATAGTCCATATCTACATAATCATCAGCAATAATGGGGATTTCGCGATCCGTAGTAGGAAGCTTTACCTTCTTACCTACCAGATGAGCATACCGTTTATCTTCGGGATTCACAGCTACAGCCGTATCGCCTGGAATCGTTTCCGGACGGGTCGTAGCAATTTCTATATATCCGTCTTCTCCTACGATAGGATAGTTGAAATACCAGAGATGACCCACTTCGTCCTCATGTTCTACTTCAATATCAGAGAGTGCCGTCTGGCAGCGGGGGCACCAGTTGGTGATGCGGAATCCCTGATAGATAAGACCTTTTTCGTAGAGAGAAACAAAAACTTCACGGACAGCCCGGGCGCATACATCGTCCATGGTAAACCGTTCCCGTTTCCAGTCGCAGGAAGAGCCGAGACGGCGAATCTGCAGTCCAATGCGGTTTCCGAATTTTTCCTTCCACTGCCATACTCTTTCCAAAAACTTTTCACGGCCCAGATCGTACTTATTGAGACCTTCCTCGGCAATCTGCTTTTCCACCTTCACCTGGGTAGCAATGCCTGCATGGTCCTTGCCCGGCAGCCAGAGTACGTTGTAGCCCTGCATTCTTTTATAACGAATAAGGATATCCTGCAGTGTATTATCCAGGGCATGACCCATATGCAGCTGGCCTGTTACGTTTGGCGGCGGCAGCACAATGCTGTATGGTTCCTTGGAAGGATCCGGTTCATCATGAAATACATCATGATCCTCCCAGAACTTATACCACTTCTGCTCAATCGCAGCGGGGTCATATTTGCCAAGATCTTCAAAATCTGCCATATTTTTCACTCCTAAAAATAAAAAATCTCCTCCATCCCATAGGACGAAAGAGTGCTTCCGCGGTACCACCTAAATAATCATACATGATCGCTCATTTGCGTATAACGTGCGCCACGGGCATAAGCCGGCTCCGGGGTGACCCGCTGCTTCATCCTTACCGCCTTTCCACCATCGGCAGCTCTCTAAGAATTCATCCGCAGCTTCTTCCCATCTCTGCTTTTACATATGATATGAAATATCATAGCAGGATTCAAAATGAAATGCAAGGGGTGGAAATGAAAAGTAAGGGCCGCAAAGCAGCCCTCACTTTTCATAAGGTTCACAGGATTGACAAGCGCTTTGCGTCTGCGAGCTGTGGTGTCACCCTCGGAGTGCCACCTAAAAGAGACTGTGAAGAAATGATTTACATTTTTTCACAGCCTCTTTTAGGTGTTCACCTTCCCGCCTGACATGGTCATTCTAAGCCACCGGTGAGAAATCTCAAAGTCTGATGTCTATCATCTACTCTTGAATCCCCGCTCTTCTCAGAAATTCTTCTTCATTAATGACGGGGATATTCTTTGCCCTTGCCTTTTCCAGCTTGCTCCCTGCATCAGCACCAGCCACCACCAGGGTGGTTTTTCCGGTAATAGAAGACTGGGTATCTCCACCCTGCTGTTTGATGATCTCACTGGCTTCTCTCCTTCCCATGGCTGAGAGTTTACCGGTAAGAACCACCATTTCTCCAGCAAAAGCCTGACCTGCAGGGATTTCCTTGATTTCTTCCATAAGAACACCGGCATCTTTGAGTTTATTAATAACAGCCAGGTTCTTCACATCGTGGAGATAATCATAAAGGCTTGTGGCTATCACTTTACCTATACCTTCAGTTTCCTGAATTTCATCAATGGAAGCGGCAATGATGGCATCCATGGTATGGAAACGGGCGGTAATGAGTTCGGCTCCTTTCGCTCCCAGAAAGCGGACTCCCAGACCGAAGAGAAGTTTGGCAAGGCCTCTTCCCTTGCTGTCCGAAATGGCAGCAGCCAGGTTGGCAGCACTTTTTTCGCCCATACGCTCCATCTGTTCCATATCTTCCTGTTTCAACCGATAGAAGTCACCAGGGTCATTGACCAGACGGGCAGCCAGGAGACTGTCCACCACTGAGGGGCCCATTCCTTCGATGTCCATGGCATCACGGGAGGCAAAGTGAATAAGTTTTTCCCGTACCACGCCGCCACAGTTGGGATTTGTACACCGATAAGCGGCTTCTCCTTCGATGCGGTGCACCGGCTCACCGCAGATAGGACAGGTCTTCGGCATTTCAAAGATTTCTTCTTTTCCCGTGCGCTTATCTTTGAGCACTGTGGAGATTTCAGGAATAATTTCCCCTGCCTTGTAAATCATGACATGATCTCCCACCCGAATGTCTTTTTCATGGATAAAATCCATGTTGTGAAGGGTAGCCCGTTTCACGGTAGTGCCTGCCAGATGCACAGGGGTAAGGTCCGCCGACGGAGTGAGAACGCCGGTACGACCCATGGTAACAATGATACGCTCTACCTTGGTTTCCACTTCTTCCGGCGGGTACTTATAAGCCATTGCCCACTTGGGATCCTTCACCGTAGCCCCCAGCTGATTCTGTTGGGCGAAATCGTTCACTTTGATGACCATACCATCGGTGTCATAGCCCAGGTCATGACGCTTGACTTCCCATTCATTGACGCCTTTAATAACGCCTTCGATGGAGTCCCATTTCCGATAATTCGGATTCACCTGAAAATGGAACGCTTCCAGCTGCTTAAGCAGTTCTTCCTGGGAATGAATTTCCAGTCCCTGCATATCCCCCAGTGCATAAGCAAAGAAGGCCAGGTTCCGGGAAGCGGTGACATGGGGATCCAGCTGGCGCAGCGATCCGGCTGCCGCATTCCGGCAGTTGGCAAAAGGCATGAGCCCTGCTTCATCCCTTTCCTCATTCAGGGCGATGAAGCTTTTTCTGGGCATATACACTTCACCTCTCACTTCCATGTAGGGCGGTGCGTTTTCAATGTAAAGAGGAATGGTGTGAATGGTTTTGACGTTGGCCGTCACATCTTCCCCTACTCTGCCGTCGCCTCGGGTAAGTCCCTGAACCAGGCTGCCATTTTCGTAAATAAGATTCATGGAAAGGCCATCAATTTTAAGTTCCGTAATATATTCCACGGAGTTTACACCAAGGCCTTCCTTCACCCTGCGGTCAAAATCCCGAAGTTCATCGGCACTGAAAGCATTGGCCAGGCTCAGCATGGGCTTGCGGAAACGGACTTTTCCAAAATCGTCGGATGCTTTGCCCCCTACCCTCTGGGTAGGAGAATCGGGGGTCACCAGTTCCGGATATTCCTTTTCCAAATCCACCAGCTGACGATAGAGGTGGTCAAATTCATAATCCGTAATTTCCGGAGCATCTTTCACATAGTACAGGTAGCTGTGATGGCGGATTTCCTTCCGGAGTTCCTGCACCTTTTTCCTGATTTCTTCAGTTGCCATAGAAATGCCTCTATTCTTCCTTCCTAATGGGCGCAAAGGTCACCATGAGCTGGCGCACCTTACCCTGAAAATCCACTTTAATCATCATATTCTTGTCTTTTCCCATAACTGCCACCACTTTTCCCTTTCCCCAAAGGTTATGAACAGCGGTGTCTCCCACTTTCCAGTCATATCGAGCTTTTGTGCCGGCTTTTTTGGGTTTGTTCACCACAGCGGAGTCAGAAAGAGCATAGCGGCTCCTGCTTTCATTGTGCCAGCGGCCGGCACTTTTGATGGTCTCCTGCTTTCTATCGCTGCCCACATGGTCGATAAGGTCAGATGGGATTTCTTCCAGGAAACGACTGGCCGCATAGGGTTTCATCTGTCCATACATGGTGCGCATATGGGCATTGCAGAGGTAAAGCTCCTTCTTTGCCCTGGTAATGGCCACGTAACAGAGACGACGTTCTTCTTCCAGGCGGGATTCTTCCATAAGGGAGCGGACGCCGGGGAAAATGCCTTCGTCCATGCCAGGCAGAAATACTACCGGAAATTCCAGGCCCTTGGCGCTGTGCATGGTCATTAGAGTGACTTTGTCATCTGTTTCTTCATAGCCGTCCACATCGTTTACCAGAGCCACCTGTTCCAGAAATTCAGCCAATCCTTCTCCCGGATGGGTGGTGGTGAAGTCCTTGGCCACAGAAAGAAGTTCGCCCAGGTTTTCTTCCCTGCTCTGGGCCTGGGGATCATCGCTTTCCTGCAGTTGTACCAAATATTTTGTATCAGTCAGAATTTTCTGAATCAGGTCAAAAATATTCATCTCTGTGGAAGCATTCAGAAAATCAAAGATAAGAGCACTGAAATTCTGCAGCTTCAGCTGGGCGGAAGCGGAAATGGGAGAACCCTCCAGAGCCATAATGCCTTCAAACATGGACATGTTACCGCTATTGGCATAGTCCGTCAGCTTCTGCACAGTGGTGGCTCCAATCCCCCGTTTGGGCACATTGATGATGCGGGTAAGGCTGATGTTATCCCTGAAATTATTAATGACCTTGAGATAAGCCATAATATCCCTGATTTCCGCACGGTCATAGAATCTGGTCCCCCCTACCATGGTATAGCCGATGCCCCGCTTCACCAGGGTCTCTTCCAATACACGGGACTGAGCATTCATACGGTAGAGCACTGCCATATTTCCATAAGGCACATGGTCCTCATCATGCTTTTTCTTCATAGTGTTCACAATGAATTCCGCTTCATTGTGTTCATCCATGGCCGTATACCACTGCAGGTGAGCACCGCCCCGCTGCTCGGTCCACAGTTTCTTGGAAGGGCGGTCCGGGTTATTTTCAATCACCGCATTAGCAGCATCAAGAATGGTCTGCGTGGAGCGATAGTTCTGCTCCAGCTTGATAATCCTGGCCTTGGGATAGTCCGATTTGAAATCCATAATATTTCGAAGATCCGCACCGCGCCAGGAGTAAATACTCTGGTCTGCATCGCCTACAGCGCAGATATTCTGAAGGCTTCCGGCAATGTATTTCGCCATCAGGTACTGCGCGTGGTTCGTATCCTGGTATTCGTCGATAAGGATATAATGGAAACGATCCTGCCAGCGCCTGCGGATAGTTTCATTGGCCAGAAGCGCAGTGGTAATGAAGAGAAGATCGTCGAAATCAAGGGCATTGTTCTGTTTCATATGTTTGTCATAGAGATCATACACATCCGCTGCCTTCTGGTTATAGAAATTTCCTCCTGCCTGACAGCGGAAAGCCTGGGGGCTGAGAAGCTGGTTTTTAGCCGTAGAAATACTGCTCTGAATGGACCGGGGCTGAAACTGCTTATCATCCAGATTCAGTTCCTTCAGTACATTCTTCACCAGCTGTTTGGAATCATCAGAATCGTAAATGGTGAATTTATCGGTATAGGGTGGATAATTGTTGATTTCCCGGCGGAGGAAACGGGCGCCGAAGGAATGGAAGGTATACATCCAGATTTTGTCTGCTGCCGGCCCGACCAGACTGTGAACACGATCCCGCATTTCCTTGGCTGCTTTATTGGTAAAAGTAATGGCCAGGATTTCACTGGGGCGGATGCCCAGAGAAAGCATGTAGGCAATCCGGCAGGTCAGAGCCTTCGTTTTACCGGAACCGGCGCCGGCCATAATCAGTACCGGACCCTCTACCTGCTTAACTGCTTCCAGCTGGCGGTCATTTAATGTATGTAAAAAATCTGTCATTCTTGCTCCTTTGTTTATTAGTAACAGTGGGTTAGTGGGCTGGCGGGCCTATGCAAAGCCCTGATAAAAAGAAAAACTCATATATGACAGAGTCATGTATGAGTTCTTCCTCCGCAAATCACCGGCAGCATACCGGGGATTCCAGGATTTTATTATTCTCCATATACCTTCAGGAGGAACGGAGCCACCTGTTTTTTACGGGACATGACTTTCGGCAGGTAAATCATACCATTTTCTGCCTTCTTGCCAAATGCCTTTTCAGCAGCATCTTTGGCACCTTCTGTGAACCAGAGATAGGTATCTTCTGTCAGAATATTGGTTACCATAAGATAGGAAGCTTCGTATTTCTTTTCTGCCTTGGTATCTTCCAGGGCTTTCATAATATCTGCTTTCTTTGCGTTAATCGGTTCTACATCCATAACGGAAATCTGTCCGCAAGAGAAGGTCTTTCCGCCTGCTTCAAACTCCTTGGTATCGTTGTGAGCCAGTTTTTCAGCCGGATAGTCAGAAATATCAGCGCCAGCCTTCAGCATGTCCATGCCGTACTTTTCATAGTCTACGCCGGCAATTTCAGCCAGTTCCTTCACTGCTTTCTTATCTTCTTCCGTACAGGTAGGAGAACGGAAGAGAACCGTATCAGAAATAATGGCAGAGAGCATCATACCTGCCACTTCTTTGGACGGTTTTACGCCGTTCTGTTTATAGAGTCCGTAAATAACAGTATTCACACAGCCTACCGGACGAATAAGAATAAAGATAGGGCTCTCCGTTTCAAAATCACCCAGGCGGTGATGATCGATGAGTTCCAGTACATCTGCATCTTTAATGCCGTCTACACACTGTTTGGATTCATTGTGGTCTACCAGAATGATTTTTGTCTTTTCGTCGGATTCGCTCTTTCTTGCCACGCTGGTCAGAAGAACCGGTGCTTCTACCTTGAAATAGTCAAGGGCAAATTTCGTTTCCTTATTCGGTTCCCCTGCTCTGGCTGCTACCGCATCCATTCCCAGCTGTCTTTTCAGATAGGAATAGGAAATAGCAGCGGCAATGCTGTCAGTATCCGGGGATTTATGTCCTGTTACATATACTTTGCTCATTCTATCGCTCCTTTAAACCAATGATGAATGGGTTCATAATCACTTTCCCCATTATACCATGAAGAGACAAAGGGGGCAAAGATTCTCCCGTTCGAAGTAAGCTCTGCGTTGAAGGTTCTGAAAATGCAGCGAAGAAAAGTTTTAAGGAAGCGCTGATTAAATCATTGTTTGCTTTTATTCTTGAATTTTTATGCAATGCGAGGAATGGGCTGACGCGAATAGCGAGCTATTTAAGGAAGCCCATGACGAAACAGTGCATAAAAATTCTTATAAAAGAAAACTCTATGAATTAATCAGTGCTTCCTTAAAGCTTCCCACCGGCTTTCAGGCAATAAGTCCTATAGGCTTGAGCCGCCTTCTTTTACTCACGCAGCGCAGAAATCCCCGGCCTGGTGCCGGGGATTTCTGCGTTTATTTTCAGCTTATTCAAACCGTTTCATTCTATGAGAAAGAGCACTGCTTCCGTAGAAGGAATCGGCGTCCAGGTCTTCTTCAATACGGAGAAGCTGGTTATACTTGGCCACTCTTTCTGTCCGTCCGGGAGCACCGGTCTTAATCTGGCCGGCATTGAGAGCCACGGCTACATCAGCAATGGTGGTGTCGGCAGTTTCGCCGGAGCGATGGGAAATCACGGCAGTGTATCCTGAGCGCTGAGCCATCTGCACAGCTTCAAAAGTTTCAGTCAGGGTGCCGATCTGGTTCAGCTTGATGAGAATGGAGTTAGCCACGCCCAGATGAATGCCTTTGGAGAGACGTTTGGTATTGGTGACAAAGAGATCATCTCCTACCAGCTGTACTTTTTTACCCAGGGCGTCTGTGAGTTTCTTCCAGCCATCCCAGTCCTCTTCTCCCAGGCCGTCTTCAATGGAGATAATAGGATATTCATCAATGAGCTTTTCGTAGAATGCAATCATTTCATCAGCCGTTTTGGCGGTATGGTCTCCTGCCAGGTGGTAGAGGCCATCGTCGCCAAGAAGTTCAGAGGCTGCTACATCAGTGGCAAGGACCACATCTTTACCTGCGGTATAGCCTGCTTTTTCAATGGCTTCACAGATCACTTCCATGGCTGCTTCATTGGAGGGGAGGTCTGGTGCATAACCGCCTTCATCACCTACGGCAGTGGACAGTCCCTTCTTCTTCAGCACATCCTTCAGGGCATGATAGATTTCAGCGCACATGCGCAGACCTTCGTGGAAGCTGGGAGCACCGACAGGCATGATCATGCTTTCCTGGATGTCCACATTGTTGTCTGCATGAGCACCACCATTCATGATATTCATCATAGGTACCGGCAGGTTATGGGCATTCACGCCGCCCAGATACTGGTACAGCGGAAGACCGGCAGAAGCAGCTGCTGCATGAGCAGCAGCCAGGGATACACCCAGAATGGCATTGGCCCCAAGGCGGCTCTTGTTTTCCGTACCGTCCAGATTGATGAGGATGTGGTCAAGGCCTCTCTGGTCGCTGGCATCCCAGCCGAGCACGGCATCAGCGATTTCGCTGTTTACATTGTTTACCGCCTTCAGGACTCCTTTACCGTTGTACCGGCTTTTGTCGCCATCTCTAAGTTCAGTAGCTTCAAACATGCCGGTAGATGCACCGGAGGGAACGGCGGCCCTGGCAAAGGTGCCGTCTTCCAATGTCATTTCTACTTCTACTGTGGGATTTCCCCTGGAATCCAAAATTTCTCTTGCGTGCAAATCAGTAATTGCTGCCATGCTTTATTCCTCCTGTAATTTTTTCAGTATGGTTATCAGGCTTTATTATAAATATCAATCATTGTGTCCGGCTTCAGGCTGGCGCCGCCAATCAAGGCACCGTCAATATTTTTCTGCTTCAGGAAATAAGAAATATTATCTCCATTCACAGAACCGCCATAAAGGATACGGACCTCATCAGCTGCTTTCTTTCCTGCCGCCTCTTTCACGGTTTTACGAATAAAGGATGCGATTTCTTCCGCATCTTTGGGAGTAGCAGCCTGACCGGAGCCGATGGCCCAGATAGGTTCATAGGCAATGACCATTTTAGCTGTTTCCTCTTTGGAAAGTGCAAAAAGAGCTGTCCTGATTTCGCTTCCAATTCGTTCCTCCGTCTGGCCTTCCTTTCTTTCTTCTTCCGTTTCCCCTACGCAGAGGATAGGAATCATGTCATTTTCCAGCACCGCTTTCACCTTACGGGCCACAAATTCATCACTCTCACCAAGAATCTGCCGCCGTTCGGAATGGCCGCAGATAACATAACTGCAGCCCAGATCCTTCAGCATAGGTGCCGAAATTTCTCCTGTAAATGCTCCCTTTTCTTCAGGATACACATTCTGGCCCCCCCAACGAATGGAGGAGCGGTCCAAAAAGAAACGGGCTATGGGAATATCAGTAAAGGGAGGACAGAAAAGAAGCTCGGTCCCTTCCTTTTTCTGTATTTTGAAGGCTTTGAAAAATTTCTCTGCTTCTGTCACCGTGAGATTCATTTTCCAGTTGCCTGCAATCAGGGTTTTACGCAAACAGAATCACTCCTTATCCGCCAGTACTGCCACGCCGGGAAGGACCATGCCTTCCAGCATTTCCAGGGAGGCGCCGCCGCCGGTGGATACATGGGAGAATTTATCTTCAATGCCCAGCTGGTCCACAACGGATGCGGACTCGCCTCCGCCGATGACGGTGGTGGCATCAAGGTCTGCCATAGCTTCTGCAATGGCAAAGGTACCTTTAGCAAAGGGTTTCATTTCAAATACGCCCATGGGACCGTTCCATACCACGGTTTTCATTTTCTTCAGTGTTTCCACATAAAGTTCAATCGTCTTAGGACCGATATCCAGTGCCATCCAGGGGCTCTTGAATTCTGATGCCGAAAGGACTTTGGTCTTCGCTTTTTCAGAGAAGGAATCTCCAGCCATAAAGTCCACCGGAAGCATGATTTCAGAACCCATTTCATGGGCCTTTTTCATCAGGTTTCTGGCCAAATCGAAACGATCCCTATCCTGAAGAGACTGACCCATGTCATATCCCTGGGCAGCTACAAATGTATTAGCCATGCCGCCGCCGATAAGGATGACATCAGCCTTTTCCATGAGGTTGGCAATAACCTGGATTTTATCACTGATTTTGGCCCCGCCGATAATGGCTGCAAAAGGTCTTTCCGGATGTTCGATGACGCCATCGAGAAAATCAATTTCCTTCTTTAATAAAAGGCCGGACACCATAGGCATCAGCCTGCCCACCCCTACCACAGAGGCATGGGTACGGTGAGATACGCCGAAAGCATCGTTCACTGCCAGGCTGCAGCCGTCAGCAAGGGCTTTGGCAAATTCGGGATCATTCTTCTCTTCTTCCTTATGGAAACGAAGATTTTCAAGAAGAAGCACCTGTCCCGGTTTAAGGCTTTTCTTCATGGCAGAGGCCTTGTCCCCTATGCAGTCATCAGCAAAGAGTACTTCCTGGTGAAGAAGTTCGGACAGCCGCTTGGCACAGGGAGAAAGAGACAGCTCTTTGACCACGGCTCCCTTGGGACGCCCCATATGACTTGCCAGTACCACGGCAGCCCCCTGGTCCAGGAGGTAGCGGATGGTAGGAATGGTAGCCCTTATCCGGCGGTCATCAAGGATATGACCTTCCTTATCATGGGGCACATTATAGTCCACACGGACATACACTGTTTTTCCTTCCGGTTTCAAATCATATACGGTCTGCTTGTTCATAATCAAAGTCCTTTCGATGCTACATACTTAACAAGGTCAATGATTCTCATGGAGTATCCCCATTCATTGTCATACCAGGCAATTACTTTCACCAGATTGCCTTCCATAACCATGGTGAGGAGGCTGTCTACGGTGGAGCTGACATCGGTGGTAAGGAAATCACTGGAAACCAGCGGTTCATCGGTGTAGGCCAGAATGCCCTTCAGTTCTCCTTCCGATGCTTCTTTCAAAGCTGCATTCACTTCTTCTTTCGTTACATTCTTTGAAAGTTCTACCACCAGGTCTACCAGGGATACATCGGGTGTTGGTACGCGGATAGCCAGACCGTTCAGCTTGCCTTTCAGTTCAGGAATAACAATGCCGATGGCTTTGGCTGCGCCGGTGGAGGTAGGAATGATGTTTTCTGCTGCCGCCCTGCCTCTTCTGGGATCCTTCTTATGGGCCTTTTCCAGAATAGCCTGGTCATTGGTGTAGGAATGAACAGTAGTCATAAGTCCCCGTTTGATATGGAACTTTTCATGAAGCACCTTCACCACCGGTGCCAGGCAGTTGGTCGTGCAGGATGCATTGGAAATGATATTGTCTTTTTCCGGATCATAGGTATTTTCATTGACGCCCATGACGATGGTGGCATCGTCATCTTTGCCGGGAGCCGTAATGATAACTTTCTTGACTGTTCCTCTGATATGTTTGCCGGCACTGACCTTGTCCTTCAGCTTGCCCGTGGATTCAACTACGATTTCAACGCCATAAGCGCTCCAGTCCAGGTGTTCCGGATCTCTATCATGGAATACATGAACCCGTTTTCCTTCAATAATCAGGTCATCACCATCAATTTCCACCTTCTTGCCCAGGCGTCCATGGACGGAATCATACTTCAGAAGATAAGCCGCAGTTTCTACACCGCTGGGGTTATTGATAGCCACCACGTCCAGGTCATCCCTGTCCAGCATGCCGCGGAATACCAGTCTGCCGATTCTGCCAAATCCGTTAATACCAATCTTTGTCATAATGTTAGTACCCTCCTGTGATTGACTTGGAACGCCGTTTCTATAAAGAGAAGCCGGCGCTGCCTTGTATGATTGTTTTACCTGCACCTTCATCAGTAATCAAGGTTCCCCGTATGCCGGCTCTGGCCATGGCAAGAATAGCGGGGCCCTTGTGACTGCCCCCGGCTGCAACTAAGACATGGGGAATAGAGGAAATATCTTCCCTGGAAATCCCGGCATTGTAGAGCCGGTAGAGAATCTTCCCGTGAATATCCGCATAGAGGCCAAGAGCTTCGCCCACTGCTTTTTCCTTGATCAGCCGACGCCTTACATCTTCCGGAATCTCCAGCCACTTGGACTGATCCTCCGGCTCATCCACCCCTGTCACCAGGATATCCGTTCTGGAAAGGAGCCTGTCGATTTCTCTGAACTGGGGCAGTTCCTTTTTTACCCGAAGGAAAAGCTCGGGACTTAACCCGTCCGGTATATGGATGATATGATACTCACCGCCCAGTTTTTCCGCCATACGGGCTGCCACAAAATTAGGCAAATATTCCACCCGGTTGCCAAAACCACCGCGGGCAGGAACCACATCCACCTTCATGTGAAGGGACGGCAGGGCTTCCGCCATACCTGCCATAATCGGACCTCCGCCTACGGCGATAACAAAACTATCCCGGAGAAGACGAAGCAGTACAAAGGCCGCTTCCTGGCTGATTTCATTTTTCACAGCCGGTGTATCATCCAAATCCCCTCTCACCACAATCACCTTCTCCATGGAAAGAATCTTCTGCAGTTTATTTTCCATGTCCGAAAGAGATGGACTTTTCTGGAAATAGGGAGCCAGCGGCTCAATCAGTGATTCTCCCTTGGTGGTGAGACTCATGCCCGAAGGACGAGAAAAAAGAAGACCTGACTCTTCCATTTTTTCAATGTGCTTACGGACCGTGTTTTCAGAAAGCTTCGTCTGCATGGCGAGAAGATGCCTTCCCACCGGCCCGTTGTCGTGAATCTGCCGAAGAATCTCATACCGCTCCTGAGCCTCTGCCATCATTTCCGGCAGGAAGAGCATCATCAAAGAATCTTCTTTCAACCATATCACTTCCATCCATTAAAAAGTGCGGAATCATGCCAAGTCTTACCTTTTACAGTATATCACGCCGTCATTAATACTACAACATCTATGTAAAAATATAGTAATACGTATACTCTACATTTTAAAAGTATACCAATTAATTTGCTGCCTTCTAATCTGCTTTTTCCTGAAACCATGAAAATTCCTTAAATTACGGGCTGAAAAAAACAGGAAAATACTCTTTCCATAAATTCATACCATGAAGTCATAATGTTCTTAAGTTCAATAACTTTTCAGTATGAATTTTTTCCGAAAAAGATAAAATTTTTTTCTCATAAAAGCCATGTTCTCCACAGAAAAAATGGATATAATAAGGGCAGAACCATAACTATTTCAAAATAAGGGAGGAATCATTATGCCGTGGAAAACAAAACTGACAAAACTCTTATCCATTGATTATCCGATTATCCAGGGAGGCATGGCCTATATTTCCGATGGCCTCCTGGCTGCTGCCATGGCCCATGCAGGCTGCGCGGGAGTCATCGGTTCCGGCGGGTTCACCACCGACGAAGTGCGGGACAATATCCGCCGGGCTAAAGATATTCTGGGACCCAGAGGAATCTTCGGCGTGAACCTTATGCTCCAGGCTCCCAATAAAGACGACGTGGCCCAGATTATTTGTGATGAAAAGGTACCCTTCGTCACATTAGGTGCCGGAAACCCTCTGCCCTGGTTTGAGGATCTTCACCATGCCGGTGTGAAATGCATTCCTGTAGTGCCTAATGTGAAACTGGCCAAAAGAGTACAGGATGCCGGTGCCGACGCCCTGGTGGTGGAAGGTATGGAAGCCGGCGGTCACGACGGCAAGCTCACCCTCATGGCTCTTCTGGAAAACGTACTTCCAGATATTGAAATTCCCGTCATCGCTGCCGGCGGCATTGTAGACGGAAGAGGCATTGCCGCCGCTCTCGTTATGGGTGCCTCCGGCGTACAGATGGGCACCCGTTTCCTTCTGGCAGAAGAATGCCGTCTGCATCCTAAGGCAAAAGAAGCGATTATCAAAGCCCAGGACACGGACTCCACAGTCACCGGATTCACCACCGGTGACAGCGTACGAGGACTCAAAAACGCTTTCTCTGAAAAATACCTGAAAGCAGAATACAGCGGCGCTCCACTGGAAGAGCTCATTTCCCTGGCCGTCGGCACCACCAGAAAAGGAGCCGTGGAAGGGGATACGGAAAACGGCTACGTCCTGGCCGGCATGTCCCTTACCCACCTCACCAGAATTCAGCCGGTAGAAGAAATTGTAGAAGAACTGGTTTCCGAGACAGAAAGAAGACTTGCGGGAGCCAAGGGGCTGATTTGAATTTTATGCCCTCTGGGGCAGAAGGGGCGCGGCTGCGCCGCAGGTTGCGTAGAAAGGTTGTGTCCCCAGAGGGGAAACGACTCACTACGTTTTGTGCGTCGCTTTGCTCCTTCACCCTCTGTTGTCACTGACTCACTGGATTTTCAGGTCGCTGATGCTCCCTTACAAATCCAGTTCGCATAGTGCATCCTCTGCTGTCACTGACTCACTGGATTCTCAGGTCGCTTTGCTCCCCTACGAATCCAGTTCGCATAGTGCAAAATGTGTTCGCTGTGCATCGCTGCCGCTCAAGGGGCAAGGCCAAAGGGTTCAAAAGGTTCAGAGGGTTCAGAGGGGAAGGATTGCCGCCGAAGGCGGCAATGATTTTATATGCCGCCTTACGGCGGCCAGCGGTAAACGGATAGCAGATAGCCGTCCCACTAGTACACCAGCTCACTAGTTCACTAGTTCACTATCTCACTATCTCACCAGCCCACTTTTCCCCACATAAAAAAGCCATGAAATGATATCTCCTTTGAGATTCCATTTCATGGCTTTTCATATTTCCTATGATGTATGAGATGTATGATTAGATTTTAAAGCTCAGTTTTTCTACAGCTGCTGCCAGTTTCGGTCCGATTTTCGGCACGCCCTGTACGTCTTCCGTTTTTACAGCCCGAATAACCACAATAGCTGTCAGGTAAACCACTCCGCCTACACAGATAGCCGCTAATGTGGCAAGGGTGTTGCTATGGATGATGCTGAAAGCGCCATGGTAGGCCCCCAGAACGGCAGCACCCATGATGCCGGCAGCGATGAACAGTTTCACCGTGTGAAGCATATCCATGGTATATCTTCTGTATTTATAGAGGAAAATCAGATTCAGCACTGCTGCTACGCCAAAGTCAGCATTGGTAGCCCAGGCTGCCCCAAGCACACCCCAGGCGGGAAGGGCGGTAAGATTCCAGGAAAGAAGTACCTTTACCGATGCGGAAATGACCATGTTAATGAAAGGAATGGCCGTTTTGCCCATGCCCTGCAGAACACCGGTAGTCACCTGCTGCACCCCCAGAAGGAATACGCCAAAACTCATGACTGCAATGCAGGGGCCCGCATCAGGTGTCGCATAAAGCATGGCAGAAATCGGGGTGGCAATGACGCACATGCCCACGAAAGCAGGAATCGTAATGAGGTTGGCCAGCCGCATGGCGGTGTCGGTCCTCTTCATTACTACATCTCCCCGTTTCTGAGCAATCGCTTCAGAAATGACAGGCACCAGGCTGGCCGCCAGGGAAGCGGTCACAATGGTGGGCATATTCACGAGGGCAGTAGCCATGCCGGTGAGATAGCCGAAGAGAGTCGTCGCTTCTTCCACCGCAAACCCTGCCACTTCCAAACGCCGGGGCACAATGAAAAGGTCGATGTTGGATACGATGGGCAGCATAATATTAGCCAGTGAAACGGGGATGGCCAGCACAAGAAGTCTTTTGATAATGTGGAGGGCACTCTGCGGTTTAATGGAAGGATCCTGCTCAGAAGCCAGTTCTTTTCGCCAGCCCCGGGTCATATAATAGAAACCGATAAGGACCACAATGCCCATGAAAGCACCGGGAGCCGCCCCCAGCGTAGCACCGGCAGCACCGAATTCAAGGCCGTAAGGCAGAAGGATGACAGCAAAGGCAATCATGGTCACCACCCGCACCACCTGCTCCAGAATCTGGGATACTGCCGTAGGCGTCATAAGCTGGAGACCCTGGAAATAGCCACGCAGCGTTGCCAGAAGGGTGGCGCAGAAAACAGCCGGAGAAAGAGCAAGAAGAGACCAATAGGCACGGGGATCGCGAACAATGCCCGTATCCACCAGCCACTGAGCGCCAAAGAAAAGAAGGACACTGAAAAAGAGCCCTGTCAGCACCAAAGCTGCCATGGAAATACGAAATACTTTCTGTCCGCCGTGATAATCGTTTAACGCATTTCTCTCTGCCACCATGATGGAAATAGCTACCGGAAGACCGGCAGAGGATACGGAAAGACAGAGGAGATAAATTGGATAGGCCATCTGGTATAGGCCGATGCCCTCCCCGCCCAGAAGACGGGACAGATAGATACGACTGAACGCACCAATAAATTTAACAATAATACCGGCTACTGTCAGAATCAGGGCACCCTGGATAAATGAATTTTTACGCATTTTTCACCTGTTTCAATAGGAAATAGATTCACAACTCATATAGTCATATCAGATTTCAGAAAAATTGTAAAGCATTATGGCTGATTTTTATCTGAACCAGTCCAGAAGGATGGGAAATGAGGAGCGTTGAAAGGACCGTGACCGCCGCTTTGAAGGTAATGTTTTATAGTCACCGCTGCCTTCCTTTCCTCTCCAACCAGAATACCAAAAGCAGGAAGAGGATTTCGGCCCCGTCATCTTTGAGATGACCGATAATAAATATCAGCCGATGGAAAGGGAACGACTTAGGGAAGCGCTGATTAATTCATAGAGTTTTCTTTTATAAGAATTTTTATGCACTGTTTCGTCATGGGCTTCCTTAAATAGCTCGCTATTCGCGTCAGCCCATTCCTCGCATTGCATAAAAATTCAAGAATAAAAGCAAACAATGATTTAATCAGCGCTTCCCTAGAACTCAATCCGGAAAGAGATTTTCCAGTGCAATCAGCCCGACTGCTGCCTTCTATTTTCCTCCTTCCACCTTTTTTACTGCATCCTCCAGATTCTCATTAAAATCAATCTTCCCAAAGCCGGAGGAACGGGGCAGTTTCAGTTTGAAATCCGAGAGAAGACAGAATTCTGCTTTTCCTTCCTTCATGCACACATCGAATACATGCCCTCCCTCTTTCCTGTCATCAGAAAGATAGTGGAAATGGTAACCCGGCATGTTAAGGCCACCCATGAAGGAGGGGCAGTAAAGTCCGATGAGAGTCCCTTCCGTATGTTCAAACTGGAATTCCACCTGGTCTTTTTTCATCACTTCATCCAGCCGGGCATAAGGCTTTTTCTGTGCTTTTTCGCTTCTAGCATATACTTTTTCAAAGGTCCCATGAATTCGTATACCATAAAAATAATTAGGGCCCCAGTTCTTTATGAATCCGTCCGCTTTTTCACGCAGTTCATCCAGTGAAGAAATGTCTTTCATCGGAAGGGTTCTGTCTGTTTCAAAGAAGAACACATCGGCAAAAGGTACCTTCCAGCGGTCATCTGCTTCCTTCACTTCACCCCTGCCGTTCACCTGGTACACCCTGCCCCGGCACATGACAAGCTCGCCGTCCAGAGAGTCAAAGGTACCGATGCCGAAATCCCCCTGTCTTTTCAGTTCCTTCACTTCCACGGATCCTTCATAATGACCCAATACCAGGGACTGCAGGAGTGCTGCCTGGAAAAGAGGTCTGCTGTTTAAAGAAGAATTCATTTGTCCCGTCTCCCTTCCAAAGAGAATTGCCGGGAAAAATCCCGGCAATAACCAATGAAAATCATTCTAATGAATGGATAAAATCCATAATTTCCTTTTTCTTATCTTCCAAAAGTTTCCTGTCCCCCTTCGTTTCCATATTGAAACGAATCAACGGTTCCGTATTGGAGGGGCGCAGATTGAAACGCCAGTTATCATACTCTATGCCTACGCCGTCAATCAGATCTACCCGGCTGGCACCTTTTCCATATTTTTCTTTCACCTGTTCCAGAATGAAATCACTGTTCTTCACGGTGAGGTTGATTTCACCACTGCAGGGGAATTCCTCTTCCATTTCCTCCACCAGCTCGCCCAGATGTTTTCCTTTTTCACTCATAATCTCTGCCACAATAAGCCAGGGAATCATGCCGGAATCACAGTAGGAAAAATCGCGAAAGAAATGATGTGCTGAATTTTCTGCTCCGTAAATTCCCTTGACCCGGCGCATGGTTTCCTTCATGAAAGCATGACCGCCCTTAGATTCCACCGGTTTCCCGCCAAGTTCGTGACAGATCTTTTCCGTACACCAGAAGACCCGGGGATCGTGGACAATCGTTTCTCCCTTATGACGTTTGAGAAAATATTCTGCCAGAAGGCCTACCATGTAGTAGCCCTCTACAAAGTGTCCCTTTTCATCGATAAAGAAGCAGCGGTCAAAATCACCGTCCCAGGCAATACCCAGGTCCGCCTTTTCGGAAAGTACCGCATCCACAAGGGGTTTCCTGCATTCCTCCAGCATGGGATTAGGTACACCATGGGGGAAGGAGCCGTCAGGATCCATATACATTTCTGTGAAATGGAAAGGAAGATGCTTTTTTAATTCAGAAAAGGCAATATTGGCACAGCCATTTCCTGCATTCACCACAATATGAAAAGGTTTCATAGCCTTCACATCTACAAAACTCAGAAGAGAAGCTATGTAGTCGGAAAGGATTTCCTTATGAAATAAATTTCCCTTTTTACCGCATTCCGGAAAATTGCCGGAAAAAGCCAGCGTTTCGATATCCTTCAGGCCTGTATCGGCACTCACTGGAATTCCTTCCTCCCTCACAATTTTAATGCCATTGTAATCGGAAGGATTATGGCTGGCCGTAATCATGAAGCCCCCATCCATGCCATAGTGAAAAGTACCGTAATACATCATTTCCGTGCCGCAGAGACCGATATCATATACATCGCTGCCGCCATCCATAAGGCCTCTGGCTGCCGCTTCGCTGATTGTTTTTGAACTGGGCCGAACGTCAAAGCCGATGCACATGGCTTTGGGATGGTACAGCGACGCATAGGCACGGCCCACCCGGTAGGCCAGGTCCTCATTCACTTCATCCGGCACAATGCCACGAATATCATAGGCCTTAAATCCTTTATGAGACATCTGTAAAGGTTCCATTATTTATTTTCTCCCTTCTCCTTCAGACGGCCAAGCACGGTAAGATAACCATCAGCGCCATACTTAAGGCACCGCTTCACCCTGGAAATGGTGGCCGTACTGGCGCCGGTTTTCCTTTCAATCTGGTCATACTTTTCCCCGTTTTCCAGCATACGGGCCACCTCCAGCCGCTGGGACATATCCCGAAGCTCGTTGATGGTGCACAGATCTTCAAAGAATTCATAACATTCATCCCTGGTCTTCAGGGAAAGGATGGCATCAAACAATGTATCGGTCAGAGGATTGACAAGTCTCTGGTTCACACTCATAGGTATCCCTCTTTTCATCTTAGAAACCGGCTTTTCGGTCAGCTTTTTTACTTTAGTATATTATAGCATTACAGGCCGATAGGTGCAAAGAAAGAGACTTCTGCAACAGACTATTTCTAGCCTCTACTTAAAGTAACTATTATAAAATTCAACACCTGAAACTTGAACGGTCATCAATAACGATAAAACAGCATAACAATAATTAATTGAATAGCTAATCCCTAGAGAACGTACAATAATGAAAGCCTATGCGATAAAGATAAAATATCCTTACTACATAGGCACCATTTATATTTATGAAGTCATTCCAATCAAAACATTAATCTTTCAGTAAGGTTAACCATCAGATATCTGGGTTCCAAGAACTGATCCCCATTTGGCAATTTTTTTACCAGTTGAAGGTGCAATTACTTTTACCTCAATCTCATCAACATTTACATTAATCCCACGAGCGCCTGCCATTCCAAGCCATATTTTTAAAGCGCTTTCAACGGCTGCTTTTTTCTGTTCTTTGGATACGGAATACCAATTATTATTAACGCCAAGGATAATTGTGTCCGGCTTTTCCCAACCGATTTTCTGTATAACAAAAGAATTCGGGTTCTGTGAATACACCCTGTTAAAAGAATCTAGCAATTCTGGCAGTTTATCACCATAATCAGTATAATGAATTTGCTTGTTATCATACTCTGTTACATTTGTTGTATTTTTTGACTCATCGTTATTATTAGGTTTGTCGATTAGATATTTTATTGTCCCTGCCCCTAAAATAAGAGCCACAATCATAACATCAATAAAAAAATTACTTTTGTACCACTTTTTAGGGGTAATTTCTTTGGAATTCTTTATATCGTCGGCTCTTACACTTGAAGGAGAAGTGTTAAGCTGACTAAACCACTTGGATGGTAATATAATTTGTGCAACAGCATATGGTGATAAAAGGTCAACATTAACTGTCTGCCAACGATAGCTAGGAGATAATAAAGGATCCATCTTCAAACTATCTGATTCATTATCATTCAATTCCATAATATCTTTGCCATCAGTATATTTTCTAAATGGCTTATAATACGTTGTAAGAAGGTGCAAATCTCTTTCCACCTTAGCCGCATCACTAGGTAACACAAAAAAACAGAATCGAATCAAATTCTGCTCAGATACATTCGCACTTCCTAAATTTGTAAAATATGACAGCACTGGATTTTCAGGATTATCTAAATATTTAACAATTTCATGAAGTTCATTGTTAATATTGTCAAAAGATGTCTTATTAAAACCATCAGAAGAACTAATTCCTTCCAGTTCTTTTACATTTAAATCAATAAGAAAACACCTTAATGAATAACCATACCAAGGTTTATTATTTATATAACTTTTGCATATTTTATAAAAAGCTGTAGTACTTGGAATTCTCCATAGATGTATATTTCTTAAAATTTTATTATTTAATTCATCAAATTTACAAGTTTTATAAAACAAGAAGTAATGGTAAAACTGTATGGTATTATTCTTGTTTTTATTTGAATAATAGTTGTAAAAATAAGATAAGACTATATCTTTATTGACAGTCAACCTTCTTAGAAACTCGTCATTTTCTCCGGCCGCAACACAACATCCAAGCATGCTCAAGTTTGAATTTTTCATGATGTGATCGCTCCTTTTTGCAATTTAGCCCAAAGTTACAATATTGATTTACTGCAGGTAAGAATAATAAATGAGATTGACATAATACTCGTAAGCGCCACTGGTCTTCGTAAATCATTTTCTCATATTATATCAAATTAACGATAGCTTATTCCATAAAACGCAAATAGTTATTTCTATCCACAGAAAAGAGCCAATAAAAGTGACAAAACATTAAAGAAAGTATAGTATGCCTTTTTTTAAAAGAGATGCTTGAACTGTTGCTTGACCTTCATTTTTGAATCACAGGCAATATAATGAGCTGTAATTCGGTAAATAGCAAACTATTTATGGAATTGTATGACAAAGCAGTACATAAAAATTCCTATAAAAGCAAACTCTATGAATTAATCAGTTCTTCCCTAAGCCATCAGCCCACTCACCCAGCCATGAATTTTACGAATCCTATATCCCCTATTTACTATTTCTATTGACAAGACTTCTGAATCAGAGTACTATAATCTCAACCCTTACAAATGGGGTAAATACATATAGATTCATCATGAGTGGCGGAGGGACTGGCCCTTTGAAGCCACGGCAACCATTCTTTTAGAAACGGTGCCAATTCCAGCGGGTATATACTCGAAAGATGATGTGAAGCTGACTTTCATCTTTCGATGAAAGTTTTTTTATTAAAGGAGTTCCCAATGATTGAACTGAAGCATATAACCAAATTATATGGCAATTTCAAAGCACTGGACGACATCAACCTTTCTATTAAGGACGGAGAAATCTTCGGTATTGTCGGACAGTCCGGCGCAGGCAAATCTACATTGATTCGCTGCGTGAATATGCTCGAGCCTCCCACATCCGGTGAGGTCATAATTGATGGAAAGGACATGACGAAGCTGTCCAAAGCCCAGCTTCGGGAAGAAAGAAAGAAAATCGGCATGATTTTCCAGCATTTCAATCTCCTTTCCAACAGGACCGTAGCCGGCAATGTGGCATTTCCACTCGAGCTGTCCCATGTGCCCAAGGCAGAACAAGCAAAAAGAATCAACGAAATTCTGGAACTGGTAGGCCTTACGGAATACAGGAACAAGTATCCTTCCCAGCTTTCCGGCGGCCAGAAACAGCGTGTAGGTATTGCCAGGGCTATCGTTTCCAATCCTTCCGTCCTCCTTTCCGATGAAGCCACCAGTGCCCTGGACCCGGAAACGGTAAAATCTATTCTCCAGCTTCTGAAGGATATCAACAAAAAAATGGGCATTACCATTATCATGATTACTCACCAGATGGAAGTTATTAAAGAAATCGCCGAACAGGTGGCAGTCATTGAAAAGGGTAAAATTATCGAACAGGGTTCCGTAGTAGACCTCTTCACCAATCCCCAGACCGAAACACTGAAGAAGTTCGTAGGCTCCGTCATGTCCTCCGATGTACCGGAGCAGCTGTCTCACATGAATATTTCTAAAGTAAAGCAGAAGGACAGCGACCAGACCATTGTGAGCCTGAAATTCCGAGGCGATGTGGCCAACGAACCAATTATTGCCAATCTCATCAGAAAATACAATCTGGACGTAAGCATTCTTTACGGATCCATCGACTACATCCAGAACGTTTCCTTCGGCCGCCTTATCATCATGATCAATGGTCACGAAGAGGACATGAAAAAAGCCCTCGGCCATTTACAGTCTTTACCAATTACAAGTGAGGTAATCGGATATGTCCCCAGTGATAACTAATCTTCTTCTGAAAAGTCTGGCTGAAACGCTGTACATGCTTTCTGTTTCAGCTATCATTGCCGCTTTAATCGGCATTCCCCTGGGTATTCTTCTGGTGGTTACAGAAAAACATGGCATTCTTGCCTGCCCGGTATTGAATAAGCCTCTGGCTTTCATTATCAACCTCATCCGTTCCATTCCATTCATTATCCTCATGGTGGCCATCATCCCTTTCACCAGGCTGGTGGCAGGCACCTCCATCGGTACCACGGCAGCCATCGTCCCGCTGACCATCGCTGCCATCCCCTACACCGCCCGCATGGTGGAAACTTCCATCCGTGAAATCCCCTTCGGCCTCATTGAGGCAGCGGAATCCATGGGTGCTTCTCCCCTGCAGATTATCTGGAAAGTTCTCATTCCGGAAGCCCTCCCCTCCATCATTGAAAGCTTGACTGTAGTCATCGTATCCTTAATCGGTGCTTCCGCCATGGCCGGTACCATCGGCGGCGGCGGCCTCGGTGATCTGGCCATCCGTTACGGATACCAGCGCTTCCAGGCAGATGTAATGATTGCTACCATCATTGTCCTGGTCATTATCGTGCAGCTCCTCCAGTTCATTGGCAGCAACCTGGCCAAGAAGGCAGATAAGCGTTAAATCTGTATATAATGGGATTCAAACCCTTATATTATATTTCCAGATTTCATATAGAAACATGAAATCTAATTCAAAAGAGAAAGGAAGTCCTATTTATGTTAAAGAAGTTAGCTATTGCCAGCCTGTGCGCCCTCTCCGCAGCAGCATTCATCACCGGCTGCGGTTCCAGCCAGAAGCCGGCATCCTCTGCAGCAGCTTCTGCGCCTGCAGAAAAGAAAGAAATTACCGTAGGTGCTACTGCCGGTCCCCATGCAGAAGTGGTAGAAGCAGCTGCCAAAGAAGCCGAAAAGAATGGCCTCAAAGTGAATGTTAAAGAATTCTCCGATTACATCACCCCTGACCAGGCACTGGCAGATGGCGACCTGGATATCGTAGTATACCAGCACAAGCCATTCATGGAAAACTTTAATAAACAGCATGGCACTCACCTCACCGACATCGGCAGAGCCATCCTCATGCGTATGGGCATTTACTCCAATAAAGTAAAGGACGTAAAAGACCTTCCTGACGGAGCAACCATTTCCATTCCTAATGATCCCACCAACGAAGGCCGCGGCCTTCAGCTGCTGGAAAAAGCGGGCGTTATTAAGCTGAAAGAGGGCGTGGGCATGAAAGCTACCCCTGCTGATGTTGTAGAAAACCCGAAAAACATTCAGTTTAAGGAAATCGAAGCAGCCCAGCTTCCCAGAAGCCTTGACGATGTAGATGCATCGGTTATCACCATGAACTATGTCATGAGTGCAGGCCTCTCCCCTGAAAAGCAGGGTATCTTCCTGGAAGATAAAGATACTCCGCTGGCAGTTATGATTATTGCCGTACGTGAAAAGGATAAAGATCAGCCTGCCTACAAGAAATTTGTTCAGGCTTATCAGTCCGACGCTGTTAAGAAATTCATTGCTGAAAAATACAAAGGCACCATCGTTCCTGCCTGGGACTAATCGTCTGCTTAAACAAAAAGCTTTGGAAAAGTTTCCTTTTCCAAAGCTTTTTTATTGGGACAAACCAGATAAGACGGATGTCCAAGGCGCATCCAGTCGTCTATACGCTATCTCCTCCAGACCTTCTCCGCCAGGAGAGCCATTCTTTCATGGCCTTCCCTGTTGGGGTGGACACCATCGCTGTACCATTTTTGTTCCGGCGGAAAGGCTTTTGTAAAATCAAGGACCGGCAGATTCCACTCCTTAGCCAGTGAGCGAAGGAATTTCTGATATTCCTGAAGGTCCCTTTTATTCCTTTTAAAGGAGCCCGCTTCCTGCCATCCCGTTTCTACACTCATTTCCGTAAAGAGCGGAGGAATGCCAAGGGTCAGCGGAATCCTTCCTGCCAGCCTGCCCAAAGACTTTTCTACCATATTTTCCAAAACCACAAGGCGAAGGCCAAAGAGGATATCATTGGTACCACCCATGAAAAAATACCCTTCATCCTTCCGTACCCTGCCGGAAGCAGCAGAAAGTCTGTCCAGTATGTCGGAAGCCATAGAGCCTGAAAGTCCATGGTTATAAAGGGTTATTCCTTTCAGTGCATGATCTGCCAGAGCTACCCAGCCCTCGCCGGGAAGAACACCATAGCCTTCGGTAAGACTGTCGCCGAAACAGTGAATCATAGAAATGTTCTGGGTCCATAAAGCACTCATGGTTATCACCTCATTCTGATTGTATCATATGGCATGGACAGCAGGAAAGGCAGAAAGCTCCATGGGCTGGATTCAGAAATAAAGAAGCAGGCCTCTCCTGCGGCGGAAGGCATAGAAGGGCTTTCCGTGAAGAGAAAGTGAAATCTATGATTCATTGATTTTCTCTTGATTTCTTGCCTCTATTTTTATACAAAAAAGCCTCCCGAAGGAGGCTTTTTGAATAGATATTATTCATCTACTGTAACTGTTTTCTTTGGTTTTCTGAACCCGTGAATTCTTTCAATAACGATGAACAGCATGGGAACAATGAAAATCTGGAAGAAGGTAGCAGACAGCACGCCGAAGACCACGGCAATACCCATTTCAGAACGGGAATTGGAGCCGGCACCGGTGGACAAGGCCAGAGGCACGTTGCCCAGGATGAATGCCAGGGAGGTCATGAGAATCGGGCGGAGACGAATCTTTGATGCTTCAATAGAAGCCTTCACCACTTCCATACCGCTATCCACACGAACCTTTGCATATTCTACAATCAGAATCGCATTCTTGGCCGCCAGACCGATAATAGTCAGAAGACCGATCTGGAAGTAAATATCGTTGTACACATTAAACGCAAATGCACCAAGGCAGGCTCCGAAGAAACCTGTAGGAATACCAAGGATGACAGAGAATGGAATTTTCCAGCTTTCGTAAAGGGCTGCCAGTGAAAGGAATACAAAGAGCATACCTAAAGCCAGTGCATAGACAGTCTTGCCGCTGGCCTCGCGTTCCTGTGCAGAAGATTCAGCGAATGCATATCCATAGCCATTTGGCAGGGTTTCCTTCGCCACTTCATCCAATGCATTCAGAGCCTGGCCCGAGGAGTATCCTTCTGCCTGGTTGCCGCCGATCTTTACGGCCGGGAAGTTGTTGTAACGGGTAATGACTGCAATGGCATTGGATTTCTTAGGTGTAATAAAATTGGAAATCGGCACCATGTTGCCCTTGTTGTCCTTTACCATAAGGAACTTATTGTCGTTAGGACTCATGCGGTACTGGGTATCTGCCTGGGCAACAACTTTGAAGTTACGCCCATAAATGGTAAAATCGTTAATCTGTACAGAGCCGTAGTAAGCCTGGAGAGCAGTGAAAATATCACCCACATTGACCCCGTTTCTGGCTGCCTTTTCTCTGTCGATATCGTAATTATAAGACGGAGTATCCATACGGAAAGTGGTGTAGGCCATCTGGATTTCCGGGCGCTGGTTAGCAGCTGCCAGGAATTTGCCAATAACAGCCTGCATGTTTTCATTGGAATCACCACCCTTATTCTGGATATAGAGGGTAAAGCCACCGGAATTGCCGAGGCCGGGAATCGGCGGTGGGTTCAGCGCCATCAGAGTGACACCAGGATGTGTAGCATTGAAGGCGAAGGCTTTAGCCATCACTGCATCCAGCTGCATATCCCTGGATTTACGTTCATCCCAGGGTTTCAGTTTGACGAAGGAAAGACCGGCATTCGGTTTCTGTCCGCCTGAGAGGATATCCATGCCAACAACGCCCTGCGTCACTTCCACTGCTGGATCTTCCCCGATATATTTCAGGAATTCTGTCAGATACTGGGCAGTTCTAACGTTCACCGCTCCTTCCGGCAGAGACATGGCATTAATGAAGAATCCGTTATCTTCCTGTGGGATGAAGGCTGTAGGCAGCTTCACAAACATAAATACGGCTGCCACAAACAGTACAAAGAGCACACCCAGTGGAACATAAATCGCATGGGCCAGCTTTTGAAGAATCATACCATAGATTTCAATCATATGGTCAAATCCATCGTTGAAGCGATCCCACATACGATCGATTCTACCCTTATCTGCCTTCTTTTTGGCTGGTTTCAAGAGGCCGGCACAAAGTGCAGGCGTAAGAGACAGCGCAGTAAACGCCGACAGGATAACCGAAACGGCAATGGTCAGAGCGAACTGTTTATACAGAATACCCATAATGCCGCCCAGGAATGCAACCGGTACAAATACGGCTGCCAGCACCACGGCTACGCCGATAACCGGGCTCTGTACTTTCTGCATGGCTGCCACAGTTGCTTCTTTCGGATTCATGTTATTGTAGCGCATTTCGTATTCCACCGCTTCAATAACCACGATGGCATCATCTACAACCAGCCCGATAGCAAGAACCATAGCGAAAAGGGTCAGGGTATTAATGGTAAAGCCCAGGATTTCAAAGGAGGCAAATGTTCCCAGAAGGGATACCGGGACTGCAATCATTGGAATCAGTGTAGATCTCCAGTTCTGGAGGAAAATGAACACAATAATTGCTACAAGAAGCAGGGCCTCTACAAAGGTTTCAATAACCTCCTTGATGGAAGCAAAGATAAAGTCTGTATTATCCATGTTGATGACATATTTCATATCATCAGGGAAAGACTTGGCATCTTCTGCCAGTTTGGCCTTAATGGCGCCGATGGTTTCTACGGCGTTGGCATCGTCAGTCAGGGAGAAGGCCACGGCAGAGGTTTCATAGTTGCCTGCTCTGGAAATAAAATTGTAATCCTTTGCATCCAGCTCTGTACGGGCCACATCCTTCAAACGGAGAAGGCTGCCGTCATTGTTGGTGCGAAGTACGATATTGCCGAATTCTTCCGCTGTCACCAGACGGCCTTTAGCGGTGATGACATATTGGAAAGGCTGGTCCATGGAAACAGGAGGCGCACCGATATTGCCGGCGGCAATCTGTTTGTTCTGATTGGACACGGCAGAAATCACTTCAGCTGCGGTGATATTATTCTGCGACATCTTGGTGGGATCCATCCAGATACGCATGGCAAAATCGGAACCGAATTCCTGTACTGTACCAACGCCTTTAATAGACTTCAGTTCGTCCAGATAGTTCATACTGAAGTAGTTTTTCAGGAAATTCTTGTCATAGGTGCCGTTAGGAGAATAGAAACTGACAACCAGTGCCATATCACCGGAAGATTTTCTGGTTGTAACGCCAATGTTTCTGACCGTATCCGGCAGACCGGCCTCGGAGGCGGTAACACCGTTCTGTACACGGACTGTAGCCAGATCGGAGTCCGTGCCCATGGCAAACTGCACATTAAGGGAATAGGAGCCGTTGGAGTTACTGTTGGAGTTCATACTGTCGAACCCTTCCACCCCTACTACGTTCTTCTCTATGACTTCCGCCACTGTCTGGGCTACAACTTCTGCATCAGCGCCGGGATAGGTGGCCCTTACGGAAACCTGAGGCGGTGTAATGCGGGGGTAGCGGTCCACGGGCAGGGAAAATACAGCCAGCAGCCCTGCAATGGAAACCACCAGCGCCACAACGATAGCAAAGATAGGACGCTTGATAAAGAAATTAGCCATAGGTCCTCCTTACTGCTTTTGGGCAGTACCGCTCTGTCCTTTAACGGAATCAGCTGCGTCCTGTTCCAGCTTTTCCTTCGTTGTTTCTTCTGGAGCCACTGCCTGGCCTACCTGTACTTTGTTCTGGCCATCTACTACAATCACATCATTTTCGTCCAAGCCGCTTTCAATAATGGTGTAAATGCCGTAAGTACCTCCGGTCTTTACAGCTTTCTGAGTTATCTTCCCATCCACCACTACATCTACAATATCTTTATTCAAGAGCTGCACCAGTGCCTTAGTCGGGATGAGGAGAGAACCTTTGGCAATTTCATTATCAGAAACTACAGCTGCGTACATGCCGGGTACCAGAAGGTTGTCAGGATTCGGGAAAGCCGCTTTCATAGAAAGCTGACCGCCGCTCAAGTTCGGGTTAACCTGTACGATCTTACCGGTTTCTCCATAAATAGACCCATCGGAAAGGCGAAGTTTCAGGGCATCTCCCAGCCGACCGGTTCCATTCTTGTCTTTATTTAAAGCCAGATATTCATTTTCTGACATATCAAACTGTACGTAAATGGGGTCGGAAGAAGAAATAGTGACCAGTGCGGTAGTACCAGCCGTGGCAAAAGTACCGATATTCACATCATCCATAGAAAGCTTCCCATTGAAAGGTGCTGTCACAATGGTATCACTCAGGTTTGTGGAAGCAATATCCACCTGGGCCTGGGCAGCATCCATGGCTCCTTTGTAAGCATCGGCTGCTGCCTTCTGATTATCATATACTTTCTGAGAAATAGCACCGGCAGCAATGAGCTGATCGTAGCGTGCAAGGTCAGTGGCCGCATTCTCATAATTAGCTGCTGCCTGCGCCGCCTGGGCCTGGGCATTGGCCAGCTGGGAATTGTAATTCCTTGTATCCAGCCGATATAGAGGCTGGCCTTCGGTCACCTGCTGTCCACCGGTAATATACTTTTCCATCACTGTACCGGATACCTTGGCTCTTACCGGTACCTCCTGCAGAGCCATAATGGAACCTGTATATTCTCTCATAATTGGCGTATCTGACTTGAAAGGCTTAAATGTAGTAACCTTAATAGCCTGCTTCTGCCCTGCTGCCTGCTGGGAAGAACCGCAGCCCCCCAGGAAGACGCCTCCCGATAAAAGGAATCCTGCTGCCATTACTGCGGCAGCAAACTTTTTATATCTCATACATAACCCCCTTGCAAAAGATGGTAGAGCAGATTTGGGCAATTTAAAACTATCCTGCTCTTTTGAATTGTTCTTATAATATCAGATTATTGACTAATAGTCAATCAAAAAGAACATGTTACCGAAGATAAATTTATAGAATATGGGAAAGCATTAATTATCTGACTTTATCCACCGGCACCTTCATAACCGCCTTTCGAAGGATTTCCTTTCCCCGCTTCCCCTGGCAGAGAGGACGGTGCAGGTCTTCCGGGAAAAATACGGCAAATCTTCCTTCTGTAAAATACACTTTCGATTCCTTTTCTTTATGGGATGCAAAGAAATACAAATCTCGGTCCTCATAGGATTCTACCACCCGGGGCGAATCAAAAATCGTTTCAACGCCGATCCATTCTTCCTCTCCCCTGATTTCATACTGGATATCAATGAACTTTTTATGTCCCTCCAGCTTTCTGTCTTCCTCCGGTTCCGTAGCGGGAGACTCCACAGACATGGTGCAGCCCAAAAGTTCATACTTTCCATCAGGAACGGAAGCAAAATCAAAATCCCGAACAGCCCTGAGACACTGACTGATAAAAGGCGGAAGCTGTTTTTCATAGGCTTCCAGATGATGAATATCTCCGGTAATCATATAATCCTCCTTATTTCTACATTGGTTAGCCAACTTATTATACCACGAACTTTCCCTTTCAGGGCATAAAAAAACCCGCTGAAAGCGGGTTCATGGTGGGACTATCTGGGTTCGAACCGGAGACCTCTTCGATGTGAGCGAAGCGCTCTGACCAACTGAGCTATAGCCCCATGACGAAAGTTATTATAACACAGAAGAAATGATTTGTTAAGCCTTTTTATCATTTTACCAAATCGACCGGAAAGATGGATAAAAAACCGGTGCCCGCCGGACGCGAAGAGGCAGAAATACATGGCTCCATTTCCGAATGTACATGTACGGATGAAAGAGAAGGAAAAGAAAGCATAGAGCTGCCTAAGAATTCTAAGATTCAAAAGTACTCGTCATTCTTATAAAAGCAGACTCTATGAATGCTTTTTTAAAGATGGACTATCTGCCAATCACCGTTATTCAGTCCATAAGCCTTTCAGCCCGGGAAGCGAAGATACCGCAGCCCCGGCCTGAATCAGTTCCTCTTATTTTTCCTGCGCTTCCAGTACTTTTTCTGCGGCTCCCATGATGGCCAGCTGGGCAGATTCAAAAGTCAGACCGCCCTGGAAGTACATGACATAAGGCGGACGGACAGGGCCATCGGCAGACATTTCAATAGTAGACCCCTGTACGAAAGTACCAGCTGCCATGAGGATGGGATCCACATATCCCGGCATGGGCCCCGGTACCGGAGTGGCGTCCGAATCTACGGGAGACCAGTTCTGAATGGCTTCGGCGAAGCGGCACATGTTTTCTTCGGAATCCAGTGTCACCGTGGTAATGAGGTCTGTTCTCAGATGTCCCGGTTCAGGGCTTGTTTTGAAGCCGATAAGCTTGAAGACAGCCGCACAGAATTCAGCGCTCATCATAGCCTGTCTTGTCATATGGGGTGCCAGGAAGAGTCCTTCGAAGAAAGGACGGTAGGAAGCAGCATAGGAACCCATTTCTCCACCAAGGCCCGGTGCAGTCCACACATAGGAGCAGCGTTCCACCAGGTCTTTTCTGCCGCAGATATAGGCACCGGTAGGAGCCAGACCGCCGCCGGCGTTTTTAATGAGGGAACCGGCTGTAATATCAGCCCCCAGTTCGATGGGCTCTTCTTTATTGGTAAATTCTCCGTAGCAGTTATCCACAAAGCAGATGGTGTTCGGATTTTTAGCCTTCACAGTATCAATGATTTTTTTTATGTCACTGGGGAAGAGCGAGTCCCGCAGCATATATCCCCGAGAGCGCTGAATCTCCACCAGTTTTGTATTTTCATCCACCGCATCCGAAATAGCCTGGAGGTCATAGGTATTTCCTTTTAAAGGAACTTCTTTATAGTGGACGCCTTTGGAAATCAGATTGCCCGGTGCGTTGCCCGTAATACCGATGACGCTTTCCATAGTGTCATAGGGCGCACCTACTGCGGAAACCATGGTATCTCCCGGTTCCAGAAGGGCCAGGAGGACCGTAGCCAGGGCGTGGGTGCCTGACACGAAATGAGGTCTGACCAGGGCGCTTTCCGCATGGAATATATCGCACCAGATTTCTTCCAGCTTTTCCCTTCCCGGGTCCCCGTAGCCGTAGCCGTTGGAAGGAGCAAAATGGTAGGCAGACAGGTGGTGTTTCCTGAAGGCACTTAAAACTTTTTCTGTATTATAGAGAGAAATCTCTTCCATTTCATGAAAAACAGGCGCACAAAGAGCAAGCGCCTCTTTCTGTACCTGTTCAAGTTTTTTATTCATTTGTTATTCTCAGATCCTTTGTATAGTAGATATAGCATGTTTATAAATGAGCTGGGAACGGTTTTCGCTCACCAGAAGCACAGTGAAGCTGTCGAAGGATTTGACCTTCCCCTTCAACTGTACGCCGTTCATCAGGAATATACTGACCGGAACATTTTCCTTTCTGGCTTCGTTCAGAAATGTGTCCTGCAGATTCATTTTTCCTTCCATCTTGTTTCTCCTCCGAAATATGAAATGACATAGGCCTTGATTTCCCTGTACCATATGTCTTCCTCTGATGGGCCGCGTTCCACCCAGTGAATATATGGCATTCGTCTATACCAGGTCAGCTGTCTTTTGGCAAAGTGCCGGGTATTTTTCTGAATCAGCGCTTCCCCTTCCTCAAGAGAAAGCTCCCCCTTCACCACAGGAATCATTTCTTTATAGCCGATTCCTTTCAGCGACTGGGCTTTTTCAGAAAGTCCGGAGGCAAGGAGCTTCTTCACTTCCTCCGGGAGTCCTGCTTCTATCATGCGGTGGACTCGCTTATTTATTCTATCATATAAAACGGCTCTGTCCATAGCAATTCCTATAACCGGACCGTCATACAGGAGAGAATCGGATTTCAAAGGCGTCTTTTCTCCTTCTCCTGCCTCCAGAAGCTCCAGTTTCCGTATCATCCGCTGCGCGTCGGGAGGAATATCTTTCTCCCCCTTTTCACGAAGCAGATTTTCCAGAGCTTCCTTTCCTTTCTCCTCCAGTATCCTCTCAAACTTTTTCCGCCCTTCCCCTCGGGGTAGAAAGGTATACCCCTCAAGGAGCCCCTGAATATAGAGGCCGGTCCCGCCGCAGAGGATGGGAATCCGTCCTGCTTCATTTTCCTCATGAATGATTTTCCTGGCCTTCTCCTGGAAATCAGCGGCTGAGTAAGGCTCTGAGGGTTCCAGCTCATCCACCAGGAAATGACGGATACCCCGGGCTTCTTCCTTTGTCACTTTGGCGGTGCCGATGTCCATATGCTTATAAATCTGGAAGGCATCACCGGAAATAATAGAAGAACCCAAAGCCTCTGCCAAATGCACTGCCAGGTCCGTTTTTCCTGAGGCCGTGGGACCTAGGATGGTGATAAGTCTTTCTTTTTTCATACATCAATCACCCCGTACGCCGTGGATTGTCCCTGATGAGAATAGATGGAAGAAAAGAGGCTGTTCTGAAATAAGAGAGAAAAGGGCCTTTCTTTAACTATAATTCTTTTTCTGGCAATATGCAAAGCCAAAGTCAGGATTTCCTCATCCAGAAGATCATAGGAAGCAGCCCGCCGGAAACCTTCCATCCGGTTGACGTCCCTTTTCACCGGAGCGCGGAACATGGTATCGAAATAAATCACATCAAAGCTTTTAGGGGCAGCCCTTTGAAGGAAGGTGCGAAAATCCTCATGAAGCAGATGGATACGCCGAAGGGCCTTCGTTATTCTTTCATTTCCGCCATCAAAGGACGAAAGCCCGACCCGGCCGATTTCATAGAGGACGGTGCTTTTTTCCAAACTGGTTACCTTTCCCTCCTCTCCCAGGAACCAGCTCATGACGGTAGAATCACCACCCTGGCCAAAGGTGGCATCCAGTACGGAGAGCGGTCTTTCTGGAGGAAGGAGCCGACAGAGGCGGTCGCTGTTTCCTCTTTCCATCTGGGCTGTGCGAAGTACGGCCGTGCCCAGATGGAAACGGTATTCTTCCCCGCCTGTCCAGAAGGAAGGCTGCTTTTTCCCGTAGATGAGAAAGCCATCCATGTGGTTCATCGCTGCCATGTCTTCCAGGGTTCCCTCCCTGGGAACGTAGGGAAGGGCGAGGGCCGATGCTCTTTCTCTTGCCTCATCCCGCACCGGACGGCTGTAGTTTCTAATAGTGGTCACTCCTGTGTTCATGGCCGTTTGAAAAGCCTTCCCAATTCAACAGGCGTGAATTTTACAATGGTAGGCCGTCCATGGGGACATACGAAGGGGCGGGATGTATGAAAGAGATCGCGAATCAATTCTTTCATCTGCCGGATATTCAAAGGGTCCCCCCTCTTGATAGCGCCCCGGCAGGCGGCATAGGCCATCATGCGGTGACGCATGGTTTCCGGCGAAGGCACATCCTTTTCATGGTATGCCTTTACAATATCCCCCATAACCCGTTCCATTTCAGCAGCGGAAAGATCTTCAGGAGATCCGGTAATGCGAATCACGTCAGGGCCTGCCTGTTCAAAGGTAATCCCCAGTTTCTCTATATCTGCCCGATGGTCCTCCAAAAGATTGACGTCTCCGCTGTCCACATGGATGAGATAGGGTATGAGGATTTCCTGCACCGGTATACCTTCCGCTCTTTCCGCCAGATGGTCGTAACGCACCCTTTCATGGGCAGCATGCTGATCAATGATGAGAAGATCTTTCCCATGCTGACAGAGAATGAAACAGTCCGATACCTGTCCTAAAGGGATAACCGGATCTTCCTGCTTTTCTTCTTCAAAAAGGGGATCCGTCTCCAGATGTTCCCGCTTCGGCTCTTCTTTTCGATATTCGTCAAAAACAGAGTGGTTTGTGAAAAGGTCCTTCTCTTCTGTGTCCGGCGCAAAGGAAGGAGCTCTTCTTTCTCCGAAATGATCAGCCCCTTGCACCCGGCTTTCTTCATAAGAAGGAGACGGTTCTCCCCAGGACATTTTCGGTCTGGTTTCCTCGGAAAGCCCGATGTCCGGTTTGCCGAGAGGTTTGTCTTCCACTCTGATAGAACCGGGGTTGAAATCATGTTCTTTCACCACTTCATGACCGGGGTCATGAATCATTTCTCTGGCAATGGTATCGGCGGTGGACTGGGACGTCAGAGTGCCCAGTACGCCATGGTACACCAGGCGGAATACAGACTGCTCATCAGAGAATTTAATTTCCCTTTTCTGGGGATGAACGTTCACATCAATGCTTTCCGGCGGCACCTGGAACGAAAGAACCATGAGCGGATATCCGTTCTTCGGCAGCAGGGAATGATAAGCATTGTCCACAGCCTTGGATACCACTGCACTATCCACCACTCTCCGGTTAATGATGATGGTCTGGTATTGGCGGCTGCTCTTCAGAAGAGAAGGCTTGGAAATCAGCCCTTCCAGGGCAATATTTTCCCCTTCTTCTTCCACTGGAAGCATTTCGCCGGCCGTCTTTGTGCCGTATAAAGCGGAAACCACATCCATCAGTCTTCCGTTGCCCGGCGTTTCAATGACGGTCCTTCCGTTATTAATAAGCCGAAAGGCAATATCCGGATTGGCCAGGGCCAGTTTTCCCACCATGCTGTTGATACGGGAAGATTCGGTTCGTTCCGATTTTAAAAATTTTTTTCGGGCCGGCACATTGTAGAAGAGATCCCTCACTTCTACGGTGGTGCCGGCAGGAGCGCCGGCAGGCCTGACTTCGGTGATTTCGCCGCCGGTCATTTCCAATACTGTTCCCTCATTATCCTCGCTCCGCCTTGTGGTAATAGTGGCTCTGGAAACGGAAGCAATGCTGGGCAGTGCTTCACCGCGAAAACCCAGGGAAGCAATGTGGTAAATGTTATCTACAGAGGAAATCTTGCTGGTAGCATGGCGGATAACAGAAAGTTTGGCATCCTCTTCCGTCATGCCGCAGCCGTCGTCGGTGACACGGATATAAGTCATGCCGCCGTCTGCGATTTCCACCTCAATGGAAGAGGCACTGGCGTCCACTGCATTTTCCACCAGTTCCTTCACTGCATTCACCGGACGCTCCACCACCTCACCGGCGGCTATCTGGTTGGCGGTGACTTCATCCAGAATATGAATAACTGCCATTATCTGCCCTCCTTGGCTTCCTTGCTTAAGCGGAAGAGAATTTCCATAGCCTCAATGGGCGTCTTGCTCATAACGTCCATATGGGCCAGTTCATCAATAATAGGAGATGTAAAAAGATCGAGTCCCGGGGATGCCTGTTTTTCAGGCGCCGATTTCACAGGAGCCGGGTTGTTTCCTTCTTCCTCCAGGCCCTGAAGGATTTCATCAGCCCGCTTCAGAAGGGATTCCGGCAGTCCCGCCAGGCGAGCCACATGAATGCCGTAGCTTCTGTCAGCACAGCCGGGGATGATGCGGCGGAGAAAAGTGATTTCCTTTCCTCTTTCCTTTACAGAAACAGTATAGTTTTTTATATGACTGCTTTCATCGGCCATAACCGACAGCTCGTGATAATGGGTGGCAAAAAGGGTAAAGCCATGAATTTTCCTGTCAATGTACTCTACTACGGCCCGGGCAATGCTCATACCGTCATAGGTGCTGGTGCCCCGGCCGATTTCGTCCAGAAGAATGAGGCTGTTTCTGGTAGCATGACGAAGGATATGAGATACCTCCTGCATTTCTACCATAAAGGTACTCTGGCCTGTAGAAATATCATCGGTGGCTCCTACCCTGGTGAAAATGCGGTCCACCGGCGAGAAGGAAGCGCTTTTCGCAGGAATGAAGGACCCTGTCTGGGCCATAATGGTCAGCACCGCCACCTGACGCATATAGGTAGATTTGCCTGCCATGTTGGGTCCAGTAATGACAAGGATTTCCTGATCATGATGGTTGAGCTCCGTATCGTTGGGCACGAACATTTCTCGTTTCAAGGCGTGTTCTACCATGGGATGGCGGCCATCTTGGATGGAAATCCGCCCCTCCCGGCTGTTTGTAATCCGGGGCCTGGTATAGCGGTCCTTCAGCGCCGCTCTGGCAAGACTGGCAATGCAGTCCAAAGCTGCCAGGGCCCTCGCCGTTTTCTGCATATCCGGAATTTCCGGCCGGATCTCTGCCTTCACAGCCTGATAGATTTTAAGCTCCAGCTCTTCTGTCTTTTCCTTAGCCGTCAGCGCTTTGGCTTCAAATTCCTTTAATTCCGGTGTAATGTAGCGCTCTGCATTGACCAGAGTCTGCTTTCTCATGTAGTAGGGCGGAATGGGAATCTTATTGGCATTGGAAATTTCAAAATAGTAGCCGAATACATTATTAAAACCGATTTTCAGTTTGATGCCGGTCTTTGTCTTTTCTCTTTCCTCCAGATCCGCAATATACTGCTGACTGTTTTCAGAAAGAGACCTCACTTCATCCAGTTCTGCAGAAAAGCCTTCCTTAATATACTTTCCGTCCCTCACATTGCCAGTGCCATTTTCATTCATAGAACGGTCAAGCAGATCAAATACCGGACCATGAATGCCGATCTGGGCATTGATCTTCTTCAGAATCACAGAGCCTGCCCCGGATAGAAGCTTTTTGATTTCCGGAATCATGCGAAGGCTTGCCTTCAGAGCCAGTAAATCTTTGGGAGAGGTAGAATTGGCTTCGATACGGGAAAGAATACGCTCGAAATCAAAGACCTGGGAAAGCATGTCCTCAAGGTTCGTGAGCTCCGTCATGTGGTTCGTAAGCTCCTCTATGCCGTCCTGCCGCAGGATAATGCGGTTCACATCGGTCAAAGGCCGTTCCAGCCATCGCTTCAGAAGCCTGGCCCCCATGGCGGTGTGGGTATAATCCAGAAGTTCAAGAAGAGTTCCCTTCCTGCCGCCATCTCTCATATTTCTGGTTATTTCCAGATTCCGAAGGCATTCCTCAGAAAGGGTCAGGGTGTGATCTTCCCGAATGGGAAGGACTGAATGAAATACGGAAACCTCCGATTTCATAACATCCCGGATATAGGCAGAAAGGCGGCGGAACACTATCTTCACATTCTCATTGTCAATGGAAGCGCAAGCTTCAGGAAGATTTCCTTCCTCTTCCCCTTCGGCCCGGGACATAAGGCAGGCCCCCAGTCTGGCAGATGCAAAACCAGTCAGTTTACTGTAAAAGTCATCGGATACACTGCATACCGCCTCGGCCGGAGAGTATACCGAAAGCATGTCGAAGAAATCGTCCCTCTCCTTCTTCTTATCCCATACGCCCCACCAGCATTCACCGGTAGACACGTCGGAAAGCACTGCGTCCAGTTCCTTATCCGTTTCCATAATGTAAATCAGATAATTGTTGGATTTGTCGGCAATGGAATTTTCAAAAAGAATGGTCCCCGGAGTAATGACCCGGATTACATCCCGTTTGACCAGGCCTTTAGCCTTCTTAGGATCTTCCAGCTGCTCACAGATGGCCACTTTATACCCCTTCTGGATCAGCCGGTAAATGTAGATTTCCGCCGCATGAAAAGGAACACCGCACATAGGCACCCGTCCTTCGGCGCCTGCGTTCTTCCCGGTCAGCGTAAGCTCCAGCTCATGGGATGCAGTCACTGCATCGTCATAAAAAAGTTCATAGAAATCACCCAGACGGTAAAAAAGAAGGCAGTCCCTATACTGGTCCTTCACCTTTTTGTATTGTTCCATTAAAGGCGTTTTTGCCATGTCATCACCCCGTTCTTTTGGTTTCTTTGTATGGAAGGATTATATTAAAATATCCGGCATCCTTAGGTGTAAGGGTTTCTAAGCTTGACAGAGGCCTTTGTCCTTTGAGGTCAGAGAAGCTCCCCCTTCAGCACCCAGGTCTGGGCAGTGTCCACTTTGGCCATTCTGGCATCTCCTACCTTGATTCCCTCTTCATAGGGGAAGAGAATCATTTTATTGGTAGAAGTTCTGCCAAACCAGTGGTTTGGATCCTGTTTGGAAGGACCTTCGATAATAATCTCATAGTTTTTCCCTTCCATTTCCCTGTTCAGTTCCAGAGAAATTTCATTCTGGGTATCCATGAGCTCCTGGAGTCGGCGATGCTTGGTTTCATCATCAATCTGGTTTTCCATCCGCGCCGCCGGTGTGCCGGTTCTGGGGGAATAGATGAAGGTGTAGGCAGAGTCAAAGCGCACTTCCTTCAGAAGCTTTATGGTTTCCTGATGCATTTCTTCCGTTTCACCGGGGAAGCCGGTAATGAGATCCGTAGTAAGAGCCACATCAGGCATTTTCTGCCGCACATAATTCACCAGCTCTTTGAAATGTTCGATCGTATAGCCCCGGTTCATCTGTTTCAGCATTTCATTGGAACCATGCTGCACAGGAAGGTGCATGTGACGCACCACCTTGGGAGAAGCAGCCATGGCATCAATCATATCAAAGGTCATATCCCTGGGGTGGGAAGTCATGTAGCGCACTCTTTCGATGCCGTCGATTTTGTCAATAGCCCGAATCAGGTCTCCGAAGTTGGTGCCGTTCCGGAAATCAAGACCATAGGAATTCACGTTCTGCCCCAAAAGGGTAATTTCCTTGTATCCCGTTTCTGCCAGTCCTTTGATTTCCCGGCAGATATCATCGATGGTACGGCTGATTTCCCGTCCCCGCACGTAAGGGACAATGCAGTAGGTGCAAAACTTGTTACAGCCCTGCATAATGGGAATCCATGCAAAAACCCGGGATTTCCGTACGGAGCGGAGTTCGCTGTAATCCCTCACGCTATGGGGATTACGCTCTGTCTTTACGATATGACCGCCCCGGGCATTTTCTCTGGAAATAATATCCTTCAGGTCATGAATGTGGTAAGGTCCGATGACGAAATCGATGATAGGCATCCGTTCAATCAGTTTTCCCTTATTTTCCTGGGCCATGCAGCCTGCAATGCCAAGAAGCATACGGGGATTTTTGTCTTTCAGTTTCTTAATTTCCCCGATTTTACCATACACCTTTTCTTCCGCGTTCTGCCGGACAGAGCAGGTATTCATAATCACAATATCTGCATCCTCCATGTTTTCTGCCGGCTTGTATCCCAGATCCTCCAGCTGTCCATTGATACGTTCTGTATCATTTTCGTTCATCTGACAGCCATAGGTAATGGTATAGTAGTATTTTTCATCTGTGAGCCGCTTTTCTTCCACGACTTTCCTCCTGTAATGAATGCATGAGTTTATAACCGTTATCGTATTATTATATCATATTTCCCGGAGGAGAAATTTCATTTTAAAAAGCCATCGGTGCATCCGATGACTTTTCTTAAAAATCTTATTGATCCAGCTTCTTGAAGAGGCTTGCCATTTCCAGAGCATCCATGGCACATTCAAAGCCCTTGTTGCCGGACTTCAGACCGGCCCGGTTGATTGCCTGCTCAATGGTATCGGTAGTAAGCACACCGTAGAGCACAGGTACACCGCTGGAAAGGGAAGCCATGGCCACGCCCTTGGTTACTTCGGTGGCCACATGTTCATAGTGGTCCGTTTCCCCGCGAATTACGGCGCCCAGACAGATGACTGCATCATACCGACCGCTTTCAGCCATTTTTTTTGCAGCCAGAGGAATCTCAAAGGCACCGGGCACCCAGGCCAGGTCCACCTTGTCCATATCCACCCCATGACGGGAAAGGCCGTCCACTGCACCGTCAATGAGTTTGGAAACGATGACTTCATTGAAACGGGAAGCCACAATGCCTACACGAATCTGATTCTCATTAAAAAGTCCGGAAATAATATTCATTTTCTACTCCTTTATCTCTTGATTCAGCTATGAAAACACGGATGAAACGATATAAATCAATTCGTTTCTTATGCCTTTGGTTCTTCAATATCTTTGTCCAGCTTCAACATATGACCCATTTTTTCCTGCTTGGTTTTAAGATAGAATTCATCTTCCCTGGTAGGAGCGATTTCAATGGGCACTCTTTCGGTAATGGTAATACCATAGTCCTTTACTTCATCCATTTTCTGAGGATTATTGGTGAGGAGACGGATTTTAGAAACTCCCAGGCTCTTTAAAATCTGGGCTCCCGTCATATATTCTCGAAGATCGGCCGCAAAGCCAAGTTTCAAATTGGCTTCCACCGTATCATACCCCTGATCCTGGAGTGCATAGGCTCTGATCTTATTAATGAGACCAATGCCGCGTCCCTCCTGACGGAGATAAACCAGAACGCCTCTTCCTTCTTTGGCAATCTGCTTCATGGCAGCAGAGAGCTGCTGGCCGCAGTCGCAGCGGAGAGACCCGAAGCAGTCACCAGTCAGGCACTCGGAATGAATGCGGCAGAGAACCGGTGTGCCATCGGAAACATCCCCCATGGTCAGAGCCACATGGTGTTCATCATTCAGAAGATTCACAAACCCGTGAATTTCAAAATTGCCATACTTGGTAGGAAGTTTGGCAGCTGCCACTTCTTCTACCAGTTTTTCATGTTTCTTTCTGTATTCAATCAGTTCCTGGATATTGCCGATTTTCATGCCCTTTTCTCTGGCCAGCTTGAAAAGATCATCCCTTCTGGCCATAGTACCATCGGGATTCATGATTTCGCAGCAAAGGCCGGCAGGCTTAAGACCTGCCAGACGGGCCAGGTCTACGGTGGCTTCCGTATGGCCCTGACGTTCCAGAACGCCCCATTTCTTTGCTTTCAGCGGGAAAAGATGGCCAGGTCTTCTGAAATCTCCTGGTTTTGCGCCGTCCTTCACCGCTTCCAGTGCTGTCATGGAACGGGCAGCAGCCGATACGCCGGTGCCGGAATCTTTGTAGTCTATGGATTCCAGGAAAGCGGTGTGATGGTTATCCGTATTATGACGAATCATGGGCCCCAGATAGAGGGCATCTGCCATTTCTTCGGACATGGGCATACAGATGACGCCCTTGGCCTCTGATGCCATGCGGTTCACATTTTCCGGCGTAGCAAATTCAGCGGCGCAGATGTAATCCCCCTCATTCTCCCGGGATTCGGCATCCTGCATAATGACGATATGCCCTTTCCTGATTTCTTCAATAATTTCTTCAATACTGTCAAATTTATAATCCATAATGTCCTCCATGCCCCAAAGTTTCCAGCATACCCATGGTGAGGCCTTCTTTCGGGCCTTCTTTCAAGAGCTGCTCTACGTATTTTCCCAAGTAGTCACATTCAATATTCACCAGGTCCCCCGGGTGCTTCCAAAGGAGGGCCGTCTCACTGCCCGTATGGGGAATAAGGGCAATGGAAAAGGACTGATCTGTCCTTTCTGCCACAGTGAGGCTGATACCGTCCACCGCAACGGATCCTTTTTCTATGATATAGCGCATCCATTTCCGGTCGATGGAAATCGAAATATTGACTGCATTATCATCCTTTTCCATAGAAAGGATGCGGCCCGTTCCATCCACATGACCCATCATGATATGACCGCCCAGACGGTCCGAAAGGCGAAGAGCTCTTTCCAGATTCACCGGTGTATCGGGGCGGAAAAGGGAAAAAGCAGTGCGCCGCATAGTTTCCGGCGTCACATCAGCAGTAAAGGACCTGCTGTCCATGGCAGTCACCGTAAGACAAGTCCCGTTCACGGCAATGCTGTCGCCGATTTTTGTCCCTTCCAACACCCTGTGGCAGGAAATCACCAGTTTCTCAGCCCTGCCGGCTTTGGAAATATGATGGATGCGGCCGATTTCTTCTACGATTCCTGTAAACATATTATGTTTCATTTCCGGAAGACTCTTCTGTTTTTGGCGCTTCCGGTCCTTCCTTTACTTCTTCCTCCAGACGGTCAATCCGCTCATCGACGGCCTCTTTCTTTCCTTTATCCACATAGGCTTCGATTACAAGGTCTCCTCCGCAGGTTTCAGTGGACATATCTCTGAGCTTCACCGCCTCAGCCATGGAAGAGGCGCCGATACCGCCAATAAGGCCCGGTGCCCCAACGCCACCGATGATTTTAGGCGCTTCATAAATGCGCACCTTATCCACAATGCCTGCTTCAAAGGCAGAAGCTGCCAGGGAAGCGCCGCCTTCCAGCAGGATACCGTCAATTCCCTTCAGGGCCAGACCGGTCATGGCAGAAGCCAGATCCACCTTTCCTTTTTGATCGCCGTCGGTCATGATAATGTCCACGCCCAGTTTCGTGAGTTCCTCCCGCTTCTTTTCATCAGAAGAGGTGGTGGTAAGGACAATCACATCCCCGCCTTCCTGGAACACCCTGGCTTTCAGGGGCACCGACAGATTTCCATCCACAATAATCCGTACCGGATCATCCAGTCCTTCCGTACGGGCGGTCAGAAGGGGATTGTCGGCCATCACCGTACCGGCTCCCACCATGATTCCTTTATAGCAGCCCCGGAGCACATGGACCTCTTCCCGGGAATCCTCTGAGGAAATCCATTTGGAGTCGCCGGTGTGGCAGGCCGTTTTCCCATCCAGGGACATGGCCGCTTTATACAAGACAAAAGGCTTATGCTCTGTCACGTATTTCAGAAATACTTCATTCAGCTTCCGCGCTTCCTTCTCCATAACGCCGACAGTTACAAAAATGCCTGCATCCCGAAGGCGGCGGATGCCTTTTCCTGAAACCAGGGGGTTCGGGTCCACCATGGCCGTGACTACCCGGTCAATATCCTTTTCAATGATGAGATCTGCACAGGGCGGAGTCTTTCCATAATGGCTGCAAGGCTCCAGTGTCACATAAAGGGTAGCCCCCGAAGGGTCTTCCGTACAGTGAGCAAAGGCATTCACCTCCGCATGGGGCCCGCCGAATTTTTCATGCCAGCCTTCGCCGATAATCCGGCCATCTTTGACAATCACCGCCCCTACCATGGGGTTTGGTCTTGCATGGCCCATTCCCCGTACTGCCAGTTCCAGCGCCCGAGCCATAAATTTTCTATCTTCATCGATACGCAAAAAAATCCACCTTCCTTTCTTCCAGGGAGGTGGATTCATCATGCCAGGTCCACTCTTCTTTCATCCGGACTATACCGTCGGCTCTGGAATTTCACCAGACCTACCTCTATAATGAGGTTCGTGGGCTTTACCACCGGTGGGGACTTGCACCCCGCCCTGAAGAGATTCAAAATTCTCTATTATTATAACAGATTGAACAGGAAAGGCAAGAGGGCAGAGCCGCGACAGGGTAAGTCTTCCAAGCATAAGCCCGCCCTATATGTCAAAGCATAAGAGACTGCTTCTTTTAAAATCCCGCCCGCCTTCTGCTTATGGCTACTTCATCACTGCCGCTGCTGCCTGCGCCACGTCTATACCAATAGCCTCGATGCTTCGGAGTTTTCCGTCTCTTGTACAGGAAATCCGTTTCCAGCCATACCGGTCAACCAGCTCCTGGTAAGCACCGCAGCATTTCTTCAGATAGTCCAGATGCTGCTCGTGGATATCCATGGATCCTCCCTGAAGGGCTCTTTTTTTAACCAGGCCTTCGGACACCGAAAGAGGAATATCAAGAAGAATGACCAGATCGGGCCTTGGCAGCTCCAGTTCCTCATATTCCGTTTTTTCCAGCCAGGAGAGAAACTTTTCCCTTTTCTCTGCATCTTCATACTTGGTCATCTGGTGCACCATGTTGCTGGTAGTGTAGCGATCGGCAATGATGATGCCGCCCTTTTCGTAGAAGCTCTTCCATTTCATGCGATAGGAAGCGAAGCGGTCTACCGCATAAAAAAGGGAGGCTGCATAGGGATTGACATCAGAAGGGTCCCTGCCAAAGTCTCCTTTCAGATACATTTTCACCAGAGATGACGAGGGGCTGTCATAGTCAGGAAAGGATACATGCATGACTTCCCTTTTTTCCTGCCTCAGTTTCTTCTCCAGAAGGGCAGACTGGGTTTCTTTACCACTGCCATCAATTCCTTCCAGTACGATGAGGGTTCCTTTCATTCTTTCTCCTTCCATAAAAGAGGCAGTTTCCGGAGAAACTGCCTCTGTCTATTATCCTTTTCTTTTGGGATTGAACACATTCATAGCATGGTCCACTCCGTCCTTCAGGGCGGATTCAATGGAGTCTGCTGTATGAATCTTTGCGTCTTCAATTTTCTGGATATCTTCTCCGTAGGGACGGCTTAACACATGCTCCACCACTGTATGACCGTCTTGAGGATGGCCTACACCGATGCGGAAACGGTTAAAATTTTCACTTCCCAGATGGGCGATGAGGGATTTAATCCCGTTGTGTCCGCCGGAAGCTCCTTTTTTACGGATTCTTGTCTTTCCCGGCGGCAGGTCCAGATCATCGCAGATAATATAAATATCATCCAAATCCACCTTGTAGTAGCGGGCAATGGCCCCTACCGCTTCGCCGCTATTATTCATATAGGTCAGGGGCTTTACCAGGAGCACCTTTTCCCCGTTTACCAGGGTCTGACCGATTTCCGCCTTCATGTCCTCCTTCCAGAGGGTCACATGCCAGCGACGGGCCAGTTCGTCGATTACATCGAAGCCCATGTTGTGACGGGTATGCTCATACTCTTTCCCCGGATTTCCAAGTCCTGCAATAATTTTCATTATTTATCGAAGAGCTGGCTTACGGAAGCATCGTGGAAAATACGGAGGATGGCTTCGCCCAGGAGCGGAGCGATGGAAAGAACGGTGAGTTTGTCCTGGATTTTTTCTTTCGGGATAGGAAGGGAATTAGTCACAATCAGTTCCTTAATATTGGAATTTCTGATTCTTTCTGTAGCCGGGTCAGTAAGTACAGGATGGCATACGGCAGCATACACATCCCTGGCACCATATTCAGCAAGCGCTTTGGCACCTTCGCAGAGGGAGCCGGCAGTATCTACGATATCATCCACAACGAAGCAGTTTCTGTCTTTCACATCACCGATGATGTTCATAACTTTGGCAACACCCGGTTCCGGACGGCGCTTTTCAATGATGGCAATCGGTGCACCTACTCTGTCAGCCAGTTCACGGGCACGGGTTACACCGCCCAGGTCCGGGGAAACGATAGTCAGGTTATCCAGGTTTTTGGATTTCACATAGTCTGCCAGAAGGGATGCAGACATGAGGTGATCCACCGGTACGTCGAAGAAGCCCTGAATCTGGCCTGCATGGAGGTCCATGGTCACCACTCTGGTCACACCGGCAGTGGACATGAGGTCTGCCACCAGCTTGGCACTGATTGGTTCACGGCCCCTTGTTTTTCTATCCTGACGGGCATAGCCATAGTAAGGCACCACCACCGTAATGTGACGGGCAGAAGCTCTCTTCAGGGCATCTACCATGATAAGCATTTCCATGAGGTTATCATTAACCGGTGCTCCGGTAGGCTGAATGATGAAGCAGTCCTTGCCGCGGACACTTTCATTAATCATGACCTGAATTTCACCATTGTTGAAACGTCCGCAGATAGCCTTTCCCAGCGGCACGCCGATGTAGTCAGAAATTTCCTTGGCCAGTGCCGGGTGTGCTGTTCCTGTAAAAATCTTCAGTTTAGAAGTGTCTTCCATGTCCATTTTGCTGCCTCTCCCTTTCCTTTCAATGTGAAAGTGTAAAAAGTTTTTCCATGGTCTGTGGATAGAATCCCATCATCCACTATCCTATGCTTTTATTATATACCAGTTTGCCGGTAAATTAACAGTGAAAAATAAGATTTTACAAGGAAATCAATCCTTATAGGTGTCTTCCTTCACCCAGCCCTCAATATTCGTCTGGCGGGCCCTTGCCACAGACAGCGCTTTCGCAGGCACATCCTTGGTAATGGTGGAGCCGGCGGCGGTGAAAGCCCTTTCGCCCACATGCACCGGCGCTACCAGGTTCGTATTGCAGCCGATGAAGGCATGGTCGTCCACTTGGCAGCGGTGCTTTTCTTTTCCGTCGAAATTGACGGTCACCGTGCCGCAGCCGAAATTCACATTCTTTCCCAGATCCGAATCACCGCAGTAAATCAGGTGAGGCAGCTTGGTGCCGTCATCGACGGTGGAATTCTTCACTTCTACGAAATTGCCGATTTTAATGTGGTCATGAAGCACCGTATTCGGGCGAAGATGGACGAAAGGTCCGATTTCATCAAAATTCCCGATGGAGCATTCATGGGCGTATACCCGGTTGAGGTGCGTGCCCTCTCCCACCGTTACATCGGTGAGCTGGGTATCGGGGCCGATGACGCAGTTCTTCCCAATCACCGTCTTTCCTTCAAGAATGGTGCCGGGATAAAGAACCGTATCCTGTCCAACCTCCACATCCTGCTCCACATAGGTATTTTCCGGATTAATAATGGAAACGCCCTTCGCCATGAGCTCCTCTGCCTTACGGAGGCGGAGCACCCGGTCAGCAGCGGCCAGCTGGATTCTGGAATTGACGCCCATGGTCTCATCCGCATCCTCCGCCGCCACCGGAATCACCTTCTGTCCTTCGCGGATCATGATTTCAAAAACGTCGGTCAGATAATATTCACCCTGGGCGTTCTTGTTGTCGATTTTCTTCAAAGCGTCCAAAAGAGGACCTGCCTTGAACACATAGGTGCCTGTGTTGATTTCATGCACCGCCAGCTCCTCCGGCGTGCCGTCCTTCTGCTCCACAATGGACGTCATCTGTCCCTTCTCATCCCGAAGCACCCGGCCATAGCCGAAGGGATTGTCCAGCACCGCCGTCAATACCGCTGCCGAAGCATTTTCCTTCCGGCAGGTTTCCGCCAGGGATGAAATCGTTTCACTCCGAAGAAGAGGGGTGTCGCCGCAGATCACAAGCACATACCCCTCCCGGTCCGTCAAAAGAGGAGCCCCCTGCATCACCGCATGGCCCGTGCCAAGCTGCTCCGCCTGGTGGACGAAATCCACATCCTCTCCGGCAAGGTCCTTCCGCACCAGCTCTTCCTTAAATCCTGTAATCACCACACACTTTGCAAAACCGGCCTGCCGTACCACCCGGATCACCTGCTTTACCATAGGCACACCGCACACACGGTGCAGAACCTTCGGCAAAGCAGACTTCATGCGAGTCCCCTGTCCGGCAGCCAGAATCAGGGCTGTTAAATCTGCCATTGTTCCTCCTGCTGCAAACGACCTGAAAACTATATATACACGGATATCATTGTCAAATATAAGTAAAACCCGTAGCTTTTATTTTAGCAAATGAGAATGATCATGGCAAGGTAAAATAGAGAGAGTTCTGGCCCATTCTGTTCACCCATCTGTTTCAAAAAGAATTATGAAAACTTTCGCCACCAGTTTCCTGTTTATAAGAATACCATCTTCCTCACGCCAGACAGAAATTTTTTTGCCTCTCCTTTCCCGCCTGTGAAACAAAAAAGCAGCCCCACAAGGGAGCTGCTTTCGGCTCGCAGGAAACTCTGTCCTTTTCCCCACAGAAATGAGAAAGGCGGTTCCCTACATCTGTGCTGCTATGGCATCATGGATCAGGGCTGCATAGGCTGCGGTGCCTTCGTTATTGGGATGGATATTGTCCCCTCCCAGCCATTCAGGATGCTTTGTCACTTCCCCCTGCCAGTCTACCAGTGTGACATTAGGATATGCCCGGGCTATCTGTCTCAAATAGGCATTGTTGCTGTCCTGCCAGCTGGTGGCGGGACAGTGGACGGTGACCCAGAAAATATGGCGGTCAGGGCCCAGATAGTCCAAAAGGCCCCGGGTTTCCTCTTCGTACTGACCATCCAGAGGACCATTGGTACCAAGAGAAACCACCACCGTATTTCCGAGGACTCCCATCTGGTTCATCTGACGGGCCACGTCAAGACCGGCACCCACATAACGGGATACCTTAGCATCAATGTAGCAGTCCGGGAGCACATCTCTCAGTGCCATGGCAGAGCCAAGCATGACAGAATCCCCGATGCAGGCCACATGATCCAGAGCAGGCCGGCTCTCAGCCCCCTTCTCCTCAGGAATGGGAACAGCTTCAGTCTGCTGGGCTTCCAGCATCTTTTCATTTTCTGCAAACTGTTCCTTCATTTCAGCCATATCCGCAGCCCGGCTGTCGGCGGAATTCCAGATGCCCCGGCACCCGTAGGCCATGAAGGGAAAGGCGGGCAGGGAAATCAGAAGGATGGCTGCCGCCTGAATCGCCATTTTTCTCGGGTGAAGAAAGAGCCGGGAAGGGACGGAAAGAAGCCCTGAAAGAAGCTCCGTCCACACCGAGAGAAGAAGGATGAGCAGAAGCTCCAGCGCTTCCATGGCATAAGGCATGGTTCCTTCCCATTTCATATAGCGGAAAAGGAAAATAACCGGGTACTGCCACAGGAAAATGCCATAGCTGTATTTGCCAATCCAGCGGAAAAGAGGATTATCCATGAGCTGTCCAAAAGGAAGCCTGCTGTCCGCTGTCCAGAGAAGAAGCAGCAGAAATACCAGGGTATAAGCCCCCATGGCCCACTGATAGACTTGGGGAAACTGTCCATCCAGCAGCACATAACCGGCGCCTGTGAAAAGGAGTGCGAGGAAGTATAACAAAGAGGCTCCGCTTTTCCGGAAAGTTCCCATTTCTTGGGAAGGAATGCGGCGGGCCAGGTAAAATCCCAGAGCCCCGCCAAGGAGAAGGGCATAAATTCGGGTATCTGTGCCATAATAAAGCCTTGTCATATTCATGCCTTCTCCAAAATCAAAAGGCATGATTCCCATGGCTGCCACACCACCTGCCAGAAAGAGAAATGTGCCGGCCCGGGGACTCAGCACTCTGGAAACGGCTATATAGAGACCAAAAAGAAGAGGCCACAGCAGGTAGTACTGCAGTTCGATTCCCAAAAACCAGAGATGGGTAAAAGGAGACTGATTGGCCATTCTGGTAAAATAATCAGCATTTTCGCTGATCTGCCACCAGTTATTGTATCCCAGCACCACCGATACCACTTCCATCCGGATGGCTTTAATCACATCCGGCGCCAAAACGGAATATATCCCTACCGTCAGTAAAATCATAATCAGGAGAGAGGGGTATATCCGTTTAATTCTTTTCCATATATAAGACCGGAGGGAAAAAGAATGCCTGATTCTGCTCTTTTCGCTCGTATAGGACAGAAGACAGCCGGTCAGTACGAAAAAGAGGGATACTCCCAGCCAGCCGCCCCGGATTGTATGGGGAAACATATGAAACAGGGTAACCCCCGTGATAGCCAGGGTTCGAAGGCCATCAAGTCCTGAAATACGGTTTCCCTTGCCGTCCTTGCAAGGACAGCTGTTTTCTGTATCAGAAGCAGTGTCTTTCACTGCTGCATATTCGTTTTTCATTTGACTTCTTTCTATCCGGCATGTTCCGGAAATGACAGGTTATTTGAAAAAGCAGGAATCCCTTCGCCGGATCTGCCTTGTTGAAGATTTGGATGCCGTGGGCGCTCCTGAGATTTCTCAAGAAAAGCGCCTGTGATTTTCTGCAAGTGTCCTATATTTTATATCATTTTCTCCCCTTTTTCCATCAAAAAATCCCTTTTTTTCGATGGGAAAAAAGGGATTTTTTAATGATACAAAGAGTTCTTTCATCAGAAGGGGCCTTACTTTTCTGATAACTTCTTCACCCTGTCCGAAAAGGCCGGCCTACCGCCCATGGATTCCGCACTCCTTACGGCATCCAGAATGGCCAGGCGGATTGCTTCTTCTGCCAGATAGCCCACCGTGTCCACCGGCGCTTCCACTTCGCTGGAAGCCATGGTGAATACCGTATCTCCGTCCATAGTGGTATGGACCGGACGGATGGCCCTGGCATAGCCATCATGAGCCATGCCGGATACTGCTTTGCATTCCGCCTTGGTAAGCCTGGCATTGGTCATCACACAGCCGATGGATGTATTAGTGCCCATGTGCCTTTGAAAGCCTTTCATCATCAGTTCATGGGAAGAAATAAAATGGCTGTCATCATCGGACAGTGCACCGGCCAGAATGTGATCTCCTTCATAGATTTCGCCGCAGGCATTAACTGCCATGTAGGCGCCCACATAGAGGCCGCCGGGAAGTCCGAATTCCGCATAGCCGGCGCCGCTTTTCATGGCATGGGCAAATCCCCTGAGTTTTCCTACGGACGCGCCGGTACCGGCGCCATAGCAGCCCACAGGAAATGTATCAGAGGCTTTAGACGCTGCCAGATAGCCCATTTGTATATCCGGATGGGCATGGCTGCTGCCTATGGACAAATCAAAAAGTACGGCGCCGCAGACAATGGGCACTGTAATATCACCTACCGGAAATCCTGCTCCCTGCTTTGCCAGGTAATTCATAACGCCGCTGTCTGCCTCCAATCCGAAGGCAGAACCACCGGAAAGAACGACAGCATGGATTTTCTGTACCGTCTTTTCCGGACTCAATAAATCAGTTTCCCTGGTGCCCGGTGCGCAGCCTCTCACATCGACGCCGGCCGAAGCGCCATCTTTAGGCGCCAGAATGACCGTCACACCGGTGAGGCCTTCCCTGTCTTCCGCCGTACCGATAGTAAAGCCCGGCACATGAGTTTTTCTGTATTCCATTATACTTCCCCTTTTCTGGCCATAGAAAGGCATCGCTTCAAATCTTCCGGCACCGGTGCCTCAAAATGCATGGGCTTTCCGGTGACCGGATGCGTGAGGTCCAGTGTCCAGGAATGAAGAGCCTGTCCCTCGATAGGAAAATGATCTTTCTTCCACCCATAGAGAGGATCATTCACCACAGGATGGCCGATGTAGGCCATGTGCACGCGAATCTGGTGGGTACGGCCCGTTTCCAGCTTCAGTTCCAGGAACGAATAGCCCGGCATAAACTCCTCCACTCTATAATGAGTGACTGCGGGCTTTCCGGTTTTAGGCTGCACGTCCCATTTCATACGATCCTTCACGCTCCGTCCCAGAGGCAGGCGGATAACCCCTGTATTTCCTTCCATCTGCCCGTGAACCAGAGCCAGATAATGACGCTGGGCTTCATGGGCCCTGATTTCTTCTTTCAGTACAGGAAATGCCCTTGCCGATTTAGCCGCCACCATAACGCCGGACGTGTCCTTGTCCAGCCGGTGCACAATCCCCGGGCGGATGGGATCCTCGCAGGCAGTAAGGAGGGAAGGTCCGCAGTGATACAGGAGCCCATTGGCCAGCGTGCCGTCAGGATTTCCAAACCCCGGATGCACCACCATACCCCGGGCCTTGTTAATCACAATCATATCCTCATCCTCATAGAGAATTTGAAGGGGCAGGTTCTGGGGCACCAGCGTGAGCTCCTTCTTTTCTTCCCAGGAAAAGGAAATCTCATCTCCCGCTTTCACATGGTAATTGGGCCGAAGCATTTTGCCGGAGGAAAGGAGCGCCCTTCCCTCCTTCATCTGGTTCTGCACCTCCGACCGGGTCAGCCCCGAGGCATCCTGCAAAACTTTATCCAGCCGGGTTCCCTCTTCTTTTTCCGTAATATGACAGGTTATCTGGTTCATTCACTGTGTCTCCAAAAGTAAAAAGCAATAAGACCTACGCCAAGGCAGATGAAAATATCGGCCACATTAAAAATAGGCCAGATGCGGAAATCAAAGAAATCTACCACCGCCCCCAGACGGACGCGGTCAATACCGTTTCCTAAAGCGCCGCCAAGAAGCATCCCCACCGCCGCAGGGAAATAGAAAGGCTTTTCCGGGATTCTTTTCCTCATCACGAAAAAAGCAGCAAAAAGAACGGCCACAATGGCCAGGAAAAACCAGTCCTGATGGGGCAGAAGGCCGAAGGCAGCGCCGGGGTTCAGGATATAGGTCAAATGAAATACGTTCCGTATGAGCGGAATCGTTTCACCCAGCTCCATGTGGCTGACTACAATCCATTTCACCAGCTGGTCGAAAACAGTTACGAAAATAGCAATCAGTAAGGTCGTCATAAAATCCTCCTGGCTTGTATTATATCATATGGGAATCAGAGATTATACGAGGTTTATATAGAGAGAGGCGTGCCGAAAGGGAAGCCTGACAGCACCTGCCCCACCAAAAACGCAAAAACCGCAGAGCACCAGGTTCTGCGGTTTCATCTGTCTCTATTAATAATTAATAATTCACAAAAACTTCCACATTCTGTCTTCCAAAATTGTAGCATTCTTCGAAGGTTTCCATGCAGAGGTCAATACGGTCGCCGATAATAGCTCCCCCTGTATCGGCTGCCACTGCTTCTCCGTAGTTGGGAATATAAACAGTGGAACCCAGGGGAATGACTCTGGGATCTACAGCTACCGTACCATGACCTGCCCTGGTGCCGGTGGCGGTGATACCGAAGCCGTCGCCGTCAGTGGGATGATAGGCGCTGGCACTCATGCTGCGTACATAGCCCTGGGTGCCTTCTACATCGCCGCTCTTGGCAATGCCCGGAGTGCCGTGGGCAACCACTTTTACATCTCCTGCTTCTGCCTTGATGACCTTGCCGTCAGAAACGTATTCTTCCATTTCCACTTCCCTGCGGCCCGGGGTGCCTTCCTGCACCACTTCCAGCTGTCCCGGCTGCAGGCTGGCATCATACCATTTGTGATAATGAACAGGAATGGATTCCGTCCGGTTCACCACCCGGGAAGTATAGGGGACCACATGGATCTGCATGCCCTGGGTGACCTTCATCATACCATCTTCGATGGGCATCATTTTCTTCCAGTCAAATCCCGCTTCGTTCACCACGCCCTGCACAGTCTGCTGAGTGGTATACACGGTTTTGGCTCTGCCATCGGATACAATGGTGACCGGCACCGCTCTTTCCACCACCACCACAGCGCCATTTTTCACATCGCTGCTGCTGGTCCAGAATTTGTCATAGGCATTCAGAGTGACTTCTGATTCGCTCAGCACTTTTTTGAAGCTGTTTGACCTGGTGGTAACCATCTTTTTGGTTTTGCCATCATACACTGTGACCACTTTATCTTCATCGGCCGTGCCAAAGCCAAAAGCCATGGTAAGGTCTGTCTGGGCTGCCATGGACAGAAGAAGAAGGGAGCACAGTGCTGCTTTTGCTGCTTTTTCAAAGGTTGAATGTTTCATATGTTTCTCTCCTATGGCTGTCATTCTACCATAGGTAGACTTTTTGTCAAATTTCATTGAGTTGACATTCAATAAAATCAATTTATTATCAGTATTTATCGCGTTTTTCCCATTTATTTGCGCCGTTTATTTTGTGCAATAAAATCATATCCGCAGTCATAAAATATCTATTTTATCCTGTTTTTATCGTATATTTCCAATATGACTGATTGTCAATTTTGTCTCTCAGCAATGGACATTAATGAAAAATTAGTATATGGTGAGTCCGGAATAGGCCGTTCTTTTCGACTTTCCGCCCTATCCGTCCCTTTTCCAGGTCTCTAATTGTAAACTATTAGGAACGTGCTCTATTTCTTGGAGGTGGTCCTTTTTTGTCCCATGTCAAGAACTTTATGAAACCTGCGTTCGATTATATATTTACCTTTAGTGGGACTCCATAGTATAAAAATCCCTGTTTTTTATAAGATTCTCCCAAAATCATTAATATTTCAAGGCAAAAGTGGAAAAGAGAAGGACTTCATTTCTTTTATGCTCTTTCTTTTTTCTATTGCAAATCATTCCGATTAATCTATCATTCTATGAAAAAAAGCCCCGAATTTCGGGGCTTTTTCCTCTTTATTCATGTTTACCGAATACCGGCACATAAGGTTCCATTTTCTGGGCCAGGGTCATTTCATCCTCTCGGTCCCTCTGTTCCGCCAGCTTCTGGAACCGGGCCTGGGCGGCCACCTTGTTTTCCGGAGCAATGAATTTCCGCCAGCTGCCATCGGACTGCATAATGTGGGCTTTCTGGTTGTCAGCCAGTTCCAGATCAATCATGTTTTTCAGCCTTCTGCAGATATCAGGATCCTTCACCGGAATCATCAGTTCCACCCGGTCATTCAGATTTCTCGGCATCCAGTCGGCACTGCCGATATAGAGCTCTTCCCTGCCGCCATTGGCGAACCAGAAAACGCGGCTGTGTTCCAGGAAGCGGCCTACCAGACTTCTCACAGTAATGTTGTCGCTCACTCCTGGAATGCCAGGGATGATAACGCAGATACCACGGACGATGAGTTCGATTTTCACGCCGGCCCGGGACGCTTCATAGAGCTTGGCTATGATTTCCTTATCCAGAAGGGAGTTCATCTTGGCAATCATATGGGCCGGTTCCCCCTGCAGGGCAAAATGAATTTCCCGGTCAATGAGCTCCATGCACCGCTGGCGCAGGTTAATGGGGGCCACGATGAAAGAGTCCCAAATCGGCGGATCAGAGTAGCCGGAAAGGAGGTTAAAGAAAGCAGAGGCATCACTGCCGAAGCGGTCGTTACAGGTGAAAATGCCAAGGTCCGTATACAGTTTAGCAGTGGAAGCATTATAGTTGCCTGTAGCCACATGGACATAGCGGCGGATGCCATCCTTTTCCCTGCGAATCACCAGGGTACACTTGGAATGGGTCTTCAGCCCTACCAGGCCGTAAATGACGTGGGCCCCTGCTTTTTCCAGACGCCTTGCCATGAGGATGTTGTTGGCTTCGTCAAACCGGGCCTTCACTTCCATGAGCACCGTCACCTGTTTCCCGTTCTGCGCCGCTTTCTCCAGGGCCTGGATAATGGGGCTGGAAGAGGAAACGCGGTAAAGAGTCTGCTTGATAGCCAGCACATTGGGATCCGAGGCGGCGGAAGCCACGAAGTTGACTACAGAATCATCGAAGGACTCATAGGGCAGATGTACCAGAAGGTCCTTTTCCCTGATCATATCAAAAATATTCTTCCTGCCGTCCTTACTGAGCTGAATCATGGACCAGGGGCGGTGAGGATGGGCTTCAGGGTAGCGAAGGTTATCATAGCCCTTGATACCGCAGAAGGAGAAGAAGGCGGTCACATCCAGAGGGCCGTCGATTTCATACATATCTTCGGACCCCAGATTCATTTCCGAGGTCATGAACCGGCGCATGAAACGGCTGGTGCCCCGTTCATATTCCAGGCGTACCGCTTCGCCGCGCTGTCTCTTTTTCAGCTGTTTTTCCACTTCTACCACCAGATCCTGGGCATCTTCCTCGTCCAGGTTCAGATCCGCATCCCTGGTAATGCGGAAAGGACGGGCTTCCAGCAGGTCAAAGCCGATAAACAGGCGGGCTGCAAAGTGGCACAGCACCTGTTCCAGGAACATGAAATCATGGCGGGAGGGATTCTCCGGATTGTCCGGCAGCCGCACAATCCGGGGCAGCACCGAAGGCACCGGCACAATGGCCGTCTTCACGTCAATATCGTTTTCTTCATCCAGAGTCATGTCCCGCTCATTCCGTTCCAGCAGCAGGGCAATGTTCAGACTCTTGGAAGCCAGGAAAGGGAAGGGATGGGAGGAATCCACCGCCATAGGAGTTACTACCGGGAAGATTTCTCTTTCAAAATAATCATCCAGCCATTTCATCTGCCGCGGCGATGCATCTTCGGGACGGATGAAATACAGGCCCTCTGTTTCCAGTTCCTTCAGTATCATTTTCAGATACCGGTACTGCCTTGCCACCAGGCGCTGGCAGGTATCGGAGATGGCTTCCAGCTGCTCTTCCGGCGTCATGTTGGCAATATCTCTCCGCTTCACGCCGTTTTCCTTCTGATGCTTCAGGCCTGCCACGCGAATCATGAAAAATTCATCCAGATTGGAGCTGGTAATAGCCAGAAATTTCAATTTTTCCAGAAGGGGATTGTTGGGGTCCACCGCTTCCTGGAGAACCCTTCTGTTGAACTGGAGCCAGGACAGTTCTCGATTCAGATAATACCGATGATTCTTTACGTCCACGTCCATAATTACCTCCGCTCAAGTTTGGCTTCCATGCCGAATATATTTTCAAAAAATTCTTTTTCCTTATCAAAGAGCCATGTTTCCAGGGCTGTATTCTCATCGCTTTCATATTCAATGAGCAGGCAGTCCTTCACGATTCTGGCAGACACATCCTTCAGCTTCTGCTTTCTGGACATATCCATGGCCCGCACCAGACGGAAAATGGCGATGAGCTTCAGCGCTGTCATCTTCGATTCATCGGAGAGGATGCGGAAAGGCTCGTCATCATCGCTGGGCATGCCTTTGTGGTCGTAGTACACAATGCAGGCCACAATGTCCTTTTCCTTATCGGAAATACCGAAAATATCGGTACCCTTCACCATGCTCCAGGCCTGGATGGAAGAGCCCAAAAGGTTTACGTATTTCCCGATCTGGTACAGAATAATGGCCATGCGGAGCAGGAATTCATCCCTTTCATTGAGACCATTGTACCGGTCGAAGGCGCGGATGATATGATAGCTGTACCGCTCCATGGCTCTGGCATGGTCCGGTTCATAATAATAGGAAGCCGCAATAGAGCGAGTCAGTTCCAGATTCTGGGCCCTCATATACAGAAGGGCAGGATCCTTTGTTTTCTGGGCGCCGTAGAAAAGGCTTGCCGCCTCTACGAAGGTCATGCCCATCATCACCACATTCTTCACGGGCACATTATCCAGGATTTCCTTATAGATATGAATGGTAGGCGATACCACCGATGCCAGAGATTCTTCAATATGATACTTCTGCCGCAGCATGGACGTGGAAAGACTGCCTGCTTCCTCATGGAAGCGGATAATCACATCCTTCCTGACTTCTGTGATTTCCTTTTCAATTTCATAGCCCATGAGGCGGCCCACAATCCGTGCCTCCCGGCCGGACAGAATAACCGTATCAATATCATAGTTCCGAACCGTCACCCACAGCGGCTCCATAATGGCATGGATATATTCTCCCAGAGCCTGGGGAAAATCCATGGAATCCCGCTGGTTCAGCTTGAAGGTTTCCAGCAGGCGCAGGGTACCGATGTGCACATTATGCTGGTAGCACAGAGCTCCCTTCTCCCACACGGTGAGGCCGATGCAGCCGGAGGTGATATCCACAAAGAGGAAATTATTTCCCATGCGTCCGCCGATAGCCTTGTTGTATTCCTTGAACTGGTACTGCAGGCCGAAATGCTTGAAATAAATTTCCTGCGGCATATCTACTACCTGCACATTGAAGCCCGTATTTACCCGCACCAGATCGATAATGGAGCGGCAGTTTTCCGCTTCTCTGAGCACCGCCGTGGCATACACGGCATACACCTTGACCTGGTAATCCATGAGAAGCTGCTTCAATCCCTCCAGCATACGGCACAGTTTCTTAATGGAGGGGAAAGAAAGGCGCTTCTGGTTAAATACCTCTTCGCCGAACGTAGTATCCTTGCGCACCGATTCAATGACACGGATATCCTTCACGCTGTTGTACTGCACAATGCGCATGGATACATTGGATGAACCGATATGAATGATTCCATAAATGAGCGGCTTTTGATCCGACATAGCGAGCCCCCGTTTCTATGAGTAATGCATGGGAAATTCCCATATTCCTGTATGATTGTACACCGGGAAAGTAAAGCCTCTGTAAAACGCTGTGAAACCTTTCTTTCTGAATGATGAGTATTTCTTATTATATCATTATTGTAGCATATCTTAAGGAAAAAAGGAGGCAGAAGAGAAAGGACCGGTCATACCTGCCAGAGGGGGCAGTCATGGGATTTCCAATTTCTAATGACTCTCTTCTACCGCCTCCCTCCCATCTGTTGTAAAATAGAATCATCAAAGGCAGTGTCCTCCCGTTTCCGGTCAGACTGCCTCTAAAGGAGAAACCATGGAACGTATAGCTATTATTGATTTAGGCTCCAACTCCATCCGCTTTGTCATCATGCAGATTGGAGCCCACGGTTCTTACAAACTGATCTATCAGGAAAAGAAATCCATCCGCCTGGCAGAAGGCATGACCCTCGATTCCAGGCAGCTCACGGAAGAAGCCCAGCAGCGGGCACTGCAATGCCTTACCGTGTACGCTCATATCATGGCCGTGCAAAAAGTAAAAAAAATCCTGGCCGTCGCCACCGCCGCCGTCAGAAATGCAGTGAACGGCGCTTCCTTCCTGAAACGGGTCCGTCTCAATACCGGCATTCCCATGACCATTATCAGCGGAAAAGCCGAAGCGGCCCTGGGATTTTCCGGCGTAGCCCATACCATTGACCGAAAGGATTTCCTCCTCTTTGATCTGGGCGGCGCCAGCGTAGAAATTTCCCTGGTCAAAAACAAGAAACGGGTACACTCTATCAGTATCCCTCTGGGCGCCGTGACACTGACAGAAATGTTTCATTCCTCCGGATCCGTGCCCTATGACATGATCAATGAAATCAAAAATTTCATCCAGAAAAAACTGGCTGAGATCCCCTGGTTCCCCAAAGAGCCCATGGAAGTCATCGGCGTAGGCGGTACGGTCCGCAACCTGGCCAAGGTACACCAGCGGGCCTCCTCCTATCCCCTGCCCAAGCTCCACAACTACAACCTTCCGGTGGAAGACCTTTTCGCCCTGGTGAAATCCATCTGCAGCAAGACCTATGAGGAAAGGCAGAAAATTTCCGGACTGTCCGAAGAACGGGCAGACATCATTATTGCCGGTGCCCTGATGGTACAGGAAATCGTGCGAAAAGCGAAATCCTCCTACCTCACCATTTCCGGCTGCGGTCTCCGGGAAGGCCTTTTCTTCCACTACTATGATCCCATTTACGACAGGGAAGGCAGCTGGAAGCAGAACATGCTCATTTCCTCCGTGAAGAACTATCTCTATACCCTTCCTCTGGAATATGATTTCCACACAGCCTACGTGACAGCCATGGCCCTTTCCATGTTTGATCAGTGGAAAAAAATGCACCATCTGAACGATCGCATGAGAAACCTTCTCTACGCTGCCGGCCTTCTCCATGACACCGGCACTATTGTCAATTACTACAGCCATGCCAGGCACAGTGCCTACATCACCGCTAACGCCCACATTTTCGGCTGGTCCCATAGAGAGCAGATCATGTGCGCCCTTATCTGCGCCTTCCATCACGGTTATTCCAGCAAATTCCTGAAATCCAACAGCCACGTCCGTATCCTCTCGGACCTGCAGATGAAAGAAGTCCGCATGATGGCCCTCTTTCTCTCCCTGGCTGAAGGTCTGGACGAAAGCCACGAGCAGTGCATTACCCGTCTTATCTGCACCGCCTCCCGGGAAGCCCTGGACCTTCGCATCTACACAAGCCGGGATAACTTCGACGTTCCTGCCCATGCGGTGCAGCACCTGATCAAGGACTTCGCCAAAACTTTCCGCCGCCCGCTGCGCATCCAGTGGTTCCCGGGAAGCAGCAGCAGGAATGAACTGGCTGAAGAAGCGGTAAAACTGGACTTTAAGCCCAATGAGTAAGAATCTGCCTGGCGGCCCGAGTTCAGTAGGAGGCCCAATTTTAGCGGAAGATTTCTCGGTTCAGAGTAACCATAGTGCCCAAAACCCTTTATGCTGCTTCCGACAAGTATCTCTGTTCCAGATGACAATGGAACAAACTGCTTACTGTCATTGACAAAAATAAAAACACAAAAGGGGCTGTGAAAAAATTTTCATTATTTTTTCACAGCCCCTTTACTATGGTTTTATGAAATTATTTAGCGCCGCACTTCTTTGCACTCACTACATCTTCATACAGCTTGTTGACATAGTCCCAGTTGATAATGCGGAAGAAGTTTTCCACAAAATCCGGTCTGCGGTTCTGGTACTGCAGATAGTAGGCATGTTCCCACACATCCAGCGCCAGCAGCGGTTTCTTTCCTTCCGTCAACGGATTGTCCTGGTTGGCCGTCGAAAGGACTTCCAGATGGCCGTCGCTGTAAACCAGCCATGCCCAGCCGCTTCCGAACTGAGAAACGGCGGCAGAAGAGAATTTCTTTTTGAATTCTTCAAAGGAACCGAAGTCTTCCTTAATCTTTTCAGCCACCGGGCCCGCAAAGGAAGTGCTGCCCTCCGGTGCCATCATATCCCAGAAAAGGGCGTGGTTGAAATAGCCGCCGCCATTATTTCTGACAGCGCCCCGGATATCTTCAGGAAGAAGGTTAAGATGGGCGATCAGATAGCGGATAGACTTATCTGCCAACTCCGGATGGGACTCCAGAGCCTTGTTCAGATTGGCCGTATAGGTGGCATGATGTTTGTCATGGTGGAAATGAAGGGTTGCTTCATCCATCACAGGTTCAAGGGCATTGTAAGCATACGGTAATTCCGGTAATTTAAACATGGTCATTTCTCCTTTGTTGGAAATATAGGAAATATATAAGATAAACTGTTTAACGATATTTCTCGATTCGTTCTGTCATTATTATATCGAATATTTTTGAAACGGTCAAGTGCTTTTCGATATGCTTTTAAAAAGGCCCCTGCCTCTTTCCCATTCTTATGCCCAATTAAAAATCCCCCAAAGTTTCCTTTGGAGGATTTTTTCATTCATGAATCATTACACCAGTTTGCTGAAGTCACCCCAGGCATCGAAGAAGGAGAGAGTCTTAAGAAGCTGGGAAATACGGTTGTTCTTCACCGCTTCATCCTTCACCATAACCATGACGTTGTCCAGGTAATCATTAATGGGTGCCGTCAATTCTTTCAGATAAGGAAGGGCATCGGCGTAGCGGTATTCCCTGTACAGCGGTTCCACGGCTGCCATGGCTTTGGCAAGAGCCGCTTCCAGATTCTTTTCTGCATCTTCCTCAAAGAGGGCCGGATCCACCTTGCCGCCGGTTTTACCTTTGGTAATGTTGGCCAGACGGGTTACAGCCTGACGGAGATCGGCTTCCTCTTTCAGATGGCTTTCCGTCATAGCCTGGGCCTTCAGGAAGATTGCATAAATGTCATCCACCGGGCCTGCCAGTACGGCATCGATGATATCGTAGGCAATGCCGTTGTCCAGAAGAATAGCGCGGATACGCTGACGGAAGAAATCTTCCACCTGGGAAAGGACCTTGTCCTTCACTTCCTGTTCACCGGGAAGCAGTTCCAGGGCTTTGGCAATGCCCCGGCGGATATCCCAGTGAATCTTTCCATCGGTCAGGATATTCACAGCGCCGATGGTCTGACGGCGGAGTGCGAAGGGATCCTGGGAACCGGTAGGAATCAGACCTCTAAGGAAGGTAGCAGAAAGGTTGTCCAGCTTGTCAGCCAGAGAAAGGGCACGGCCGATAGATTCCTTCGGCAGAATATCTCCGGAAAAACGGGGCATGTACTGTTCGAAAATGGCCTGGGCCACTTCCGGCTTTTCCCCATCCAGCAGAGCATATTCCTTTCCCATTTCACCCTGGAGTTCCGTGAATTCAGTAACCATGCCGGTAGCCAGATCCGACTTGGACAGGAAGGCAGCTCTGTCGGCATCCTTCATTTCCTCATCAGTGAAATGCCAGTCTTCTCCAATGAAAGCAGTGAGTTTCTGCAGACGGTCTGCCTTATCCCGCATATCTCCCAGGCCTTCCTGGTAGTTAATGCGGGTGAGATCATCCCGATGACCTTCCAGTGTCTTCTTCCGGTCATTTTCAAAGAAGAATTTCGCATCATCCAGACGGGCCCGCAGCACCTTTTCATTGCCGTGCTGCACGTTTTCCAGAGCCTTGGTGCCGCCGTTTCTGACAGTCAGGAAATAGGGCATAAGGCTTCCGTCTTCCTTCCTTACTGGATAGTATCTCTGATGGTCACGCATGGGGGTAACCACAGCCGGTACCGGC
>ERZ779941.60-NODE-60-length-63298-cov-3.529861_pt1 | contig 63298 bp, 71 predicted proteins | sample MGYA00511952_ERZ779941 | MGnify/ENA primary metagenome ERZ779941 (study PRJEB29588, sample SAMEA2142846) | human gut metagenome | biome: human gut; feature: human-associated habitat; material: faeces | place: Denmark | collected 2008/2010 ...
TAAGTTTTAATAATGAATTATGGAGAATAATAGGAGTATTTGGAAATAATGTTAAATTAGTAAGAAGTGAATCATTAGGAAGCATATCATGGGATAGTAGTGAATCAAGTATAAATAAAGGTTATGGAGTAAACGAATGGGGAGAAAGTACATATGAAGATGGAAGTTATTATGAGGGTGCAGATTTAATGCAATATTTAAATAAGATGTATTATGGAGGAACTAATGTAACATGTTATGGTGGAACTAACAATTCAAAAAAAACATGTCCAACAAATAAACTAGATAATACATCAAAAACATTAATAGATAACTACACATGGAACACAGGCGCAGCAAACTTTAATAAATTATATAATAGTACAACAAAAACTTTAGATACAGTTGAATTTTATAAAGCAGAAAGAGGAAACGAAACTGGAAAGATATGTTCTAGTGGAAATAATTGTAATGATACAGTTGAAAGAACAACAACATGGACTGGATATGTTGCACTTCCTTATGTGACAGACTGGGCATATGCAAGTGACGAGAACATTTGTGAAACAAATATGTATGCCAAAGACAGTTCAAATAATTATATATGCAAGAATAATAACTGGATGCAAAGAAGTACATGGGCATGGTATCTTTCTCCTGATGCCAATGGTACGTATGCTAACGAGGCATGCGGTGTGACAACAAATGTCAGTGTGAGTGGGTGGATTGTGACTAATGGTGCTTCCCACGACTTTGTGGCTTACTCCGGAACTGTTGCACCCGCCATATATCTAAAATCTAATGTCTTAATAGAAAGTGGAAATGGAAGAGAAGATGCCCCATATATACTAAAAGCAGGTTCATAAATAAAAGTAATACGTATACATTTTGAAAAAAGATTAACACCCCGTATATTTCTGTTTGACATATATAATTATTGTGTTTATAATATCTTATTGCATTAGGAAGTGATAGCATGATGTATTATAAATTAGCAGAAAATGAACTTGATAGAAGTGGAGATTATAAATATATGTTAAATTTGGTAATGGATAATTATCAAAATTATTTTAAGGCCTCTTTGTATTTACAATCTAAATATTCTTTTTGTTTGCAATCAATTTATTCGTGTCTTAGTAAGGTTAATAATATAGATAATAGAACTGTTGCATATAAAGAGTTATCTAGGTTTTTAGAAGAAGTGAAAAAGAGAACTGGTTTATGTATGAAAATAATTAGGGAAGAAGATAAATTGTATGTTAAGGAAAAAGCAAAAATAAAGAAGTTAAAACATTATTATAGTATTTAACTTCTTTTTAAATATTTTTTTACTCTTCTTAAATCATATATAGTTACTACTATAATATTTGCACATGTTGAAATTACAAGTCCCCATAAACCTATTTTTAAATTGCATCCAATTGCAAGTATTATTAATTTTACACTTACTCCTATTATTGTTCCTTTTAAGCTATCTTTTGCTTTTCCCATTGCTTGTAGTGAACTACTGAGAGGTGCTTGAAAATAGTAAAGTAAGCATATTGGTGCCATATATTTCATGTAAGTACTACCACTTGTTGTATTATAAATTAATTTTAATGGTATTTCTGGTATTAAAATAAAAATAATTGTTGCCGGTATTCCTATTAGTGATGAGAATAATATGCTTTGTTTTATTTTCTTTTTTACATAGATAATATTGTTATCAGAATATGATTTACTTACTATTGGTATAAGTGCTTGACTTATTGCAAGAGTAAAAAATGAAGGAAGCAATAGCATGGGCATTACATATCCATTTAATATACCATATTCTTTTACTATGTATGTATTCGCATATCCTGTTTTAAGAAGGAAGAATGTTAGTATAATTGGTTCTAGGAAGTAACCAATATTTCCAATTAATCTACTTCCTGTTGTGGGTATACTAATGTTTAATATGTCTTTTATATTTTTTTTATTTGGAGAAATATCTTCTTTTGTTATTTTGAAGTTTTTAGGTAAGAAAAAGAATAAAACAAGAATTGATGATAATTCGCTTACAATATTAGAAAGTACTATAAAACTTACTGCACTTTCTATACCTTTTTTGAGTGCTATAGGAACACCTATAATTATAGTAATTAATCTTACCGCATCTTCTGTTACATTTGAAATAATATGAGGAAACATTCTTTGTTTACCAAAAAAATAACCTCTTAAAATAGATGATATAGAAATAAATGGTAGTACAAAACCAATTGATCTTATTGCATAAAGCGTTCTTTTATCATGCAATAAATTATTTGAAATATAAGAACTAGAAAAAAGTAGAATAATCATTATTATTATGTTTATAGTCAAGGATATTGGTAAACTTGAGAATACTAAGTTTTTATTATTGTTTTTTTCTTCTGCTACTAGTTTACTTATTGCAATTGGGAAACCTAGTTGTGCAATTGCAATTAATAACATGAATGTAGGAGTTATGAGCATATATACTCCAAGTCCTTCTACACCTATTAATCTGTTAGTTACAATTTTAATTATCATTCCTAGTATTTTTGTTATTGCTCCACCTAGCATTAAAATAAGTGTAGATTTTACGAATTTATTTTTCACTTTTTCACCCTAGTAATAATATGTTTTTAAATTGTCATAAATGAAGGGTTGTACTTTATATTTTATAATAAATGTTATATAATTATAATGGTGGTTATATGAATATAGAATTTGGTAGTTTAAAAGAATTATACGATAGAATTACTCCTGCACTTATTTCTAAAAGAACTGAAATAGAAAGTAAAGGTTATTATCATATTAAAGAATCTGATATTTGGAATTATTTAACTAGTAAGAAGTGGAAAATTAGTAAGGAATTAACATTAGCAGAGATGGTTAGTGATATTTTTAATGCAAATATTGAGGATATTAATGCATATGTTATAAAAAAAATATCAACTGAGATGAGAGAACCGATTTTTGATGAATAAGGAGATGAACATGCAAGAAGATGAGATTGTAACATTTGATATGTTACTTAATAATGCCAAGAAGTATATTGCTGAAGAAAATATAGGGATTATAGAAAAAAGTTATGAATTTGCAAGTAAGATTCATAGTGGTACGAAGCGATTAAGTGGTGAAGATTATATAAGTCACCCTTTAAATGTTGCTTATATATTAACTAAGATACATTCTGATTATGAGGCGTTATCAGCTGCACTTTTACATGAAGTTTTGAAAACTGGTAATACTAGTTATTCTGTTTTAGAGAGTGAGTTTGGTACTGATATAGCCACATTAGTAAGAGAAGTTGATAAAATAAATAGATTATCTTTATCTGCCGATTCATTATATCAAATAAATTATTATAAAAAGATTTTAGTTGGTTTATGTGAGGATGTTAGGGTTATAATTATAAAGTTAGCAGATAGATTACATAATATGAGAACTTTGTGGGCAATACCAAAAGAAAAACAAAAGGAAAAAGCAAAGGAAACTTTAGAGATATTAGCACCTATTGCTCATAGGTTGGGAATACATTATATTAAAAGTGAATTAGAAGATTTATCTCTAAGATATTATAAACCAGATGTTTATTTTGATATTGTGACTAAATTAAATAATACTAAAAAAGAACGTGATAGTGTTATTATTGAGATGAAATCAAAGATATCAGAAATGTTAAATGAACACAATATTGCTCATGAAATAAAGGGTAGAAGTAAAAGTATATACTCAATATATAATAAAATGCAGAATGGAAAAAAGTTTGAAGAAATATATGATATTCTTGCTTTAAGAGTATATGTTAATACTGAAAGTGAGTGTTATCTTACTTTAGGACTTATTCATTCGAAGTATAAACCACTTTCTAATAGGTTTAAAGATTATATTGCTATGCCTAAAGAAAATATGTATCAATCACTTCATACTACTATATTTGGAGTAGGTGGTGAGTTGTACGAAATACAGATAAGGACTTATGAAATGGATAAGATTGCCGAATATGGTATCGCGTCACATTGGTCATATAAGGAACATATTGATGGATCTTCTGCTATAAAAAATGTTATGGAACAGAAGCTTCAAATGTTTAGGAATATTATAGAGAGCAGTAAGGATGAAGCTCTTACTGATGAGGATTTTGTTAATACTGTAAAAAAAGAAGCACTTGATAACAATATATATGTTTATACTCCAAAAGGGGATGTTATAGAGTTACCTATTGGAAGTACACCTATTGATTTTGCATATAAGGTTCATACAAATATTGGGGATAAAATGGTAGGTGCTATTGTAAATGATAATATAGTATCTTTGGATTATAAGCTAAAAGAAGGAGATATTGTTAAGATAAATGTTAATAAGAACTCTAAGGGACCTAGCAAGGAATGGATTAACATAGTAAATACATCTCAAGCGAGAAATAGAATTAAAAGTTTTTATACAAAGATCGATAAAACTGAGAATATTAAACATGGTGAGGAGTTACTTTTAAAAGAACTTAGAAAAGCAAATATTCCTTTTAAAGAATTTAATGAGAAAGTTAATGATATATTAGATGAGTTAGGAGAAGAGAATATAAATGATTTATATTTGTGTATTGGTAATGGTAAGTATACTCCTATATATATAGTAAATTTATTGAGTAAAGAAGAAAAATCAAAAGAAGAAATAATTTTAAATAAATTAAATAATTCAAATATAGTAGAAGATTTAAAGAATGATGTTATAGTAGGTGGATTAGATGAAATTAAAGTGACATTAGCTAATTGTTGTAAACCGGTTAAAGGTGATGATGTAATCGGTTATATTACAAAGGGAAATGGTGTAGTGGTTCATAGAACTAATTGTCATAATATTTCTGATATTGATGAGAGAATAGTACCTACTTCATGGAATATTAATTCAAATAATAAATATAAAACATCTATAATGATTAAGACAGCAAAAAAAGATAATATGCTTGTTAATATAATAAGTAAAGCATCATCATCTAATGTAACTATTCAATCTATAAATGTTATAAATAATTTAGATTATTTGACATATGATTTATTAGTATTAGTTGAAAATGTAGATAAGTTAAACAGTTTTTTAAATGATTTATATCAAATGCCAGAGGTAATAGAAGTAGAGAGGGTTATAAAATGAAAGTAGTTATTCAAAGAAGCGGTGAATCGTACGTTGATGTAGATAATAAAACTGTTGGTAAAATAAATTTTGGCTTTGTAGTACTTGTTGGTTTTACACATGATGATAATATTGATGATATTAAGTATATTGTTAAAAAAATAGTAAATTTACGAGTGTTTGATGATTCTAATGGAGTAATGAATTTAAGCATTAAAGATATTAAAGGCAAAATTCTTTCTATATCACAATTTACTTTGTATGCTGATACTAAAAAGGGTAATAGACCAAGTTATATAAATGCAATGAATAGTAATGACGCAAAAAAATTGTATGAATATTTTAATGAAGAACTTAGATGTAATGATATAGAAGTAGAAACTGGAGTATTTGGAAGTGATATGGATACTCATATAAATAATTGTGGACCTGTTACTATATTAATAGATAGTAAGGAGAGATAAAATGGAAAACAAAGATGTTATTAATTATAAGATTATAAATGTAACATTCTTTGTTTTTATTATATATTTGTTATATAAATTAAATTTACTATATAAGATTAAAAGCTTTCTATTATTAATATTTATATCTTTAATATTATCTTATATAGTTTATCCAATTTATAAAAAAATGAGTGAAAAGATTAACAAATATTTATCAGTAATATTAATATATACATTTATAGGATTATTTGTTTGTGCATTAGTATTTTTGTTTATACCAAGTAATAATTTTATATTAAAAATATCAGATTTATTTTCTAATATTATTTCTTTTGTTAATAAATTAAGTAATAAGTATAATTTGAATATTGATATAAATTTATATGTTGATATAATAACAAAATATGTTATAAATAATAGTATATATTTTATACAAAATGTAATAAATTTTATTACAAAAATGATGTTTGTTATATTGCTGTCAATTTGTATTTTATTTAATATTAATTATATAAAGCGTTTTATTTCAAAAAGTAAATATTATATACTTATATGTAATATAAATGAAAAATTAAAAGCATATGTTGTTGCCAATTTAAAAATAATAATAATTCAATTTTTTGAATATTTAATATTTTTCTTTATAATTGGTCATCCAAATTATTTACTATTGGCAATACTTAATTCTATAAATTCGTTTGTACCTATAATAGGTGGGATATTTACTAATTTTATAGCACTTATAACGGCATCTGTTATAAGTAAAAAACTGTTTATATTAACTGCTATCATATCTATAATATTACCCAATATAGATTCTTATATAATTAGTCCACGTATATATAAAAATACCAATAGATTATCTCAAACATTATCAATTTCATCAGTAATAATATCATCGATTTTATTTGGATTTTATGGAATAATTATAGCAATACCTCTTTTAATTGTAATTATTGAAATTATTAAGTATAAAAATGATTCCAAAATAAAAGAAAATGTGTTATAATTTATTTACTTGCAAGAGTGGCGGAATAGGTAGACGCGAAGGTCTCAAACACCTTTGGCATTGCCGTGTGGGTTCGATTCCCATCTCTTGCACCAGATTTGATTGATACTCGAACTTTTATTTAGTTCGTTTTTTCTTTGTTAAAATTAAGTATTGTTAATATTTTTTATTTAGTATTTACTATAATAGAGGATATAAAAGTTGGAATAAAAAATATAGCATATTTGACAAATACGTACAAATGTGCTAGTATAACGGGCATATTTTATTTAGGAGGTATGTAATGGAATTTTTGATTATATGGTTAAGTACAGTTGCTGTAAGTTTTGGTATGGAAATAGCAAATGAATTAAGAATGTTTAAAGATGTAGCAGATGCTGGATATAGAGTTGATGTAAATAGGTTATCTGAATTAGGAAAACAATTAAATCCAAATTCAGTAAATGTTACTCTTTTGTCATTGTTAATGCCAGTAGTTAATATTATGTATGTATTTCAAAGAGCAATACAATATAATAATGTAAGGCCAATGATATTAGATCAATTAAATGCAATTGATGTTTTAAAAGAAATGACAGAGTTAGAAAAAATAGAATATTTAGAAAAACCAACTGGGTTAAATGCTGCTTTTGTAACATTAAAATCTGAAATACCATATTTAAACCCGTTGTTATATGGAAGTTCAATTGAAATCAACAGAGATGATGAACATAGTAAGATTTATTACAAAACAGATAGAAAAACAGGAGAAATTATTATTTTAAAAGCAATTGGGGATGCTTCTAAATTAACTGTTGAAGAACAAAAAAATAAGATTGAGGAAGCTTATAAAAATCTTATTCGATCAGGAATTGAATCATATGGGGATGCAGAAAAATTTACAGAAGCATTAAAAAATACTTCAAGCATGGATTTAAGTAATAATGAAGAAGTTAAGAAACATAATGAAACTTCTTCGCAAGAATTAAGTGTTAGTGAGCAAAAAGAATTATTAGAAAATTTAAAAGGTGAACTGTTAGAAAGAAAAGAGAATGCACAATCTAGTAAGATAGAAGAAGGAAAAACATTATTAAAGAGAAAAAAGTAGCTGAGATATTTGAAGTAGTCAATAAAAAGTAGACACTAAAAAAGAATTATTTGAACCCTAGTTGAGTTCTATACTCAATTGGGGTTTTATAATTTAAAGCATAACTTGGTCTTAAATAATTATGATCATATATAATGGCATTTATATAATCTTCAACAGTTTCAAAATCATCTTGGTTAAAATCAATATACATTTCTTTCTTTAACCAGCCATTCTTAGATTCAATTATAGGATTATCTGTTGGAGTTCCTATTCTCGACATAGACCTTATTATGTTATAATCTTTATGTGCATTATTAAATGCCACTGAGGAATATATTGTGCCTTGATCACTGTGAAAAATTGTTTCTTGGCCTTTATATCCTCGTTTTATTTTGTTATTTAACAGCAGATATATGATTAGATATACTGACTCCATGATAAAAGGGTTTTACATCTGAACCTATAATTGAATCATCAAATGCGTCTACATAATATGTCCAGTCAAATCTTTGTTTTTTAAACCATATCATTGTTGTATCAGATGTTATTTTCTCCAATGGTCTTGTAGTATTCCAATTATTATTGATAAGGTTTGGATATTTAATTGATTCTACTCCAGGTTTTTTATAAGTAGAATAATGTTTAGTTTTACTCTTTATTTTTAATATCTTACATATTTTATGGATTAAATTATCTGATACTACCCATCCTGTTTTTCTTCTTATAATGACATTTATCCTATGATATCCATAACTTGGTTTTCTTTTATGAATATCTTTAATTAAAGGTTCTAAATCTCTACGATTTATTTCATATCTATTTAATATATCCTTATTCTTTAACCATTTATAATAACCACTTCTTGAAATATTCATTACCTCACATAAAGATTTAATAGAGAATTCTTTACTTAATATTTCAACTATTTCAAATTCTCTTTGCTTTATTTCCTGAACATTACAACTGAACCATCTCCTTTCACTAGGTATCCTTTTTTTAATCGTTCATTCTCAATTCTTAATTTCATATTTTCATATTGAAGTTGTTCCACTTCAGATAAATTTTTTCGATTAGAAAATTTACTTAATGGATTTCCTGTTTTCTTTTTAGGAATTAATCCTTCCATTCCAATTTCACGATATTTTTTTATCCAATTATTAATCATTCCATTACTTAATCTTGTTTCTCTAGTTATATCCCATGTGCTTTTTTCTAATTCTAATGCTGGTTTTATTATTTTATACTTTTCTTCTGCAGTCCACTGCTTAAATTTTTGACCTTTACTGGCCATTTTTATCATCTCCTTTATTTTATTATAACAAAAAATGCAGACACTTTTTTTATGTCTACATTTATCTTACAACTTCATGAGATATTGCTACTTTTATTTTGCTTTGATAAAATTAATTTAACGTATGATACTCAATTATTTAATTCGAGTTTTTATGTGAGTTTTAAAAGTTATAATTGTAATGTTTATTTAATAATAAAAGAGGAGGATTTGTAATGACAATTGCAGAGGCAGAAAGATTTTATGAACAAGATACTAAAAAATATGAAGTAGAGAAAAATAAAGAGTTTTTAAAATGGTTAAAAGATTCGATAAATGGTGGTTATAATTCTTTTATTGAAATTAATGAGTTACAAGAGTTAATTAATAATATTGTTAATTGGTATGAAATTAAATATCCAGAACGTGAGATGGAGTTTTATGAGGGAATAAGACATTTTGATTTTGAAAATATGTATACTTTATCAAAAGTAATGGATACTAAACAATTAATGTATAGATTACCACGTAATCAATTAAATTTAATAGAATGTGGTTATAGGGCTAAAGGATGGGGGCAATATCCAATTTATGAAAATGATGAATTAGTTGGATTGGAACCTAGAGTTTCTATTTGTATTAATAGAAAAAGACGAGAAAAAGTTCCGTATTTTTTACTTCAAGCAAATTGTATGACAGGAGAAGTAATAAAAAATTATAGCTCAAAGGATTATGTTAATTTTGATAATATTATATTAGATGAATTATTATTGATGTTTAATGAAAGGTATAAAGATGAGTTGGATTTTATTGAACTTAAAGAAAGTGTATATAATCACAATGTTGATATTGTTTTGAGGAATAAAATTTTGCAACTTGTTGCTCTTAAACTACTTTATTCAGTAAATACTATTCCTGAAAGAGGATATGAAAGATCTAAGAAATTTATAAACGAATTTAATAAAGAATTAAATCTTACTTTATCTACAGAAGAAATAGATGAAATAATGAGGAGAGATTATGCGAATAAAGAAAAATTAAAGAAAACGTTTGTAGATGAAAATGATGAGAAAGCTTCTTGTGATGTGATGGAAACTAGTGGGTTAAAAAGATTAGTAAAAAGAATGACAAATAAAAATAGTATGTATTAATAAAGATCTAAAATATAAAAAATGTAAAGAGGATGAATTCAGTTGTTGTTGATATTTTTGCTGATACAACATTGCAACTTAAGATAGATATAACTGGTGATGCAGCTGAAATTAATTTTAGTGAAATGAACATATTGTTAAAGTGTTATAATATATAGATTTTAGAAATGGGTTGATAGTATAAAAAAATGTAATAATGAAACTATTAACTAAAAAAAGAGTGTGGAACATTTTGCCCTATGAGATATGTTGTTTTTAATAATGCAGATACTATAAAGATTGGAGAAGTTCAAACGGTTGATTCTAGTGAAGATGTTAGAATAGTTGATGAAAAAAATGTAAGAATTTATTTCTTGCATTTTTGTTTGTTACGTGTAATAGTAGGATTTTTAGTGATTAAAATTTGATATTTTGTTCTTAAAAAATATACATTTGTGTAATATGTGTGATATACTTTATTTGAAAACCTATAGGAGGAGTTATGAAAAATAGAAAAGATATTTTATGGGGATTGTTATTAATAGTGGTTGGAATTATTTGGGGAATTAATAGTTTAGGAATAGTTAAAATTGATATTTTCTTTGATGGATGGTGGACTTTATTTATTATTGTGCCTTCTTTAATTGATTTATTTACTGATGAGGATAAAACTGGCAGTATTATAGGAATTATAATAGGTGTTTTTTTGTTACTTGCATGTCAGGATATAATTGATTTTTCTATGATTTTAAAATTGTTATTTCCTATAGTTTTAGTAATAATAGGATTATCTCTTTTAATTAAAAATCCATTTAAAGGTAATAAAATGAAGAAAGGTAAAGAGAATTTAGATGAATATGCAGCTACATTTGGAGTACAAAATTTGGATTTTGATAATGAAAAATTTAATGGATGTAATTTAAATGCTGTATTTGGTAAAGTAAGTTGTGATTTATCTAAGGCAAAGATAAATGATGATGTTGTTGTTAATGTTTGTAGTGTTTTTGGTGCTACTCAGGTTATTGTACCTGATGATGTATGTGTTAAGGTTTATTCTACTCCAATATTTGGAGGTGTGACTAATAAAAGAGGTAATAAAAGTGATAGTAAGTATACTATTTATATAAATTGTACTTGTTTGTTTGGAGGTGTTGAAATAAAATGAGTAAGGGACAAAAGGTAATTAAAAATTTGGCAATTGTTTTTGCTATATTTCTTATTATGAGTATAATTTATAATTTAATGTATGGTGTTTCTTTTTTAATAAATAATGAAAATAAAGATAATAATTTGTTTAATTTAGATGTTAATATGAATAAAGTAATAAATATTGATATAAGTTCTTCTAATTTGATAATTAAGAAAGGGGATTTATTTAAGGCGGAAACAAATAATAAATATATTTCTGTTAAACAAGATAGCAATAGGTTATATATAAAAGAAAGAAAACATGGTATTTTTGAAAATTCTGTTAAAGATTTGATTGTGTATATTCCTGATGATATTAATTTTGATTATGTGTATATAAATACTGGTGCTGGAAAAATAGATATAGATAGTTTAAAAACTGATAATTTAAAATTTGATTTGGGTGCTGGTAAGGTTGTAGTTAATAATCTTATTGTTAAAAATGATGCTCATATTGAAGGTGGAGCAGGAACTATTGATATATTAGATGGTAGTATAAGTAATTTGGATTTAGAGATTGGAGTTGGGGCTTTATCATTAACATCTAAATTACTAGGTGATAGTAAAATTGAATGTGGAGTTGGTAAGGTAGATATTAAACTTTTAGGTAAAAAAGATGATTATAAGTTTAATTTTAGTAAGGGTTTAGGAAGTATGAGTTTAAACTCTATTAATATTGATAATGACTTTATTTATGGAACTGGTATTAATGTTATAGATATAGAAGGTGGACTTGGAGCTATTAAAGTTTTTGTTGATGAATAACATTAATTATCTGGAGGTATTATGAAATATTTAGTTAAAAGTAATAGTTTGTTGTTACGATATTTGCTTGATAATGTTAAAGGTAAGTCAAAAAATAATATTAAGTCAATTTTAAAGAATGGGTGTGTGTCTGTTAATGGCAAAATAATTACTAGGTATGATTATGAGTTAAATAGTGGGGATGTTATTATTGTTACTAATTATTATAATGGTAATGATAATAAATTTGATATATTATATGAGGATAATTATTTAATTGCAGTGAATAAAAGAGAAAATTTATTAACTGTTTCTACTGATAAAGAGAAAAATAATACTTTATATAGATATGTTAGTAATTATGTGAAGTCAAAGAATAAGAATAATAAAATATTTATTGTAAATAGACTTGATAGAGATACGAGTGGAATAGTTATTTTTGCTAAGAATAAAGATATAAAGGAATATATGCAGAATAACTGGGAAAGGGATATAAAATTAAGAAAATATATTGCTGTTGTTGATGGGGTTACTGATAGTTGTGGAATAATAAAATCTTATTTAAAAGAAAATAATATTCATATAATGTATTCATCTAATGATGGACTTCTTGCTATTACTGAGTATAAATTAATAAAACAAAATAATAAGTATAGTATGCTAGAGGTAATATTGCATACAGGAAGAAAAAATCAAATAAGGGTTCATATGAATGATATTAAACATCCTGTAATTGGTGATACTAAATATTCAAATACTGTAAGTCCAATTAAAAGAATGTGTCTTCATGCAATAGAGATAAAGTTTGTTCATCCTGTAAATAAAAATATTATTAATATAAAAACAAATTTTCCTGATGTATTTAATAAAATGTTTGATTAGAAGAGTTATAGTTCTTCTTTTTTTTGTGAATTTTTGTTATAATTTTATTGGTGGTTAGTATGAAAAAAATAATTGTTATTTTGGTTGGAATTTTAGTTTTATGTGGATGTTCTAATCAAAAAATGGATAAATATGATATGTTTTATATGGATACTTATATAGAAATTAAGTTATATGATGTGTCAAATAGTAGTGAGGTATTTAAGAAAATAGATAGTATTTATAAGGAATATAATCAACTTTGTGATAGATATAATTCTTATGATGGTATTGTAAATGTGTATTATTTAAATAACGATTTAAAGATAGATGAAAAGATAGAAATTGATAAAAAACTTTCTGAATTAATTAAATATGGACTTAATATGTATGATGAAACTGATGGATATATTAATATTGCTTTAGGTAATGTTATTGATGTGTGGAAAAAATATAGAGATGAGGGTTCAGATATTCCACAATTATTTGAACTTATGACAAGTGGTTCTATAGATATAAATGATGTGTATTTGGAAGGTAATGAATACATGAGAAAAAGTGATGTAAAACTTGATCTTGGTTCTTATGCAAAGGGTTATGTTACTGAAATAGTGGGTGAATATTTAGAGAATGAGGGAATAAATAAGTATTTAATAAATGCTGGTGGTAATGTGAAAGTAGGATCTAGCTATAAGAGTGATGGATATGCTGTTGGCATTGAGGAACCATTTAATACTTCAAAAATATATAAGGTCTTACATGTTGAAAATGAATCAGTTGTAACAAGTGGTAGTTATCAAAGATATTATGAATATAATGGTAAGAATTATAATCATATAATAAATCCAAAAACGCTATTTCCGGATAATTATACTAAAAGTGTTACTGTTATAACTAAAGATAGTAAAAAAGCTGATATTTTATCAACATATTTGTTTTTATTGCCTATTGATGATGGGTTAGAGTATGTAAATAACTTAGATGATGTTGAGGCAATATGGTATAGTGATGAAATTTATTATTCTAATGGTTTTGATAAGTATGAATAAGAGTGATATGAAATTGGTTATTATTTTAATAAGTGTGAGTTTGTGTTTTTTATTTTTTTGTAAGATAATTAAAAAAGATAACAACTATGCTTATGTTTATTATGAAAATAAGATAATTAAGGAAATAGATTTAACAAAAGATGATGAATATAGTGTAACTGGATATAATGGGGATGTTTTAATAGAGGTAAAAAACGGTATGATAAGAGTAAAAAAAGAGAATTCTCCTCTTAATATTTGTAGTAAGCAGGGATTTGTTAAAGACATGCCAATAATTTGTTTGCCAAATAAGATAGTTATTAAGTTAGGAAATAATGAACTTGATTCAGTTACAAGTTAGGAGTATATATGGATACAAAAAAAATAACAAGATTATCAATGCTACTTGCAATTTCGGTGGTACTTAGTTTAATAGAAAGTTTAATACCATTATTAAATGGGATTATTCCAGGAATTAAACTTGGTTTTGCAAATATAGTTATATTGTTTACACTTTATACTTTTTCTTTGAAGGATGCGTTTATTATATCGATTTTGCGTGTTTTTTTGGTTGGGATTCTTAGAACTGGCGTGTTTAGTATTACTTTCTTTTTTTCTTTATTTGGTGCACTTTTAAGTTTGCTATTTATGTATATGTTTAAAAAATTTACTAAGTTATCTATTGTAGGTGTAAGTATTATTGGTTCTGTTATGCATACAATTGGTCAAATTATAATTGCAGTCATATTTTTATCTAATGTAAATATTTTATATTATTTGCCTATTTTACTTATTACATCTATTGTTACTGGTATTATTGTTGGTTATATTTCTAATGCTTTAATAGCTAAAATTAAATAAAAAAAGAACTTAAATTGTTCTTATTCCTTCAATATCATTAGTTACTTTATCTATAAATAGTATACCATTTAGATGGTCTATTTCATGTTGGAAGGCAATTGCTAATTCTTCTCTTGCTCTTACAACTATTTTATTTCCGTTAATATCATATCCTTGTACTTTTACTCTTGCATATCTTATTACATATCCGTCTACTTCTCTATTAACGCTTAAACATCCTTCACCAGCATCTGCACAAATTTCTTCTTCTGAATGACTGATTATTTCAGGATTAATTATTACGTAAGTATCGAATTTTTGTTCTTCATCATCTTCTTCTGTAACTTCATGCACTACAACAAAGTATCTTTTGTTTATACCAAGTTGAATAGCAGCCATACCCATACCTGGTCTTAAATTTTCTTTTTCTGCTATTTCTTCGATTTGACTTTTTGTTAAGTATTCTATCATATCGTTAATGGCCTTTTTATCTTTGTTATCTAGTGGGAAGGATACATCTTTACTTATTAATCTTAATCTAGCATCTTTCTCATCTAATATATCTTTCATTTTTAGCATAACATCACCCCAAATACATAGATATTTTAACATAAAAATAAAAAAAAGGAAATTTTTTTCCTTTTTAATATATTAATTATTTAGGAATCTAGAACCAATTACAATTACTAAAAGAATAAATAATACTAATATAATGGCAGCACCACTACCGATTCCACCATATCCATAGTTAGGGTATGCTGGATAAGCGTTATATCCACCGCTACATCCGCAAGATGGTGAGCCATAGCTATAACCGCTGTTATATCCGTAATAATACATAAACACTCCTCCTTTTTTTATATCTACTATAGTGTATTACAAGTCGTTGTAAATTGTTATATTAAATAACCTAAAAACAATAAACAAATTATCAAAAATATGTTATTATATTCTCAGGGTAGATATGTATGATAAAAATATTAAGAAAGTTAGATAAACCGCTTTTGATATCAACGGTTTTGATGTTTATATTTGGACTTTTGATGATTTTTAGTGCTTCTTATGTAAAGGCGATAACTGCTTTAGGAAATGCGTATTATTTTTTAATAAGACAAGGTGCTATATTAATTGTTTGTTTTTTTGCATTTCTTATATTAATTAGGTTTCCACTTAGTTTTTATAAAAAGATGCATAAAATTATAATAATATCTGCTATTTCACTTTTAGTGTTGGTGTATTTTTTTGGAACTGTTTCCAATGGTGCTAGAAGTTGGTTTAGTTTATGGTTTTTTAGTTTACAACCAAGTGAACTTGCAAAAATAGCAATAATTATATATATGGCAGCTTATTATGATATTCATAGGAATAATAAGGATGATTACAAAGTAGCACTTTTTCCTTTTATATTTATATTTATTATATTTGCATTTGTTACAATACAACCTGATTTGGGTAGTGCACTTATTATATTACTTTTATCTTTTGCAATATTTTTTGGGGTACCGTTGTTGCCACAAGTAAAAAAGAAAACAAATAAAATAATAATATTTACTATAGTGTTGGCTTTATTTTTACTTGGAATGCTTTTATTGACTGGTAAATCTGGTCTTTATGAGTATCAATTGCAGAGATTAAATTTTTTAAAGCCATGTACTAGATATACAAAAGTAGGAACTGGGTATCAGGTGTGTAATTCTTATATTGCGTTTAACAATGGTGGTTTGTTTGGTGTAGGGATAGGCAATAGTACTCAGAAATATTTGTATCTACCAGAATCATATACTGACTTTATATTTCCTGTAATTGTAGAAGAATTAGGACTTGTAATAGGTATAGTTATATTGGGTATATATGCATATATAATATTTAGAATATTGAAGATAGCAAAGAAAAGTTATAATCTTATGAGTGGACTTATGTGTTATGGAGTGGCGGCATATATATTCATTCATATATTTGTTAATCTTACTGGAATATTAGGTTTGTTACCACTTACTGGTGTTCCACTTCCATTTTTAAGTTATGGAGGAAGTTTTTCTCTTTCACTTACAATTGGTCTTACTTTAGTACAAAGAGTTAATGTGGAAACGAGTATTTTAAAGCAGGAAGAAAGAATAAAAAATAAAATTAGAGAAATTTAGAGGAAATAGCTTTTTAATAGAGAATAATCTTGTTAGGAGGTTATTTTTTTATGAAAAAATTATTTTTTAAATATTGGAAATATTTAGTAGTGTTTATATTAATACTTATTATTTTTGTTATAAATTTAAATTATAATGAAGATGATTCGTATGAAAATATTAGTGAAATAAAAGAAATAAATGAAAGTGATGAAGAAGAAAAAAATACAAAATTCGTAGAAATAAAAGGGGAGGTAAGGAACCCAGGAGTGTATGAAGTGGGGGATGTAAGGATAATTGATGTAGTTAAATTAGCAGGTGGTTTTACTGATGAGGTAGATACCTCTTTACTTAATTTAAGTAAAAAAGTAACTGATGAGATGTATATCAAAATATATTCTAAAAAAGAAGTTGAGGATGCGAGAAATAGGGTTTTAAATAAAGAACCAACTGTAATTGAAGTTATAAAAGAAATAGAAAAGGAATGTGTATGTCCAGATGTTAATAATGATGCTTGTATAAATAATAGTGATAATAATACATTTGATTTAAATGTTAGTAATGAAAATAGTAATGAAAATGTTTTGGTTAACATAAATACCGCATCAAAAAGTGAATTAATGACTATAAAAGGGATAGGTGATAAGAAAGCAGAAAAAATAATTGAATATAGAACAAGTAATAAATTTTTAAAGATAGAAGACATAATGAATGTTAGTGGTATTGGAGAAGCAATGTTTGAAAAAATTAAGAATTATATTACAGTCTAATTATTTTTATCTGTTTTTAATGCTATTTGTTGCTATTTTACTTTATTTTAATGCTTGTGATAAAAGTAAATATGATATAAATGATGATGTTATAATTGGTACTATAACCAGTTACTATATTGATACTGATAAATTAGTTATTACTATATTTGGAAAAGAAAAAGTTTTATGTAATTATTATTTTAAAGATGAAAATAATACATTTGATTATGAATTGGGTGATAAAATAAAGCTGTTTGGTAAACTAAAATTACCAAGTAATAATAGTATTTTTAATGGATTTAATTATAGAGAATATTTGAAATATGAACGTATAAATTATATATTTGATATCGATGAAATAATAAAGATAAGTAATAATAAGAGTATTATGTACAAATTGAAAAATAGTATAATAAATATTATTAATAAAAGTCCTAATAAGGATTATTTACACACATTTTTATTGGGCAATAATAAATATATTGATAAGGAAGTAATGGAAAGTTATAGAATAAATGGTATAAGTCATTTGTTTTCGATATCAGGTATGCACATATCTTTATTATCAATGATTATATTAAAATTATTAAAAAATTATAAATTTAAAAAAGAAGTTGTAATACTATTTTTACTTATATATATGACTCTAACAGATTTTTTACCTTCTATTTTAAGATCAGGTATATTTTTTATACTGATATATTTGAATAAGAAATTTAATTTGAATATATCAATGTTTAAGCTGATGATTATATTATTATTCATTTGCGTTTTAATTGATCCTTATATAGTATATAAAATTGGTTTTCAGTATTCATATACAATTAGTTTTTATCTAATTACTTTTAATCAGTTGATAAATAAGAGTAAAAATAAACTATACAAACTATTTATTGTCTCTTTTATATCTTTTATTGTTTCAGTTCCCATTGCAATAAATAATTTTAGTCAAATAAATGTTCTTAGCATATTTCTTAATATATTTTTTGTACCTATTGTTTCATCTATTATATTTCCATTATCACTTATTACATTTCTTTTTCCTTTTTTTAACAATCTATTTACTATTTTAATCAACATATTTGAACTGTTATCAATTACTTTTTCTAAAATAGATAATTTTATATTTATTATGTCTAAAATAAGCACTTTATTTATTATAATTTACTATATCATTATATCAATTACGCTTTATTTTCTATCAAAAAATAAATATAAATATATAGTTTCATTGATGTTTATATTTGTAATTCATTATAATATAACTATTTTTAATAAAGGATTAGAAATAACTTATATAGATGTAGGGCAGGGGGATAGTATATTTATTAAATTTCCTAATGATAAATCAAATATTTTAATAGACACAGGTGGGAAGGTTACATATGGTAATTTAAAAAATAATTATTCTGTTGGTAAAAATATAGTTGATTATTTAAAAAGTATGGGTATAAGAAAACTCGATTATCTTATTATAACTCATGGGGATTTTGATCATATGGGTGATAGTTTATATTTAATTGATAAATTCAAAGTAGAAAATGTTATATTTAATTGTGGAGAGTTTAACGTTTTAGAAAAAGAATTAATTAAAGTGTTAGATGAGAAGAAAATAAAATATTATTCATGTATTAAAGAATTAAATATTGATAATAACAAGTTATATTTTCTTCAAACGAAAAAATATGACAATGAAAATGATAATTCAAATGTTATTTATACAGAGCTTAATGGTTATAAGTTCATGTTTATGGGAGATGCAGGAGTAGAGAAAGAAAAAGATATTTTAGATAAGTATAACTTAGCAAATATTGATGTATTAAAAGTAGGACATCATGGAAGTAAGACAAGTAGTAGTAAAGAGTATATAGATGAAATAAAACCAAAGTATGCCATTATTAGTGTAGGAAAGAATAATAGATATGGTCATCCGAATAAAGAAGTTCTTAATAATTTAGATAATTCAAAAATATATAGGACAGATCAAGATGGAAGTATTATGTTTAAGATTAAAAATAACAAATTAAAGATTGAGACATGTAGTCCATAGGAAGGAGTAAATATGAATTACTATAATGAAATAAAAAGTGAACTTTTAAATAATGAGATAAATAGAAAAGTAAAAAATTATTCGATTAATAAGAGTGATTTGGATGCATATTACAACGTTGGAAGAATGTTAAGTGAAGCAGGTAATCATTATGGAGAAGGAATAATAAAAGAATATTCGAAGAGATTAACATATGAATTAGGTAAAGGTTATAGTAAGAGAAATCTATGGTTAATGTTAAAGTTTTATGAGTTGAATGAAAAAGTGCAGACACTGTCTGCACAATTATCTTGGTCACATTATTGTGAATTACTATCTTTTGAGAATACTAATAAAATTAATTATTACATAGAATTAGTTAAAAATAATAATTTATCAGTTAGGCAGTTAAGAGAAAGAATAAAATCTAATGAATATGAAAGACTTCCGGAATCTTCTAAAAATAAATCAGCAGAACAAAAAGAATCTGATTTAGTTGATTTTATCAAGAATCCAATTTTGATTAAAAATAGCAATAAGTATGATATATTTTCAGAAAAAGTATTACAAAAATTAATTTTGGAAGATATTGTATCTTTCATGAAAGAGTTAGGAACTGGATTTAGTTTTATAGATAATGAATTTAAAATTAAAGTAGGAGATAGTTATAATTATATCGATTTACTTTTGTATAATATTAAGTTTAAATGCTATGTTGTAATAGAACTGAAGGTAATTAAGTTAAATTCAAATCATACAGGTCAAATTCAAAATTATATGAATTATATTGATAAAAATGTAAAAGGTATTGATGATAATAAAACTGTTGGCATTATTATTTGTAAACAAAATAATCAGTATGTAATAGATTATTGTTCTGATGATAGAATTATTGCTAGAGAATATGAATTAGTGTGATATTAAAAGAACAGATCATATAATATGTCCTTATTAAATATGGTGTTTCCTTTGTTCTTCAGCATAATTTTTAAATACAATACTTGTAATATCTTTTCCGGATATTGTATCGAAAGCAAAATCGTAACATAACAAGCCATTTGGCATTGATGGATTGAGTGGTGTTTTTAATGAAGTGAAATGTATTTTAGGATTTACTGACATATAATTTCTTAAAATATCTTGTATTTCCTCAACACATTTGAAATTATGCTGTTCAATAGCACGATATCCAGAAATAATTGTATATTCAACATTTCCTTCCGTAGTACTAGGAATTTGCTTTAACATTTTTACAACTATACCGAAAATATTTTTAGGGTCGGCATGACCACAAATTCCAAATTTATTTTTTCTATCGTATAATAGGATTCCAAAACAAGTATCTAAAGCTTGCGTGCCAATAATTGGTTTATCAGAGGTTGAAACAACAACTTGATTCATACCCGCAATATTTGAATGAGTGATTAATTCATTACTTTCATTAATAGCTTGATAATAATCATTTAGCATTCTATCAAGTGAAGTACTATTATTATATTCAATATAATCATTTTTATTTATATCCAAAATATTTTTATTTTCCATAATATCACCACATTAATTATATTATAACTATTATATAATAAATAAATAATTCGAATTACTTTTTGACAGTCACCACATGGGGATTTTGATCATATGGGTGATGGTTTATATTTAATTGATAAATTCAAAGTAGAAAATGTTATATTTAATATAAGTTCATGAATAATATTTTATTTTCTTCTCATCTAACACTTTAATTAAATAAAAGGAAAGTAAACTATTGTTCTTGTGTCAAGGAATTAAATATAGGTAAGTATAAATTAGATTTTTTGAATACTAAAGTTTATGATAATAAGGATGATAATTCAAGTGTAATTTATTTAAAATTTAATAATTATAAGTTCTTATTTATGGGAGATGCGGGTGAAAAGAGAGAAAATGATATATTAGAGAAATATGATTTAAAAAATATAGATTTTTTAAAAATAGGACATCATGGTTCTAATACTTTTTCTAGTAAAGAATTTATTAGTAAAGTTAAGCCCAAATACAGTTTAATATCTGTAGGTAAAAATAATAGATATGGACATCCCAAATAAAGAAGTATTAAATAATTTATATAATTCAAAAATATATAGAACAGATCAAGATGGCAGTATTATGTTTAAGATAAAAAACAATAAATTAAAAATAGAAACTTGTAGTCCATAGAAAGGAGTAAGATATGAACTATTACAACGAGATAAAAAATAAGTTAATAGATAATGAAGTTTATTCAAAGGTAAAGGACTATTCGAAAGAAAGACATAAAGTTATTACATATTTTGAAATAGGGAGATTATTAACTGAAGCTGGAGGAAAATATGGAGATAATGTTATAGATGAATACTCTCAAAAATTAGTTGTTGAAGTTGGTAAAAAATATAATGTAAGAACATTATTTAGAATGAAACAATTATACAATATATTTAGTAATGAAAAAGTGTCCACACTGTGGACACAATTGACATGGAGTCATTTAAGATTATTATTCAGTTTAGAAACTGATTCTATGAATTATTATATTAAAGATACAATAAATAAAAATTTATCAGTTAGAGAATTAGAATTTAAGATTAAATCTAATGAATATGAAAGATTACCTATTGAAACTAAAAACAAATTAAAACTTGATGATGAAATTGAAACAACAGATTTAGTCCCCAATCCCATATTAATTAGAAATAAGAATAATATTGATATAGCCACTGAAAAAGCGTTACATAATTTAATATTAGAAGATATAGAATCATTTATGAAAGAACTCGGTAATTCATTTGCTTTTATGGGTAGTGAATATAAAATTAAAATAGGTGATAGAAATCATTATATAGATTTGTTATTATTTAATGTAAAATTTAATTGTTATGTAGTAACCGAATTAAAAGTAACAGAATTTAAAGTTGAATATATATCACAAGTTCAAAAATATATGAACTACATAGATAAACATATAAAAGAAATAAGTAACAATAATACAATGGGAATATTAATATGTAAAAGAGAAAATAGATTTGTAATAGAATATTGCTCAGATGAGAGAATTGCTGTTAGAGAATATGAATTAGTATGATATAATGTGTGTAAATATGGAGGGATATAGATGACTATAATTTACTTTATGAAACACTCTGAAGCATTAAAATATAATAATGTAAGTAATAATGATTCGTTGCAATTACAAAATGAAAAATGGATATTAACAAATAATGGTGAAGAAATAGCTAAAGAAAAAAGTAAATTAGATGAATTACAAAATTTTGATATAGTTTTTTCATCTAATTATGTACGTGCTATAGGAACAGCCAAGTATTTTACAACTGATAAAATTAATATAGATGAAAGATTTGGAGAAAGGAAATTTGGAATAAATAATTAGGATGAGCTTCCAAATGATTTTGAAGAAAAACAATTTAATGATTTTAATTATAAAATTGGAAATGGTGAATCCATAAATGAGGTTATTAAAAGAGAAGAAGAAGCTTTAAACGATATTTTAAATAATTATAAGGGAAAGAAAATTTTAATTATTGGACATTCCACTGCTTTAGCGGCTTTATTTAGTAAATGGTGTAAGATAGGTTATAATGAATCGTATACATATAATGATAATGACTTTTTTGATGGTAAATGGAACTATTGTGAGACATTTAAGTTAGAATTAGATGACAATAAACTAATAAGTATAAAAAATATAAGATAAGAAATTTTAAATAGTTTTTTTCTTTAATAGTATTAAACTTAAATATTCTTTAATTAGTGTTGGCAAAAGCAATAGAAAAAGAAATAAATGAAAATGGTTTGTATAATGGATATAGTTTATTTCCTTTTGATGACAATTCATATTTAACATTAGATGAAATGCATGAAAAAATAAAAAATTATTGATATATAGAGAAATGTTACTTAGGAATACATCATTTTGACTAAGAACTGTTAGTTTTTTTATCAAACAAGGTAAAAAAGAAGTATTTAAATAATAATTTATAAATTAATTTGTAACAATTTTTACCATTTGAACATAATATATATTGTAACGCTATCAAGCGTTTATATATAGATTTTGGGTTCTTTATGAACCCATTTTTTGTTTTTTATAGAAATATTTTTGTTTTTTTGATAAAATTGTAGTGGTGGTTTTATGAATAAGGTATATTTAATATATGGCAATGAGAAATATTTTATAGACGAACAAGTAAACAAAATAGTGAGTGAGTATAAAGAATATGATTTAATTAATTATGATATGTGTGAAACCAATATAAATAAAGCGGTAGAAGAAGTATCAATGATATCATTGTTTTCTACTGATAAAATTGTTATATGTTATAATGCTTTATTTTTAACAGGAATTAAGTGTGATATAGATCATGATATTGATTCGTTATTAAAATATATAGTAAATCCATCAACATCAATTCTTGTTTTGGTGGTTAACTCTGATTCTCTTGATAAAAGAAAAAAAGTTGTGAAAGAATTACAAAAATATGCTGAAGTAAAGGAATGCGATAAATTAAAGGGAAATGAGTTGTTATCATTTATTAAAAAAAGATGTGTTGATAATGGATATGAGATTAATAATGATGCGTTAAATAAGTTTGTTTTATTATTAAATGATAATTTGTATGTAATAAATAGTGAACTTGATAAATTATTTATTTATAAAGTGGATGATAAAGTAATTTCTATTTCTGATATTGATATTTGTACTTCTAGAATGTTAAATGATAATATATTTGATTTAGTTGATGCTATAGTGAAGAAAGATATAAATAGAAGTTTGGCACTTTATGATGATTTAATAATTTTAAACGAAGAGGAAATAAAACTGATTGTAATACTTGCTAATCAGTTTCGTCTTATATTTCAGGTTAAGGAAATGTTTAAAACTGGTTATAATGAATTTGATATAGCAAAAAAGTTAGATATTCACCCATATAGGGTGAAGCTTGCTAATAATGTGGGTATTGATGGTATGCAAGCATTGAAATATTTGAAAGAATTGTCAAAATTGGATGCTGATATTAAGACGGGTGTGTTAGATAAAAGGGTTGGATTTTTGGAATTTATATTGAATTTAACTATTTGATTTTATAAAAACTTTATAGTATAATAAAATTGATTATAGTAAGGAGATGAGATAATGAGAAAAATTTATACTAGTGTTGATCTCGGATCTGATTCTATAAAAATATTAGTTGCTGAAATTTATAATAAGAAATTAAATGTTTTAGCTGTTTCGAATGTTAAATCAAGTGGCATAAAGAAGGGATTAATAGTTGATGCAAATGAGATATTAGTATCTTTAAGGGAGGCAATTAGTGAGATAGAGGGAAAATTAATGATAACAATTGATAAGGTTATTGCTAGTGTTCCGTCTTATTATTCGACATTTGAAATTGTTACTGGTGAAGTAGATATTGATGAATATGGTAAAATTACTGGTTTGGATGTTGTAAAGGTTTTACAAAAAGCTGTGAAGTCTAAGTTGAAAATGGATAGAGAGTTGGTTACTATAATACCAATTTATTATATAGTTGATGATAAAAAAAATATAAAGGATCCAAAGAATTTAATAGGGAAGAAGTTAGGAGTTAAGGCAATGATGGCTACTACTCCTTCTAAGAATGTTCAATCAATAATAAGTATATTTCAAAGTTTGGGTATAGATGTTGTTGATGTTAATCTTGGTTCTATTGCTGATTATAATGAGTTTAAGAATAATACATCTGATACAGGGGTATCTGCTGTTATAAATATTGGACATGATATAACTACTGTTTCGCTATTTAATAAGGGAATTATAATTAATTCTGAAGTAATACAAATAGGCGGTAAGAATATAGATAATGATATTTCTTATGTGTTTAAGTTAGATAAAAAAGATAGTTCTAAATTAAAAGAGAATTTTGCTGTTGCACATAAGAAGTTTTCTAGAGTTAATGATGTTAAGGAAGCTGTTACGACTAATAGGGATTTAATTAGTATAACTCAGTATGATATTTCGCAAGTGGTTATGTCTAGATTAACTGAGATATTAAAACTTGCAAAAAAACAAACTTACCTCTTAACAAATAGGGAAATAAGTTATATAATAATTACAGGTGGGACTGCTGAACTACCTGGTATGTCTTATTTAGTAGAGGAGATATTTGGTAGTAATGCAAAAGTAGGAAATATTGATACAATAGGTATTAGAAATAATAAGTATTCTACTGTGTCTGGCTTGATAAAAGGCATCAATGATAAGCTAGAGTCAAGGGATAAAGAATATACGATGATTGATTTAGATAATGATGCATCTGGACAAAATAAGTTGAGTATTAATGATAGTTCAGTTTTAAATAAAGTATTTGGATATTTTTTTGATAATTAAGGAGGAAATTATGTTAGGATTAGAAATGGACCAATTGGCTAAAATAAAAGTAATTGGTGTAGGTGGTGCCGGTAATAATGCTGTAAATAGAATGATAGAATCTGGTGTAAAAGGTGTAGAGTTTATTGTGGCTAATACTGATTTACAAGTGTTAAATAGTTCTAAAGCACCAATTAAATTACAGATAGGTGAGAAACTTACTGATGGTCTTGGTGCAGGTGCTAAGCCAGAAGTTGGTAGAGAAGCTGCTTTAGAGAGTAAGGATGCTATTAAGGATATTTTAACGGGTGCAGATATGGTGTTTGTAACTTGTGGTATGGGTGGAGGTACTGGTACAGGTGCTGCACCAGTAATAGCTGAGATTGCTCAGGATTTAGGAGCTTTAGTTGTAGGAATTGTTACGAAGCCATTTTCATTTGAGGGTAAAAAAAGAATGGAACAGGCCTTGGCTGGTTTACAAGAGTTGAAGAATCATGTGGATACTTTAATTGTTATTCCTAATGATAGATTGAGAGATATAATTGATAAATCAACTCCTATGCTTGATGCATTTAGGGAAGTAGATAATGTTTTAAGAAGAGGTGTTCAATCTATATCAGATTTGATAGCTGTTACTGGACTTGTTAATCTTGACTTTGCTGATGTTAAAGAGGTTATGAAGGATAGCGGTAATGCGCTTATAGGTATAGGTATAGGTACTGGTGAAGGAAGGGCTGTGGAAGCTGCTAAACAAGCTGTTTCAAGTCCATTGCTAGAAGCAAGTATAACAGGTGCTACTAGTGCAATTATAAATGTTACGGGTGGTTCTAATTTAACTTTATTTGAGGTTGAAGATGCTGCTGAAGTAATAAGGGCTGCTGCTAATACTGATATAAATACTATATTTGGTGCTGTTATAAATGAAAATTTAAAAGATGAGGTAATTGTAACAGTAATAGCAACTGGTTTTGATAAAGAGACTGAGCCACTTTATTTTGAGAATAGATCATCGAAAGATATAAAAACATCATTGGTAAGTGATGATGATAGTGATGAAGGTTCTGTTTTAGATATACCGCCTTTCTTAAGAAATAGAAAATTTTAAAGGACTTTGGTCCTTTTTTATTTCGGTTTAAAATTTAAATGTATATATTTTATATAAAACTATATAAATATATTTAAAAAATGTCTTGATTTTGTTATAATTATACTGGTGGTATTATGAATAGTATTTATTCTTATACAAGAAGTGAATTAGCCGATTATTTTAAAGGTATTGGTGAAAAAGCTTTTAAATCAGATCAGTTATTTGATTGGTTATATAAGAAAAGAGAAGTTAATTTTGATAATATGCTTAATTTAAATAAAAGTGTAATTTCTAGATTGAAAACTGATATGGTGATTGATAGTATAAAGATTATAAAAAAAGATGTAGGTAATGATGTTTCTAAGTATTTGTTTTTATTAAAAGATGGAGAGAAAATAGAAGCGGTGGTAATGTATCATGATTATGGAACTAGTTTGTGTATTTCTACTCAAGTTGGTTGTAATATGTCATGTGCTTTTTGTGAAAGTGGTAGATTAAAAAAAAGACGAAATTTAGAAGCATCTGAAATGGTTTTACAAATTCTTGAAATAGAGAAAGATATAAACTCTAGAATTTCACATATAGTTTTAATGGGTATTGGAGAGCCATTTGATAATTATACAAACGTAATGAAGTTTATTAAAATAATTAATGATTCAAAAGGAATTGATATTGGAGCAAGACATATTACAATTTCTACGTGTGGACTTGTAAATAAAATAAAAGAGTTTACAAAAGAAAAATTGCAGGTTAATTTAGCAATAAGTTTGCATGCTCCAAATAATGAACTTAGGGATATGTTAATGCCTATAAATAAAGTGTATAAGATTGAAGAACTTATTTCCTCGATAAAGGAATATATAAGTGTTACTAATAGAAGAGTAACATTTGAATATATTATGTTAAGTGGTATTAATGATACTAAGGAATGTGCTATAGAATTATCTAAGTTATTAAAAGGAATGAATTGCTATGTTAATCTTATTCCGTATAATGAAACTAATAATATTGGATATAGAAGAAGTACTGAGGATACAATTTTGAAATTTTATGATATACTTAAGAAGAATAATATATGTGTGACTATAAGAAAAGAGTTTGGCGGACTTCTTTCTGCTGCTTGTGGTCAACTAAGGAGCCATAATGAGGAGGAATTATGAAAACATTTTATTTAACTGACTCAGGGAGAGTAAGAGAGCATAACGAAGATAATTTGATTATAGTTAAGAATAAAAATAATGAGTATTTATTAGCAGTTGCTGATGGTATGGGTGGCCATAAAGCAGGTGAGGTTGCATCGTCTATTGCTATAAATCATCTTGCTACAAAGTATTCAAGTATGGATACTATTGGAAATAAGCAAGATGCTATAAAATGGATTAGAAATACTGTATCTGATATAAATGATTTGATATTTAAATATACAAGTGAACATAGTGAAAGTAAGGGTATGGGAACAACTTTGGTTATAGCAATTTATACTAAAGATTTTCTTTTGTTTGGTAACATTGGAGATAGTTCTGGATTTGTTAAAAAAGATAATAAATTGTTTAAGGTAACAAAAGATCATACATTAGTTAATTTACTTATTTCGACTGGTGAATTAACTTTAGAAGAAGCAAAATTCCATCCTAAAAAAAATGTTCTTATGAAAGCACTTGGTGCGGTTAATCCTGCTGAAGTAGATATATTTGATGTAGAAAAAAATATTGATGGAATATTGTTATCAAGTGATGGGCTTACTAATATGCTTAGTGTTGAGCAAATAGAAAATGTACTTAAAATGGATATATCGCTTGAAGATAAGGCAAAAAAGCTTATTGCGAAAAGTAATAATAGAGGTGGAACTGATAATATTTCTGTTGCATTATTAGAGTGTGAAAGTGGTGAAGAATAATGATTGTTAAGGGGCAAAAAATAAATGATCGATATGAAATAATAAGAATCCTTGGTGAAGGTGGAATGGCTAATGTGTATTTGGCTAATGATACTATTTTAAATAGAAAAGTAGCAGTGAAGGTATTAAGGGGAGATCTTGCTAATGATGAAAAATTTGTAAGGAGGTTTCAGAGAGAAGCACTATCAGCATCTTCTTTAAATCATCCTAATATTGTTGAAATATATGATGTTGGAGAGGATGATGGAAATTTTTATATAGTAATGGAATATGTTGATGGAAAGAACTTAAAGCAATTAATTAAGAGAAGAACAAAGTTGTCACTTCCTGAAGTAATAGATATAATGAAACAACTTACTGATGGAATTGCACACGCACATGATTCTTTTATAATACATAGAGATATAAAACCGCAAAATATGTTAATATTAGATAATGGACTTGTTAAAATAACAGATTTTGGAATAGCGGTTGCGTTAAATAGTACTCAACTTACTCAAACTAATTCAGTAATGGGTTCTGTGCATTATCTTCCACCTGAACAAGCTGCAGGAAAAGGTGCGACTATTAAGAGTGATATATATTCACTTGGAATATTAATGTTTGAACTTTTAACGGGTACTCTTCCATTTAAAGGAGAAAATGCTGTAGAAATTGCTTTAAAACAAATGAAAGAACCAATCCCATCTGTAAGAGAAATTGATGAATCTATTCCTCAGAGTGTTGAAAATATAATATTAAAGGCATGTGCAAAAAATCCTGAAAACAGATATAATAATGCAAGAGAAATGTATTATGATTTGTGCAGATGTTTAACTGATGAGGCAAAGGAAGATAAAAAACTTAAGTATCAATATATAGAATTTGAAGAAGGAGATATAAAAAGAACAAATGAGAAAAATGTAGAAGGAGATGAAGTATCTATTAAAAAGGTTGATAAAAAGGATTATAAGCCAAAAAATAAGTTCGCGTGGATAATGGGTTCTATAATAGGTGTTATATGTATAGGCATAGTTGTATTTTTGCTACTTTTGCCTAAGATAACTAAGGTTCCTGATGTTAAGATTCCTGATGTTTCTAATATGACAATAGTTGAAGCAGAAACAGAATTAAGGAAAGCTGGTTTTGTAGTAGATGTTAAAGTTGAAGAGGTATATAGTGATACTGTTGAAGAAGGAAAAGTTGTAAAGACAAATCCTACTATAAATAGAACTGTAAAGAAAGGTACTACTATTACACTTTATCAATCTAAGGGAACTGAAAAAATAAAAATAGAGGATTATAAGGATCAAAATATTTATGAGGTAAAAGCAAAGTTAGAAATAAAAGGATTAAAAGTATTGGTTGAATCAAAAGATGTTGATGATGTAAAAGAATATGAAGATAAGGAAGATATAATAATTGATCAAAATCCAATTAGTGGAGAACTTAATAAGGGAGATCAAATTATATTGTATTATCCTAATATAGTTGTATATCCTGATTTAACTACATATTCACTTTCTGAGGTTCAAGATTTTGCGACTAAATATGATTTAGTGTTATATGTAGAAGAAGTAGAAACTGAAAGTGCAGAACCAGGTACAATCTTAAGTCAAAGTAGAAGACAAAATACTCTTATTGCAAGAGGTGCAGATTTAACAATAAAGGTTGCTGTATTACCAAAAGAAGAAAACGAACCATCACATGAAGTGGAAAATAAAGAAAAGGAAAATAAAGAAGAGCAATAATGGATGGATTAATAATTAAAAATATAAGTGATTTATATACAGTAAGATGTAATAATGAAAATATTATATGTAAAGCAAAGGGACTGTTTAGGAATAAAAAAATAGTTCCTTTAGTTGGTGATAAAGTACAAATTGATTATGAAAAAAAAATAATTACAAAAGTATATCCTAGAAAAAATTTTCTAATAAGACCACCAATAGCTAATGTTGATAAAGCGGTTATAGTGATGAGTGTAAAAGAACCAACGTTTAGTACAAATTTAGTTGATAAACTTATAAATGTAATAGAATTTAATAATATAAAACCAATTTTGTGTTTATCAAAGTTAGATTTAATTAATGATATGAATTTAATAGATGAATATATTACATACTATAAAAAGATTGGTTATGAAGTTATTTTTAATACTGAAATAAATAAAATAAAAAAAATTTTAAAAGATGAAATAACTGTTATAACTGGTCAGAGTGGTGTTGGTAAATCTACTTTATTAAATCATTTAGATAGTAGTTTGACATTAAAAACAAATGAAATTTCACAAGCATTAGGTAGAGGTAAACATACTACAAGACATGTTGAACTTATAGATTTGTTTGGTGGATTTGTTGCAGATACACCTGGTTTTAGTGCTTTATCATTTGCCCAAATGAAAAAGGAAGATATCAGAGATAACATGATTGAATTTAATAGATATAAAGATAAGTGTAAATATAAAGATTGTATGCATTTAAAAGAAGATGAATGTGAAGTAAAAAGGATGGTAGAAGCGGGCGAAATATTAAAGTCAAGATATGATAATTATGTTAAGTTTATAAATGAACTTAAAGAAAAATATTAGGAGTTTATATGGTAAAAGTATCAGCATCTCTATTATCAATTAGAGATAAATTAAAAGAAACAACAATAGAATTTAATGATTTAGATATTGATTATATACATTTAGATATAATGGATGGAATTTTTGTTCCTAATAAGTCATTTACGTATGATGAAATAAAGGAAATAATCAATAATACTAAATATCCTTTAGATGTTCATTTAATGGTATCAGATATTGATTCGTATATTTATGATTATATAATGCTTAATACTGAATTTATAACTTTTCACTATGAGGCATTAAAAGACATAAAAACTATACAAAAAATAAAAAACCATGGTATTAAGTGTGGTATAAGTATAAAACCAAGTACTAATGTTGAAGAAATTTTTGATTTATTACCTTATATTGATTTGGTTTTAGTTATGAGCGTTGAGCCAGGCAAAGGTGGACAAGAATTTATGACTATGGCATTAGATAAAATTAAAAAATTGAAAAATAAAATTGAAAAAGATAATTTAAACGTATTAATTTCTGTAGATGGGGGAATAAATAAAAATAGAGCAATTGAATGTATAGAAAGTGGCGTAGATATATTGGTAATTGGTTCAGCACTTACAAATAATGATTCTAAAAGCGAGTTGTTAAGGTATGTAAGGCAGCAAAAATAAGATTAAAAATTATTGACACTTAATATTCAATATGCTAATATAGTAGTGTAAAACATAAAGATAGGAAGGGATGGAAATATGAAAAAGAAAAATGGTTTTACTTTAATTGAGTTACTAGCAGTAATAGTAATATTAGCAATTATCCTAGTAATAGCAGTACCTAAGATATTATCTGTTATTAATGATGCTACTAAGAATTCATTCGAGTCTTCTTTAAAAATGATAGCATCATCTGCAGAAAAAGATTATCAAATTAAGATTATTAAAGGTGAAACTCCAGCAAATGGTAACTGTGAGGCGGTTGCTACAGTTGATGCTGGTTTAAAGGGAACTGTTTGTACTGTAACTTATGGAACTACTGAGGATACTAAGGGAACTGCTACGGTTGCAGTTACAACTGCACCTACATCTGGTAAGTTTAAAGGATGTATAGGTACTTATAATTCAGCAACACAAACATTTACAACAGAAGTAACTTGTTCATAGTAATGTAAATTAAGACCTATGGTCTTTTTTTCTTTTACAGATTGTTGTATAATTGTAATGGTGATAAATATGAATTTGATAATTGGTTCTCATGTTTCTTTTAATAAAAATGAACAGTTATTAGGTAGTGTAAAAGAGGCGGTTAGTTATAAATCTAATTGTTTTATGTTTTATACTGGTGCACCTCAAAATAGAGTTAGAGTTCCTATTAGTATTGAATTAAAAGAAAAGGCATATAAGTTGATGATGGATAATAAAATTGATGTAGAGAATGTTATAGTTCATGCTCCTTATATAGTTAATTTGGCTAATCCGAAGAATTTTCAGTTTAATGTTGATTTTTTAAAACAAGAAATTTCTAGATGTGAGTTTCTTGGTATTAAAAAAATGGTTCTTCATCCTGGTAGTCATGTTGGAAATGGCATAGAATTTGGTTTAAAAACAATTGTGTCTACGCTTGATGAGGTATTAAATAAGGATACTAGTGTATATATATGTTTAGAAACAATGTCTGGTAAAGGTAGTGAATGTGGAGTTAATTTTGATGAACTTAAGTATATTATTGATAATACAAAATATAGTGATAAACTTATGGTATGTTTTGACACTTGTCATATGAATGATTCTGGATATGATATGAGTAAGTTTGATAATATATTAGATGAATTTGATAATAAAATTGGTTTAGATAAGCTTGGATGCATTCATGTCAATGATTCTAAAAACAATATTGGTTCAAAAAAAGATAGACATGCTAATATTGGATATGGTACTATTGGTTTTAATAATTTAATAAATATTATTTATAATAAAAGAGTAGAAAGTATTCCTAAAATATTAGAAACTCCTTGGTATACTTTTGATAAGGAATCTTATCCTCCTTATAAATTTGAAATAGAAATGATAAGAAATAAAAAATTTAATGAAAATTTAGAAGAAAATATAAAAAACTATTATTTACAATAGTTTTTCTTTTGCATCTTTATAAATTTTTTCTATTTTTGTTAGTGCTATATTATTTATTTTTCCTTTCAAATCATTTATTATTTTTGTTCCATCTGTTTTATATAGTTCTTCCCATTTACTTTTTATTGTATTATATATTATATTTATTTCTTCATCATTTAGAGTGATATTCTCTTTATATGCATACATAATGATATGTTTTTTTTCTAATTTATCTATATAATTTTTTAAAATATTATAATACATTTTACACCTCTAATTAATTATATGTATAAACATTAAAATAATAACAAAAATAATATTAGAGGTGATATTATAAAGAAATTAAGTGAAATTATAAAAAAAAGATTTAAAATAATCACCTATATTTTGTTTTTTTTGTTTTTTATTATATTCTTAAGAATAACATATATTACTATATTTAAAAATAAATATTATGAAGAGGAACTTAATAATTTAGTATATGCAAGTATAGAAGGTGAAAGTGCACCAAGGGGAAGAATATATGATAGGAATTATAAGTTGTTGGTAGATAATGTTGGTGTTAAGTCCATATATTATAAGAGAAAAAGTGGAGTAAGTAAAAGTGATGAGATAGAAATAGCAAAAAAATTAACTGAAGTATTAGAACTGGATTATAATAATGTAAAAGAAAGTATGTTAAAGGATTTGTATTTAATTATAAATGCAGATACAATAAATCAAAAGATTACAGAAGAAGAATGGGAGTTGTTGAAAACTAGAAAAATTACTAATTCTGATATTGAGTTAAAAAAACGTGAGAGAATTACTAAAGAAGAATTGGAAACTATTGATAAGAAACTTGCTTATGTTTATTTTTTGATGAATAATGGTTATTCTTATCAAGAAAAACTTATTAAGAAATATGCTACTGATAAAGAATATGCGTTACTTAGTGAAAACTTAGATTTTTATAAAGGTATAATAACTAAGTTGAGTTGGGAAAGAAAATATTTGTATGGTGATACTTTAAGAGGAATATTTGGAAATGTTTCTAGTGAAAAAGAAGGTGTAACTGAGGATTTTAAGGAATATTATTTAAAGAAGGGATATAAATTAACAGATAGAGTTGGTTTGAGTGGGTTAGAGTTTCAATATGAAGATTATTTGAAAGGTGAAAAACCAATATATAAAAATGATGGGACTGGTTTAAAAAAGATTAAAGATGCGGTTAGAGGAAATGATATTGTTTTATCTATAGATATAGATTTACAACTTGAACTTGAAGAGATAATGAAGCGTGAGATGATAAGAAGTAAAAATGAGCCGAATTCAAATTATTTTAATAGAGAATTTGTAGTTATAAGTAAACCGGATACAGGTGAAATATTGTCTCTTGCTGCAAAAACAATAAATAATAAAAAGGAAATATATGATTATACTGCATATTTACCAACGTCTTCTGTTACAGTTGGTTCTGTTATAAAAGGTGCTTCTATTTCGGTTGGCTATAAAACTGGAGCGATTGATATAGGAACTGTTATGAAAGATGAATGTATTAAACTTGCTAATACTCCTTTAAAATGTTCTTGGTTAAGAAGTGGACTTGGTATGTTAAATGATGTAGATGCTTTAAGATTGTCTTCTAATTCGTATCAATTCAAAATTGCGATGAAAGTATCTGGTTTTGATTATGTATATAATGGCGGATTTTCTTTAATTAATGATCCTTTTAAAATATATAGAAATATGTTTAATTCATATGGTTTGGGTGTAAAAACAGGAATAGACTTACCTAATGAAAGTACTGGTTTAAAAGGTATGAATGATACACCTGGTCTTATTTTGGATTTTTCGATTGGTCAATATGATACATATACTCCTCTTCAACTTACTCAGTATATAAATACAATAGCAAATAATGGTGTTAGGAATAAGTTAAGTTTGTTAAAAGAAGTGCATAAATCGAGTATAAATGATATATCAAATAATATAATATACAAAAATGATGTAGAGAAACTAGGAAGTGTTGATTTAGATATTAAGTATATAAAAAGAATACAAGAGGGATTTAAGGCGGTAATGGGTTATAATGGATTAGGGTTTGGATATATTAATCTTAAATATGAACCGGCTGGGAAAACTGGTACTTCTCAAAGTTTTTATGATAGTGATTCGGATGGGGTAATAGATAAGCAAACTATTTCTACTACTTTTGCTGGATTTGCACCTTTTTCAAATCCTGAAATTAGTATAGTTATTGTGTCTCCTGACATATCACATATTTATGGTAGTGAATACATTTCCTCAATAAATATGCGAATATCTTCACAAATTACTGAAAAATACTTTGAAAATTATAAATAATTTGCTATAATGTAGTAGTTAAAGAAGGAGTGAAAACTATGGCAAAAGCTGGAAATAGAGAAAGAATTACATTAGTTTGTACAGAATGTAATGAAGAAAACTATAGAACAATAAAAAATAAAAAAAATAATACTGAGAGATTAGAATTAAATAAGTATTGTTCTAGATGTAATAAATCAACTAAGCATAAAGAAAAAAAATAACAGGGGGAAAATATGGTAAATGTTAATGATGTTAAGAATGGAATGACTATAGAAGTAGATGGTAATATATTTACTGTATTAGAGTTCCAACATGTGAAACCGGGTAAAGGTGCTGCTATCGTAAAAATGAAACTTAAAAATTTAAGGACTGGTGCAATTTACGAACAAACTTTTAATGCAGGTATTAAAGTTGGCAAGGCATTAATTGAAAAGAAAACTATGCAATATTTGTATAGTAGTGGGGATAATTTTGTGTTTATGGATATGGAAGATTATTCTCAAGTAGAAATTCCTGTTTCGCAAATTGAAGATGAAAGTAAGTATTTAACTGAAAATAGTGAAGTCGAAATACTTTATTATAACAATGAAATGTTAGGTGTTAACATTCCAGAAAAGGTTGAATTGACAGTTGTTAAGACAGAGCCAGGTTTAAAGGGAAATACTGCTACAACTGCTACTAAAGAAGCGGTTCTTAATACTGGCTTAACTATTAGAGTTCCATTATTTATTGATGAGGGCGATGTAGTTATTGTGTCTACTAAAGATGGAAAGTATGTTTCTAGGAAATAATGCTTTCTTTTTTTTTGTAATATTTTATAATTATTTTAATAATATATATTAGAAACTGGAGGAAATACTATGATTAATAAGCAAAAATTATGGTTTTTAACGTTATTTAGTTTGATTTTGGTTCTAAGTATTTATTATATAACAATGCCTAAAGAAGTATTTGAATCTAAAAAAGAAAATGAAGTGAATAAGGAAAATGATAATAAGGTTAATATTGAAATAAGTGATTCTTCATCTTTAGATGTTTTAAGAGTGTCAGATGATGAGGCGAGATTAAAGGAAATTGAGGATTTAAGAATAGTGTTAACTAATGTAGATAGTTCTATTGATGAAAAAAATAAGGCATATGAGAAATTAAAACTTATTGAACAAAATAAGGGTAAGGAAGAGAGTTTAGAAGATAAAATCAAAAGTGAATTTAATTTAAATTCGTATGTAAAAATAAATAATAATCAAATAAAAATTACTGTTGTAGAAAGTAAACATAATTATGAACTTGCTAATAATATTATAAGAAGTATACAAGAAGAGTATAATGAGAAAATGTATATTACAGTTAAGTTTCAAAGTTAAATATTTTTAATTAAATTGTTAATACTAATAATATAGTCCATGAAATGTAAAGGAGATGTTATTAGTGTTTTTAAAAAAAATTAAAAACATACTATTCACCATTCTTCTTATTATTAGTATTATTCCCATTAATTCATTTGCATATTCTGACTATATAATCGCATCAGGACAAAATATTGGTATTAACATCAAGAGTAAAGGGATTATGGTAGTTGGATTATATAATGTGGGTGATGTTTCTCCTAGTAAAGATGCTGGGATACAATTAGGTGATTATATAACTAAAATAGATGGTTATGTAGTTAATGATATAAACTCTATGGTTAATAGAATAACTAATTCAAATGATAAAAATAATGTTAAGATTACTTATTTGAGGGGTAATAATGAAATAACAACGAATTTAAAATTGATTAAATCAAGTGATGGAATATACAAGACTGGGCTCTATGTTAAGGATACAATAAGTGGTATTGGAACACTTACATTTATAGATCCAGAAACTAAAATGTATGGTGCATTAGGTCACGAAATTATTGATAAGAATACAGCACTTAAAATAGAAGTGAAAGATGGTAAGATATTTAAATCAAAAATAACTGGTATTACTAAAAGTTCAAATGGATATCCGGGCGAGAAAAATGCTACATTTTACTCTGATAATGTGTATGGTTCGATAATTAAAAATACATCTAGTGGTATATTTGGTAATTATGGTAAAGAAATTAATAATTCAAAGTTATATAAAGTTGCAAATAAGGATGAAATAAAGCTTGGTAGTGCTAAGATATTAACTGTACTTAAAGAAGAGGAAATAGAGGAGTTTAATATTGAAATAATTAAGATAAATAATAATGATAATGGGATAAAAAATATATTATTTAATATAACAGATGAAAATATGTTAAAAGCTTGTGGTGGTGTAGTTCAAGGTATGAGTGGTTCACCAATAATTCAGGATGATAAAATAATTGGTGCTGTTACGCATGTAGTAGTTGATAATCCTACTAAGGGCTATGGTATTTTTATAACTAATATGTTAGAAGAAATGGAAAAATAAGAGATTTATTCTCTTATTTTAAGTTGTAATTAGTAATCGTTTATTATATACTTATTTTAGGAGTAGGTGACATATGGAATTTGTAATGTTGAATGAAAAAGAATTTACTGAATTTGAACAAAATCATGAATTAGGTAGTTTTTATCAAACTGTTAAATGGGGTAAATTAAAGGAAACAAATGGTTGGCATTATTATTTAGTTGGTGTAAAAGAAAATAAAAAGATTATAGCTGGGGCTTTAATACTTAAGAAAAATGTTTTATCAAAGTTATCTATTTTGTATTCTCCACGTGGTTTTTTACTTGATTATAATAATCATAAATTATTGAATTTTTTTACTAAAAATATTAAGAAGTTTGCAAAAAAGCATCATGCGATATTTGTAAAAATAGATCCTGCTATTATATATAAAGAAAGAAATAAAGATGGAAATTTAGTTAATAATGGTATAGATAATTCAAATATAATTGATTCTTTAAAGGAACTTGGATTTAAGCATAATGGATTTATAGATGTTGGTAATTTACAACCTAGGTTTGCATTTACTCTTGATTTAAATGGTAAAAGTATAGACGAAATATATAATAAAATGGAAACAACTACAAAGCAAATGATAAAAAAAGATGAGAGTTTTGGAATAAAGACAAGAGTTATGAAAAAAGATGAACTTAATAAATTTAAAGATGTTATGGAAAAAACTTCTATAAGAAGAAATTTTATTGATAGACCATTAGAGTATTATAAAAATATGCTTGATATATTTAAGGAAGAAATAGAAATTCTTTTTGCTGAAATAAATATAGAGGAGTATTTAAACAATTTGAATAATAGAAAAAAAGAAGAAGAGAAAAAACTTGATAATATTAAGGGTGATCTTAAAACTAGAAAATTTGCTAATAATAAAAAGGCAAATAATAAGATTAATGAAATTCAGATTATAATAGATAGTTTAGATAAAAAGATAAATATTGCGAATAATATGAAAAAGGATGGTAATGTAGTTTTATTAGGTGCACTTATGTTCATTTTTCATGGTAAGGAAGTATTATCTTTATTTGGTGGTGCATATGGTGAATATAGAGATTTTATGCCTGCATATATGTTAAATTGGGATATGATTAAATATGCAAAAGAGCATGATTATGCTAAATATAATTTTTATGGTATATCTGATGTATTTAATAATAAAAATGAAAATATGTATGGTTTATTTGAGTTTAAGAAGGGGTTTGATGGAGTAGTAGAGGAATATATTGGTGAATTTAATTTAATAGTTTCAAAATTTTGGTATTTTGTTTATTCATTTGCTTATAATAAAGTATATGTAAAACTTAAAAGTTTAAAAATAAAGAGTCCTAGAAATTAGAACTCTTTATTTTTACTGGTTTTCTTGTTGTTTCATCAATATATTTTAAGTTATTATAATCTTCTGTATTAATTGGTAATTCTTTTTTTGCTAAGTATTTCTTTAAATAAAATGCTGCAAAATTATAAATTATGGCAAATATAGGTACTCCTATTATCATTCCAACAAATCCAAATAAATCTCCAAATATAATTATAGAGAATAATACCCAAAATCCAGATATACCTGTATTATTGCCAACAATTTTAGGTTCTATAATATTTCCTTCAATTTGTTGTAATATTACTATAAGAATAGTAAAATATAATGCCTGCATTGGATTTACCAAAATAATTAGTATAACACTAGGGATCCATCCAATAATTGGTCCGAAAAATGGAATTATATTAGTTGTGGCAACAATTAATGAAATTAAAAGAGCATATGGTAATTTAAGAATGAGCATACCTATATAACAAGCAACACCTATAATAATAGAAGTTAATAATTTACCTTTAATAAATCCATTAAATACACTATAACTATATCTTCCACTTTGAAGTATTGAATTACCTTTTTTTATACCGAATATTGAATAAATTACTTTTTTAATTTGAGCAATAAATTTTGATTTATTAGCCAAAATATAAATTGAAAATACTAAACCTATAATAAAATCTTTTAAAAATACATACATGTCATTTAATCCAGTTGTAACATTTTCAAAAATATTTTCCATAGTAGGTAATAATCCTTCTGATATCCAAATTAAAATGGATTTTGAAGAATCGTTTATTGCTTCATGTACAATATTTTCTATTAGTGGATTAAATTTAAGAATATCTTCAAGCCATAATTCTATATTATTTATGTTTTCCTCACTAAGAGTATCTATTATACCAATTATGCTATTTATAAGTTTTGGTATTAATACATATAAGATAATAAATAGTATAAAAAACATAATTATTATTGAAAGTGCAATACTTATTATTTTTGATAATTTTTTTGTCTTTTCTTTATCAGGGAATTTATTTGATAATAACTTATTAAATCTCTTTTCAAAAAAATTATATATTTGGGTTAAAAAGAATGCAATAACTATTCCATATAATAATGGTCTAAATATCACCAAAACCTTGCCAATTGATATTATTATTTTGTTAAATCTTAGTATAAAAAAATATAATATTATTGAAACTGCTATAACACTAAAAGCAGTTACACCATATGCAATATATTTATTTTTTAATTTTTCTTTCATAATTACCTCCAAAGAAGTGGGGATATTATTGATATAATTACACTACCCACCATCAATAATAGTGCAATCCATACAAATATTTTCATTCCAGTTTTCATAATCTCACCTCGATGTAATTATAACATATTAAGTAATAAAATAAAATTATTTTAATATAATTTTATAGGTGATGAAAGTGAACAAGCTATTTAAGGTAATGTTAAATGATATAAAAAGAGAAAAATCAACTTATATTTCTTTAATTGTAGTTGTAATCATTTCTTTGTTTTTTGGTACATTATTTATTACAATATTAAAGGAAGCTGATAAAAAACTGATAGTGAGTGAAATAACAAATTTTTTTGATACTGTAAATTCAAAAAATTATGTACTATCAAGTAATTTGTTACCAAATTTAGTAAATAACGATGTATTTTTACTTATTATATTTCTACTTGGATTGTCTATAGTTGGACTTCCGTTTATAGTTTGTATGTTATTTTATAAGGGATTTACACTTGCTTTTACAGTTACAACTTTAATATATAATTTTAAGTTTGAAGGTATATTGTTTAGTTTTTTATATATATTTCCTCATTTAATACTTAATTTAATACTTTATTTTATAATGTGTGTGTATGCTTTCAATTTATCAATAAAAATATTTAAGAATATATTAAATAAGGAAGATTTTAAAATAAAAGATCAATTAAAAAAGTATATTTTAGTATTTATAATTTTGATATTAACTTTATCTATTTCTTCATTATATGAAACATATATAATACCTTATATAATAAAACTTATTTACTAATTTCATAAATAAAAGTATAATAATCTTGGTGATATTTATGAAGGTTGTTATTGGAATGAGTGGCGGAGTTGATTCATCGGTTGCTGCTTATTTATTAAAAAAAGAAGGGTATGAAGTAATTGGATTATTTATGAGAAATTGGGATGCTTCTGTAAACAATGACATTTTAGGTAATCCGACATTAAATAACAATATATGCCCACAAGAACAAGATTATAATGATGCTTTAGCAGTTTCGAATGAATTAGGAATTCCTCTTCATAGGATAGATTTTGTAAAGGAGTATTGGGATTATGTTTTTACTTATTTTCTTGATGAGTTAAAAAAAGGTAGAACTCCTAACCCTGATATTATGTGTAATAAATATATTAAATTTGATTTATTTATAAAAGAAGCAAAAAGATTAGGTGCTGATTATATTGCTACTGGTCATTATGCAAGAATAAAAGATGGATATTTGTTAAGAGGTATAGATGATAATAAAGATCAAACTTATTTTTTATCTCAACTTACAAAGGAACAACTTAAAAATGTATTATTTCCAGTTGGAAATATAGTAAAGGATGAAGTAAGGAAAATTGCTGATGAACTTAAACTTACTACAGCAAAGAAAAAGGATTCAACTGGTATATGTTTTATTGGAGAAAGAAATTTTAAAAGATTTTTAGAAAATTATTTACCTAATAAAGAAGGAGATATTATAAATATAGAAACAAAACAAGCGTTAGGAAAGCATATTGGACTTATGTATTATACCATTGGTCAAAGAAGAGGACTTGATGTTGGTGGGACGTCTGATAAGTTATTTGTAGTAGGAAAAGATTTAAATAAAAACATTCTTTATGTATGTGAAGGAGAAGATAATGAATATTTATTATCAGATTCATGCATTGTTGAACAAGTTAACTTTAATTGTGATTTAAGACCAACTGAATGTAGTGCTAAGTTTAGATATAGGCAAAAAGATAATCCTGTATCCATAGAATATTTAGATAATGGTGAGTTACTGGTAAGGTATAAAAATGTAAAGAGTGTTACTCCAGGTCAAGCATGTGTTTTTTATCAAGATGAAAAGTGTTTAGGTGGGGGTATTATTAAAGAAGTAAGAAAAAATAATGAAAAATTATGGTATCTATTATAAAAGGTCAAATTAATGACCTTTTTACATGCAACTATTTTGGCAACCACAATTTCTTCCACCAAATCCAGGTGTAAATAAGAATAATACTATAAATATAATTAAAATAATCCATAGTGCACCACCGCCATTATAGCCATATCCGTACATACTAAAACACATCCTTTCTAGTTTATAATATTTATATTTTGAAAAAATGTATGTTTGTATAACATGTATTTTTAAAATAATAAGAAATATTTTTTCTTATAATATAAATGTAGGTGAGTGATACTTATTTCAAAGTTTATTAAATCTCTTATAAAAAGTGTAAAGTGTTATTACTTGACACTTTTTTATGTTTATGATATTATTTAGATGTAGAGTAGTGGAGGTATTTGTTATGAAAGAAGTAAATGGCTTATTAAAAGAATTGGGGATATCAAAGGTAAAATTGGCTAAGTATTTAGGTGTTTCTAGACAGATGGTTTATAATTATTTAGAGATGAATTCTATTAGTGAATGGCCAAAAGATAAAAAAACAAAGTTATTATTATTACTTGGAGTTGACGATGTAAATGAAGTGAAAAATGTCAAGCCAACGAATGAATATATGATGAGGGTAGAGAAGATACTTTTGGAGAGTGAAAAAGAGAGTAGTAGTTATAAAAATGATGGATTTAGTTATAATTTGAAATCTTTAAATAAAAAAAGTCAAAAGGTATTATGTGACATAATTAATTTGCTTAAGGAAGAATTAAGTGATGATGATGAGAATGCATATAATATTTGTAGATATTTATATCACTTTCTACAAGTAATAGATGATGTAGATGAGTTGAAGTATGTACTTGCCTACTTTGCTAAATCTAATGGATTTATAAGCCCACAGGAATGCGTATTTAATAGAGATAATCAATTAATATTTGAAGGAATAATGTATCAAGCTATATCACTATTTAATAGTAATGGTGTGTCAAAGCAAAAAGTATTAGAAGCACATAAGAAATTTGAAGCTGAAATTGAGATGAAACAAGAAGAAAAATTATCTAGAACTCAGGAATTAAATACAGTTAAGATACAGGCATTGAAAGAACTTGGTTATACTGAAATAAATGAAAAAAATGTTACAGAAGTGTTTGAAAAAATAGCAGAAATACAATCTAGAAAAATATAAATAATATATATTATATGGAATAAAATCCATATTTTGTATAGAATAACGTTTTCGTATAATACATATTATGTTGACTTCCTTTTGGATTCGAAGAAGTTTACTCTGATATTCTGGTACGCAAACGTAACTAAAGTCCTTTGGAAAACTAGGTATTACAATACAAGGTGCTACTACGCCCTTTTTAGCCAATATGAAGAGGATAATTAAGTTAAAAAAATATTAAAAAATCAACAAATTAGGAATCAAACCTAACTTGTTGATTTTATTTTAACTACTTTTTCAGCAGTCTCCTATCTCACTAGTTCCTTTTTTCTAATCTTATACCCAATTCTATACCATTAAGATCATAAGTATTTTTATAGTTTTCATCTGATTCGATTAAATCTATTGCAAGAGTTTCTTTTTTTATGAAATCTATATAATTAGCAATTGATTTATTAAATTCATCATTATGTGAATAATAGATATTTATATTGTCCATCATTTCATAATTATTTGTTTTTCTTATTTGTTGAACTTTACTTATAAATTCTCTTACAATTCCTTCATTCATTAATTCCTCTGTTAGAGTTGTATTTAATATAATAAAATTATTTCCTTCGTTGCTAGCATTAAAACCATCTTTTGAGTTAATTCTTATATCTAACATATCATAAGTAATATCTATATCATTACCACCAATGTTTAGAGTAATTGTATTGCCTTTTTCTAAAGTATTTATATTATCTGCTGTAAAATCTTTTAACTTATCTTGAAATTCTTTTATATTTTTACCAAGAATTGGTCCACATACTTTAAAATTAGGTTTGATTTCGTACGAAATGTATTCTTTAAGGTCTTGTGTGAATGTAACATTTTTTACATTTAACTCTTCTTTTATTAAATCTATTAAGTCATTGATTATAGTTTTATTTTTACCATCAAGGATTATTTCATTAATTGGCTGTCTAACTTTGATTTTTGCTTCTTCTCTGGCATTTCTACCTAGCGATATAATATTACGTACTAAATCCATTTTTTCTTCTATTTTTTCGTTAATTTTAGTTTCATCGTATACTGGGAAATCTTGTAAGTGAACTGATTCTTTTCCTGTTAGGTTTGTGTAGATTTCTTCTGATACAAAAGGTACAATTGGAGCGATTAATTTACATAATCCTTCTAGTACTTCATAAGTAGTATTGTATACTGCTTTTTTATTATCGTCTAATTCTGATGCCCAAAATCTTCTTCTTGTTCTTCTTATATACCAGTTTGATAAATCTTCACTTACAAAGTCAGTTACTTTTCTTACTACTTTTGTTAAGTCAAATGTATCATAACTTTGAGTACATTCTTTTACTAATTTATTGTATTTAGACAAAATCCATTTATCTATTTCTTCCCTATTTTCATATGGAACATTGAATTCTTTTGGATCAAGTTCATCAGTGTTTGCATAAAGTGCAAAGAAATTGTATGTATTTCTTAAAGTGTTGAAGAATTTTGAATATACTTCTTTTAATCCTTCAATATCAAACTTAATTGGTGTCCATACAGGTGAAACGTATGGCATATACCATCTAACTGTATCTGCGCCATATTCTTCTATTATTTCAAAAGGATTAATTGCATTTCCCCTACTCTTATGCATTTTTTGACCATATTTATCAAGTAATAGATCGTTAACTAAAACATTTTTAAATGGACTTTTACCTGTTACAAATGTTGAGATTATAAGTAGTACATAAAACCATCCTCTTGTTTGATCTATTCCTTCAGATATAAAATCTGCTGGAAATTGTTCATTCCATAATTCTTTATTTTCGAAAGGATAATGGTACTGTGCAAATGGCATAGATCCGGAATCAAACCAACAATCAATTACTTCTTTGATTCTAGTCATGATTTTATTACATTTTGGACATTTGATATGAATGTCATCTACATATGGTCTATGAAGTTCAATAGTTTCATCTATTTTTTCTATTGATTTTTCTATTAGTTCATTTCTTGAACCAATCATTTCCATATGCCCACAATCACATTTCCATAATGGAATTGGAGTTCCCCAATATCTATTTCTGGATATTGCCCAATCATTCATATTTGAAAGCCAATTTCCAAATCTTTTTTCACCAACATATGATGGATACCAGTTAATTTTATTATTATTTTCTATAACTTTATCTTTGAATTCTGTTGTTTTTATATATAAGCTTGGTTTTGAATAATATAAAAGTGGAGTATTACATCTCCAACAGTGTGGATAGTTGTGATTCATCTTTTCTTTTTTGAATAGTTTGTCATTTTCTTTTAAGTATTTAATTATTGTTATTTCTAATTCTGGATCCATTACAAATACATTTTTCCAAGGTCCTTCTAAGTATTTTCCATCTTCTCCTACTGGATTTATTACTGGCAAATCATATTTTTTACCTACTTCATAATCATCTTGTCCAAATGCTGGTGCTATATGAACAAGTCCAGTTCCATCCTCCATTGTTACGTAATCATCACAAACAACAAAGAATGCCTTTTTTGATACATTTATAAATGGTAGCAATTGTTCATATTCTGTATATTCTAAATCTTTACCTTTGAATGTATCAATAATGTCATAATCATTTCCTAAAACTTTTTCAGCAAGTTTTTTTGCTACTATAAATGTATATCCTTTTGAATTTACTTTAATATATTCTTCATTAGGATTAACACATACTGCAACATTAGCTATTAAAGTCCATGGTGTTGTAGTCCAAACTAAAAGATATGTATTTTCATTTTTTAATTTAAATGGTACTGTAACGGTATTTACTGAAATATCCTTATATCCTTGTGCGACTTCATGTGATGCAAGTCCAGTACCACATCTAGGACAATATGGCAATATTTTATAGCCTTCATAAATAAGACCTGCGTCAAAGAATTTTTTTAAAATCCACCATTCTGTTTCAATATAGTTATTGTCATATGTTACATAAGGATGTTCTAAATCAATGAATTGTCCCATTTCTTCAGTTAATTTTTTAAATGCTTCCTCGTTTTCCCAAACACTTTCTTTGCATTTTTTATTAAATTGTTCTATTCCATACTTTTCTATATCTGCTTTTGAAGTAAAGCCAAGTGCTTTTTCTACACCAAGTTCAACAGGTAATCCATGTGTATCCCAACCAACTTTTCTTAATACTTTATACCCCTTCATTGTTTTGTATTTGCAAAATGAATCTTTAAGTAGCTTTGCTAGCATATGATGTACACCAGGCATACCATTTGCGGTAGCAGGACCATCATAGAATACAAAGTTTTCATTGTTTTTTCTGTTTTCAATTGTTTTATTAAAGATATCGTTTTTCTTCCAACTATCTAATATTCTTTTTTCTACCACATTTACTTTTTCTTTTGAAAGTTCATTAAATTTTTTCATAAAAATCCTCCTTAAAATAAAAAATCTATAATCTAAGGGTTCAGAAGAACGGTACCACCTTAGTTCATAGATTCTATGCACTTATCAATATAACGGTTTTATCCGGTCTTTCTTTATCAGAAAGAATTATCAAGAGTGATACATATATTACTACTTACTTATTTTCACCAACCATAAGTTCTCTTTAAAGATCATAATATAACATCTCTATCATTTAATCTACAATATATCGTCTATTTTATCTACAATTTCTAGTTGCTCATTTAACATTGATTTAACTTTACTTTTAAATAAACTAATGTTGTTTTTTAACATTTGAGTTTCATGTTCAGTTTTTTCTGCTCTAATTAATGCATCACTAATAATTCTATTTGCATTTCTCTTTGCTTCACTTATTATAGCATTTCCTTCAGATTTTGCAACCTTTTTTATGTATTCTCCATTTTGTTCAGCATTTAATAGTGAGGTATGTAGTTGATTTTCCATATTTTGATATCTTAGAATGGCATCTTCTAATTCGCGAATTTTTTTCTCTTTGATTACTATATCATTCTTTATTTTCTTTTCTTCTGTTATAATTAATTCTACTTTAGTTATAACGTCATCTATAAATGCATTAACTTCATCTATGTTATAACCATTTATACTCCTTTTAAACTTTTCCATACCATTCACCTCAAATATAATTTACTTAAACAAAAATTAAAAATCAATATCTATATCGCTATTATCATGTATTTTATCGTTTTTTGCTTCATTATCGTTTGATATTTTACCTTGAACATTTATATTTTTTGGTGTACATAAGAATATTCCTCCACCAATCTTTTGTAAATCTCCACCTATAGCATAAATTGTTCCACTTAGAAAATCAACAATTCTTTTGGCTTGATCTGCTGTAACTCTTTTTAAATTAACTACAACAGTGTGTCTATTTTTTAAATGATCTGCTATTTGCTGTGATTCAGAATAAGCTCTCGGTTCTAGAAGTATTAATTTGCTACCTTCATTGCTAGTACCCTTTAATGCTTCATCAGTACTTAATGTATAATATTCATCATCAGATGTAATTTCGTCTTCAGATTTAAAAAAACTTTTTAATTTAAGTCCCATCTTTATCATCTCCTAATATAATATATAATAACATATTTGTATTAAATATTAAACTGTTTTAGGAAAAAATAATGAAGAAATTTAGTTATTTGATTTAATACACATGATTTTATTTTGATTCAATAACTTTTTCAAGAAAAATTTTTTCTTCAAAGCCACCACGCTTTTTACTCTTTTCATCAGCAATTGTTAAAACATCATTTAAATTTCTTTTTTCTAATTTTGCTAATGCTTTTATTACTTCTAACATATCTGCTAACTCTTCTATTCGATCATTACCATTAGATTCAATTACTTCCTTATATTCTTCGTATAGTTTGTTTTCTAATTCTTTTTTATATTCTATTTCATTTAATGTCTTTATAATGGGTGTTTCACCTTTTTCTTTTATTATGTTAGGTATCTTATCTCTTACTAATTTATTATATATTCTTTCCATTTTTAATTCTCCTCTTATTTTTTATTAATGATTTATTACTCTATTACGAATGATTTCTTCATAAATAACCTGCTTTTAAAGTGTTTTTCTATGTAGTATTGCCACACATTCTACATGATAAGTGTTTGGAAACAAATCAAATAATTTGATTTCTTTAATGTTATATGATTCTGTTAAAGTTTTTAAATCTCTAGCAAGTGTTACTGAATCACAAGAAACATAAATGATGTTTTTTGGATTTATTTTTAATATATAATTCTTAACTCTATTACTAAGTCCTACTCTAGGTGGATCTACAATTATGGTATCTATCTTTTTAATATTATATAAAGCATTATCAGTTTTGCCGCATATAAACTCGATGTTATTTGCATTATTTTCTATAGCATTTAACTTTGCATCTTCTATTGCTTCATCTTTAATCTCAATGCCAAGTATATTTTTTGCTTTCTCACTTACATATATACCTATTGAACCAGTTCCACAATATAAATCTAAAACCTTATCATTCTCATTTACATTTTCTTTTATGTAATCATATAACTTTTCAGCCATTTTGGTATTTTTTTGAAAGAATGAATTGCATGATATATAAAATTTATAATTGTTTAAGTACTCTGTTACTCTTTTTAAACCACAAACATATTCGTTATTTAAATATAAGGAATCAGTATTTACATACTTTTTAAATTCATTTATTAATTTAAAATCTTTTGACATAATATTAATCTGAGTTTCGTTATATGCTTTGATACTGATTTTATCTATATTATTGTCTGGATATTTTTTTAGAAATTGCTTTATGTTTTTAATAATTTCATTTATTTTTTTATTAGAAATTATACATTCGTTAATGTTTATTATATCATTGGTTTTCGCCATATAAAAACCAATTTTATCGTTTAATATGCTTAATGTTATATGATTCCTATAATAATATTCTTCGCCACTTACAATTTCTATATTGCAGTTTATGTTTATTTTTCCAATATGCATTAAATTGTCTATGACTTTTTGCTTTTTAAAATTTAGTTGGTATTCGTATTTTTGGTGAAGTATATTACATCCACCGCATCTATAATAATATGGACATTTTATTTCTCTTCTTTCGATTGACATGCTTTTTAATTTTTTGGGAAATCCGTTATAATAATTTTTATTTTGCTCAGTTATTATTACATCTACTACTTCATTTGGTAAAGTGAATGGTACAAATGTAACAATATTATCTATTTTACCTATTCCCATTCCTTCATTATTTTGACTATAAATTTTTACATCTTCTTTTAACATACTACCACCTTCTATATTATAGCATATTTTGGTGGTTTAAAGTCAATAATAGATATGGTGGTTATTAATGGAAAAACTTATTAAAATAATAAAGGAACAAACTGGAGATAGTAAAGATCTTATAATAAAAGAATACAATATTTCAAATAAAAAAATGTATATTGTGTTCATTGAAACTTTATGTGATACAAATTCAATTGATGAGTTTGCGTTAAGCTATTTTAGTTATATAAAGATACATAAAAAAGTAACGTTTAATTTATATAAATATATAAAAGAATTTATACCTGCACATAATGTTAAATGTGTTAATAATGAAAAAGAATTGATAAATTATTTGTATTATGGATTTGCTGCAATATTAATAAATAAATCTTATTATGTAGTTGAATTTAAGAGAAGCTTAGATAGTGGAATAAATAAATGTGAGAATGAAAAAACAATTAAGGGTCCGAAAGATGGTTTTACTGAGAATTATCAAACAAATATTGGACTAATAAGAAAAAGAATAAGAAGTGACTCTTTGTGGTTAGATGAAGTAACAATTGGAGAAAAAAGTAATACTAAGATTGGAATAATGTATGTTGATGGAATTGTTGATAAAAATAAGGTAAAAGAGATTAAGGAAAAAATAAGTAACATAAAAATAGATAGTATTGTTGCGAGTAATTATGTATATGAGTATTTAAAAGAAAATGATTCTTTATTTCCAAGTGTACTATCAACGGAACGCCCTGATTTAGTATCTTATAAACTGCTTAGTGGCAAAATTGCTGTAATAGTTGAAAATTCTCCATTTGTATTGCTATTTCCTGCGTTTTTTATGGAGTTTTTTCATACTATGGATGATTATTATCAAAATGCTAAAAACTCTACATATATGAGAATAATAAGAATTATTTCATTTGTAATATCTACTATGTTGCCTGGAATTTATATAGCACTTATTACATATAATCATGAAATAATTCCACCTGAACTTTTGGTAAATTTTGCAATGCAAAAAGATGGCGTTCCCTTCCCTACAATTTTAGAAGCTGTATTTATGAATATAACGTTTGAAATAATAAGAGAAACAGATACAAGAACACCTTCTGCTCTTGGTAGTGCTCTTTCGATAGTTGGAGCTTTAGTTCTTGGCGATGCAGCAGTACAAGCTGGTTTGGTAAGTCCAATTATGGTAATAGTCATTGCTATAACTGCAATTAGCGAACTTATATTCATCAGTAATGATGTTGCAAATCCTATAAAGATATGGCGACTTGTATTTATATTTTTTGCTAGTATATCTGGAATGATTGGTGTATTTATTTCAGTAATATTATTAATTGCTGAATTATCTAGTATTAAATCAATTGGTTATCCTTATTTATATCCACTTTCACCTTTTGATAAAGATGATCAGGGAAATGATATTGTGTTAAATTCAAAATATAAAATGCAGTATAGAAACAAGTTAACTGCTTCTAAAAATATAATAAGGGGGCATTATGAAAAATAAAAAAATATTTATTCTAATATTAGTAATTTTATTATTAACTGGTTGTAGTGATTATAGAGAATTAACAGATATGGCAATAATTTCAAATTTGGGAATAGATAAAGTTGACGAAGAATTTCATATAACTGTTCAAATATTAAATTCTAAATCAAATTCGAATGATGATTCGAAGAAAAATAGTTCTGAAGTAATATTGTATAATTCAAAGGGAAAAACTATACATGAAGCACTTAGAAATACTTCTTTGGAATCTCCAAAAAAATTATATGTAGGACATTTAGAATCAATTATAATTAGTGAAAGAATTGCAAAAAGCAATATTTCTGAATTATTTGATTTTATATTAAGAGATCCTGAAATAACAAAAGATGCTAATATACTTATGATAAAAGATGCAAGTGTAAATGAGGTTATGAGTATAATTACTCCACTTGAATCAATACCAGCGGAAAGTATAAAATCTAGTATAGAAGTCGCATCAAAAATACAGGGTTCTGTAAACAATATCACATTTGATGAGTTTGCTGCTACTATTATTGAAACAGGAATAGATCCTGTTATACCTTTAATTACAGTAAAAGAAAATAAAAGTGATAACAAAGAAGTTAACCCTGAAAAAAGAATAGTAATGTCTAAAGAATTAGCGATGTTTAGTAGAAAAAAATTTGTGGGTTATTTAAACCGTGACGCTGCATTTGGATATAATATTGCATTAAACAATGTTAATGAAAATGTCATATCATTCAAATGCGATAAAAATAATTATGCTAGTATAGAACTTGTAAATAATAATTCAAAACTTAGTTATGATGTAAGTAAAAATACTTTATCTATTAAATCTACAATAGTTGGTTCTTTGTCTGAATTAAATTGTAATTATAATATAAAAAAAGAAAGTGATGTAAAAAAATTGGAGAAGAAATTGGAAAAGCGTATAGAAGATATGCTTAATGAAACTATTGAGTATGCAAAAAAATATTATAAATCTGATTTTTTGGGTATAGAAAGGTATGTGCTTAAGAATGATTATAAGCATTATAAGGGAAAAAATTATAATGATTTAAGGAAAAATATAAATAGTAATATAGAAGTAAAAGTTAAATTTATTCAAAAGGGTTCAATAAAAAAAGGAGATGAAAAGTATTGATAGAGAAATATAGTAATAATAAAGTAGATGCTTACCAATATTTTGCATTAGTTGTATTTTTATCCAGAAGTATGTTTACTGGCATGGGTGCTCAAAATATGATAGAAATGAGTAGAAATGATACTTGGGTTTCATTATTGATTGGTTTTTGTATAGGAATGCCTTTAGTATTGTTAATTTGTTATATTAATAGTAAGGAAATAAATATGTTTGAGTTAATTAATAAATATTTTTCAAAAGTCATTTCGAAGATAATAAAATTTATTATAGTTTTGGTACTAATTTTTGTGTTAGTAATTATACTAAATGATTTTATAAATTTTTCTAAAATAAAATATTTATTTGAAACACCAAATATATTTATAACTATATTATTTATTTTTCCTATATTATTTATAATTAAAAAGGGTCCTGAAGTAATAGGTAGAACTGCTTTATTTCTTTTCTTTTTAACTAGTGTTATTATTTTTTTAAATAGTGTTGGTTTAATAAAATATGTTAATTTTGATAATTTAAAACCAGTGTTTTCTACTAATATATTTTCGTTATTTAAAAGTTCTCTTTATTATATTGCGTATGCAATTACTCCAGTAATATTTTTAAGTATAATACCAAAGGAAAAAAGTCATGCAAAAAAATATAATAAGGCATTAATCATCGGCTATATATTTTCGTTTGTTGCAACATTTATTGCTATATTTTATGTAACAACTTTGTTTAATGTAGAGTATGTAACCTTATTTAATTATCCAGCTTATTTTGCATTAAAAAAAATAAAGTATGGTTTTATATCTAATGCAGAAAATATATTATCATTTTATTTTATAGTAGATTATTTTTTTACCATATTAGTTTTCTTATATTCAATATTTTATTATTTAAGTACTGAATTAAAGTTAAGAGAAAAATCATTAAAAATTACTTCTATATTAATAACAACAATTATTGTATTAATTTCTAATTATGCTTATAAGAGTACTACAATAGCACAAATTGTTTCAAAGACACCATATATAATAGTAAGTTTATTATTTATATGTTCTTATTTATTATTGGTTACATTAAAAATAAAGTTTTGCAAAAAACATTAGTGCAAAGCTTTATTTCTTTTGGAATGAAACATATATTGTATTGCAAGTCCACTATATTCTCCATATTTATTTGTTGCATATTCTTTAATTTTGTTAATATCAGCAAATCCATAATTATCCATCATATATTTTTTAACCCATGTATCTATTGGAAAAACATCTAATCTTTTGTAACCAAATAATAGTATACATGATGCGATTTTTAAACCAATTCCATTAAAACTTGTCAAATATTTTATTGCTGATATAGTATCTAGTTCATTTATTTTGTTTATATCTTCTTCATTAATATTCTTTACAAAATCATATATGTATTTGCTTCTAAAGCCGAGTTTTAAATTAATATAATCTTCTAAATTTAATTTTTTCATATCATCTAAACTGGGAAATAAATAATATTTTTTATCATTAAAAATTATTTCTTTTCCATATTTTTCTGATAAATTGTTAACTGCTCTAGTAATGTTTCTAACATTGTTATTAGCACTAATCATATAGGATATTATCATTTCAAATGAAGGAGAATTTATTATTTTAAAACCTTTACAAGATTCGATAATAGTCTTTAAGCTATTGTCATTGTTTATTAAATATTGGTTAATTTTTTCATAATCTCTATTTAAATCAAGAAAATTAATCAATATATTTTCTAAATTTGTTTCATTATTTGATGTTGCATAAATATATTTATTATCTTCATATAATTCAACTACTCTATCGCTTAAAATAAGCGTATATTTGTCGTTAGTAACAAAATATCTAAATATTTGCCCACATGTAATGGCATCATTTAAATTTATATCGTTTTTACATATCTTTTTCATCTATAAAAACTCCATATTTTAAAAATTTTTCTATTGCAATACATGCTTCTAGTTTTTTTTCGCTTCTAAATATATCATGTGTAACACCATCTAAATACATGATATGTTTTGATGTTGAAGATAAATTGTCATATACAAAAGTGGCACTTTTAGCAGGAACTATAATATCTTTTGTTCCTTCAATTATAAGTGTTGGACAGTAAACTTTTGATGGAATATCACGAGATATTTTTACTAAATCCATGAATTCTTTAATGACCGATTTAGGAAATTGAATTAATCTTGATATTATTTCTTCTTTTTGATAATCTTTAAATATTTTTGGGCTGTTTTTAAGAGCAGTTAAAAATTTGAAATCTTCTTCTTCGAATGTTAAATATTTAAAAGCAGGAGCTGCTAATACTATTTTTTTTACTTCTTTATAATTTGCAGCTAAATAAGATGCGAGTATTCCTCCCATACTGTGACCTATTACATATATTTGTTTATATTTATTATTAATAAGCATTTCAAGATGTATTCTAGCAGATTCTATCCAATCTTCTTTTGTTATTTTATTGAATAACATTCTATCGTGTCCTGGTAAGGTAAAGGTATATACATCAAACCCTTTTAGTTCTAAGTAATTTGCTAAGTATTCTTCGTCATAAGTTCCACCAGCAAAGCCATGAATAATTAAAACAGCTTTTTTCAATAACATAATATCACCTATTGTCTCTTTCCGCAACTTTTACAATATTTTGAATCGGTATCTATCTTTTTTTCACAAAATTTGCAATAACAACCATTTTTTAATTCGCCTTTAATATCTTTTATAGTATTTTTTATTGAATCTTTTTTCGTTTCATAATAAATATTGTTAATTTCTTTTATTTTGTTTTTATTTTGCATTAATATATCATGTTCTGAATCAATTGATATATTTCCCATATTTTCTTTTATGTTTTTAACATCATTTTTTGAATAATTCATCATGTGTTTAAATGCACTTATTTCTCTACTCATTATTTTGCCTTTTAACTTAGGACTAAAAAACATTGCAAACACAAATATAAATGTACTTCCTATAAATACTGTTGCAACTATAAAAATTATTTTTCCGAATGTAAATCCATCCATAACATCACCACTTAAAATATAACATATATTAAAAAAACTTACAATTATTTTGAAAGTAGAGTAATATTATTTACACATTGTTTTATGCTTTTAATATATGGATACATTTGTATAATAGTGATTTAATATATCTATATAATTATACCCTTCGTTTGCCATACCATTTGCACCATATTGACTCATTCCTACTCCATGTCCAAAACCTCTGGTTATGAAAACAACAGAATTATCGTTAACCATTATATCAAAATCAGTTGAACGAAGCTTGAGTAAAGATCTGAAGGTTGTACCTTTATATATTTTATCACCCACTTTTATTTCTTTAACATGGTTTGTATCATCTCGAGATACTATTTGTATTTTATTAATATCATCTATTCCAAAAAGCGATAAAACATAAGCAATGTCCTTATTAGTGTTTTTTAAATATGATGATGCGTTTAAATCCCATTTACTTTCTACACTTTTTAAATATGGAATTGCATTACTCCAAACGTTTTCAGAATTTAATGTATAGCCATTACTAGTTGAATGATAAAGTGCATCTATGTAATCTCCATTATAATAAATTGCTATTTTGTCTGTATCTAATACTGCTTTTTTGATTTTACTGTAATATTTATCAAAATCATTTTTCCACATATTTTTCAATTCGTTATTGTCTTTATATACTTGTTGCATAGTGGAATCTATTATTATATTATTATTCTTTATTCGTTTAAGTAAATAAGTTCTTGATACTACTGCTTGTGCCTTTAATGCTTCTATATTAAAAGATGCTGGCATTTCTCCTGCTACTGCACCAATTAAATATTCATTTATTGTTAAATTTAATATTTCACCATTTGATCTATAAAGAGTTATTACGTTTTCAATTGTTTCTTTTACTTGTTTTTCTTCTGTTTTGTCATTTTCTTCTTCATTGACTTTGTTATAAATATCAGAAATTATATTTTGTTTAAAATCAATTTTATCATTTGTATCTTCATCTTTTTTAGACTTTGTTGTATCTTGATTATTATTAATTTCTTCTTTTACATTATCTTCTAAATCTTTATTTTCAATGGAAATACTAGTTTCCTCTTTCACTATGTTTTTGTTACTGATTTCATTATTATTTATTATTGTACTAAAAGATGCGTTAATAAATAAAGTACCTAATACAAGTGTACCCACCATAATAATTACTTTGCTTCCATTAAATTTAATTTTTTTTATTTTTTCTTTTAAATTATTGTCATTTTCAAAATTTATAAAATCTTTACTAAATTCATATTTGTAATTTAAATATATTATAAGAATTTCTTCATTTCCATCTTTTACTATTTCGTATCTTTCTATCAAAAAAATCACCATATATATTATGGCAATTTTTTATATTTTTATTTAATTATTAAATCTATCAAATGTAATTCCTTTAATTTTTTCTTCTTTTATATCCTTTAAAATAATAGAGTAAACCTTATCATAGTCAATTTGGTTTCCTTTTGTTATACATCCTCTGTTTTTACCTATTTCATCAAGTGTAAGAACAATGTCATTGTAATTAACCTTGTTTATTTTATATCTTTCAATAAGTTTATCTTTGTAATATGTATCTAATTTTTTTAATATGTGTATAGAAATATCACTTAAATTCAATATTTCTTCTTTTATAGCACTCATTGCACATAAATTGAGTGCTATTTCTTCATTATCTAATTTTGGCCATAAAATTCCTGGACTATCTAATAATTCTAAGTCATTATTTATTCTTATCCAATTTAGGTTTTTAGTTATACCAGGCATATTCCCAGTTTTAGCCGCTTTTTTACCAACCAATCTATTTATTAATGTGGATTTACCTACATTAGGTATTCCAATAATAAGTGCACGATGGCTTCTCTTTTTAAGCCCTTTTTCTTTTCTTTTATCATCTAATGGTTTAAGTATTTCTTTTGTCTTTATAATTATTTTATCAATATTTTTATTATTAACTAAGTCAACGGGTATAACATTATAACCTTTATTTTCATAATCTTTAATAAATTTATTTGTTTCTTCTAAATCACATAAATCGTATTTAGTCATAATTAAAATTTTAGGTTTATTCCCAATTGATTCATCAATATCCTTTATTTTTGATGAATATGGTATTCTTGAATCTATTACTTCGTAAATAATATCAATTAAATTTATATTTTCTTTAATTAATCTTTTTGTTTTTGCCATATGACCTGGATACCAGTTTATGGATGTCTTAGTAAACACCTCTTGATTATTATCTTTTGACATTTAAATCACTTCCTTAAAGTTAAAACTAATAAAATTATATCATAAAAAAGGTGGATTTTGTATAAATCCACACTATTTTTATTCCATTTACCTAGGGTTAGTAATTACAACATCAAAATTTAATATATAATTATCATGTCATATGGCATTTCTTATATAATAAAAAAGAATAGATATTTTCTATCTACTCTATAAATTGTAATTTATCGAGATGATTGTAACATAAAAATTAGATATTTTCAAATCAATATATAACTTTCTAAATTTTATTATGCATGTATAATATTTGTATTCTTTGAAATTTCACTATTAGTTGTTACAATATCATAATTACTCAAATTATGAATATCCTTGTTTCCTGTTATTCTTGCAAAAGTTTTTAATTCATCATTTACAACATTAAAATAATTCTCTAACCTTTTACTGCTTTTTTCAATATTTAATCTTTTTCTTAATTCTGAATCTTGTGTTCCTACTCCTACCGGACACATTCCATTATTGCAAACTCTGTACTGTTGGCAAGCAATTGCCATCATTGCAGCTGTTCCAATAGCGATAGCATCTGCTCCCATTGCAATTGCCTTAGCAAAATCTGATGAAGTTCTTAGTCCTCCCGTTATGACAAGTGATATATCTTCTCCATGCTCATCTAAATATTTTCTTGCTCTATATAGTGCATATATTGTAGGTACTGTTGTTGCATCTTTTATGATTTTAGGGCTTGCACCTGTTGCACCACCTCTCCCATCTATTGTAATAAAATCCGGCTTTGCAAAACACGCAAATTCTAGATCCTCTTCTATATGTCCTGCTGCAAATTTCACACCAATTGGTCTTCCTTCTGATTTTTCTCTTAATTCATCTACTAGAGATTTTAAGTCTTCTTTTGTTTCAATCTCTTTAAATTTAGATGGACTAATAATATCTTCTCCTACTTTTTTACCTCTTATTTTTGCAATTTCTTCTGTTACTTTTTCTCCGGGTAGGTGTCCTCCCATTCCTGGTTTTGTTCCTTGACCTATTTTAATCTCTATTGCACTTACCTTTTTTAAGTTTTCATCCGTAACACTATATTTATTTGGCACATATTCAAAAATATATTCATAAGCATTTTCAAATTCTTCTGGTAATATTCCACCTTCTCCGCTACATATTGCTGTTTTTACATTTTTCGTTCCTATGGCCAAGGCTGTTTTGGCTTCTTTTGATAATGCACCGAAAGACATGTGTGTTACAAATACAGGTGTTTCCAAAATCATTGGCTTTTTTGCATTTTTTCCAATTACCGTTCTTAGACTAACTTCTTCATCCTCAAAAAGTGGCATTTTGCTAAGTTGTCCACCTAGAATTAGAATATCATTCCAGCTAGTTACAGGTAACTTTGTTCCCATTGCTGAAATAATACTTTTTCCAGTAATAGCCATTGTATGGATATCTTCCATTCTTTGTTCTACTTCGTCTGTACTACGAGTATATTCTTTTAAATAGTTTTCTAGCTTATTTTCATTCTTTCTTGTTTCTTCTTTAGATTCTACTTTTTCTTCTTGTTTTGCATCTTCTTCTACTAATTTAAACATATTCTTTGGTGCAAAACACATTGGACATTTCCAATCATCTGGTAAGTCTTCAAATTTAACTCCCTCTTTTTCTTCATCATAAATATGTCCACATAATTGACATTTATATTTAGCCATTTTTTCCTCCTTTTTTAATTTCAATAAGAGATACAAAAATGTATCTCTTATTTTACTAATATATTAATAATTTTCTGCTTTTATTTCAAAATATGCTTTTGGATGACTACAAACTGGGCAAATTTCTGGTGCTTCTTTACCAATTACAATATGTCCACAATTTCTACATTTCCAAATTTTATCTCCATCTTTAGAAAATACTAACCCATCTTCTACATTTTCTAATAATTTTTTATATCTTTCTTCATGTTCTTTTTCTATCTTTCCAACCGCTTCAAATAAATATGCTATTCTATCAAATCCTTCTTCCTTTGCTTCTTTTGCCATTCTATCATACATATCTGTCCATTCAAAATTTTCTCCTTCTGCTGCTGCTTTTAAATTTTCAGCTGTAGATGGTATATCTTCATCATGTAATAGTTTAAACCATAATTTAGCATGTTCCTTTTCATTATCTGCTGTTTCTTGAAATATTGCTGCTATTTGCTCATATCCTTCCTTTTTAGCTTTGCTTGCAAAATAGGTATATTTATTTCTTGCTTGTGATTCTCCTGCAAATGCCTCCATTAAATTTTTTTCTGTTTTTGATCCTTTTAATTCCATTTTTTATTCCTCCTCATACTTTATTTTAGATTTACATTCTTCACATATTCCGTATAAAATGATACTGTCTACATTAGTAATTACACTCGTTTGATTATGGATCAATTCTTTTAGTTTTTCCTTCTTAAACTGATACATAAAATCAAAAACTTTTCCACATTTGTTGCATATTACATGATAATGTTCTTTATCAATATAATCATATTTGTCTGGTCCAGTTAATACTTTTATTTTCTTGATAGTTTTATTTTCCAATAAAACATTTAAATTTCTATAAACTGTACTTTTACTAATAGTTGGATTATCTTGATGTACTTTATCATATATTTGTTCCACTGTTGGATGATTTAAATACTTAAATGTTTCTAGTATAATTTCTCTTTGCTTAGAATAGTTATTCATGTATCCTCTTTCTAAATTAGGAATTATTCCTAATTTTATTTTATATTATTTCATATAGTTTGTCAATAACTTTATGATTATTATTACTCAATTTTTTTATAATTAGAAAGATAATTTGAGCGATAACATACTATTTATCTGTAACCATATTATAACACAAAAAAGCAAACTTTTACATTTGCTCAAAAATTTTTTATATTTTTTATCCATTTATTTCTGTTCCATCCTTGAACTTAAACACTATAGTATCCTTATCTATAATTGTTTCACTCTCCAATGTAGATAAAAGCAATAATCTTCAAAAGTTTTAGTTGATAAATCATAACTTTGCCATGCTTCCATTTTTCTTAATCTTGGAATATCTAATTTTATTTGATATGAATCAGCTATTCTTTTTAAATCTCTTATTACTTCTTATCTATGTTTTTTATCTCCTTCTACTATTAAAATAAGTGAAACTTCTTTAATCTTTTTATCACCATTTTTGATATCTTGCATTAATGCTTGAAAGTTTTCTTTTTGTGTGTCTAATTCAGTAGCATCACTTAATTTTTTAGTAGTATTTCTATCAGTTAATAAGAACTGATATTGTGAATTTACCCATCTTATTAATTCTTCTTGAGTTATACATTCTTGTATTCCTATCGAAGCTCTAACATCAGGGTAATTGAATATATCTTCAAAAAATAATTTACTTACAAAAGGTGGTACATTTTTGACAGTTAAAATTTGGAATTCCTTATCATCAAATTTCATTCTATCTGTTCTTTCAGACATATTCATTACTAATTTCTTCATAAACTATTTCTTGTTCTTTTTTTGTTAGGAATGATAATTCTACAGCAGATCTTAATTCCATTGTTAAAATAGATTTCTTATCCTTTAAAACTGTATCATCTACCAATTGTAACAATTCTGGAATAAGATAATTTAATCTAATATATCTTTTTATTTGAGTAGCACTATCTCCTGTATCTTTTCCAACTTTTTCTATGCTTAACTTTGGATCCAATGGGTCAGAAGTTTTACCTTGATGTTTTATTGCATCGTATTTCATTTTATAAGCTAGTGCTTTTTCACTCGGTAATATTTTTTCTCTTTGAAGATTTGAATCAACCATTAAAATTATTGCTTCATCATCTGTCATGCTTTTTATAATACAAGGTATTTTTTGTATTCCTTGTTCTTCAGATATTTTTTTCCTTCTATGACCAGATAACATTTCATATTTTCCATCATCTTTTTGTCTAACGATTGTAGGAACTAAAACTCCATAATCAATAATACTATTTTTTAGTTCTTCATAATTTAAATCATTATTAATTTTAAAAGGATGATTTTTAAAATCCGAAATATCTTTTACATCTATTTCAATACCTTCTTCTTTCATACTTTTTCCTCCTATTTTTAGACACAAAAAAACACACCTAAAAAGATGTGTAATTTAATTAATTTTTTTATAGTTTCACCTGTCGTAATCAGTTGTCTAATTTCTAGTCAAAAAAGTAGTAATTTTTGCCATTTTTATCATTTTTTTGTGATTTTTGATGATTTTTTATTAAAATCGTGCAAGATCAAAATCTCTTCAATTCCTTTATTTATGGGCTTTTTCAAAGGAGTTTCTATAAATCGTAATCAAACACGAAATGGAAACTTTTGAAAAACTTTCTTGATTGTCATTATTTTTCTTTTCTTGTCTCATTTTTCTCTTTTGATACATATCCATTTTAATCACTTCCTTTTTATTTTAATTTTTTACCATAATATTCAACATCAATTTCTGTTCCATCTGGATATACTTCTTTAGCATTTTTAATATGTTCTACAAATCCGTAATGTTTATATATCTCTTTGTTTCTTATTTCTTCTGGTTCTACTCCTAATGTTAATACAGTATAACCTTTATTTTTTAAATCTTCTTCCATAAATTTATACAATATAGAAAAATATCCTTTTCCTTTGTATTCTTTGTTAGTTCTAAAAGCAGTCAAGTATGCAGTTGTATCATCTACTAATTTATTACTATTTTGAACAATATCACTAGTTAATACAGCAGTGGCCTCACATATTATTTGGTCATTAATTATTCCATAGTAAGGAATAATTTTACCATTTTTATAATTTTTAATGTTTTGTTCTTTCCAAATAATCCAATTTCCTTTTTTGGTTGCCACCGATATTTCATAATCCCATTTTTTATTCATTTCTTCAATAGTAGCAATTTTACATATATAGTTTTTCATCACTTTTACCTCCCTGCACTATCAAATGGATTCATCATTTTTTCTCTTTATTTTCACTTAAATATTTATTATAAAATTCATCCATTGAAGAAATGTATTTTT